>Ga0334722_10000725_pt1 | contig 46337 bp, 42 predicted proteins | sample C3_bottom_MG_FD_207210 | JGI IMG/M metagenome (GOLD analysis project Ga0334722, IMG submission 207210) | Sediment microbial communities from Yellowstone Lake, YNP, Wyoming, USA - C3_bottom | ecosystem: Environmental > Aquatic > Freshwater > Lake > Sediment | place: USA: Wyoming | collected...
CGGCGGAGTACGCCATCGACGAAACAAAGGCCCGAGCGCCGATCTGGAAGGCCGAGCGCTTCGCCGACGGCCACGTCTGGGTTGGTGAGCCTGCCCGCGAGGGGCCGCGACAAGGCTGACACGTTCTCGTTCGGGGCTCCGGGCTTCGGAGTTCGGAGTCATGGGTTCTGGCTTCGGCCTTCGGGCCGATGCCGGGGACGGTCTGGCCGGCCCGCTCCTCGCGGTTACAACCGGGCCGGCGCTCCTGCGAGATGGCCTCTCAGTCATAGTTTTCGACGGCGACGGCAGCTGTGATGCCTGGGAGACAAGAATGAGGCACGAAACCGGTCAGATGACAGGCTGCTGCTGCACGATTGTTGTCCACGGGGCATATCCGGGACCGTTCCCTGCCGAATTGATGCCTGCGACGCATCGCTCGGCCGGATAGGGCCGCACCCAGGGCCGCACCCAGGGCCGCACCCGAGCCACCCCGAGCCGCCGCGAACGGGCGTTCGCAGGCTTGGCGCGGGAGGGTCGCAACCGTGGCCGGCCCGGGAACGGCCCCGCCTGCCGACCCGTATCCTGCAACCGTATGGCGCCGACACTCGCTCCGGAGGACCTGGCGGCCGAGATCGCGCGACTCCGCGAGGCCGCCGCCGCCCTCGCCGCCCAGCTCGACGTCCGCGCGACGAGGCTTCGGACCCTGGGCCGTGAGCGGGCCATCTTGCGGCTGCTCGGGGTCGGCGGGATTGACCGCGAGGGTCGCCCGCTCGCGGGAGAAGTCGTCGATCGCTACGTGGGCGGCCGGGCCGATCGCCTTGCGTCGGGCATTGCACTTCCCTTTGCGGTGGCCCTCCTCGAATACGACGTCGCCCCGCAGCAGCTGGCTCTCGATGTCGCCGGAAACAGCGTGGACCTCTCCCTCGAAGCCGAGCTGCTGACGGAGCCCCAGCGCCGCACCGCCGCGGACGATCTGCTCGGGCGGCTTCTCGCGGCGGCCGTGGAACGGATTGACGCGAATCGCACGGCGAGTCGCGAGCTGCTGGCGGTACTCGGCGACCGCCAGCCGCCATGGATCGGCACGACGCTCCTGGAACCGAGCGCTGTCGATGCCGCAAGCGAGGCCTCCGGTCTCGTCCGAGCGGGCGCCGACCTCGTGCGCGTCGAGGTGCCGATGGGCCGCGAGCTCGCGGTGCGCCTCGGCGAGTTGGGCAGGGAGGTGACCACCTGGCGGCCCTCCCACGACGACGAGCCGGACCCGGCCCCGTCCGGCAGTCAGCGCGGCCTCGCACGCCTTCGAGAAGCGCTCGACGAATCCGCGGCGGAACGCGGAGCGTACGTGCGACTCGCGATGGTCCCGGCCGCGCTCGCGGGTCCCGAGGGCGCCGTGGTGGCAGCGTTCGAGCGGGCCGACCTCATCGAGCTCGACCCGATGACCGAGATCTTCGGCGCCGGCGTGGATCCGGAGCGAGCCCTGGCCGACTTCGCCTTCGCGGCCCTGGTCGCCAGGCGGGCGGGCACGCTGGTCCACGTTGGAGCCGGCCCGCTCGTGGTCGCCCCGGACCTGGACGCCGGCGTCAATTCGGATCCCGCGACCCGTGCCGGCCGGGCGCTCGCGTTACAGCTGCTCACGGTCGCGCTGGGGGAGCGACATGGGCTTGACGCCGGAGCGGTGATCGTCGGATCGCTGCCGGCCTGGCTGCTCGGCGAGCCCGACGCTGCCGCCCGGGCCGCCGCGGAAGTGGCCGTGCGACGCGCCCTCATGCCGGACTACCAAGCTTCCTTCGTCGAGCCGGCGGGTCACGAAGCGCCCGCACGATGGCCGGCGATTGTGGGTGCCGTGTTGCCGGGCAGGGAGACCGCGCTCGTGCTGCGCCGGCCCTCAATCGGAGTCGCCTTCGAGCCCGTCGCCACCGCGGCCCGGACCTCGGCCGAGGTGGCCCGGGATCTCGACGCCGCGCTCGGATCGCGCCACCTTGATGGGATCGCGCGGACCCACGCGGCGGGCGCGGTAGCCTCGGCGGAAGAAACGCTCTCGCGGCTGGCCGGCGACGGTTGGACGGCGCTGACCGGCGCGGCCGCGGAGCTCGGAAGCTGGGGGAGACTGGGCGGTGACGCCGTCGCCGCGGCGGCCGAAGGCTTAGACCCCGTGGAGCGCGCCCTCCGCTGACCCGCGCTGCGCTGACCCGCGCACGGCGCTGACCTGCTGCGCTAACCCGCGCTGCGCTGACCCCGGCCCGCCGGTGGCGGGGTCCGTCCGTTGAGTCCCTTGGAGGCAGGCCGAATGGCCCTGCCCGATCGGCGCCCGCGGCGCTTCGATACGACGAAAGGAATCGTGGCGTCCAAACATGCAGGAAGGGACTCCGATGGGACTTGAGCTACCCGTCATCTCGCGTCGCGACGTCCTCCGGCAGGCGGCCCTCGGTGCCGCGGCAGCGCCCATCCTTGCCCAGCAGGCCGTCAATGCGGCGACGGAGCCCGAGCGCAAGCACCACTGGGGGATGGTCATTGACACCCAGCGCTGCGTGGGCTGCGAGGCCTGCGTCATCGCCTGCAAGATCGAGAACCAGACACCTCCCGGGGTCTACTACACGATCGTCACGAAGGAGCCGCTGCCGGGTTCCCTGACCGATCGGCCGGTCTTCATGACGAAGCCGTGCTTCCACTGCGAAGAACCGCCATGCGTCCCGGTCTGTCCCGTCAATGCGACCTACAAGCGAAAGTCGGACGGGATCGTGGTCGTCGACTACGACCGGTGCATCGGCTGTCGCTACTGCGTCGCCGCCTGTCCCTACGGCGCGCGCTACTTCGACTTCGGCGACGAGTACGAGCTGAGTCCGGCGGCCGGCGCCACCGTGTCGCCGGAATACAAGCAGTACCGGGAGCGCGTTCCCGGGAACTCGCCCGTCGGCAACGTCCGGAAGTGCACCTTCTGCCTCCACCTCCAGGACGAGAACGGGGAATACGACCGCGAGGCCGGTCGATGGCCGGCCTGCGCGAAGACCTGTCCGGGCCACGCGATCCATTTCGGCGACCTGGACGATCCCGAAAGCGAGGTCGCGATCCTCCTTCGGGAGCGCAACGCCGTCCGGCTCAAGGAGGAACTCGGGACCGAGCCCTCCGTGTACTACCTGCTCTGAGGAGGCGGACGATGACGCTCAAGCGCGCCTTCTGGGTGGTCGGCATCCTGGGGATCTTCCCGTTCCTGTGGGCGATCTACGTGCGCCTCTTTACCCACCCGGACGCGTCGAACCTCGGGTCCGTGGTGCCGTGGGGCCTGCACGTCGCCCAGTACATCTACTTCGTCGGCCTGTCGGCAGGCTCGTTCCTGCTGTCATCCCTCGTCTACGTCTTCGGGATGAAGCGGTTCGAGCCGATTGGCCGGCTGGCGGTCTTCACCGCGATCGTCACGCTCCTCCTGGCGCTGTTGACGATCGGCCTCGACATCGGCCATCTCGAGCGGTTCTGGCATGTCTTCGCCTACGTGAACCCGACCTCGCCGATGGCCTGGATGATCTGGCTCTACACGCTCTACCTTGCCTTGCTGATCGTCGAGTTCTGGTTCCTGATGCGGCGCGACCTGATCGTCGCGGCCGGGATGCCAGGGGTGCGGGGCATGGTCTCGCGCGTCCTCTCGCTCGGGCGACGCGACATCAGCGACGACCGCATTCGCCGGGATATGCGGATCGTGCGGATCACGGCGACGATCGGCGTGCCGCTGGCGGTGCTCTTCCACGGCGGCGTGGGTGCCCTGTTCGGTGTCCTCGCCTCGCGCCCGTACTGGCACTCCGGGATGTTCCCGGTGATCTTCCTGGTCTCGGCCCTGGCCTCAGGCGGGGCCCTGCTCGTCGTGGCCAGCGCGATCTTCCAGGAGGGCTGGAAGGCGCACCGCGGCATGATCCTGGACCTCGGCAAGATCGTCCTGGGCCTGCTGGTTCTCGACTTCCTGCTGCAGTTCTCGGAGATCCTGGTCGGTGTCTACGGCTCGGAACCCGGGTTCACCCAGAGCTTCGACCTGGTCGTGAGAGGTCCGTACTGGTGGGTCTTCTGGATCCTCCAGATGGGGATCGGCTTCGCCGTGCCACTCATCCTCCTGGCGTCGCCTACCCGCCGGGATCCGCGGGCCGTGATCCTTGCCTGTGCGGCGATCGTGATCGGGTTCATCGGGGTCCGCCTGAACATCGTGCTACCCGGTCTGTCGCCCGAGGAGATCCGCGGGATCACCGAGGCTGTGACCGATCCGCGGATCTCCAGCACGTATTTCCCCTCGACCTGGGAATGGGTGCTGTCGTTTGGGATCGGCGCCGTCGGGCTCGTGATCTTCGGCCTTGGCGAGATCTTCCTGCCGCTGAGCCACCACCTTCCACGCACCACTGAACAGTCCTGAGGAGACGGACGATGGATCAGAACGTCACGCGCCGCCGCTTCCTCAAGACGCTGACTGCCGTTGGCGGTGCCGCCGCCGGGGCAACGGCGACCGCGGCTACCGGTGGCCTCGTCCGGGCTGCGGATGGCCCGAAGCCGGGCTCACCCGATCTCGAGCAGCGTTTTGGCCGGGACGCGGGCGAGTGGATCCCCTCGTGCTGCAACGCCTGTGGCGGGCAGTGCGGGATCATGGCTCACGTCATCGAGGGGCGGGTCGTCAAGATCGAGCCCAATCCCTGGAACCCGAACAACTACTCGAACATCTCGACGGACTTCTTCGCCGACTACGACCCGGCCATCGGCGTCCGGCAGGGCTCCTCGATCTGCCCCAAGGGCAATGCCGGCATCTTCAGCCTGTACGACCCGGATCGGGTGACCATGCCCAGGAAGCGCCGGAACCCTGAGAAGGGGATCGACATCGATCCCGACTGGGAGGAGATCTCCTGGGACCAGGCGGTCAGCGAGATCGCCGCCAAGCTCCGCGTGAGTCGCGACGCCGGCCACCCGGAGGAGCTCCTGTGGTGGAGCGAGGACCACTCGTTCACGCATCCCCAGCAGGACTTCTGCGCGCTGTACGGAACGCCGAACTACTCCAATCACTCCAACCTCTGTGACGTGGCGCGCAAGGCGTCCTTCAAGATGGTCATGGGCGACGATCGGCCGCTTGCCGACTTCGTGCAGTCGAAGTACATCCTCCTGTTCGGCTGGAATCCGACCTCCGCCATCAAGTGGGTCCACTTGCCGCGGATCATCACCAAGGCCCTGGAAGACGGCGCCCGGATGGTGGTGGTGGATCCGAACCTCTCGGACACGGCCGCCAAGGCCCAGGAATGGGTGCCGATCCGGCCGGCCACGGACGGGGCCTTGGCCCTGGCGATGGGCCACGTGATCGTCCGCGACAAGCTCTATGACGAGGCCTTCATCGAACAGTGGGGGTCTGGCTTCGAGCAGTACGCGGAGCTCGTAGCGACGACCACACCGGAGTGGGCGGAGGCAATCACGACCGTCCCGGCCAGGACGATCGAACGAATCGCCCGCGAATTCGCGACGACCCGGCCGGCGCTGGCCGATGTCTGGTCCGGTCCAGGCCAGCACACGAATGGCGTCCAGGGTGGCCGGGCGATCGCCATCCTCAATGGCCTCGTCGGCTCCCTCGACCGTCCTGGGGGGATGATCATCCCGGACAAGCGCGGCTCGAAGTGGAACCAGGCGTCGCCGGAGAAGCCCATCGAGGCGTCCAGGTTCGACGGGCTCGGTGACCTGCCCTGGGGCCATGCGTCGGGCGTCTACGGACGCGGCTTCGAGCGGCTCCTGGACGGGAGCGGTCCGTACACGCCGAAGATCGGCATGTGCGTCTTCCAGAACCTGGTGATGTCCGGTCCGGGCTCGGATCGGGTCGCCGAGGCGCTCAGGAAGCTCGAGATGTTCGTCGTCGTCGACACGAACGAGAGCGAGACGGCGAGATTCGCCGACTACCTGATCCCCGGTACCCATTATCTGGAGCGCTACGACGTCAACAGCCACTGGGTCACCTGGTCCGTGCTGGGGCTTCGCCAGCCGGTCGTCGGCGGCACGGCCCAGGCTTCGAGCAAGTACGCTTTCCGCGGCGGCATCTACGGCCAGATGGCCGAATATGAGTTCGTGGCCGCGCTCGGACGGGAGCTCGAGCTGAAGGACAGCGCCGGCAACGACTTCTTCCGCGTGGGCGCCGTTTCACATGAACCCGTCGAGAGCCTGACCGAGTGGTACGAGGAGCAGCTCTCGAACGAGCTCAAGACCGGCGCACCGGGCAAGACCCTCGAGGAGATGAAGGCCCTGCCCGGGGCGGTCTGGGTGGACGAAAAAGGCACGACCTACGAGAAGTACGCCGCCGGGCTGAAGTCGAAGCTCGTGCTCGACCCGGACGGAACGGTCTGGGACAAGCCGGCAGACGACCCCAAGCGGAAGCAGCAGGGAACCGTAATCGACGGCGACCTGTGGACGAAGCCAGAGGCCGAGGGCGGCGTCAAGGTCGGCCGGGTCATGAAGGATCAGGCCTGGTACACGGACGGGGACAAGCTCCTGGATGGCCCCAAGCTCGAGGGCAAGAAGCCGAAGCAGATTGGCTACGCGATGGGAGGTACGGACCCCCGTCGCGGCTTCTTCACGCCCTCCGGGCGGTTCGAGTTCGCCAACCCCAAGTTCGCCGACAAGAAAGACGCGACCGGGATCCCCGTGGACCCGTTGCCCACCTACAAACCCCGCGACTGGCAGCCGGACGAGACCTACCCGCTCTATCTCGTCAACTGGAAGGAGGCCAGCCACACCCATACGCGTTCGCAGAACAACCCGCTGCTCATGGCGATCAAGGGCTCAAACCGGCTTCGGATCCACCGCGACACCGCGGCGAACCTGGGCCTCGGCGATGGCGACGAGGTGGTCGTCGAGTCGACATTCGGGTCCACCAACGCCGTTCTCGAGGTGACGACGGCGATTCACCCGGAGGTGGTCGGGGCCCAACATGGCTTCGGGCACCGCGCCCTCGGGCGGGTCGCGCGGGGTCAAGGCTCTGCGTTCGGCCACCTGAACGCGATCCGCTACGATCCGCTGTCAGGGCAGGCCACCCACAAGGAGATCTGCGTTCGGGTCCGCAAGGCCTGAGACCGGACCCAGGAGGACCTTCAATGCCGACGCGCGACCGTGGCTATCTGCCTCGCGTCTACCGGGATCTCCGGGCCGAGAACCCGGGGATCGCCGCGGCCTACGACGCGCTCGGGGATGCCTGTCGGCAGGCCGGGACGCTGAGCGAGCGTGAACAACGCCTCGTGAAGCTCGGCATCGCGGTGGGCTTGAGTTCGGAAGGCGGCGTCCGCTCGCACGTCCGGCGCGGCCTGCAGGAGGGCATCTCCGTGGCGGATCTCCTGCACGCCATCACGATCGCGATCCCGACGGCCGGCTTCCCCGCGACGGCGGCCGCCTACCGGTGGGCACAAACCGTGCTCGACGCGCCGGACGACGCCGTCGGCTGAGCGCGCTCGACCGTCTGGTCCGCCCCCTCGGGCGGCGCGGCCGCGCCCGGAGCGGCCGCGCCCGGAGCGGCCGCGCCTTGATTCTCCGTTCGAACGATGGTTGACTGCACCGAGCGCCCATCGTCGGCGCGGGCACGAACGGGAGGCCGACATGGGCACGACGGGCACCGGCACGAAAGGCGATCCCTGGAACCTGACGACGGCGCCGGGGACCTCCACGTACCAGATGTGGCGGGACGAGACGGCTGACCCGCCCGCGCTCGTGTGCCAGGTCGGCTCGACCCAGCTGAAGTACCACCTTCGGGCCATCGAGGACCTTCACGCGATGCTCAAGTCCCGCGGCGACTGGGTCCCGCTCGGCGCCGCCGACGAGCAGAGGCCGGCCACCGACGCAACCGTCGAGGCCTGGGGGCGTGCCTCGGACAACCCGGTCCGCGGCTGGTACGGCCTCCGGAAGGGCTACCGGGGCCGGTTCGGCATGTACCTTCCGCCGCTCCTCGAGGCGCTCGGGCTGGCCGAGCTGACGCACGACGCGAAGAACAATCGGATGCGCGCCCGCTGAGGGCCATCGCGCTCGCTGACCGTCATCGCGCCCGCTGAAGGCCATCGCGCTCGCCGCGGGCCCAGGCCGCGACCTCATACGGGATCCGATTCGACGCCGAGGCCGTACTGTTGCCTAGACGCCCGCCGGGCGACACTTCCGGAGATTGACCGCATGGCTGCCCGCGTTCTTGCGCTCCTCGCCGCCGCCGCGTTCGTCGTCGCCGCCTGTGGCGGCGCGGCTGCGCCTACCACGACGGTGACGCCGTCGCAGGCATTGGTCGCAACACCGGCCGCAACCGTCGCGGCCACACCTGCGGCGAACCCAGGAGGCTCCGAGGCAGCCGTCGCGATCGTCGACTTCGGCTTCAACTCGGCCGCGCTCACGATCCCCGTCGGCACCACCGTCACGTGGACGAACACCGGTCAGAAGCCGCATACGGTGAAGAGCACCGACGGGGGTTTCGCAAGTAGTGGCGTACTGTCCAACGGCGGTACCTATGCGCAGACCTTCGGGACGGCCGGAACGTTCGCCTACGTCTGCGGCATCCACGCCGCCATGAGGGCCACGATCACGGTCACGCCCTGACCAGTCGACATCCGCGTCGGATCGGTCCACGATCGCACCATGCGCGACCGGCAGCCGGGACCCTCGCACAACGACGATGACTTGGGCCGAGGCGATCAGGAACTGCTCGAGAGGGTCGCACGCGGCGATGAGGCGGCGTTCATGACCGTCTACGACAGGTACGCCGATCCGCTCTTCGGGACCGCGCTCCGATTCCTGCGCGATCGGGAGACAGCGGCCGAGGTCGTCCAGGAGACCTTTCTCGCGCTGTGGCGTCGGGCGCGCCAGTTCGACGCGGAGGCCGGATCGCTCGGAGGGTGGCTCCTGGGGATCGGCCGCAACCAGGCCATCGATCGGCTCCGCTCGGAGGCGAGGCGGCCGCAGCCACTTCGTCCGAGCGCGGCGGCCCAGGCGAACGAGAACGGCCGCGGAGCCGGTGACGGGCTCGAGTGGGCGAACACCCGCCTCGCGGCCCCGAGCGCTGACGAGCCGCCCGAGTGGCTGGATCGGCGCTGGCTGCGGGCGCTCCTTCGAACGACCCTGTCCGAAATGCAGCCCGACGAGCGGGAGGTCCTGGTGCTGGCCTACGACCACGGGTTGAGCCAATCCGAGATCGCGGAGCGGCTGGGCGTCCCGATCGGGACCGTCAAGTCGCGAACCCGCCGGGCGCTGCTACGCCTCCGCGCCCGCCTCGGCGACGTCCCGGACCTCCGGCCGGCGACGTCGTTCCCCGCGGCTTCAGGCGCTCCCGAGGTTGTCCGATGAGCCGCCCGACCCATGCCGAGGCGCGGGCCCTCCTGGCCGACCTCGCCCTCGATCCGGCGATCATCGATCCGGCTGCCCTGGACCGCGTGGCCTACGGCGAGTCGCGCACCGAAACGCCGCTTGTCGAACACATTGCGTCCTGTGCGGAGTGCACGCTTGACCTCGAGGCCTGGCGACGAACCCACGCCGCGGTGCGAGCGGCGCTCGCCGATCCCCACGATCCCGAACATGCCATGTCTCTGGCGAACCTGGCCGCAGACGAGCCGACCACTGCGCCTGCTGAGCTGCGGTCGGTGGTCCTGAACAGGGCCCGGATCGGGATCATGGAGCCGTCGGCCGGCATCGAGGTGGCCGGAGAGCCGGCTCGCCCGCAGCTTCGCCGACCGGGGATCTCGCCGCTTCGTCGGTTCCTGCCGCTCGCGGCCGTGCTCGCCGTGATCCTGGCAGCCGGCGGGATCCTCCTGGACCAGGGCGCACGGCTGGAGCAGGCCCGGGCCGACGCCGCCGCCCTCGAGGCCGTGACAGCGACCCTCGACCGGGTCCTTGCCGATCCAGCCCATCGCATCGTGGACCTTCGAACGGTCGATGGCAGCGTCACTGGCTCCTTGTCCTGGTCGAGCCAGGACATCGCGGTCCTGACCACGGCGCTCGATCGCCCGTCGGCCGACCGGGTCTACCGCTGCTGGATCGAGCGGGACGGCACCCGGTCACCCGTCGGAACGATGTCGTTCGCCGGGGGCACGGCGTTCTGGATGGGTTCGCTCGATGAATGGGCGACGACCACGTTCGACGCCGGCGGAACCTTCGGGATCAGCCTTGAGCCGGTCTCCGGTCCCGCGGGCAACCCCGCGATCCTCGCGGCGGATCTCGGCGGGTAGGCCTCAGCTCCCGCGGCGGCGGTTGTGGCGGCGCCCGGCCGCGTCGTCGACCAGGGCGACGGGATCAGGGGCCGGCGCCACGTACGGCAGCTCGGTCTGGTCCCGGAGACCACTGCGGATGATCCTGTCGAGCTCTTCAACGGCCCGCGAGTCCGTCGTGATCGGCTCGTACGCGGCAAGCCGCCGGTCCACCTCGGCGACGCAACGCGCCGCCGTGTCCGGGGCTCCGGCCTTGACCCAGTTCTCACGGTTGTCCCGCTCCCAGGCACGGCTCGGCAGGTGGAGGGACGTGGGCCAGTGGGCGGTCGTGTGCTCGGCCATGATCAGGTGCTGGTCCCGCATCAGGTGCTCGAGGAGCCCGTCTATCGGCAGGTCGTCGATCGGCCGCACGTCGCGAACAAAGTGCAGGACCTGGGCACAGACCTCGTCGTCGAAGACCAGTTTCGGGAGCGAGAACACGAGCAGGAAGTCCAGCATTCCCGGGCCCGACACGCTGTTGACGCCTGCCAAGGCCGCGAGCATCGCACTCCCGAACGTCTCGGCGCCCGCCTGCGCGTCAAGCAGCTTCGCGTCCGACAAGGCCATGTACGACTGGCAGGGCAGGTTGAGCGCCTTGGCGACCTCGATGTAGGCGACGTCGAGCTGGAGCGCCTCGATCGCCGCCATCGGTGAGCTCGCGATCTTCATGTGGAAGGTTGCCGGTGCGCCACCGAAGAGCACCGGCGCGCCCGGCCGGATCACCTGGGCCATCGTGATCCCGGCGAGGACATCGATCGTGTGGAAAACCGTCGCGCCGATGGTCGTGACCGGGGCGATGAGGCCCTGCAACGTCACCGGCACGATCTCGACCGGGATGCCGGCCTCGACGCAGTCGATGAGGTTCTGGCAGGAGTCCTCGCTGTACCGGAAGTTGCCGCTGGCGGTGATCGTGAAGATCGACATCGGCCGGGCGATGAGGTCAACGCGATCCCGGCGGAACAGCTGCATCATCTCGACCATCCGCAAAACGCCGTGCTCGGTGAAGGCGCCGGAGACGATCGGCTTTCGGGAGTTTGTGAGGGCCAGTCGCAGTCGCCACGCGTCGGACACGACGGCTTCGATGTCGTCGTTCGTCGAGAAGGCTGTCGCGAGATACGCGATGTGGGGCAGGCCGTCGGCAAGCCGGACGTACTCCACGAAGTCGGTGGTGTTGGCCAGCCGGACATCGCCGGTCCGGTGGTCCATGACCTTGAGGCCGGACGAGCCCGGCACGAAATGGACGCGATCGCCACCGATATCCGCGTGGGGGTTGCCGTCCCGGTCGTGCAGGACGAAGGAGCGCGGGGCGGTCCGGATGGCCTGTTCCACGATCTCGCGCGGGAAGAGGAGGCGCTCCCCGCGGGCATCCATCGGGAGGCCCGCCGCTTGGAGCCGCCGGCGCATCTCCGCCCCGCGGATCTCCATGCCGGTCGTGGCCAGCACACGCTTCGCCTCGTCGAGGATCCGCTCGATGAGTTGGGGCTCCAGGACGCGGAGCGTCGGACGCAAATGGCTCTCCTCTCCATGAGCCTCTGTGACGCAGGGCCCCGGCAGCCATGATCATGGTGGCCCGTCTCGACCGACGCCGCACGCCGGCGTTGCGCGCGACGATCCGGCCCGTTCCGCCACGCGGGATCGCCGGAAGGCGCCGCTGGGCCGCTCGCCCTCGCTGGGTCGCTCGCCGATTGCCCCCAGTGGGGCCGCTCGCCGATTGCCCCCCAGTCATAACATTCCGCCGCGGCCGGCTCGATCTATGCGTGCCAGTCAATTTCCGAACGCGAATATGCACGGGAAGCTGGTTCCGAGAGTCAGTTCTGTGTCCATCACGCATAGACGGAGCAGCTTCGGGCGGAAGCTATGCCCTCTGGTCAACCGGGCGCCTGGCGGCCCTCTCGCCCCGCCCCGCGCCCCAACCTGATCCGGACTGGCAGTCCGGTTTTCGGGGTTCCGATGCCTCGTTCCGGACGACCAGTCCAGAACCTGACCGAATTCGCTCACATGTGCCCATCCCGGCGCAGGAATTCGGACCACCGGTCCGGAACGCGACCGGGACGCGCTCGATCATGGACTGGTGGTCCGGTTCGATGCGGACGGAGCGTCGACGGACCGCCGAAGCCCGCCGAAGCCCGCCGAAGCCCGCCGCAGCACGAGGGTTCGTCTACCCTTCGGCGTCAGGGAGGGATCGCGTGAGCAAGGGCCGGTTGGAAGCGTTCAGCGATGGCGTGATCGCCATCCTCATCACGATCATGGTCCTCGAGCTCAAGGTGCCTCACGAGGCCAGCGTCGAGGCACTGCAGCCGCTCGGGCCAGTCTTCCTCAGCTACATCCTGAGCTTCGTCTACCTCGGGACGTACTGGGCCAACCATCACCACCTGCTCCAGGCTGCCAAGGTCGTGGATGGTCGCGTCCTGTGGGCGAACCTGCACCTGTTGTTCTGGCTGTCGCTCTTCCCGTTCGCGACCGGCTGGATGGGAGAGAACTCGTTCGCGCCGATCCCGACCGCGGTCTATGGCGGGGTATTCCTCGCGGCCGCCCTCTCGTACTTCGTCCTCGTCCGCGCGCTCATCGCAGCACCCGGGCAGCCCGGGGCCCTGGCCGCCGCCATCGGCCGCGACACGAAGGGCAAGGTCTCGCTGGTCGTGTACGTGGTCGCGATCCCGATTGCCTTTGTCGTGCCGCTCGCCTCGCTCGGGTTGTACGTGGCCGTCCTCGCCTACTGGTTCGTTCCGGATCGCCGGATGGAGCGCGCCTGAGGCCCCGGCGCGACACTGGTCGGCCGGGCGTGCATGCCGATTGGCCGGCTTCGAGCTGACGGGTCAGCGACCGATCGCGGGTCCCCACCAGACCGCCGCGCCGATGACCACGTAGAGGCCCAGGAGCATCGCGCCCTCGAGCGCATTCGCCTCGCCATCCACCACGATCGCGAAGACGAGGAGGGTCGTCGCGATGAGTGCCCCGATGAGGAGCGGGTCGAAGATGAGTGTCATCGGGACAGGGGCCACAAAGAAGCTGAGCAGGACGATGACGGGCGCCAGAAAGAGCACCACCTGGAGCGCAGAGTTGAGGATGAGGCTGAGTGAGAGATCGGCGCGGCCGCGATAGGCGGCGGTCACGCCCGCGAGATTCTCGACGGCGTTGCCGGCCAGGGCCACGATGATGAGCCCCGCGAACGCCTCGCTCATCCCGATCGCCGACATGGCCGGATCGAGCGCCTGGACGAACCAGTCCGCCACGAACGCGGCGGAGCCGGCCGAAATTGCCAGGAGCGCGAGGGTCGGCGCGAGCGGCGCACGGTGCGGCACGGGATGAGGCGAGCCGGCGCCCGGAACCTCGCTGGCACCTTCCAGGACCGCCGTGCCCGGTTTCGTCCCTGGGCCCGCGCCGGCGGCGCGGATGGCGATCGGTACGGAGATCGCGAAGACGGCGAGCAGGACGACCGCGACGACGATCGAGAGCTCCCGCTCGTGGCCGAAGTCGGGCGCCCCAGGTTGCGTGGCCAGGAACGGGATCGTGAGCGCCGCCACGCCGAGGAGGAGCTCGGTCGCGAACAGGCGGTTCGCGCCGCCCGAGAACTCGAGCCGCCCGTGGCGGAGCCCCCCGGCAAGGAGGGCGAGGCCGAGGACGAAGAGCGCGTTGCCGAGCACCGAGCCCACGAGCGCCGCCGCCACGACCCCGACGAGTCCGGCCTGGAGGGCGAAGATCGCCAGGAAAAGTTCTGGCAGGTTGCCGAGGACCGACTGGACGACGCCCGTGGCGGCCGGGCTGAGACGCTCCGACAGCCGCTCCGTTGCCTCACCGACCGCGATGGCACCGCCCGCCAGGGCCACGACCGCGAGCGCGAAGCGCATGAGCGGCGGCAGGTCGAGAACCTGCCCGACGGCGACGACCGCGAATGCGATGGCGTACCCACCGAAGATGAGTCGGGTCCTGCTCACACCGGGAGCCTAGCCTGTGATCGAGACCGACGCGCGACCGACGCACCCGGACGCGTATTGACCCCGGATGCCCGCGGTGCTAGCGTCGCCAAGTCATCTTACGACTGATGAATTTCGCCGAGAGCGGAGAGAAAGAGCCATCCACGTCATCGGCTGTGACGTCGGTTCCCAGAGCCTCAAGGGCGTCCTGCTCGACGACGACGGGCAGGCGGTGGCCGAGGCCGCCGCGGCCTACACCGTCGCGTACCCACGTTCCGGCTGGGCTGAGCAGGACCCAGCCCGCTGGTTCGACGCGCTCCGTCGGGTGATCGCGGAGCTGCTCTCGGTGAGTGGGGTCGGCGGGCGCGACGTCGCCGCGATCGGCCTCGCGTCCCAGGTAGACGGCGTCGTTGCGGTGGACGATGACCTGCAGTCCCTCGCGCCCGCGATCATCTGGATGGACCGGCGCGCGACTCGCGAGGCCGACCGACTCCGTCAGACCATCAAGCCGGCCGACGTCCTGCGGATCACGGGCCTGAACCTGGACGCCTATCACGTGGCTCCGAAGATCCTCTGGCTTCAGAGCGAGCATCCCGAGTTGATCCCGCTGACTCGTGCGTATCTCCTGCCGGGGTCATACCTCGTCGCCCACCTCACGGGGGAGCTCGTCGTGGATCACGCCAACGCCTCCTCGACCATGCTCTACGACATCGAGCAGCGAGCCTGGTCGCAACGGATGCTCGACGCGACCGGGATCGACCCCGCACGCCTCGCGCCGATCGCGGCAGCTCGAAGTGTCGCGGGCACGCTCCGGCCGGCGGTCGCGGCGGACCTGGGCCTCGGCCCGCACTGCCGGGTGGTTGTCGGTACGGGCGACGAGCACGGCGCCTGCCTCGGGGCCGGCGCCATCAGCGAGGACGTCCTATGCGATATCACGGGCACCGCGGAGCCGGTCGCCTGCGCGTCGACGCGCCCGGTGATCGATCCTACCGGGCTTGTCGAGACCCACGCACACGCGGACGAGCGGGTCTGGCTCGTGGAGAATCCCGGATTCGTGTCGGGCGGGAGCGTTCGCTGGTACCTGGACCTGACGGGCCAGCAGGAGGGAAGCCTCGACGCTGCTGCCACCGTCCCGCCGGGCAGTGATGGCATCACCTTTCTTCCGGCGCTCAGCGGATCCACCACTCCCCGGTGGAACGAGCATGCCCGGGGGGTCTTCTCGGGCCTCAGCCTCAACCACGGGAAGAGCCACCTCGCGCGCGCGCTGCTCGAAGGCTGCACATTCGCCCTGCGCGACCTCGTCGACCGGCTTGCTGCGCTTGGCCTCGGGGGCCCCGAGCTCCGGGTGGTCGGGGGCGGCGCGCGCAGCGACCTCTGGCTCCAGATGAAGGCCGACGTCACCGGTCTCACGGTTCGAACTCTCGTCGCGGCAGAGGCGACGGCCGTGGGCGCCGTTGGGCTCGCGGCCGTCGGCGCCGGGTTGTTCCGGGACCTCGACGAGGCCGTGGCCCGGCTGACCCGCCTCGATGAGCGGGCATACACCCCAGATCTGGCGACCCGCCCGGCCTACGACGACGCGTATGGCCGGTATCGCCGGCTGTTCGAGACGCTCGAGCCGCTCTTCGAGCCGCTCGACCCGCTATCCCAGCCGGCGCCGGCGTCATGATCCGGACGGCAGGCACGGTCGATCTCGACATCCTGCGGCGAGACCTGCGCGACGGCGTCGCCGCGGGCGGTCTCCGCCCGATCGGGATTCGCGAGCTGACCATCCGGGGCGGCGCGCTCGAGGAGCTGGTGCCGGCGATTCGGCGGCTCGTTCCGGCCGGCGCCGAGATCGTGGTCCTGGTCGATTCCACGCCGATGCGGCGTGGGAAGGCGGACCTCAAGCGCCACGTTCACGCGCTCCTGGAGCGAGAGTTCCCGGTTCGCATCGAGGTCCTCGGGGGCGACCGTCCGGAGCTCCACGCGGACGAGGCCGCGTCGGCCGAGGCCGACCGGGCGATCGCCGGCGCCGGCTGTGTCGTGACGGTCGGCTCGGGCACGATCACGGACATCGGGAAGGACGCGAGCCATCGCGCCGGAGGGATCCCGTTCGTCGTCGTGCAGACGGCCGTGTCGGTCAACGCCTTCTCCGACGACATGGCAGTCCTTCTCCGCAACGGCGTGAAACGAACGGTCCCGTCGCGCTGGCCGGATGCGCTCATCGTGGACCTGGAGACCATCGCCGACGCGCCGCCAGACATGAACCGCGCGGGTTTCGGCGAGCTCATCACGATGTTCACGGCACCGGTGGACTGGTACCTCGCGTCGGCCATCGGGATGGACGCCGGGTACGACGCGCGCGTGGTCGGGCTCTTCCGGGAGCGCGGGGACCAGCTGCTGGCCATGGCTGCGGGCGTGGCCGAGCATCGCCACGAGGCGCTCGCCGAGCTCGCCGGGCTGATGACGCTCAGCGGCATCGCGATGGGCGTCGCCGGGCGGACGGCGCCGTACTCCGGGATGGAGCACACGGTCAGCCACATGCTCGATATGGCGGCCGAGGCGGCCGGCCGGCCGCTTGCCTTCCACGGTGCCCAGGTCGGTGCCGCGGCCGTGGTCGTCTCGATCGCCTGGCGTCGCTTCCTCGATCGATTCGAACCCGCGATGCTCCGGGCCGACTCCACATACCCCTCGGCTGCCCGGATGGCGCCCCTCGTTCGGGCGGCGTTCCGGGATCTCGACCCGACCGGACGAGTGGGCGAGGAATGCTGGAGCGACTACGAGAAGAAGCTGGATCGGTGGGCCGCCCGGCGCATGGATGTGGAGCAATTCATCCGGGACTGGCCGGATCACCGGAGCCGGATCGAGGCGTTGCTCGGCGCTCCGACGGCCATCGCCGGCGCGCTCCAGGCGGCCGGCGCGCCGGCACGTTTCCGAGATCTCCAGCCTCCTGCGGCCGAGACCACGGTGCGCTGGGGCCTCGAGCACTGCCATCTCATGCGGAACCGGTTCACGCTGGCCGACCTGGCGTTCCTGACCGGCCTGTGGGATTCGGCGGCGGTCACCGACGTCCTCTCCGACGCGGCCGCCCTGGGAGCTGGCCTGTGAACCGCATCGGTCCTCCGGGCCGCTTCTACCCCGGGTACGTCTTTGATCTTGACGGAACGCTGTACCTGGGCGACGCACTGCTGCCCGGCGCCGCCGCGACGGTCCGATCCATCCGGTCGCGGGGAGGTCGGGTGGCCTTCCTCACGAACAAACCGCTCGAGCTGCCGGAAGACTACGCCGCGAAGCTCACGCGCCTGGGAATTCCCGCCGGGCCGGACGACGTGGTGTCGTCCACGGATGCCCTCCGGCTCTACCTGCGCGAACATGCTCCGGCGGCGCGCATCTTCCCGGTATCCGAGCCGCTCGTCGCCGAGCTGCTCCGGGCCGACGGCTTCGAACTGACGGACGATCCGCTCCGGATCGATGTCGTGGTCGTCTCGTTCGACCGGACATTCGACTACGCGAAGCTGCTCACCGCCTACCGCGCCGTCAGGAACGGCGCCCGCATCGTGGCAACGAACCCGGACCCCTACTGCCCGACGCCCGACGGCGGCCTGCCGGACTGCGGCGCAATGCTCGCGGCCATCGAGACCGCCAGCGGCGGCCGTGCCGAAGCGGTCGTGGGGAAACCGTCGCTGCACATGTCCCACGCGGTGCTCGCCCGCCTCGGGCTGCCGCCCGAGGACACGATCCTCGTCGGCGACCGGCTGCTGACCGATGTCGCGATGGCCAAGGAGGCGGGCATGGTCTCAGCCCTTGTCCTGAGCGGTGCCACCAGCGCGGACGACCTCGCGATGAGCGACATCCAGCCCGATTTCATCGTGCGCGACGTCGGGGAACTGCTGACGGCGGACAGCGGTCCGGCAACGTCCGGACTCGTCGGCTTGGCGTCGCCCGGAAGCGGATAACGGAGGAGTCATGGCCGAGTTCATCTTCATGCTCACCTGGCACGACGCGACGGTTCCGAACGCGCTCCAGGTGTATGACGAGATCCGTTCGCTGCCCCTCAAGTACGTGGGCTTCAAGGACATCGGCCAGCCGGCGCACGTCCTTCGCCGGCTCGCCGACGAGATGCACACCGACGGCCGCGAGGTGATGCTCGAAGTCGTGTCGGAGCACGTGGAAGACGAGCTTCGGAGCATTGCCGCGGCCCGGGAGATCGGCGTCGACTGGGTCCTCGGGGGTACGCACCCGGACGAGGCGCTGGCGCTCCTGGAGGGAAGCGGGCTCCACTACTGCCCGTTCCCTGGCACGATCGTGGGGCATCCAAGCGTCCTGACCGGATCGATCGCCGAGATCGCGGAGAGTGCCCGCTCCCTGACCGCCCGGCCCGGGGTCCACGGCCTGGACCTCCTTGCCTACCGCTACGGGGGCGACGTCGAGCACCTCATCGGCGATGTGCTGGCCGCAGCGTCCGGCCCGATCATCGCCGCAGGCAGTGTCGATTCGATCGAGAGGATCCGGGCCCTGAACAGGATGGGGGTCTGGGCATTCACGGTCGGGGGCGCCGTCTTCGAACACAGGTTTCCCGCCGGTGCGAGCGTGCGCGAGCAGGTCGCGTGCGTCCTCGCCGCCGCGCGCGAAGGCTCGCTCGAGCATCCAGAGGAGGTGGTGCTCGACTGACAGGTGGCAGCGGCGCGTCTCGCGGTCGGTGGCCCCAGCGCCACGACCGACCCTCAAGATCAGGACACACGGAGGAGAGAATCGATGACCAGATCTGAACCAGGGCAGCGGCCCGTGTATGAAGATCCCGACGAGCTCCAGCGCCTCTTGATCGAGCGGCGCCTGAGCCGGCGACAGTTCCTGGGCGGCACGGCCCTCGGCGCCGTGTCCCTCGCTCTCGCCGCGTGTGCGCCGACCGGCGCCGCGTCACCATCGGCCGCGGCCCCGGCGCCGTCCGCGGGCGCAACACCGGCACCTGCTCCCAGCGCGAACCTCGGCGACACGCTCAACCTCGCAACCTGGCCCGGCTACCACGACCCAGCCGACCTCGAGGCGTTCACCGACCTGACCAAGGTTGCGGTCAACATGCAGGTCTACGGCTCGACCGAGGAGATGGAGGCCAAGATCCGGGCCGGCAACTCCGGGATCGATGTCGTCGTGCCCAGCAACTACGCGATCGAGGGCTGGGTCGCGGACGGTCTCATCGAGCAGCTCGACTACAAGAAGCTCCCCGGCTTCGTGCGCGCCGACTGGAACGACCGGTTCATGGACCAGTCGTTCGACCCGGGAAACAAGTTCTCGATCCCCAAGAACTGGGGCACGACAGGCATCGCCTATCGTTCCTCGAAGATCTCCGAGGACATCTCGACCTGGAAGCAGTTCTTCGAGCTGGCCGGGACGAAGTACGCCGGCAAGGCCGTCATCGTGGATCACCAGATCTCGTCGATCGGTTCGGCAGCCGTGGCCCTGGGCTACAGCCTCAATGTCGAAGCCGCCAACGAGCTCGCCGACGTCGAGAAGATGCTCACGGCCCTCAAGCCCAAGCTGTACGCAATCACCAGCGACGTGCAGCCCGCCCTCAGGAACCTCGACTCCTGGATGACGATCGCCTGGACCGGTGACGGGCTCCAGGTCGGTCGCGACAACCCGGACTCGAAGTACGTGGTGGCCGCGGACGGCGGCGAGCTCTGGATCGACAGCTACACCGTGGCCGCGGACTCGCCCCACAAGGATGCCGCGTACGCGTTCCTCGACTTCATCCTCTCGCCGGAGATGGCCGCCAAGGAGACGACCTTCTGCCTCTACCCGCACGCGAACAACAAGGCGACCGCGCTGCTGGCCGCCGAGATCCGCGACAACCCGATCATCTACCCGAGCCCGGATCGTCTCACCAAGCTCGAGTACGCATCCAGCGCGACCTACAACAGCGCGGCCCGGGCCGAGATGTGGGCCCGCATCAAAGCCTCCGCCTAGTCGATGTCGGCCTGGACCGGGCGTTTGGCACGCCGCCGGAGAGCAGGAGGGCGGCAGGGAGTACTTGCCCTCCTGCTCCTTCCCGCCGCCGCCTGGTACCTGGTCTTCCTCCTCGCCCCGCTCGTGGTGCTGGCGGTCGTGTCCTTCGGGGTGCGAGCGCCCAACGGGGGGTACATACCGGGCCTCTCACTCGACCAGTACCTCGGCCTCTCCACGCGCCTGACGGCCGTGGCCAACACCCTCGCCCTGGGTTTCCTGGGCACGGTGGGCTGCCTGCTCGTGGCCTACCCGCTGGCCTACGTGCTCGCCACGCGGGGTGGGTCGTGGAAGACGGTGCTCATGGCGTTCATCGTCATCCCACTCTGGACGAGCTTCCTCATCCGCACCTACGCCTGGATGTTCATCCTCGGGTCCAACGGGATTCCTCGCCTTCTCGGGCAGCTCGGGTTCGGCGAGATTCAGCTCCTCAACACTCCGTTCGCGGTCGTGCTCGGCATCGTCTACAACTACCTGCCGTTGATGGCCCTGCCGATCTACGTGAGCCTTGAGCGGCTCGATCGCTCCCTGCTCGAGGCATCACGCGACCTCGGGGCCGGCTCGCTCGCGACCTTCCGCCAGGTGACCCTCCCGCTCTCCGCGCCCGGCGTCATCAGCGGCTGCCTGCTGGTGTTCATCCCGGTCATGGGCGAATACCTCATCCCGGTCCTGCTCGGCGGGGGCAAGACCTACTTTCTCGGGAATGCGCTGGCGGACCTCTTCCTCCAGTCCCGAAACTGGCCGTTCGGTTCGGCCCTGGCGACGTCGTTCGTGGTCGTCATGGTCATCGTCGTGGGAATCTATTCATGGGCAACGCGTCGGCTCTCGAGCCCCGGGCGAGAGGGGAGCCTGCTGTGATCCGGCCGGCGGCCCGCACCCAGACCGGCGGCCGCGTCTGGGCGGCTGCGGAACGAGCGGGCGATCGGGCTCTGCGGCTGTACGCGGCCCTGATCTACGTCTTCCTGTTCGCTCCGATTGTGATCGTGGTGATCTTCAGCTTCAACGCCGGGCGCAGCGCATCGGAGATGACCGGGTTCTCGACGCGCTGGTTCGCGACGGCCGCGGCCGACCCGTTCGTGCTCAGGGCACTTCGCACGAGCCTGTTCATCGCCGCGACCTCCGCCGTGCTCGCCACGATCGGCGGGACGCTGTCGGCGCTCGCGATGCCGTTGCTCGGCGGCCGGCTGCGCAATATCTTCGAACAGCTGACCTATGTCGCTATCATCGTGCCCGGCATCGTCATCGGCATCGCGACCCTCATCTTCCTCGTGACCCTGTTCGGCTGGCTCAACGGCTGGCTGGCCTTCCTGTTCCCGGCCGATCCGCCCAAGCTGGGTCTCGGGGCTCCGAGCATCATCGCTGCCCATACCCTGTTCACCATGGCCCTGGTCAACGTCCTCGTCCGGACGCGCATGCGATCGATGGACCGGACCCTGACCGAGGCCTCCGAAGACCTCTATGCGACCCCGTGGCGAACGTTCGTCGAGATCACGGTCCCGCAGCTGCTGCCGGCGATCATCGCGGGGTCCCTGCTCGCCTTCACCTTCAGCTTCGACGACTTCATCGTCGCGTTCTTCACCAGCGGCCAGGATCAGACGCTGCCCATCTTCCTCTTCTCGTCGATCCGCCGGGGCGTGACCCCGGAGGTCAACGCCATCGCGGCCGCGCTCCTGGCGATCACGATCTCGCTGCTGCTCGTCGCCGGACTGCTGCTTCGGGGACGGGGTCGGGGCCCTCGTGCCACGAGCATGCCCGGCGCCCCAACCGGCGATGCGCTGCCTGGCGATGCGGCGCCGGTCGAGCCATGACCGAAGGATCGATCATGAGCCGCCACGTCGCGCGGCCGCTCCAGGCGGACATCGTCCGCGACGGCCTTCGCCGGGCGATCCTGTCCGGCGAATTCCCGCCCCGCTCCGCCCTGCCCAACGAGGGTCGCCTGGGAACCCGCTTCGCCGTGAGCCGGGCGACGATCCGTGAGGCCGTCCGCGGTCTCGTAGAGGAGGGCTACCTCATCCGCCGCCAGGGATCCGGGACCTACGTCACCGAACGGCCGCTCCTGCGCAACTCGCTCGACGTCAACTTCAGCTACACGGCCTACCTGGAGAGCCTGGGCGTCCGGGCGACGCGACGCGTCCTCGAAGTCCGTCGTGGTGCCGCCGGCGAGGAGGTCGCGGATCGCCTCCACCTGGCCTCGACGGCGCCGGTGGTCGAGGTACGTCGGGTCAGGACCGCCGACGATCGTCCCGCGATCTTCTCGATCGACGTCCTCCCGGCGGACGTGGCGGGGACCGCGGACGACGAGGCGTTCGGCGGGTCGCTCTACTCGTTCCTTGCCCGCGCCGGCCACCCAGTCGCCCATGGCGAGGCGATCCTCGCGCCGGCGGTCGCGGACGAGGCACTCGCGGCCGTCCTCGACGTGGCGGCGGGCACGCTGCTGCTGCACATCGACCAGGTCGACGTGGACGTCCATGGCCGGCGCGTGATGCATTCCCGCGAGTGGCACGTCCCGTCGGTCATCGAGCTGCGCTGTTTCAGGCGGGGCCCGGGCATGTCAACCGCGCTCGAGGCGTTGCCCTGACGCATTCGTGACGGGCACCGGCGGCCGGCCTCGGGTCGCGTGCGCCGGGCCGCAGGCGGGCGGGCTTGGGGCGCGGGCCGCGCGGGGCACGCGCGGGGCACGCGCGGACGAGCGCTGCTTGGCAGTCATAGTTTCCGCTCGCTGAAGCTTGATCTATGCGTCCCAGCCAACGTTGCGACCGATTTGAGCTGGGATTGGGTCTGGACTATGCCTGCCGGCCAATGGCGCGACATCCGCGTGCGGAATCTATGACTGGTGGGCAATCCGGGGGGCGTGTTGCGGCGGGGGGCGTGTTGCGGCAGGCGGCGGCGCCGGCCCGAGATGGCGGTGCCAGGGGCGTGTGCCGGACCCGACGGCCGACGGCGGCGCCGGGTGGCAGCACGTCTCCCCGGCGAGCCGAGCGTCGGCTACCCGATGACGAACACAACGGCGACGGTGACCGAGACCTCGTTCGTGCCGGGCATGACCGGGGTCTGGACGTCCTTGGCCGGCGCCCCCGCCGCCGCTCCGTAGTAGATCGGATACGGCCACGGGGCGACGGTCTCGTTGATCGACTGGACGCCGGTGATCGAGACACCGGCCGCTGTCGCGAGCGTCCCGGCCTTTGCCTTCGCCTCGGCCATCGCCGATTCGCGCGCCTGGCGCTCGGCCGCGGTCTGATCCGCGACACGGAAGCTGACCCCGTCGAGGCTCGTTGCACCAGCCTCGAGTGAGCGGTCGATCGCGTCCCCGACCTTGTCCAGGTCGCGAATCGTCACGGCAATGCCGTTCGTGAGGTTGTAGCCGGTGAGCCGGGGCGGGTTCGAGTTGGTCGAATAGTCGTAGACCGGCTGGAGGGAGAGGATGGTGGTCTGGATGTCCCGATCGGCGATGCCGAGCTCCTTGAGCGCGGCCAGCACGGCGGTCATCGAAATCGCGGCAGCCTCGCGCGCGGCCCCGACGGTCTTTCTCGTGACCGTCACGCCGAGGCGGAGATCGGCAGTGTCGGGGCTGAGCACGACGCGTCCGGTGCCCGTGACGCTGAGGGTGTGCTCGGCGGGGGTCCCACTCGTCGGATCGACGGCGAGGATCTGGCGGGGGGCCAGGGCCGGGCCTGCGGCCGAGGCGACCAGCAGTCCGGCGGCGAGTCCGATCGCCAGCCAGCGAATACGGGACCCGATGACGGGAAATTGGATCGTGATTCTCCTGGTGGCCATGGTTGTCAGGCTCCTGCCGGTGGTGCGCCGGCTCGACGGCCGGGCTGGCCCACAGACGCAGCGACCCCGGCAGCGGTTTCCGCGAACCTGGAACCCGGGCGGTCGGCAGGTTTCGGCCTGTTTGCAGAGTGTCCGAGTCGCTACGATTGCGACGCCTCGCTCGGAGCAGCCCACTCGTCCGACGAGGCCGGCAACATGGATGCGAGGGAGAACGACGATGGCGGGATCTGCGACGACGACCACCGGGCTCGGTGCCGGCGCGATCGAGAGTCGATCGATCGACTACGTGCCCGAATCCGAGCGGCACGGCAAGGTCTGGCAGCAGGGACCGTTCTGGTTCCTGGGCAACTTCCAGTTCTTCACGATCACGATCGGGTTCATCGGGCCATCGATCGGCCTGACGGCGATCCAGACGATCGTCGCCGGAACCCTGGGGATCGCCTTCGGCACGCTGTTCATGGCGTTCCACGCGACCCAGGGTCCGCACCTCGGCCTGCCCCAGATGATCCAGTCTCGCGGCCAGCTCGGCTACCGCGGGGTCGTCGTGGCCCTGTTCGGGTCATGGGTGACATTCATGCTCTTCAACGTCGTGGACGTGATCCTCCTGGGAGGTGGCCTGAACGGCATCTTCGGCTGGGATCCCGTGGCGATCGCGATCGGGACCACCGTCATCGCCACCGTCCTCGCGATCTACGGCCACGACCTGCTCCATCGGGTCTTCCGGCTGATCCTCGTCGTGTCGCTGCCGTTCATGGTGATCCTGACCGTGGCGATCGTCACCGGCAACGTAGCCGGCACCGAAGCCCCGGCCGGCGACTTCACGCTGGCGGCCTTCGTGGCGCAGTTCGTCGCGGGTGCGGCCTACAACATCACCTACGCGCCGTATGTGTCCGATTACTCCCGCTACATGCCTCGCTCCACGAAGACCGGGCCGATCGTCTGGTCTGTCTTCCTCGGGGCATCCGGTTCGGCGGTCTGGCTCATCGCGCTCGGCGCCTGGCTTGCCACGAATCTGGGCGCGACCGACGCCCTCGTCTCGCTGCGCGACGCGGGCGACCTGGTCTTCGGCGGCCTCGGCTCAATTCTCGCGATCATGTCCGTCCTGGCCCTGGTCGCCACGATGGGCATCAACGCCTACAGCGCAATGCTCTCGACCGTCACGGCGGTCGACTCCATCCGCTCGGTCAATCCGACCCGAATGCTGCGTGTCGTCACGATCGTGATCCTCGCGGTCGTCTGGGCCGCCGCGGCGCAATCGTTCGGCGGCAATGCGGTCGGCGCGCTGTTCAGCAGCCTCGTCGTGATGCTCTACCTGCTCGTCCCCTGGACGGCGATCAACCTGGTCGACTACTTCTTCGTGCGACGGGGCCGCTATGCCATCTTCGACTTGTTCACGCCCCGCGGCATCTATGGCAGCTGGGGCCGGCGCGGTCTCGTGTCCTACGCCGTCGGTCTCGCCTCAATGATCCCGTTCGTGTACATCCCGGCCGGATTTACCGAGGAGGCCATCCTCGGGCCGATCGCCCAGGCGCTCGGCGGCACGGACATCTCGGCCATCGTCGGCCTGGTGGTGTCCGCCGGCGTCTACTACGCGATGACCCGGTCGCTCGATCTCGCGGCGGAGAACCCCGCCATCGAGGCGAGCGAACGCACGATCGCCCAGACGATGCCGTGACCGACCCGCGTGCCGAGGTGATGGAGGCGGCGGCCGCGCTGGTCGCTGCCTACGGCGCCCACGACGTCGAGGGGTATTTCGGGGCATTTGCCCCCGAGGCAACGTTCATCTTCTACTCGACACCGCGGGTCCTCGGCTCGCGGGCGGCCTACGAGACGGAGTGGCGTTCCTGGGAGGCGGACGGCTTCCGCGTCCTTGGCTGCCGTTCCCTCGAGGGCCATGTACACATGCTGACGGACGACATCGCGATCTTTGCTCACCGCGTCCGCACCCGCCTTCGAGATGCGTCCGGCGAGCACGACCTCGCGGAGCGGGAGTCCATCATCTTCCGGCGCGATGCCGACGGCCGCTGGCTCGGAGTGCACGAGCACCTCTCGGCGGAGCCATGACCGAGCCCGTCGGTCCGCCGAATGCGCTCGAAGTTCCCCGGTTTACCGGCCCGGACACGTTCGCCCGGCTGCCGCGGCTGGATGACGTCGGCACCGCTGCCGTCGCGATCGTGGGCGTCCCGTTCGATTCGGGGGTCACCTACCGAACCGGTGCCCGGTTCGGGCCCGCCGCCATCCGGGCCGGGTCCAAGCTCCTCCGGCCGTATCACCCGGCACTCGACGTCCAGCCGTGGCGGGCCCACCAGGTCGCGGATGCCGGGGACATCGCCTGCAATCCGTTCAACATCATCGAGGCGATCGGCACCATCGAGGCGGCGGCCAAGGAGCTGATGGCGCGGGCACCCCGTCTGGTCCTGCTGGGCGGTGACCACACGATCGCGCTGCCGGCCCTCCGGGCCATGCATGAGCGGCACGGTCCAATCGCGCTCGTGCACTTCGACGCCCACCTCGACACCTGGGACACCTACTTCGGAGCTCCGTACACGCACGGCACGCCGTTCCGGCGCGCTTTCGAGGAGGGCCTCCTCGCGCCGGATCGGGCGGTCCATGTCGGGATTCGCGGACCGCTCTACTCGAACGACGACCTGACGTCGGATGCCGGCATGGGCTTCGCGATCGTCTCCACGGCCGACGTCGCCCGCGACGGGGTGAATGCGGCGATCTCCCGGATTCTCGAACGGGTCGGCTACACGCCCGTGTACCTCAGCGTGGACATCGATGTCCTGGACCCGGCGCATGCCCCTGGTACCGGAACGCCCGAGCCGGGTGGCCTGACGACGCGCGAGCTCCAGACGATCCTGCGCGGTCTCGACGGGATCAACCTCGTGGGCGGCGATGTCGTCGAGGTTGCCCCGGCCTACGACCACGCCGAGCTGACGGCGCTCGCGGCCGCCAACGTGGCGTACGAGTACCTCGGCCTGCTCGCCCGCGCCGCGACGGGCTAGCAGGGTGGCCGCGACGCAGTCCTCGCCGATCGGCGCGGTCGCCGCGGCCATGGGCGCCCGGCGGACCACCGCGCTGGCGATGGTGGAGGAGGCCTTCGACCGAATCGCTCGTCTCGACCCGGCGCTCAACTCGGTGGTCGCGCTGCGCGAGGCGGAAGCGCGAGCCGAGGCCGCGGCCCTCGACGCCGCGATCGCGGGCGGGGAGCGCGCCGGCCCGCTGGCCGGGGTCCCCGTGCTCGTCAAGGACCTCGAGGACGTGGCCGGGATGATCACGACCCAGGGGTCGCGCCTGTTCGAGGATTCGGCGCCCGCCACGGCAGATTCGCTGATTCCGGCGCGACTGAGGGCCGCAGGCGCGATTATCGTGGGCAAGTCGAACCTGCCCGAGTTCGCGACGGAAGGCTTCACGGACAACCTCGTCTTCGGCCCGACGAGGAACCCGTGGGCGCCTGACTGGTCGCCCGGCGGATCCAGCGGCGGTTCGGCAGCCGCGGTCGTCGCCGGCCTCGTGCCGATCGCCACCGCCACGGACGGGGGCGGATCCATCCGGATCCCCGCCGCGTTCTGCGGGCTCGTCGGCCTCAAGCCGACGCACGGGGTCATCGGCCGCTGGCCGCCGCACGACTGGATCGACTTCTCGACATTCGGGCCGTTCGCGACGTCAGTTGCCGACCTGCGCCTGCTGATGTCCGTCGAGTCAGGACCCGTGCCGGGAGACCCGACGGCGCGTCCGGCCGGTTGGCTCGGGCCCGCCACACCTCCACCGGCCCGCCTCTACGCCGCGCACCGCACGAGCGATCTCGGTCCGTTGCCGCCGGCGATCGAGCGGTCGTTCGAAGACGCGGTTCGTGCCTTCGCAGATGTTCTGGGCATGTCGGTGACGTGGATGGAGCCTCGCGAATTCTTCGCCGATGGCGACCCGGACCTCGACTGGTTCACGCTGGCCACGGTGGAGCACGTCGCGGCGCTCGGCCGCGAACGGGTGGAGCGGAGCCTCGGTCTGATGCACCCGGCCACCCGGGCATTCATGGAGTCCGGGCTCGGCATCGGGATCGAGCAGTACCTGGCGGCACGCCGCCGCCGGTTCTCCTTTGTCCGCCGGATGGACGAGCTTCTCGGGACATCCAACCTGCTCCTTACGCCGACGGTCGCGACCGAAGGTTGGGACGTCCATGGCCGGCTCACACCGGGCACGGGCCCGGGCATGCTCCCGGCTGAGGTCTTCTCGACCGCCGTCCAGAACGTGACTGGCCATCCAGCGATCTCCCTCCCGGCCGGAATCTCGTCCAACGGCGTGCCGTTCGGGCTCCAGGTCACCGGGCCGCGCCACGCGGATGATCTGTTGCTAACTGTCGCGGAGGCTTGGGAGGCGACCCATCCGTGGCCGGAGGTTGCGCCGGGCTACGAGCCGTTCGGGGTCGAACTGATCCAGATGTCCCCCGCCAACAACTTCGATTGAGCCCGCCGGGCCGAACAGGGCGGACGAGTCCTGCAACATCTTTGGGCGTCTGATCGGCGGCCTCGGACGTTGACCGGGCCGGTGATGCTCCCATCATCAAGTACCGGACTTGGCCGGGCCTAGCCGGGTCCTGAGCCCAAACCGGCGCGCCAGCGAGGCGCTCTTGGCGTGGGTGCGAGCCCGAGACGCCGGGGCTCCGTGCTCCGAGGGACGGCATGAGAGTCACGCGATGGCGATGGGCATGAGAGTTCCGCCCAGAATGACGATCCCAGCATCACGTGGGGCTTCAACGACGGATCCCCCGAAGGATTGGCGGCGGCGCCGCGGCTGGCGAGATCCTCGTCGCTGGCTGGCTGTCGACGTCCATCTCACGCGGTTCGGAAACCGCCTCCCCTTCATGAATATCATCTACCCCGTGTTGCTGGTGACCGCATGACGCCCGAAACTCACTACGCCAAGACGAGCGACGGCGTCCACATCGCCTACCAGGTCGTGGGCAGCGGATCGGTCGACGTCGTCCTCGCGATGGGCTGGACCAGCAACATCGACGAGATGTGGGCGGAGCCTGCCCTCGCACGGTTCCTCACGCGTCTTGGTTCGTTCAGTCGCCTCATCCTCTTCGACAAGCGCGGCACGGGGTTATCCGACCGCGTGCCCGAGGACCGCCTACCTTCACTCGAGATCCGGATGGACGACGCCCGGGCGGTGATGGACGCCGCGGGCGCGCAACGAGCAGTCGTCTTCGGCATCTCCGAGGGCGGGCCGATGGCGACCCTCTTTGCGGCGACCTATCCGGCCCGGACGACCGCCCTGGTCCTGTTCGGGACGTCGGCCTGCTGGAAGCCTGCCGACGACTACCCGTTTCCGATCGAGAGCGACGCAGAGTTCGAGGCCGCACTCGCTGCCATGGACCGGTCGTGGGGCAGCCGCGAGTACGCCGCCGAAGTCATTCGAACCTGGGGCGCCCCGAGCCTGACCGGCGACGAGGCGGCGATCACCTGGCTGGCCAACTACACGCGGCGGGCCGCCAGCCCCGGCGCGGCCCTCGCGCTGGCGAGGATGAACCGAGGGATCGACGTGCGCCCTGCCTTGTCGGCAATCCACGTTCCGACACTGGTTCTGGCTCGGACCGATGACCCCGACTTTCCGGTCGAGGAGACGCGCTGGATGGCGGAGCGCATCCGGGGGGCCACATTCATCGAGCATCCGGGCGTCGACCACTTCTTCTGGGTCGGCGACCAGGCCCCACTGCTGTCCGAGGTCGAGCGATTCGTGGCCGCCGTGCGCAATGCCGAGTCGGAGCTGGACCGGGTGCTCGGTACCGTTCTCTTCACCGACATCGTCGGATCCACCGAGCACGCCGTCGCGCTCGGCGACAGCGCCTGGCGGGCGCTCGTCGAGCGACACCACGCCGCCGTGCGGGCCTTGCTGAGCCGCTTCCGCGGCACCGAAGTGGATACGGCGGGCGACGGCTTCTTCGCGGTCTTCGACGGGCCTGCTCGGGCCGTGCGCTGCGCCCAGGCCATCGTCGCCGCCGTGGGGGAGATGGGAATCGAGGTGCGAGCCGGCGTGCATACCGGGGAGCTCGAGACGATCGCCGGCAAGGTCGGCGGGATCGCCGTGGTGATCGGGGCGCGGATCGGGGCCCTCGCAGGACGGTCCGAAGTGCTCGTCTCATCCACGGTCCGCGACCTGGTGTCCGGATCCGGCCTCGCGTTCGAGGACGCCGGCGAGCACAAGCTGAAAGGGCTGCCCGAGACCTGGCGGCTGCACCGAGCGGTGCGCTAGGACCGGCTAGCTTCCAGCCGTCGAGCCTCCCCGCCGACGCGCGCCTGGAACAGAGACCTGGGAACTAGCTTGTCAGGCTCTATCGAGATGGCTAGAATAGCCTGATGAGGACCGCGACGATCACCCAGGCCAAGAACGGGCTCAGCGCGCTCCTGGACCGCGTTCGAGCTGGAGAGAGCGTGGTCATTACCGACCGAGGGCGGCCGGTCGCGCGCCTTGAGCCGGCGACCTCCGTCGACAGCCGGGAAGGTCGCCTGGCACGTCTCGAGCGTGCAGGGATGGTGAGGATCGGCAGCTCCGCCCCGCCGGTCGACGCGATCCGCCGGCAGGCGCCTCGACTGAAGGGCGGCGCGAGTGCGGTGCAGGCACTCCTGGACGAGCGAGCCGACGATCGATGAGGTTCTGGGATAGCTCCGCGATCGTCCCGTTGCTGGTCGCCGAGTCATCGACCCGAGCGTTGGTGACCGCGTTCGTCGGAGATCCGGAGCTTGTCGTCTGGTGGGCGACCGAGGTCGAGTGCGTCTCGGCACTGGCTCGGCTCGAGCGTGACGTCTTGATCGATGCCCCGGCGATGGGGGAGGCTCTCGCACGGCTCGACGCGCTTGCCCTCGCCTGGCATGAGATCCAGCCAGCCGCGAGAACCCGACAAGTTGCCGTCCGGCTTCTTCGGACGCACAGTCTCCGGGCTGCAGACGCGTTCCAGCTCGCCGCCGCTATCGCCGCAGCCGAGGATTCGCCGGGATCGCTGCCGCTGGTGACGCTGGACGAACGCCTGGCTAGGGCGGCCGAGCGCGAGGGATTTCGAGTCCTGACGGCCTAGCGCTTCGAAGCTGGAGCCCGACGCCGCCCGAATCGGTGCCGGAGAGCCTCGCACGACCGATCCTGCGTTTTCGCCTTCCCAGTCTGGGCGTCAGCCCTTGGAGCGTCACGTACAGCTTGCCCAAGGTCTCGCTGACGTGCCAGCCGTCAGCCATCAGCCAGGCCGTACCGCCGCGTGCAGGTGCATCGCGCCGGACACGCCCTTGAGCTCGACCGGCCCAATGTCGCGGAAGACGACCTCTGCCCCATCCGAGGCGTCGACGACCTCCTGGCTCACCAGGACCTCGCCGGGTCGGGCATATTCCGCGATTCGCGAAGCGACGTTGACGGTCTGGCCGTAGTAGTCGCCCTCCTGGAAGATCACCGGTCCGGCGTGAAGGCCGACGTGCGCCGGTGGCAGCCCGGCGGCCACGATGCCGGCGGCCATCTCGAGCGCAGCCACGGCGCCCGGACCGGGCTTCGGGAAGAAGAACATCACGCCGTCGCCCAGCCACTTCACTGGCCGGCCGCCGTACTTGACCGACGTGCGCTGGACCAGCCGGCCGAGCCGCTCGGCGAGCTCGGCCGCCGCGGCGTCCCCGCGTTCCTGGGTGAGCCGCGTGTAGCCGGTGATGTCGAGGAAGCAGATCGCCGGAGGGTGGTCAAGCCGGCTGTGAAGCCCGGCCGCGGCCAGCTGCATCTCGAGGCCCTCGATGATCGTCGCGGACCAGGCCTGGGTCTCATGCAGGTGGTACATCCCGATCAGGGCGCGCTCGTTGAGGACGCTCATCCGATACGCGAAGTCGGCGCCCATGATCTCGTCGGTTCGCTGGCCGCCCTCCATGGCCGGGGCAATGACCTCGGACGCCCACCACGCCGACTCCGTCTCCGCCATGCGCCGGAGGCTGTCCCCCTGGACCCGCAGCAGTCGCTCAATCGCGGCCGGGCGAAAGCCAGCCTTGACCTGGGCCTCGATGAACTCGGCGTAGGGCAGCTCCTCGTCCCGGACCTGGTCGTCGGGACCCGGGGCGGGGGAGCCGGCGGCCTCGCGGACAAGCATCAGCAGCGCAACCGGCACGCCGGAGCGCTCGGCAAGCTGCCCGAACGTGACCCCGCTGTTCGCCGAGAAGCGCTCGAACGATGGCTGGTCGAGGAAGTCGAGCGAGATCTGGCCGCTCCGCATGGCCTCGCCGAGGCCGGTCAGTTCGACGCCCGCGCCGATCAGGCTGCGGGCCATGCCGACGCGGCGAACGTCCCCGGACGAGAACCTCTCGTCCGCTCCCGGCTTGATGACCCCCAGCTCGACGTACCGGCGCAGCTCATCCGTGCTGGTGCCGGCGCGCTGGGCAGCCTCGACCAGGTCATATCGTTCCACGGCCCTACTCTAGCGAGGCGTGTCCCGTGTGTAGGATGACCACGCGACCCCCTCGAACGAGCGAGAACGATGCTCTCAGCCGCGCAACCCACCTGCTTCCTGATCGCCGACATCTCCGGGTATACGGGCTACCTCGCCGACGTGGAGCTGGACCACGCCCAGGACATCCTCGCGGATCTCATCGGTGCCGTCGTCACGGCGCTCCGGCCCAACTTCCGGCTGGCCAAGCTCGAGGGCGATGCCGCCTTCACGTTCATGACGGCCGAGAAGCTCGACGGGTCGATGCTCCTCGACACCATCGAGCGGTGCTACTTCGGGTTCCGCCGCCGCCGCCGTGACGTCCGCCAGGCGACCTCGTGCGAATGCAACGCGTGCGTGCGGATCCCCGACCTCGACCTCAAGTTCGTGGTCCACCACGGCCGGGCCATCCTTCAGAAGGTGGCCGGCCGGCAGGAGCTCCTCGGGTCCGACGTGATCGTCGTCCACCGGCTGCTCAAGAACGAGGTCGTCGAGAAGCTCGGCATCAACGCCTACGCCCTGATCAGCCAGCAGTGCATCGACGCCTCCGACATCGAACCCGGCCCGCTGGGCATGCAGCCGCATTCGGAGACCTACGATCGGATCGGCGAGGTCCCTGTTTGGGTCCTCGACCTCGAGCGCCGCTGGCAGGACGAGGAGGCGCGCGCGCGGGTCTTCGTCACTCCCGGCGAAGCCATCCTCGACCTGTCGATACCGACGAGAGTGCCGCCGCAGGTGGCGTGGGAGTTCCTCACGAAACCCGGGCAGCGCATGAGCTGGCAGCCGTGGGTGACGGAGGTCACAATCAGGGGCGCCACCGGGGGCCGGCGCGGGCCAGGTTCCGCCAACCATTGCATGCATGGCCGGGACGCGGTCGTCGAGGAGATCCTCGACTGGCGCCCGTACGACTACGTCACCGACCGGACGATCCTCGACACGCCCAGCGGACCGGTCAAGGTCCTCCATACCATCGAGCTCGAGCCGACCACGACCGGGACCGTCATCCACCTCCGGTTCGCCGCGCCGAAAACGAAACGGGAAAAGGGGCTGATGGAGCACATCGGCCCCGCCTACGGCGCCGCCCTCCGGTCCGGCATCCCGGCGCTCCTCGCCCAGCTCGACGCTGCACTGGCGGCCCGTGACGCGGGCGCCGGCGCCGGCCCGGAGCCCGCGCTGCCGAGGCGGAGCCAGGACGGCCCGCTGTCCGGCCTGCAGCCACTGCTCATTGTCGGCTGACGGTTCCTCCCCGGCGCCGCGGCGCCTCTCAATGCTCCACACTTGCCACGCCACCAGCAGATGGATGACGCGCGGAGGAGAACTTGGCAGGGTCGTCCGGCATCGAGATTGTCCGGGCGGCGATATCGCTCGACCACCTCAAGGCGGTCGATGAAGGCTCGTTCGGCGACCTGGTCAAAGCCGTCGTGGACGTACGAGCTGGGATCATGGCGATCGGTGGGGAACTCCACGCCGACGAGGAAGCCGTGCTGCTGGACGCCGGCTCCGCCTAGACGGACCTATGGGGATCAATCTCTATCCGGCGGAGCACGGAGCGAGCGATTGGCTCGAGTTCGACTCGATGATCAACGTGCGTCCAAGGCAGAACAATCGAACGCGCTCGGTCGAGGACCGGGTGATCCGTGACCGGATCACAACGATCGTCGGGCAGCTCGTGCGGTGACGACTTCGATGCTCCATGCCCGGCTCGCTTCGGGCGGGTGGCAGGGACTGCTGCTCGTCGAGCAGCTCGCCAACATCGGCAGCGAAGTATCCCGGGCCTGTCGAGCGAAAGCGCAGGGGAATGAGGGCCGATCGATGGCCGCGTTCGACCGTGCCCTCGAGCTGTTCGACCTGACGCTTGAAGATCGGCGTTGGGAAACACGGCGCAAGGAGATCGCCCGGGCTCGGGAGGTGTTCTGCGACTACCTGGTCGGGGACAACGAATATGGATCGACCGCGGCGTCGCTCGATTCGTACTTCCTCGCCTTCGCGGTTGCCGCCCGGCGGGCTCGATGACACCTTCCCGTCAAGGATCTCGTCGGCAAGGCCGAAGGACTCGCCGAGGGAGATGCGGTCTCCGTCCGGCTGGGCATCCGCCACTGACTGGCTGCGCGCCACCTCAAGGCCGCGCCGGACCGACATAGCCGGCACCGAACGGTTTTGCCCGCAAGGGCCGTTAGATGGGTGTCCAGCCACTCACAAGGAGCACCCATGAGCGCAGCCGCCCGTAGCATCCTCGTCTACTCAATCTACGTCTTCGGTCTCGGCGCAACACTCACGCTGATCCCAAATCTGCCATTGCCGATCTTCGGGCTCCCTGAGGCCACGGAAGTCTGGATTCGGGTGGCCGGGATGACCGTGATCTTCCTGTCGATCTTCTACTTCATCGCAGCCCGGAACGAATACCGCGCCCTGTTCGTGGCGAGCGTGCCGATTCGGTTTGCTGTGGTCGCGTTCTTCGCGGCGTTCGCGGCCGCCGGGTTCACGTCCTGGAACCTGCTGCTCTTCACCCCGGGCGACATCCTGTTCGCGATCTGGACCTGGATGAGCCTTCGTCGTGAACCCATGGCCGCTTGATCAGTCAGGCCGGCAGCTCGCCTGCCAGGCCGAACCTCGCCGGGAGGCGAGGGTCCGTGAACACGCTCATGTGGGCGACGCTCGCCCCTGAGGTCTCCACGACGAGCATGGCGTAGAGGCGGAGCACGCCGTCTCCGACGCCCGAATACAAGGCGAACGCAGGGGTTCGATTGGCACCGATCGGCACCAGCCGGATCCGGACGCCGCCGCCGAAGACCGAGCCGGACAGGAAGGCTTCGATCGCCAGGCGACCACGAATCAGCACGGCCGGTGGCATCGACACCACCGCATCCTCACGTAGCAGCGCCACGAGACCGGCCACATCGGCTGCCTCCCAGGCCCGCACGTATCGCTCGAGCATCGCTCGAAGACGGCTGGGCGCCGCCGGCAGTCGACCGGCGGAGCGATTCGGCGGATCGTACCGGCGCGCGATCGTCCGCCGCGCGCGGTGGAGCGCACTGTTGACCGCCGGGACGGAGACTTCGAGCAGCTGACCGACCTCGATCGCCTGCCACGCCAGGACGTCGCGCAGGATCAGGACGGCCCGCTGGCGCGGCGGCAGGACCTGGAGGGCCGTGAGGAACGCCAGCGAGACCGACTCGTGGGCGTCGTAGCGGGCTTCGGGCTCGGCCGAGGCATCGCCCAGGACATCGTCCGGGATCGGTCCGATGCCGTCGCCATGGGTGAGGCTCGGCGTCCGCTTGCGCCGCTCGATGATGTCCAGACACGCATTCGTCGTGATCCGGTACAGCCACCCACGCAGCGAGATCGATCGCTGGAACGTGCCCCGTCCGCGCCAGGCCCGCGTGAGGGCCTCCTGGACCGCGTCTTCGGCATCGTCGATTGAGCCGAGCATCCGATAGGCGTGGATCAGCAGTTCGCGACGGAACGGGCTCGTGCGTCGGCCAAACTCCTCGGCGGAATCGCCAAGGATCGGGGGCTCGGGCTGGTGCGGCTCGCGCTCGGTGATCACGCGCCGCCAACGATACGGCGCCTCGGCGTCTTCGATCCGGGTGATCAGGCCCGAGGCTCTCCGAGACGGACCACAGTGCCATCCGGACTTCGATCGCCTGGGGAGGCACGATTGCGTGCTGTTTCAGCGAGAACGCGAGCGGGTTACTGGATCCTGATAGGGACGTCCAGGACGCCCTGCGGCGCTGCTGCATGATCCGTTCCCTCTGCGGAACGCGTCATCGCGGCGTCAAGGCGATCGATGAACGGGGCCGCCTCGAGCCGGACGAGGGTCTCGCGGGCGGTCTCTGCCGCGGCGCGGACCTCCGGGTCCGCGGGGTCGAGGAGGCTCGCCATGTCGATCCCGCACAGGGCCTCGTCCCAGGCGAGGCCAAGCTCGCGCCATTCACGCAGAGCCGCTCGATACAGGGCGATGGCATCGCCGGTCCGCCCTTCGAGGGCAGCGATCCCCGCCCGGATGGTCGTGCGGTCCGCCTCGAGCGCGCCACCGTGTAATCCGGCGGCGTCCAACTCGGCAAGATCCGTGCGAGCCGCGTCGCTATCCCGATCCCACAGCGCCGCCCGAGCCGAGAAGGGGAGCCCGTCCGGCGACGCGGTCAGCTCGATCCCCCGCCGGATTCGCGTGCGCGCCTCACCAAGCCGTCCCGCGGCAAACGCCACATTTCCTCGGGCCCACTCGATGTACGCGACCCGGATTGCGTCGGTCGAACCGCCGAACAGGCGCTCGATCTCGTCGATCTGCTCGGTGGTGGGATCGCCGCGAAACGCGTGGTAGCCGATCGTTCCGCCCAGCAACTCCGCCCGCTCGGACCCTTCGAAGCTCTCGTCGAGTGCCCCATTGAGCAGATCGAGCCCCCACGCCCACTCGCCGACCCGCTGAGCTGCGCCGGCCGCATTGCCGATGATGAGGGCATCGTGGTACCCGAGGCGGCGCGTGGCGGCGAGTCCAGCGCGGCCAATCTCCAGCGCCGCACGCGGGTCTAGTGCGGACTCCATCGCGATGCGGTTGCCGATCGCCCGGGTGAGCGTATCGGCCAGGGCGTGTTTCTCGGCCAGCTCCTGGCCCGCCCGGATGAGCGCGAGACCCTCGATCGAGCGGCCGTCCTGGACGAGCGCCGAGCCCTTGGTGACGAGGGTATCGGCGACGATCGGAACCATGTCCAGGTGCTGGGCGGTCCGCAGCACTGGATCGGCGATCTCGATCGCCCGCAGCAGGTTCCCGGTCAGGAAATGTGCCCGGGCGAGCTGTCCCCCGAGCGCCGCGAGGGCCGGAGCGTCGTCGATGTCGGCAAACTCCGCCGAGGCAGCCTCGAGGAGCGGCAGCGCGACGTCGCCATGACGCCCGCTGATTAGAGCACGGCCGAGGACGGCGGTGGCACTCGCGATCGCCCGGCGATCGCCGAGCTCGCGATGGGCCGAGATCGCGCGCCGCAGGCGGTCCTCGGCAGCCTCGTACCGGCCGCCGGCGCTGGCGGCATCGCCGGCACGTTCGAGCAGACGCGCCGACTCGGCCGGGTCGGTCGTGACCGTTAGGGCCTGGTCCAGGAACGCCAGTGCCTGGTCGTGGGAACCGAGACCGATCGCCCGCTGGGCGGCCGCCATGAGCGCAATCCGGGCCTGCGCCGCAACGGCGTCCGCCTCGGCACCCTCGGCCGAGTTCCGATACGCGGCCAGGTAGTGGCCGGCCAGCCCACCCGCGATCTCGTCGGTCTCGAGGCTCTCGAAGAAGCGGGCGGCGGCGAGGTGCCGGCTCTTGCGGTCGCGCTTGGCGAGCGCGTTGTAGGCGACCTCGCGAATGAGGGCCTGGACGAAGACGTACTGGCCCCGCTCGGGGCTCCGGGGGTCGGTCTCGAGACGCAGCAGCTCACGCCGGACGAGCGCCTTGAGGCGGGTCGCGAGCGTGTCGGGATCGAGCCCGCTCATCGACAGCAGGCCCGGCAGGGTGAAGCTCTGGCCGAGCACCGCGGCATCGGCCGCGAGCGCTCGCTCGTCCGGCGGCAGGGCGTCGAGACGCGAGGCGATGAGCGCCGTGAGCGTCTCGGGTACCGCCAGGTTCGTCAGGTCGCCGGTGGGGCGGTAGACGCTGCCCTCCAGGGTGAGCCTGCCCTCCGAGACGAGCATCCGGATCGTCTCGATCGCGTAGAGCGGAATCCCGTCGGCGCGGGCGATGATCGCCCGCTCGGCGCTCTCGGGGAGGCCCGGGATCAACCCGGCCAGGAGCTCGCGCATGGCCTCGGGTGAGAGCGGCTCAAGGAAGATCGAGGTGAAGCTGCGCTTGCCGGCGCCCCAGTCCGGCCGGCGCTCGGTGAGCTCCGGACGGGCGAGCGTCAGGACATAGATCGGGAACGCCCGCGACCACTCAAGGAGGTGATCCACGAAGTCGATGAGCCCCGAGTCCGCGTAATGGAAGTCCTCGAAGACGAGGATGACCGGCGCCGTCGCGGCCATCCGCTCGAAGAACGCCCGCCAGGCGGCGAAGAGCTCGTCCGAGCCCATGACGCCGGCGTCCACCCCGAGGAGGGCGAGGAGCGCCGGCTCGATCCAGCGCCGCTCGGTCTCATCGGGCACGTGCTCGGCGACCGTCGCCGCGATCTTCGTCCGGGTCGTCGGCTCGTCGTCTGTTTCGAGCAGGCCGGCCCGTCGGCGGATCATCTCGCCGAGCGCCCAGAAGCTGATCCCATCGCCGTAGGCGGGGGAGCGGCCGTCATGGAACCAGACCGTTTCGAGTAGGCCGTCCTCGTATTTCCTGAACTCCCAGGCAAGTCTCGACTTGCCGATCCCGGCCGGCCCGATGACCGACACGAGGCGAGCCTTGCGCTCACGGGTGGTGGCGTGGAAGAGGTCCTTGATCAGGCGCAGCTCGTCATCGCGGCCGACGAACGGGGCCTCAAGCGTTTCGGAGCGGTTGCGGCCGCCGACCTGGGCGATGACCCGCACCGCCCGCCAGGCCGGGACCGGCAGGGCCTTGCCCTTGAGCGTCTGCTCGCCGATCGCCTCGAACGCGATCGCCCGCGAGGCCGCCCGCTCCGTGGCTTCTCCGACGACGACCGTGCCGGGCTCGGCGATCGACTGCAGCCGGCTCGCGGTATTGACGATGTCGCCCGCCACCATCCCCTGGTTCGTGGCCCCGACCGTGACCGCCGCCTCGCCCGTCAGGACGCCCGCGCGCGCCGAGATGCCCGGCCCGAGGCTCCTGACGGCATCGACGAGCTCCAGGGCGGACCGGACCGCCCGCTCGGCGTCGTCCTCGTGGGCGGTGGGGGCGCCCCATACGGCCATGACCGCGTCGCCGATGAACTTCTCGACCGTCCCGCCGTACCGGCCGATGACCTCGCGCGCCAGGTCGAAGTAGCGGGTCAGAAGCTCGCGGGTGTCCTCCGCATCGCGGCCCTCGGCCAGGCTGGTGAACCCCACGAGGTCGGCGAACAGGATTGAGACAAGCCGGCGCTCGGCGAGAGGGCCGACCACCGATCTGTCCGAGACCGGCATGCCGGGGCGGGAGGCGGTTGCAGCGGCCGATCCGGTCTCGACACCGAGCGGGGCGGCGCACTCGCCACAGAACTTCGCATCGGCGCCGTTGGCGGTTCCGCACGAAGGGCAGACCAGCGCGAGTCGAGCCGCACATTCCTTGCAGAATTTGCGGCCCGGATCATTCTCTGTCCCGCAGTTCGAGCAGACGGACAACCGGCGCTCCGATGCGATGTGAAGGGCGAGGATACACTCGGCCGGACCGGCCGGACAGCCGAGGCGGGATGGGCAGGGGAGCGTGTGAAGCAGGCAGAGCCATCCGGGTCGCCCCCAGGGGCAGATGCGCCGGCCGGCGAGCGGTACCTGCTGCTCGCGGACATCTCCGGCTACACGGGATTCATGGCCGGCGTCGAGCTGGCGCACGCGGTCGACTTCAGCGGGGGGATCCCGGCGGGCTACTCGGTGCTCGGCGGCCTCCTGGACGCCGTAATCAAGGGGTTGGAGCCCGACTTCACGCTCGTCAAGCTCGAGGGCGATGCCGTCTTCGCCGTCGCACCGGCGGCACGCCTCGACGGCCAGGGCGGCCGGGTCCTCGAGCGACTCCGGACGACGTACCAGGCGTTCATCGAGAGTCGCACCCAGGCCATCCCGGCGAGCGACCATGTCTGTACCGCCTGCCCCGCCGTCGCGCACCTCGATCTCAAGGTGGTCCTCCATCGGGGCCGCGCCGTGCGCCAGGCGGTCGGGTCCAGCAGTGACCTGCTCGGCCCGGCCGTGACCGTCGCCCATCGGTTGCTCAAGAACACGATTCGAGAGCGGATCGGCGCTCGGCCATACCTGTTCCTGACGGAGGCTGCGGCAACCGCACTTGGTGTGGCCGAGGCTGGCCTCGAGCACCGCGAGGAGTACCCGGACGCGGGACTGATCCACGGCCGCATCCTCGCGCTCGGCGACCCTGCAGGGCAGGGGGCTCCAACCTAGGCCGAAGCCCGCGACCGGTCTTCTGATTGCCTGTGTCTCGACCGTGCGCCTCGACCGTGCGCCTCGACTGGGCGTTCTGCGCCCGAGGTCTTGACAGTCCAGCCGGCCGGCATATAGTTAACCGACTGGTTACACAACCGGAAGGTGAAATAGATGGCGACGACCCTTCCCCGTCCCGACCCGTTGAGTGCAACGTTCTCGGCCCTCGCTGATCCGACTCGGAGGGCGATCCTGGCGCAGCTCGTGAACGGCGAGGTCGCTGTCACGCAGCTGGCGGCCCCGTTCCGGATGAGCCTGCCGGCGGTCTCGAAGCACCTGAAGGTGCTGGAACGAGCGGGACTTGTCGAGCGGAGCCGTCACGCACAGTGGCGGCCCTGCCGGCTCACGCCCGAGCCGCTGCGGGATGTCGCGGTCTGGGTGGACCGTTACCGCCAACTCTGGGAGGAGCGCTTCGATCGACTGGACGGCTACCTGCGCGAGATGCAACGGACGACGCCCAAGGATCCATCACGGGCGAACCAATTGGAACCACGAGTGGGAACAGAGGAGGCGACCGATGGCGACAGGAAGTAGCGCCCAGGCGAGCCCGGCGCACGCCGAGGTCGTGATCGAGCGTGTGTTCGATGCGCCTCGGGAGCTGGTCTGGCGGGCCTGGACGGAGCCCGAACACTTCATGCGCTGGTACGGCCCGGCCGGGATGATGACGATCGTGTGTGACGTCGATCTCCGCGTCGGCGGGCGCCGACTGATCGGCATGCGATCGCCCGACGGTCAGGAGTACCACACGACGGGCGTCTACCGAGAGCTCGTGCCGCCGCACCGCTTTGTCGCCACGGAATCGCCCGCGGATACAGACGGCAATGCCCTTACGCCGTCAGCCTACGGGATGCCCGAGGGCATGGCGATGGAGACGATCGTGACGGTCACCCTCGAGGATCTGGACGGCGGCCGGACGAGGATGACGCTGCGCCAGGCCGGTTTCCCGAGCGACGATTGGGCTCAGGGCGCGGGCCGCGGCTGGCACCAGGCGCTCGACAAGCTGGTCGCGGTCCTCGCGGCGGTTTGACGGACTTCGAGGCCCCGGTCATCGCCGTCCCGAGAAGGGTCTCGAACCCTCGACCTTCTTCTTGGGAAGTCCTGACCTCGTGAGCGTTGTGGCGTGAGCATGGAAGGGCGAGCGAAACCGGCACAGTCATGGTGTTGCGACGAGCGCCGGTCGCTCGCTTCGTCGCCCGGCGCAATACGTCAGCCGCCCAGCGCGCTCAGCGGCAGGCGGATGACCTGGTTGTTGACGGCGTCCACGAGCCACATTGACCCAGCCGCGACCACGACGTCCCCACCAAGGCTGCCGTACCGCGAGCCGGGCGTGATGGCCCGATCGATTGCGTTCGTCGCCGGGTTGATCCGGACGAGGTAGCCCCTCTCGGGCCAGGTCCAGGGAGCGTCGGCGACGAGCGCCAGCGTGTACGTACGGCCGCCGAGGTCAACGCTCGTCCCTCCGCTGTTCGTCGTCGGGTCGATCCGGCCGAGGAGGGTGCCGGTGTCGCAGCTCGTGATCCATACGGCGGCCGTGCCAACCGCGAGGCCACCGCATGGGGTCATCCCGAGCGCACCGATCCTCGCCTCGACGGCGTTCGTCTCCTCGTCGATCCGGACGACCGAGGGGCCGTTCGGCACTCCGACCCAGATGCTGCCCAGGCCTTCGGCGAGCCAGTTCGGCCCGGACAGACCGGTTCGACCGACGCTGACCGAGGCGACGACGGTGTTCGTGGCCGGGTCGATCCGGGCGACGCTGCCGCCACGGGTGTTGGCGACCCAGATCCCGGAATCGGTCGCGAGGACGCCCTTGGGGTTTGGTCCGACGGCGACCTGCGCAATGAGCTCCAGCGTCGTCGGGTCAAAGCGCTCCACGAGATCGGCATCCCAATCGGTGATCCACAAACCGGCCCCGTTCACTGCGAGTCCCTGATAGGCCGCGGTCGCCGGGTTCAGGCGGACGGAGGCGCCGATCGTATTCGTCGCCGGATCGATCCGCATGAGCTGGCCCGAGGCGGTGAACAGCCAGACGGACTGACCGTCAGTCGCCATGCCGACAGGTCCAGTCACCGGGATCGTCGCATCTGGCGTAACGATGATCGGGGCGAGGGTGGGGCTTGGGCTCGGGGTCGGACCTGAGCTCGGGGTTGGACTTGGACCCGCCGTCGGGGACGGCCCGCCGATGTTCGCCGGGTTGGGCGGGCCGAGCACGGCCAACCCGATCACCAGGGCGACCGTGGCCGCGACGCCGCCGAGGACGAAACGCATCTGCTGTCGACTATTCCCGCCGCGAGGCCCTCGTCGACGGATCCGATCCCATGGGTAGGTACGCACCTGCTTCGCCGACATGGTTCGCGCGAACGACTCCTCGAGGAGGCGCTCCGGTGCGCGCGGCGGCACGACTTCTCCCATCCACTCCCGGAGGATGGGTTCGAGCTCCTGGCTCACTCGTCCGGGCGTCATGCCGTTCTCCCGTCAGCGGCTTCGGAGGTCGTGCGATCGTCGGCGGCGAGGGCCGCTCGCATCGCGGCAGAGCTGTAGCGGATCCTCGATTTGACCGTCCCGATCGGAAGGTCGAGCGTCGCCGCGATCTCGACGTGGCTAAGTTCGAAGTAGTGCTGCAAAGCGAGAACAGTTCGCTGCTCGAGGGGCAGTCGGCGGAACGCCCGCTCGACCCGGTCTCGCTCAAGAACAACCCGTGACGGGTCGGCGCTCGATCGGTCACTGCGGTTCAGCAGCGATACCTCGGCCCGCCGGCGTACCCGCCGGGCCTCGTCATAGCAGGCGTTGACGACGAGGCGCCGGAGCCAGGCGTCGAACCGCGAGGCGTCGCGGAGCCGAGGGAGTTCTCGCCACGCTCGCACGATCGCCTCCTGGGTGGCGTCCTCGGCCCGGTCCTGGTCGCGGAGGATGAGGCAGGCGAGGGCGAACGAGCGGTTCGCCGACGCCCCGATCAGTGCGGCGAACGCATCATGGTCGCCGCGCATCGCTCCCTCGACCTCTGCCAGGCTCACGTTCTTCGTCGTTCCCTTCCCCGCCCGGGCGCCCGACATTGTTCCGCAACGGTCGGGGACCAGCATGATGTGGGCCGGCGACCCGGCGGGCCACCGGCCGGAGATCATTGGTCGGAGTCTGTTCCCCGCGCCTGCCAGGCCGGGACGGCGTGGATGCCCTGTGCCGGCGTGATTCGAGTTGGGTTGCTGCCATCCGCGTTCATGATGTAGACCGGTCGATCCGGGATGCCGAGGCCCGTGAGGTCGCGCAGGAACGCGATCTTCGAGCCGTCGGGCGCCCAGGCCGTCCCGAAGTCGTCGCCGGCCGGGCATGGGTCGGTCGGCCCGGGGGCGCAGCCGGTGAGCTGGTGCTGGTTCGAACCATCGGCGTTCATCGTCCAGATCCCCTCGCTCCCGAACTGGCCACTGGAGTAGGCGATCCTGGAGCCGTCCGGGCTCCAGTCCGGCACTTGGTCCTTCGGATCTGCCCCGGACGTGAGCGCGTGCGCGTTCGATCCGTCCGCGTTCATGACCCAGACCTGCTCGTTGACGGGATTGTCGTCGGCATCGAAACCATCGCCACGGGTGAAGGCGATCTTCGTCCCGTCGGGTGACCAAACCGGGTAGTCGCTGAAGCAATCCGGCTCAGCGGCAGGGCATGTCGTCAGCTGCACGGGCGCGAGGCCCGTCGTCGCGTCGACGACATAGATCTGGTCGTTCTGCGGTTCGTCCACGAACCCGCTGAACGCGATCTTCGATCCGTCGGGCGAGAAGTCGGGAAATATCGCGAAGGCGCCGAAATGGGTGAGTTGGGCCTGCCTCGTCCCGTTCTGCTTCATCGTCCAGATCTCCCAGGCGCCGGACACATTGCTGCAGAAGGCGATCCGCTTGCCGTCGGCCGTGTAGTCAGGACAAAGGTGTCTTCCAGCCCCGCTCGTCAGGGCCGTCAGCCCCGCCCCGTTCGGCTGCATCGCGTAGATGTTGAAGCTGCCGTCCGGGGCACGGACGCCAACAGCGATCCGGCCGTTCGCCGCCCCTGGATAGCTCGCGGATACGGGCGCGAACGCAAGACCGACCAGTGCAGTCGCCGCGACGAACGCTCCGACGAACTTCTTTGGAGACATCGCGCCCTCCAGGAGTGCAGCCAAGCGAGGGTCACCCTGCTGGTCCCCTTCTGCCGCTTGACCCTATGACGCGTGGCGCGGCGTCGGCCGATCTAACTCGGACCGAATTGGTGCCCGCTCCGAAACGACCTTCGAGGAGTGGACAAGCAGATCCAGCGGACTGAGCCAAGCGTTTGGGAAGGGACCAGCGGCCTCGACGCTGCTCAGGGACTGTCGCCCGGAACACGGAAACAGGGCAATGGAGCGGGAGAAGGGTCTCGAACCCTCGACCTTCTGCTTGGGAAGCAGACGCTCTGCCGACTGAGCTACTCCCGCTCGAGAGGGCGCAATTCTAGCCTCCGACGCTGGATGCTGGCCGATCGCTGGCGACCGAGGCCGCGCCACCTCGGGTGGACGTAGTCCTTTTGGTGGGGTTTGGACTAGCCCTGTTGGGTCGTGGTGGAGGCCGACGTCAACGTCGACGCTGGCGTCCACGTGGAATCGATCGATCGGCCTGCAAGCCCACGCCCGTTCGGGCACGCCCGGCGCGGCCACTGGCTGCCCGCGCTCCTGGCGGCAGTAGTCCTCGGTGCCCTCGTCGTCGCCCCTGCGACGGCGACCTCGCAGACGCTCGTCCCTGCCTGTGCCAGCGTGAACCTTCGGGCGTCCGCTTCGACTTCCTCGACGATCGTGGCAAGGGTCGGGTCATCTGCGACGTTGACCGTCGGCGGGACCGTGGCGGGGTCAACCTGGCGCACGAGTTGCCCGACCTCGAAGTCGGGGACCACCTGGTACAAGGTGACGGCCGTGAGCGGGCGTTCCGTCGGCTCGCTCTACGGTCGAAGCGTGATCTACGCCGCCAGTGGCGTGCTCCAGACCTCGAACGCAAACGTGGCAGCAGCGACCTCGCCCGCGGCCCTGGCAGCGGTGCCACTCGCGGCGCCGACTACGGCCCCACCGGCTCCCGAAGTGCCGGCCGGTTCTGCGACTGTTCCCATGGCCCCCGCCTGCGACAGCATCAACGCCCGATCCGCGGCGACGACAAGCGCCCCTGTGGTCGTGAAGCTGAGCCGGAACATGTCGGTCGGTGTCATCGCCGGGGTCTCAGGCGGGACCTGGAGCACGACCTGCCCGAGTTCGACGTCCGGGTCCGGCTGGTGGGTCGTCTCGCACGTGAACGGCCGGCCGGTCGGCGCGGTGTACGGCGTGAGCGCGCTGTACGTCGCCGCGGGTGTGCTCGAGGCGGCCACGAACGGCTCGTCCACCGCAACGCCCGCGCCGGCCCTTGCGTCCACAGCGGCGCCCACGCTTCCGGCAACCGACATCGCTCCGACTGCGCCGCCCGCCCCGGATCCGGCGGTCGCCCCGGCTCCCGCCACGGCCCCAGCGGCCGTGCCGACCGCCACGGTTGACCCTTCGGCTCTCGCGCCCGCGTGCGACGGGATCAATATCCGATCCACGCCCGCGACAGCCGGCGCCCTGGTGACGAGGCTGGGCCTGGCCGCGACCGTTTCTGTGGCCGGGACCGTCTCGGGCACCACCTGGAGCGCCACCTGCCCGACATCCAAGTCGGGATCGGCCTGGTACGCGATCACCGCGATCAATGGCCAGCCGGTCGGCGCGACCTACGGGATCGCGGTCGTGTATGCCGCGGCCGGCGTCCTGAAGGCGGCGAGTGTCGTTAGCGCGGCACCTTCGACGCCCGCGACCTCGCCGACCACCCCGACTACCTCGACCACCCCGACCACATCCACCCTGGGTCCAATTCCGCTCGGGGTGACGACGACCTTCTACGGGCGAGGCTGGGGCCATGGCGTGGGGCTGTCGCAGCACGGCGCACGCGGTCGCGGCCGGGGCGGGCCGCGCGCCCGCGCGCGCCACGCCCACAACTACCCCGGCGCCCCGAGCGGCGCCAT
>Ga0334722_10000726_pt1 | contig 46331 bp, 46 predicted proteins | sample C3_bottom_MG_FD_207210 | JGI IMG/M metagenome (GOLD analysis project Ga0334722, IMG submission 207210) | Sediment microbial communities from Yellowstone Lake, YNP, Wyoming, USA - C3_bottom | ecosystem: Environmental > Aquatic > Freshwater > Lake > Sediment | place: USA: Wyoming | collected...
GTTCTTGTAACCGAACTCCTTCATAAGTGCAGGGACGACTTCCTTGGTGTATTTCTCCCGCATCCTCGCGGCCATTATATTCCTCCGGATATCATTTAGAACTTGTCTATGTCTTGTCCACGGGCACGCCGCACTTCTTGCAGACGCGCACTTTCCTCTCGCCGCCCTCGAAGCTGTGCGACACCCTCGCGGGCTTGCCGCACTTGGGGCAGACCAGCATGACGTTCGAGACGTCCATCGCGGCTTCCTTCTCCACGATGCCGCCCTGGCGGTTCGTCGCGGTCGGACGGGTGTGCCTCTTTATCATGTTCAGCTTCTCGACGTACACGCGGCCTTCCTTCGACATAACCCTGAAGACGCGCCCCGTCTTGCCCCGCTCCTTGCCGGCGATTACCATCACCGTGTCGTTCTTCTTTATATTGATAGCCATCTTGTCGTCATGCCTCCTAAAGCACTTCTGGCGCCAGGGAAATTATCTTCATGAAGTTCTTCCAGCGAAGCTCCCTCGCCACCGGCCCGAATATGCGGGTGCCTACCGGCTCGTTCTGGGGGTTGATGAGCACGGCCGCGTTCTTGTCGAACTTTATGTACGAACCGTCGGCCCTCCTCACTTCCTTGGCGGTGCGGACCACGACGGCCCTAGCCACCTTCCCCTTCTTGGCGGTGCCATCGGGTATGGCCTCTTTTATAGCGACTATGATGACGTCGCCCAGCGTAGCGTAGCGCCTCCTGGTCCCGCCCAGGACCTTTATGCACATTACCTTCTTAGCCCCGGAGTTGTCCGCAACGTCCAGCATCGTCTGTACCTGAATCATCTCAACTCTCCGCCGTTCATTTATGATGGATTAAAACAACCCGCCGGCATTGCTCGTAAGACCGGCCCCGGCATGGACCAGCGTCCGCCGGTTACTTCGTCTTCTCGACTATCCCCACGACCTCGAAGCGCTTTTCCTTGGAGAGGGGACGGGTCTCTATTATCGTGACCCTGTCGCCTACCTTGCACTCGTTCTTCTCGTCGTGCGCCTTGAACTTCGACACCTTGTTCACAATCTTGTTGTAGAGCGGGTGGTGTACGCGCCTCTTTATCGCGACGACGACGGTCTTGTCCATCTTGTCGCTTACAACTTCGCCTTCGTACGTTTTCTTCGTAAATTCGGCCATCAGGCTTCCTCCGCAGGGCTAAGCGCTCAGCCCCAGTTCCTTCTGCTTGAGTATTGTCTTTATCTTCGCTATGGTCTTCCTGACCTCGCGGATCCTCATGGGGTTTTCTATGTCGCCCATCGCCAGCTGGAACTTCAGGTTGAAGGCCTCCTTCTGGAGGTCCGACAGCTTGAGCGACAGCTCGTCCGCCGATAGGTCTCTTATCTCGCCGGCCTTCATATGACACCCCCCTCCCTGGTGACGAACTTGGTGGCAATCGGCAGCTTGTGCGCGGCCAGGCGCAGCGCCTCGCGTGCCACCGACTCGTCGACGCCAGACATCTCGTATATCATCCTGCCGGGCGTGACCACGGCTACCCAGTGGTCGGGTGCGCCCTTGCCCTTGCCCATACGCGTCTCGGCGGGCTTCTTGGTTATCGGCTTGTCAGGGAATATCCTGATCCATATCTTCCCGCCCCTCTTGACGTGGCGGGTCATGGCGATACGGGCGGCCTCTATCTGCTGGCTGGTCACCCAGCCCGGCTCGAGGGCCTTCAGCCCATACTCGCCGAAGCTTATGCTGCTGCCCCTGTACGCCTTGCCGTTCATGTTGCTCTTGTGCTTCTTCCTGTATTTTACCTTCTTTGGCGCAAGCATTTAAGACTCCCTAAGGTTAACCTGATATCCCGTAATTTATCGCTTACCCAAACAGCGCGGCTTTGCCTCGATTAATGACCCGGCTGCCAACCAGGCGGAAACATGCCCCGGGCGGGTCAGGAGACGGATACCGCTCCTGCTTCGAGGACGTCGCCCTTGTATATCCAGACCTTTATGCCGATCTGGCCGTATGTCGTCTTGGCCTCGGCGAAACCGTAGTCTATGTCGGCCCTGATGGTGTGCAGGGGCACCCTGCCCTCCCTGTACCACTCGGAGCGCGCTATCTCGGCGCCGGCCAGACGGCCCGCGCATGCGATCTTCACGCCCTGCGCGCCGAAGCGGAGCGATGAGGTGACCGACTTCTTCATCGCGCGCCTGAAGGCCACGCGCCTCTCGAGCTGGAGCGCGATGTTCTCGGCTACCAGTTGCGCGTCCATCTCGGGCTTCCTGACTTCCATAATGTTTATGTAAATCTGCTTGCCAGTGAGGGTCTCGAGCTCCTTCTTGAGCTTGTCCACCTCGGCGCCCTTCTTGCCGATGATGATGCCGGGCCTGGCGGTGTGGATGTTTATCTTTATCCTGTTGCCCGCCCGCTCGACGTCGATCTTGCCGACGCCCGCGTGAAAAAGCTTGGCCTTCACGAGCTTCCTGAGCTTCAGGTCCTCGTGGAGGTACTCGGCGTATTCTTTTTTGGCGAACCACCTGGAACTCCAGGTCTTTATCACGCCCAGTCTATAACCAGTTGGATGGACTTTATGACCCAAACCTTCACCTCCGGAATGATAGCTAAAACTTATTCGTCTCCGAGGACCAGCGTAATATGGCTGGACCTCTTCTTTATTATGTTCGCCCTGCCCATGGCCCTGGGCATAACCCTCTTCATCGTGGGTCCCTGGTCCACGTAGCCCTTCGTTATCTTGAGCTTGTCCACGTCCGAGATGTTCTTCTGTTCCGCGTTGGCTATCGCCGAGCGGAGAAGCTTCTCGACCGTCTTCGAGGCATGCTGCGGCATGAACTTCAGGATGCTCAGGGCGTCTCCGACCCTCTTGCCCCTGATGACGTCCACGATCAGCCTCACCTTCCTCGGTGTGATCCTTATATTCCTTGCAATCGCCTTGGCTTCCATGACTTCGCTCCCGAATGCGCTAACTTACTTTGTGGTGGTCTTCTTCTCAGTGCCGCCATGGCCTTTGAAGGTCCTTGTGGGCGAGAACTCGCCCAGCTTGTGTCCGACCATGTTCTCGGTTATGTAGACCGGTATGAACTTCTTCCCGTTGTGCACCGCAAGCGTGTGGCCTATGAAGTCCGGTATTATCATGCTGCTCCGGAACCAGGTCTTTACGATCTTCTTGTCGCCGGCGGCGTTCATCGCCTCCATGCGCTTCACAAGCTTTGGTGCAACGTACGGCCCTTTTTTAATGGATCTCGGCACGGGCTCCTCCTAAAATTATCTTAAGCTACTTCCGCTTCTTCACAATAAACTTGTCGGTCGTCTTGTTCTTCCTGGTCTTTATGCCCTCGGGCTTGCCCCACGGTGAGCATGCGGGCCTGCCGCCGGACGAGCGTCCCTCGCCGCCGCCGAGCGGGTGGTCCACCGGGTTCATGGCGACGCCCCTCACCTTCGGCCTCTTTCCGAGCCAGCGGTTCCTGCCCGCCTTGCCTATCGATATGTTCTCATGCTCGATGTTGCTGACCTGGCCGATGGTGGCCTTGCAGTCCATGAGGACCATCCTGACCTCGCCGGAGGCGAGCCTAAGCTGGGCGTATTTGCCTTCCTTCGCCATGAGCTGCGCGTATGTGCCGGCGCTCCTCGCTATCTGTCCGCCGCAGCCCTTCCTGAGCTCGACGTTGTGCACGAGCGTGCCGAAGGGTATGTTCCTGAGCGGGAGGTTGTTGCCGGGGAGTATGTCCGCCTCCGCGCCCGACATCAGCTTGTCGCCGACCTTCATGCCCACCGGCGCGAGTATGTAGCGCTTCTCGCCGTCGGCATAGGACAGGAGGGCAATCCTGGCGCTCCTGTTCGGGTCGTACTCGATGGTCTTGACCGTGGCCGGTATCCCGTCCTTGTCCCTCTTGAAATCTATAATCCTGTACGCCCTCTTGACGCCGCCGCCCCTGCGCCTGACGGTAATGCGGCCGTTCACGTTCCTGCCGCCGCTCCTGGTCTGGACCTTGACGAGGGACTTTTCCGGGGTTGAGGTGGTTATGTCCTCGAACGTGTCCACGGTCTGGAAACGCCTGCCAGGCGAAGTCGGCTTGTATTTCTTGATGCCCATTTATATGCTCCCTTAACTTAATTAAGCTGAGGCGACGGTTATTTTATGCCGTCGATGTATTCTACTTTTTCGCCTTCCGCGAGGGTGACGACGGCCTTCTTCCAGTCGGACCTGACACCCTGCCTCTGGCCCAGGCGCTTCTTCTTGCCCTTGAAGTTCATGGTGGTGACTTCCTTCACCTTCACCTTGAACACGGACTCGACAGCCGCCTTTATCTCGAGCTTGTTCGCCTCCGGGTCAACCTTGAGGATTATCTTGTTCATCTCCTCTTTGAGCCTTGTGCCCTTCTCGGTGACCATGGGCTTTCTTATGACGTCGTATATGTTCTTCACTTCAGCGTCTCCTGCAGTTTATTTATGGTGTCCCGGTCGGCCAGGAGGTTCTTGTACTTCAGGAGGTCGAATGCGTTTATGTTCTCGACCCTGCACACCTTGACGTTCGGGATGTTCCTCGCCGCGAGGTAGAGGTTGTTGTCCGCGCCGGTCGTCAGGACCAGTATGCCGCCGGTCAGGCCGAGCCCGGAAAGTATGGCGACCGCTTCCTTCGTCCTGGGCTCCTTTACTGCCAGCTTCTCCATTATGACCAGTTCGCCGTCCTTCAGCTTGGTCGAGAGTATCATCGCCAGGGCGTGCCTGACCGCCTTCTTCGGCATCGAGTAGGAGTAGTCCCTGGGGTGCGGGCCGTGTATTATGCCGCCGCTCCTCCAGAGGGGGGACCTGCTTGAGCCCGCCCTTGCGCGACCCGTGCCCTTCTGCCTCCAGGGCTTGGCGCCGCCGCCGCTTACGAAGTGGCGGGTCTTCGTGGAGTGCGTGCCCTGACGGGCGTTCGCAAGCTGCATCACGATGACCTCATGGACGAGGGACTTCTTGCCGGGTATGCCGAATATCTCTTCGGCAAGCTCCATGCTCCCCGCCTTTTTCTTTTTCCCGTCTATTACGTCTACTGCTGGCATACCGGAATCTCCCGTTATTTATATAAATTACCTAAGCTTACGCTGACGCTGACGCCATTGGCTCCATGGCCAACGCAACCTCGCCTGGTTATGCTTTGTTTATTATGACTATGCCGCCGGGAGCGCCCGGCACCGAACCCCTTATCAGGATTATGTTGTCCTGGGGCCTGACCTCTACTACCTCAAGGCCCTTTGTGGTGGCCCTGACGTTGCCCATCTGGCCCGGCATGCCCTTGTTCTTCCAGACCCTTGAAGGCCAGGCCGAAGAGCCTATGCCGCCGGGGGCCCTGTGGAACATGGAGCCGTGCGTCGCGCGGCCGCCCACGTAGTGGTAACGCTTTACGACGCCCTGGAAACCCTTGCCCTTTGAGGTCCCGGTCACCGAGACCTTGTCGCCCTTGGCGAATATGTCTACGGTCACCTTCTGGCCGGGCTCAAGGTCCGATACGTCGCCCTGGAACTCAGTCAAGTGCCTGTAAGTTTCCTTGCCCGCCTTCTTGAAGTGGCCGGCCATGGGCTTGTTGGCCTTGCCTTCCTTCAGCTCGTCGAAACCGACCTGCACGGCGTTGTAGCCGTCTCTGGCCGAGGTCTTCTTCTGGACTATGCCGCACGGCCCCGCCTCGATAACGGTCACGGGCTGGACGCGGCCGTCTTCCAGGAAGATCTGCGTCATGCCAAGCTTTTTGCCTATTATACCTTTTATCATCTCTGATGGCCTCTAATGGTATTTCGTACAGTGCACCAAGCCCGCCCGCACACCCCAAACCGGAAGGTGCTGGTTCCCCGGGTACGCGCACGGATGTTATCGACCTAAAGCTTAATCTCCACGTCGACTCCGGCCGACAGGTCCAGCTTCATCAGCGCGTCCACGGTCTGCGGGGTCGGGTCGAGGATGTCTATAAGGCGCTTGTGCGTCCTTATCTCGAACTGCTCCCTCGACTTCTTGTCCACGTGCGGCGACCTGAGCACGGTGTACCTGTTTATCTTGGTCGGCAGGGGCACCGGGCCTGAAACCCTCGCCCCGGTCCTCTTGGCGGTGTCCACTATCTCGGTCACCGACTGGTCCAGTAGCCTGTGGTCGTATGCGTTAAGCCTTATCCTTATTTTCTGTGCCACAATAACCTCTTTTTGAACTGGCGATGAAGCGTTATCGTTTGTCCTGCTGCTACTACTATTACACTAATTTGTCATTCTGAGCGAAGCGAAGAATCTCAAGCTTTTTGACCCCGAGATTCTTCGGCCCACAAACCGGGCCTCAGAATGACACATCGAGGGTACTTTTGACGGCCCTTTTCGCCGTCTCGATTATTCTATTATGTCGGCCACGACGCCCGCGCCGACCGTCCTGCCGCCCTCTCTTATGGCGAAGCGGAGTTCCTTCTCGCAGGCTATCGGCATGATGAGGTTCACTTCCATCGAGATGTTGTCGCCCGGCATTACCATCTCCACGCCCTCGGGAAGCGTAACCACGCCCGTCACGTCCGTCGTCCTGAAGTAGAACTGCGGACGGTAACCCTTGAAGAACGGGGTGTGACGCCCGCCTTCTTCCTTCGTCAGGATGTACGCCTCGGCCTTGAACTTCGTGTGCGGCGTGATAGACTTCGGGTGCGCAAGGACCATCCCGCGCTCGACGTCGTCCTTCTTCGTGCCGCGGAGCAGCACGCCGATGTTGTCGCCCGCCTGGCCCTGGTCGAGAAGCTTCCTGAACATCTCGACTCCCGTCACGACGGACTTCTGGGTCGTACGGATGCCGACTATCTCGACCTCCTCGCCGACCTTAACTATGCCGCGCTCCACCCTGCCCGTCACGACCGTGCCGCGACCCGATATCGTGAACACGTCCTCGACCGGCATGAGGAACGGCTTGTCAATGTCCCTCTTCGGAGTCGGCACGTAGCTGTCGACCGCCGCCATCAGGTCCCAGATGCACTTGAACTCAGGAGAGTTCGGGTCCGTCGCCGTCGACTCAAGCGCCTTCAACGCGCTGCCCTTCACGATGGGTATGTCGTCGCCGGGGAACTCGTACTTGCTGAGCAGCTCCCTGAGCTCGAGCTCGACAAGCTCAAGAAGCTCGGGGTCGTCGACCATGTCGACCTTGTTCATGAAGACAACTATGTAAGGCACGCCGACCTGACGCGCAAGAAGTATGTGCTCGCGGGTCTGGGGCATCGGGCCGTCGGCCGCCGACACGACCAATATCGCGCCGTCCATCTGAGCCGCACCCGTTATCATGTTCTTGACATAGTCGGCATGGCCCGGGCAGTCGACGTGAGCATAATGACGGTTGTCCGTCTGGTACTCGACGTGCGCAGTCGCTATCGTGATGCCGCGCTCGCGCTCCTCAGGGGCCTTGTCTATCTGGTCGAACGCAGTAAACGTCGCCTGACCCTTCAAGGACAATACCTTCGTTATCGCAGCCGTCAAGGTCGTCTTACCATGGTCAACGTGGCCGATCGTGCCTACGTTCACGTGCGGCTTCGTACGCTCAAACTTTGCCTTAGCCATTTTCCATAGCCTCCTTTAAAAATTAACCTTAAGCCAGAACCTTACTCGCCCTTGACCTTGGCGATTATCTCCTCTGCTAAGCTCTTCGGGACTTCGTCGTAGTGTGCGAACTGCATAGTATATGTCGCCCTGCCCTGCGTCTTTGAACGCAGGTCGGTCGCGTATCCGAACATCTGGGAGAGCGGGACCTGGGACTGTATCACCTGTGCGTTGCCCCTCGGCTCCATCCCCATGATCTTGCCGCGCCTCGAGTTCAGGTCGCCTATGACGTCGCCCATGTACTCCTCGGGCACGACCACCTCGACCGACATGACGGGCTCAAGCAATACCGGAGAGGCCTTCCTCGCGCCCTCCTTGAAGCCCATCGAACCTGCTATCTTGAAGGCCATCTCGGAGGAGTCAACCTCGTGGTACGAGCCGTCGAAGAGCGTGACCTTGATGTCAACAAGCGGGAAGCCGGCAAGTATGCCGCCGTCCATCGCCTCCTTGACGCCCTTCTCGACCGCGGGTATGTATTCTCTCGGGATCGCCCCGCCGACTATCTTGTTTTCGAACGTGAAACCGACGCCCGGCTCGTTCGGCTCTACGTACAGCCAGACGTCGCCGAACTGGCCGCGTCCGCCGGACTGGCGCACGAACTTGCCCTGGGCCTCGACCTTCTTCTTTATGGTCTCCCTGTAGGCGACCTGCGGCTTGCCGACGTTGGCGTCGACCTTGAACTCCCTCATGAGCCTGTCCACGATGATCTCGAGGTGAAGCTCGCCCATTCCGGAAATGATGGTCTGGCCGGTCTCTTCGTCGAGCTTGACCCTGAAGGAGGGGTCCTCCTGCGCGAGCTTCGAGAGAGAGACGCCGAGCCTTTCCTGGTCGACCTTGGTCTTGGGCTCTATCGCCACGGATATGACCGGGTCGGGGAACTCCATCAGTTCGAGTATTATCGGGTTGTTGGGGTTGCAGAGCGTGTCGCCCGTAGTGGTGCTCTTGAGGCCGACCGCGGCGGCGATGTCGCCCGCCACTACACGGTCTATATCCTCGCGCTTGTTGGCGTGCATCTTGAGGATGCGGCCTATGCGCTCCTTGGTATCCTTGTTCGAGTTGTATACGTATGAACCGGCTTCCATCACGCCGGAGTAGACCCTGAAGAAGGTCAGCTGGCCCACGAAGGGGTCCGTCATTATCTTGAAGGCGAGGGCCGAGAACGGCTCGGTGTCGTCCGGCTTCCTAATTATCGTATCGCCCGTCTTGGGATGTATACCCTCTACCGGCGGGACATCGAGAGGGGAAGGCAGGTAGTCGATGACCGCGTCCAGAAGCGGCTGCACGCCCTTGTTCTTGAATGCGGAACCGCACAGGACCGGGGTTATGGCCATCGAGATGGCGCCCTTCCTGATTGCGGCCATGACCTCGGCCTCAGATATTTCTTCGCCGCCCAGGTATTTCTCCATCAGCGTATCGTCCACGTCGGAGAGCGATTCGATCATCTTCTCGCGGTACTCGGTGGCCTGCGCCTTGAGTTCTTCGGGTATTTCCGCCTCTGTAAACTTCGCGCCGAGCGTCTCGTCCTCGAAGAGTATCGCCTTCATCCTGACCAGGTCGATGACCCCCTTGAACTGGTCCTCCCTGCCGACTGGTATCTGCACAGGCACGGGCCTCGCGCCAAGGCGGTCTACCATGCTCTTGACGGACTTGAAGAAGTCCGCGCCCACACGGTCCATCTTGTTCATGAAGGCAATCCTGGGGACCTTGTACTTGTCCGCCTGGCGCCATACGGTCTCTGACTGCGGCTCGACGCCCGCGACCGAGTCGAACGCGGCTACCGCGCCGTCCAGGACCCTGAGCGAACGCTCGACCTCTATGGTGAAGTCCACGTGTCCGGGGGTGTCGATGATGTTAATCCTCTTCCCCTTCCAGAAACACGTCGTTGCGGCGGAGGTTATGGTTATCCCCCTCTCCTGCTCCTGGACCATCCAGTCCATGACGGCGGTGCCTTCGTGCACTTCGCCTATCTTGTAGGAGACGCCCGTATAGTACAGTATGCGCTCGGTAGTCGTGGTTTTGCCCGCGTCTATGTGCGCCATGATGCCTATATTACGGGTATCCTCCAGGGAAACCTGTCTGCTCAACTTCTTAGCCTCCGCTGTCTTGTCCATCACCTGCATAGTAAAATTACCACCTGTAGTGAGCAAAGGCCTTGTTTGCCTCGGCCATCCGGTGCGTGTCTTCCTTCTTCTTTATCGAGGTGCCGGTGTTGTTGGCCGCGTCCATCAGTTCGCCTGCCAGCTTCTCCCGCATCGTCTTCTCGCCGCGCTTCCTTGAGAAGGTTATCAGCCACCTGATGCCCAGGGCCACGCGCCTGTTCGGCCTGATGTCCACCGGGACCTGGTACGACGCGCCGCCCACCCTGCGGGACTTGACCTCGACCGCGGGCTTTACGTTTTCTACCGCGGACTTGAAGACCTTGAGGGGGTCGCCCCCAGTCTTGTCCTTTATTATGTCGAACGCGCCGTAAATTATCTGCTCGGTCACGCTCTTCTTGCCTTCTTCCATCATGCAGTTCATAAACTTGCCAACGAGCTTGTTATTGAACTTCGGGTCCGGCAGTATATCCCTTTTGGGAACTTCCCTTCGTCTCGGCATTTCCTTCCCCCTGTTAACTTAGGCCTTGGGCCTCTTGGCGCCGTACTTGGAGCGCCCCTGCTTCCTATCAGCGACACCGGTCGTATCCAGCGTGCCGCGTATTATATGATACCTGACGCCCGGCAAGTCCTTGACCCTGCCGCCCCTTATGAGGACGATAGAGTGCTCCTGCAGGTTGTGACCGACGCCCGGTATGTATGTCGTGACTTCCATGCCGTTAGTAAGCCTGACCCTGGCGACTTTGCGGAGCGCGGAGTTCGGCTTCTTGGGGGTCGTGGTGTAAACCCTTACGCAAACACCCCTTTTCTGCGGGCAGCTCTTAAGGGCCGGGCTCTTGCTCTTCTCGGCCGCAAGCTCCCTGCCTTTCCTCACTAACTGGTTTATCGTTGGCACCTCAAGACCTCCAGAATGGTTCCACTATCAAAATACCCCGATATTTCACGGGGTTATAATTTAAACAATCCCTCAGGGAAAACTCGCGGATTATAACAGAATTATTGAAGCCGTGTCAAGCATATTTTAGTATATCACGAATAAAAAATAAAAGAGGACGCCCCGCCCGGTGGCGGGGCGTCCAGATTATCGATGGCCGGTACAGCGGGCCGCTTAGTTCGCGGCCAACTGTTCCTCCTCGTCCTTCATCGGTATTTCCATGTCCTTGGGCAGCGCGTAGGTCTCCCGGTACTTCGGGACGCCTGTCCCGGCCGGGATGAGCCTGCCCATGATGACGTTCTCCTTGAGGCCCAGGAGCTTGTCCTCGCTGCCGTTTATGGCCGCCTCGGTGAGCACCCTCGTGGTCTCTTGGAAGGAGGCCGCTGAGATGAAGCTGTCGGTCGAGAGCGACGCCTTGGTGATGCCGAGCAGTATAGGCCTGCCTACCGCGGTATGCGCCTTCCTGTACGCGGCGGGTCTCGCGCCCTTGGCCTCTATCTTGTCGTTCACTTCCTCTATAGCCTTGGGGTCCACGAGTTCGCCCAGCATGAAGTCGGTGTCGCCGGGGTCCTCGACCTTTACCGTCCTGGAAACGCGCTCGTTTTCCGCGACGAACTTGAACTTGTCCACCTGCTCGCCGATTAGGAACTTGGTGTCGCCCGAGTCCTCGACCTTGACCTTCCTGAGCATCTGCCTGACTATGACCTCTATATGCTTGTCGTTAATAGACACGCCCTGGAGGCGGTAGACCTGCTGGACCTGGTCGACCAGGTATTTCTGGAGTTCCTTGGGGCCCATGATGTCGAGGATGTCGTGCGGGTCGACGGAGCCGTCCATCAGGGGCTCGCCCGCTATCACCCAGTCGCCCTCGTGGACGTTGACGTGCTTGCCCTTGGGTATCAGGTATTCCTTCTCGTCGCCGAGCGCGCCCTTGACCACGACTCGCCTCATGCCCTTGACGAACCCGCCGTACTCCACGGTGCCGTCTATCTCGGATATGATGGCCTGCTCCTTCGGACGCCTCGCCTCGAAGAGCTCCGCGACCCTCGGCAGACCGCCGGTGATGTCCTTGGTCTTGGTGGTCTCCCTCGGTATCTTGACCAGTATGTCGCCCGGGCTGCAGACGTCGCCCTTCTCGACGAGTATGTGCGCGCCGCCCGGCAGGAGGTACCTGGCGACCGCGTTCGTGCCGGGTATCTTTGCCGTCTTGCCCGTATCGTCCTTTATGGATATGCGCGGGCGCATGTTCGCGGGGTAGTCGATGATGACCTTGTGCGAAAGACCGGTGGTCTCGTCGACCTCCTCGCGCATCGTCACGCCTTCGATGATGTCGCCTATGGCCACCTTGCCGCCGACCTCGGTGAGTATCGGGGTCGAATACGGGTCCCAGTCGACGAGTATCTGGCCTTCCTTGACCTTCTGCTTGTCGGTGACGTGGAGGTTGGCGCCGTAGGTTATCATGTACCGCTCTTTCTCGCGGCCGCTCGTGTCCCTTATGGCTATCTTGCCGTTCCTGTTCATCACGACTATGGAGCCGTCCGCCTTCTTGACGGTGTGCAGGTTGATGTACTCGACTATGCCGTTGTTCTTCGCGGTGAGCTTGGTCTGCTCGACGACCTTCGACGCGGTGCCGCCTATGTGGAACGTGCGCATCGTAAGCTGGGTGCCGGGCTCGCCGATGGACTGGGCGGCGATGATGCCGACCGCCTCGCCGATGTCGACTATGTGGCCCCTTGCAAGGTCTCGGCCGTAGCAATATTTGCAAACGCCGCGCCTCGTCTGGCATGTGAGCACCGAGCGTATCTTGACCCGGTCTATGCCCGCGTCCACGACCTTCTTCATGAGGTCCTCGGTGATCTCAGCGCTCGCCCCTACCAGCTTCTCGCCGGTCACCGGGTCGGTTATCTCCTCCGCGGCGACACGGCCGAGTATGCGCTCGTCGAGCGGCTCGATGATCTCTCCGCCCTCTACGAGCGGGGTGACTATGATGCCGTCCACGGTGTGGCAGTCCACTTCCGTTATTATCACGTCCTGGGCCACGTCCACGAGGCGGCGTGTCAGATATCCGGAGTTCGCCGTCTTGAGCGCGGTGTCGGCGAGGCCCTTCCTGGCGCCGTGCGTGGATATGAAGTACTCCATGACCTTCAGTCCTTCGCGGAAGTTCGCGAGGATCGGGGCCTCGATGATCTCGCCAGAGGGCTTGGCCATCAGGCCACGCATGCCGGCCAGCTGACGGAGCTGCTGTGCGCTGCCCCTCGCGCCGGAGTCGGCCATCATGAATATGGAGTTGAACGACCGCTTCTCTACCGCGGTTATGCCCTCTATTTCGTCGTCTATGCCGAGCTCCGCCATCATCTCGTTCGCTATCGTCTCGGTGACGGACGCCCAGATGTCTATGACCTTGTTGTACCGCTCGCCGTTGGTTATCAGGCCGTCGGAGTACTGCTTCTGTATCTCCATGACCTGCTTCTCGGCCTGCTCAATCATGGCCGGCTTCATCTTGGGTATGTGCATGTCGTTCATGCAGATGGAGATGCCGGCCTCGTTCGCGTACTTGAAGCCGACGTCCTTCAGGCTGTCCATGAGGAGCACTGTGGCCCTCGAGCCCGCCTGACGGTAGCTCGCGTCTATGAGCTTCGCGATCTCCTTCTTGTTCATCTCCCTGTTGACCAGGTCGAACGCAAGGCCTTCCGGCAGTATCTCGGCGATTATGACGCGGCCAACCGTAGTCTCAACCAGCTTGCCGTCTATCCTCACCTTTATGCTTGCGTGCTTGGCCACGACCTTGTGGTCATAGGCTATGCGCACCTCGTCCGGGCTCGAGAACACCATGCCCTCGCCTCTCGCACCCTTCCTGAACTTGGTCAGGTAGTAGCAGCCGAGGACCATGTCCTGTGAAGGCACGGTTATCGGGCGGCCGTTAGCGGGCGAAAGTATGTTGTTGACCGAGAGCATCAGCACCCTGGCCTCTATCTGCGCCTCAATCGAGAGCGGCACGTGTACCGCCATCTGGTCGCCGTCGAAGTCCGCGTTGAATGCCGTGCAGACCAGCGGGTGCAGCCTTATGGCCTTGCCGGATACCAGCACGGGGTCGAACGCCTGTATGCCGAGCCTGTGCAGCGTCGGGGCGCGGTTCAAGAGCACCGGGTGCTCGCGGATGACCTCTTCGAGTACATCCCAGACCTCGGGCCGCTCGCGCTCGACCATCTTCTTCGCGCTCTTTATCGTGGTGCAGTAGCCTTTTTCCTCGAGCCGGTTAAAGATGAACGGCTTGAAGAGCTCGAGCGCCATCTTCTTCGGCAGGCCGCACTGGTTAAGCTTGAGCTCCGGGCCGACGACTATGACGGAACGGCCCGAGTAATCGACGCGCTTGCCCAGAAGGTTCTGGCGGAAGCGGCCCTGCTTGCCCTTCAGCATGTCGGAGAGCGACTTGAGCGGCCTCTTGTTGGGCCCGCGCAGTATCCTGCCGCGCCTCCCGTTGTCGAAGAGCGCGTCAACCGCCTCCTGGAGCATCCGCTTCTCGTTCCTGATTATGACGCCGGGGGCCTTGAGCTCCTCCAGCCTCTTCAGTCGGTTGTTCCTGTTTATGACACGCCTGTAGAGGTCGTTTAGGTCAGACGTCGCGAAGCGACCGCCTTCGAGAGGCACAAGCGGCCTAAGCTCGGGCGGGATTACAGGCACGACGTCCAGTATCATCCACTCCGGCTTGTTGCCGGACTTCCTGAACGCCTCGACCACCTTGAGGCGCTTCGTCAGCTTCTTCTTGACGGCGGAAGAGCTCGCCATCTCTATCTTCAGGTGCAGCTCGGCCGCAAGCGACTCAAGGTCGACGCGCCTCAGAAGCTCGCGTATGGACTCGGCGCCCATATCGGCCTTGAACCGGCTGCCGTACTCCTGGAAGAGCTTCCTGTACTTGTCCTCTGTCAGGAGCTCCTTCTCGTTCAACGGCGTGTCACCGGGGTCCACGACCACATACGACTCGAAGTACAGCACCTTCTCGAGCTGCCTGAGCGTCATGTCGAGAAGGTTGCCTATCCGGGACGGCAGGCCCTTCAGGAACCATATGTGCGCGACCGGCGAAGCGAGCTCTATGTGGCCCATGCGCTCTCGCCTGACCTTCGACTGTATAACCTCGACGCCGCACTTGTCGCAGACCACGCCCCTGTGCTTCATGCGCTTGTACTTGCCGCAGTTGCACTCCCAGTCCTTTATCGGGCCGAATATCTTGGCGCAGAACAGGCCGTCGCGTTCGGGCTTGAACGAACGGTAGTTTATCGTCTCAGGCTTCTTAACCTCGCCGTGGGACCAGGACCTTATCTTCTCGGGAGACGCCAGCTTGATCTTGATGGCGTCAAAGGTTACCGGTTCCCTCGGTTTATCAAACAGGCTGTAAAGGTCGTCCAATTCTTACCTCCATAAGATGGTAGTCCATCTTCCCGCAAATTATGCTTCCACGTTCTCCAGGAGTTCCACGTCCAGACACAGGCTCTGGAGCTCCTTGATGAGCACGTTGAACGACTCTGGCAGGCCAGGCTCGAGGGTGCTCTCGCCCTTGACTATGGCCTCGTATATCTTCGCGCGTCCGGTCACGTCGTCGGACTTCACGGTCAGGAACTCCTGCAGCGAATATGCCGCGCCGTACGCCTGGAGAGCCCAGACCTCCATCTCTCCCAGCCTCTGGCCGCCGAACTGCGCCTTGCCGCCCAAGGGCTGCTGCGTGACGAGCGAGTAAGGCCCGATCGAACGAGCGTGCAGCTTGTCGTCGACCAGGTGGTGGAGCTTGAGCATGTACATGTAGCCCACCGTCACCTTCCTGTCGAACGACTCGCCGGTCCTTCCGTCGTAGAGCGTAACCTGGCCGGTCTTGGGGAGCTTCGCCTCGGCGAGCATCTTCCTTATCTGGACCTCTGTCGCGCCGTCGAATACCGGGGTCGATACGGACAGCCCGAGCACCTTTGCCGCCCAGCCCAGGTGCGTCTCCAGTATCTGGCCGACGTTCATTCGGGATGGCACGCCAAGCGGGTTCAGCACGACCTCGACGGGGGTGCCGTCAGGCATGTACGGCAGGTCCTCGACGGGCACAATCTTGGAGACGACGCCCTTGTTGCCGTGGCGGCCTGCCATCTTGTCGCCGACCGACAGCTTCCTCTTCATCGCGATGTAGACCTTGACCAGCTTTATGACGCCGGGCGGGAGCTCGTCGCCTTTCTTGAGGCGGCTTATCCTCTCGCCGAACAGGGCCTCCAGGTACTCCATCTGTTCCTTGGCGTGGTCATCTATCTCGAGGAGCTTCTCCGAGACGCCGTCCTCTTCGACCGAGAGGCTAGAAAGCGCATCGTCGTCGAACATGTCGAGTATCTCTTCGGTTATCTTCTTGCCCTTCGCAAGGACCGTCTTGCCGGACTCGCTGTCCACTATCTTCATGCCGGCGGTCTTTCCGAGCAGAGCCCTCTTGAGCTTCTTGGCCTTCTCCTCGAGGATGATGCGGACCTCGTCCTGCTTGTCCCTCTCGAGACGCTCGACCTCTTCGTCCTCTATGCTCTGGGCGCGCTCGTCCTTCTCAACACCCTTCCGGGAGAATATCTTGACGTCCACGACCGTGCCCTCGACGCCCGGCGGCACCGTGAGCGACGCGTCGCGCACGTCGCCGGCCTTCTCGCCGAATATCGCGCGGAGCAGCCTCTCCTCGGGGGTAAGCTGCGTCTCGCCCTTCGGCGTGACCTTGCCCACCAGGATGTCGCCCGCGTTGACCTCGGCGCCTATCCTGATTATCCCGGACTCGTCCAGGTCCTTGAGGGCTTCCTCGCCGACGTTCGGGATGTCGCGGGTAATCTCTTCCTGCCCGAGCTTGGTATCCCTGGCCTCTATCTCGAACTCCTCGATGTGTATCGAGGTGTAGCGGTCCTCCTTGACCAGCTTCTCCGAGATGAGGATGGCGTCCTCGTAGTTGTACCCGCCCCAGGGCATGAATGCGACCAGGACGTTCTGCCCGAGCGCAAGCTCGCCGCCGTCGGTGGCGGGGCCGTCGGCCAGCACCTGGTACTTCTTCACCTTCTGGCCCGCCATGACGATGGGCTTCTGGTTGATGCATGTGTTCTGGTTCGAGCGGTAGAACTTTATCAGCGTGTACACGTCGAGCGGGGACGGGTTGTCGGCCGTTATCTCGCGCTCGGAGACACGCACCACTATGCGGTTTGCGTCCACGCTCTCTATCGTGCCGCCGCGCTTGGCGAGGACTATGACGCCGGAGTCCCTGGCCGCGACCTTCTCCATGCCGGTCCCGACTATCGGAGCGTCGCAGTTCAGGAGCGGCACGGCCTGCCTCTGCATGTTGGAGCCCATCAGGGCGCGGTTCGCGTCGTCGTTTTCGAGGAACGGTATCAGGGCGGTCGCAACCGAGACTATCTGCTTCGGCGAGACGTCCATGTACTCGATCTCATCGGGTGACATCATCTTGAACTCGCCGCCCATCCTGGCGGATACGCTCTCGGCCGTGATCTTGCCCTTGTCGTCGACAGGCGTGTTGGCCTGTGCGATGACGAAGTTCTCGCCCTCGATGGCCGAGAGGAAGTCTATGTCCGGGGTCAATTTGCTCTTGACGACTTTCCGGTACGGGGCCTCGATGAATCCGAACTCGTTGACGCGGGCATAGGTCGCAAGAGATGTGATAAGGCCGATGTTCGGGCCTTCAGGGGTCTCGATCGGGCATATCCTGCCGTAGTGCGTCGGGTGCACGTCCCTGACCTCGAACCCGGCACGCTCGCGGGTAAGGCCGCCAGGCCCGAGGGCCGAAAGCCTACGCTTGTGGGTTATCTCGGCCAGGGGGTTGGTCTGGTCCATGAACTGGGAAAGCTGCGAGGAGCCGAAGAACTCCTTTATCGCGGCAGTCACGGGCTTTGCGTTTATCAGGTCGTGCGGCATGATGTTCTCCAGGTCCTGGAGGCTCATGCGCTCTTTTATCGTCCGCTCCATCCTGACCAGTCCGATGCGGAACTGGTTCTCGAGCAGTTCTCCGACGCTCCTGACGCGCCTGTTGCCCAGGTGGTCGATGTCGTCTACCTCGCCCTTGCCGGCCTTCAGGTCGATAAGGTACCTTATGACCTCAAGGATGTCCTCCTTGGTGAGCGTCCTGACTTCGAGCGGGACGCCGAGGCCGAGCTTCTTGTTCATCTTCAGCCTGCCCACGGGCGAAAGGTCGTAGCGCTTGTCGTTGAAGAACATGTTCTCGAACAGCGTCCTCGCCATGTCGAGGGTCGGCGGCTCGCCGGGGCGGAGCCTCCTGTATATCTCTATCATGGCCTCCTCGGGCGAGCCGAGCTTGTCGAGGAGCAGCGTGTCCCTGAGAGACGGGAGCACGCGTATGCCGTCTATGAACAGCACCTCTATGAACTCGGCCAGCTTCGCCTTCTGGAGCTTGGCCATGGCCTGATCGGTAAGCGTCTCGTTGCCTTCTACTATAACCTCTCCGGTCTCGGAGTCTACGATGTCCTTGATGGCGACCCGTCCGAGCAGCTCCTCGGGCAGTATTGGTATCTCTGTGACGCCGCCGGCCTCGAGCTTCTTGAGCGCGCCCTTGGTTATCTTGTTGCCCTTCTTTATCAGTACTTCCTTGCCCTTTTCGAGCACTATATCGAAAGCGGCCTTGCAGCCGGCCAGAATGTCGGGGTTGATCTTGCGGGTGAAACCGTTTTTCTTGACCCTTATCTCCTCAACGGGGTAGTAGTAGCGGAGGAGCTGTTCCGTCGAGTAGCCCAGCGCCTTCAGGAGCACCGTGGTCGGTATCTTCCTGCGCCTGTCTATCCTGACGTAAATCAGGTCCTTGATGTCGAACTCGAAGTCGAGCCAGGAGCCCCTGTACGGGATTATCCTGGCCGAGTAGAGCACCTTGCCGGACGAATGCGTCTTGCCCTTGTCGTGGGTGAAGAACGCCCCCGGCGAGCGGTGCAGCTGGCTTACCACGACACGCTCGGTGCCGTTTATGATGAAGGTGCCGTTCTCGGTCATGAGCGGCAGCTCTCCCAGGTATATGTCGGCGCCTTCCTCTTTTGCGTACTTGAGGCGCTTCGTGCCCGTCTCCTCGTCTTTTTCCCATGCGGCGAGACGGACTTTAATCTTTAACGGGGCGGCGAACGTCGTGCCCCTCTGGAGGCACTCCCTCACGCTGAACTTCGGCTCGCCTATCGAATATTCCACGAACTCGATGGTGAACGTCTCGTTGAAGTCGGCGATGGGGAAGATGGAGTTGAAGGCAGCCTGGAGCCCTATGTCCTTCCTTTCAGCGGGCGACGTCTCCTGTTGCAGGAACCGCTCGTATGAACTCTTCTGGATGTCTATAAGGTCAGGGATGTCAATGATCGTCGGGATCTTTGCGAAATCCCTACGCTCTTTTTGCACCTTGGGGTAGGCCATCTACTCTCCTTGTCTTGTCGGGTTTATTAGACCCAATGCCCCGCCGGACAACACGCGGCCGGGCTCGCTTTTTTTCATACTATAAAAAACACAAACAGCCGCCGGCCCGCCGGCCCGGATGGTTTGCACCTGGGCGGGCGGGTCCGGCAGCCGCGTAACTACTTTACCTCGACGGTGGCGCCCTGCTCCACCAGCTTGGCCTTTATGGACTCGGCCTCGTCCTTGGCAACGCCGGTCTTCACCGGCTTCGGCGCGCCGTCCACCAGGTCCTTGGCTTCCTTCAGGCCCAGGCCGGTCAGCTCGCGCACGACCTTGATGACCTGTATCTTCTTGTCGCCGGCGGCGGTGAGTATGACGTCGAAAGCCGACTTCTCCTCGGCTGCCGGTGCTGCTGCGGCGCCAGCGGCAACGCCCGCGACCGCGACCGGGGCAGCGGCGGTTACGCCGTAACGGTCCTCGAACTCCTTGATGAACTCGCTCATCTGGAGTATGGTCATGTTGTCTATGTACTCAAAAACCTGATCTTTTGTAACGGACATTTTATATCTCCTTGTTCGACTTGGATTTGATTGTTGTTATGCCTGCGTTTCCTTCTTGTCCTTAAGGGCCGTGAGCGCGTATCCCATCCTGGCGACGGTCGCGGAAAGCAGCCTTGCCATCTGGGTAGCCGGAGCCTGGAAGCCTGCGGCCATGCGGGAGAGAAGCTCCTCCCTGCCCGGCAGCAACGCTATCGCCTTCAGCTCGCTCGCTTCCGCTATCTGGCCTTCAATGAGACCCACCTTTACCTTGAGCTTGTCGAGCTTCTTGCTGTACTCGACGACCGCCTTGACCGGGCTGACCGGGTCCGCGAAACCGAGGACCAGGCCTATCGGGCCTTCGAAGTATCCCTTCAGCTTCTCGGCGTCCGTGCCTGCCGACGCCCTTATGGCAAGCGTGTTCTTGACCACGCTGTACTCAAGAGACGACTTCCTGAGCTCGTTCCTGAATGCGGTGATCTCGGCCACGGTCATGCCTTTGAACTCGGTAAGTATCGCGGCCTTGGCCTTTTCGAACTTGCCATGGAGCTCGTCAATAACTTCTTTTTTCTGCGCTTTATTCAAGTATTCCCCCTTTCCAAGTCGAATGACAGGGGTCTTAATTATCAAGCTTAAGACTTTACGTCACTTTTGTCTCGGCGGGACGGCCTGTTTGCCAATTAAGGGCCGGGGTCCAGACGCGTAGCCTGCCGCGTTTTCCCCGCCCCTCCAGCTGTCTTCGACTTTAATGTTAGAACCGGCCCCGGGCCATTACGACCGCAGGGCCTTCGACCAAATCTATCCCAGCAGACCCAGTGCCTGGGCCGAATCGACTTTTATGCCGGGGCCCATGGTCGTGGATATGGTAACCTTCTTCATGTACCTGCCCTTGCTCGTCGCGGGCTTCGCCTTCTGGAGCGCGTCCAGCACCGCAAGCGCGTTCTCGACCAGCTGTTTGGCCTCGAAGGTGGACTTGCCGACGCCGACATGCACAATGCCTGCCTTCTCGACCCTGTACTCCACCTTGCCGGCCTTTATCTCCTTGACCGCCTTGCCTATGTCCATCGTCACGGTGCCGACCTTAGGGTTCGGCATCAGGCCGCGCGGGCCCAGGAGCTTGCCGAGCTTGCCGACCGCGCCCATCATGTCGGGCGTCGCGACCACGCGGTCGAAGTCCATCCAGCCGCCCTGTATCTTGGCGACCATGTCGTCGCTGCCGGCGAAGTCTGCTCCGGCCTCCGTGGCCTCCCTCTCCTTCTCGCCTTTCGCGAACGCGAGCACCCTGACGGTCTTGCCGGTCCCGTGCGGCAGGGGCACGGAGCCCCTCACCATCTGGTCGGAACGCTTGGGGTCAACACCCAGGTTCACGGCCAGGTCCACCGACTCGGCGAACTTGGCGAACGCGCATTCCTTCGCGAGGGCCACGGCCTCTTCGAGCGGGTAGCTCTTGTTCCTGTCTACCTTGGCCAAACTGGCCTTGAGCTTCTTCTGCTTCATCTTCTTCTCCTTTTTCGACGTAAGGGGCAAGGCCATGTTTCACATCAAGCAAAACACCGGCCGCATCTAAACCGGCCAACCTGCCCCGGGTGTCTCCCGCCTGTCATGTTCTTCGGTCGCCGGTCGGCGGTGGTCACCGGCGGATATAAAAGGCATAAGCTTACGCTGACGCGTGCATGTCAGCCCCGTTGCAAACTAACCTGATACCTCTATGCCCATGCTCCTCGCGGTGCCCTCGATAATCTTTATGGCGCCGGGGAGGTCTACAGCGTTCAGGTCGGGAAGCTTCGTCTGGGCTATCTCCTGCACCTGGGCGGCGTTGACCTTGCCAACCTTCTCCTTGTTCGGCTTGCCGGAGCCCTTTACTATGCCGGCGGCCTTCTTGAGCATCTCGGAGGCGGGCGGGGTCTTTAAGACGAACGTGAAGGTCCTGTCGCTGTAGATGGTTATCACGACCGGTACGACCGTGCCTTCCATCCCCTGGGTCTGGGCGTTGTAGTCCTTGCAGAACTGCATGATGTTGACGCCGTGCTGGCCGAGGGCGGGCCCGATAGGAGGCGCGGGGTTTGCCTTGCCCGCGGTTACCTGAAGCTTTACGTACCCTACTATTTCCTTCTTAGGCATTTTCAATTACTCCTTATTTAATATAACGGCTTAAGCTTACGCTGACGCGTTTAAGCAAGTCCCGCTGCTACCGCAACCCTACGCTTTTTCGACCTGCAGGAAGTCCAGTTCGACCGGGGTCGCCCTGCCGAATATCGAGACCATGACCTTCAGCTTGCCCTGGTCGAGGTTCACCTCCTCGACCGAGCCGGTGAAGCTGACGAACGGCCCGTCCACTATCCTGACGGCGTCGCCCCTCGCGTATGCAGCCTCGCGCTTTGCGGGGGTGGTGCCCTCCTCCATCTGCGACCTTATAAGACCCACCTCTTCCTCTGTTATCGGCGAGGGCTGCTGCTTGTCGCCCACGAAGCCGGTGACCTTGGGTGTGTCCTTGACCAGGTGCCAGGTATCGTCACCCAGCTCCATCTCGACCAGGATATAGCCGGGGAAGAACTTGCGGGTGGAGGTGCGCTTCTTTCCGTTCCTGAGTTCCACCACGTCTTCGGTGGGGACCAGTATCTGGCTTATCTTCTCCTGCAGGCCGCTTGACTTCGCCCGCTCCTCGATGCTGGTCTTGACCTTGCCCTCAAAACCGGAATAGGTATGTACGACATACCATGCCTTTGCCATCTTCTCTCCGAGATTTTGTCTTTCGGTTATTTAAAAAATTCTTTCATGAGCTGTGTCAGCCCAAAGTCCACCACTCCGAGGAATACGGAGACCACAACGACGGAGAATATGACTACCACCGTCGCCCCGATAACCTCCGGCCGTGACGGGAAGACCACCTTGCCGAGCTCGTCCTTGGACTCCTTCAGGAACTCTATCGCCTGGTTGAACATTTGTCATGCCCTCTCGATCACAGGAACTGGCAGGCCAGGAGGGATTCGAACCCCCAACACCCGGATTTGGAGTCCGGTGCTCTAACCGTTAGAGCTACTGGCCTGCAACAACCGCCTTAGGCCTTGGTCTCCTTGTGGACCGTGTGCAGCCGGCAGAACTTGCAGTACTTCTTCAGCTCAAGCTTCTCCGTCGTGTTCTTCTTGTTCTTCATCGTGGAGTAGTTGCGCTGCTTGCAGGTCTGGCACGTAAGTAATATGATGTCCCGCATGTCTTTGATGCTCCGATCTTTTTATTTAGTAGGGCCGATGCCCGTAAAACCTAAACTAACGCAGTCTTTGCCTATCCAGGCCCGACTGCCGCCGATTATTCTATTATGTCGGCCACGACGCCCGCGCCGACCGTCCTGCCGCCCTCTCTTATGGCGAAGCGGAGTTCCTTCTCGCAGGCTATCGGCATGATGAGGTTCACTTCCATCGAGATGTTGTCGCCCGGCATTACCATCTCCACGCCCTCGGGAAGCGTAACCACGCCCGTCACGTCCGTCGTCCTGAAGTAGAACTGCGGACGGTAACCCTTGAAGAACGGGGTGTGACGCCCGCCTTCTTCCTTCGTCAGGATGTACGCCTCGGCCTTGAACTTCGTGTGCGGCGTGATAGACTTCGGGTGCGCAAGGACCATCCCGCGCTCGACGTCGTCCTTCTTCGTGCCGCGGAGCAGCACGCCGATGTTGTCGCCCGCCTGGCCCTGGTCGAGAAGCTTCCTGAACATCTCGACTCCCGTCACGACGGACTTCTGGGTCGTACGGATGCCGACTATCTCGACCTCCTCGCCGACCTTAACTATGCCGCGCTCCACCCTGCCCGTCACGACCGTGCCGCGACCCGATATCGTGAACACGTCCTCGACCGGCATGAGGAACGGCTTGTCAATGTCCCTCTTCGGAGTCGGCACGTAGCTGTCGACCGCCGCCATCAGGTCCCAGATGCACTTGAACTCAGGAGAGTTCGGGTCCGTCGCCGTCGACTCAAGCGCCTTCAACGCGCTGCCCTTCACGATGGGTATGTCGTCGCCGGGGAACTCGTACTTGCTGAGCAGCTCCCTGAGCTCGAGCTCGACAAGCTCAAGAAGCTCGGGGTCGTCGACCATGTCGACCTTGTTCATGAAGACAACTATGTAAGGCACGCCGACCTGACGCGCAAGAAGTATGTGCTCGCGGGTCTGGGGCATCGGGCCGTCGGCCGCCGACACGACCAATATCGCGCCGTCCATCTGAGCCGCACCCGTTATCATGTTCTTGACATAGTCGGCATGGCCCGGGCAGTCGACGTGAGCATAATGACGGTTGTCCGTCTGGTACTCGACGTGCGCAGTCGCTATCGTGATGCCGCGCTCGCGCTCCTCAGGGGCCTTGTCTATCTGGTCGAACGCAGTAAACGTCGCCTGACCCTTCAAGGACAATACCTTCGTTATCGCAGCCGTCAAGGTCGTCTTACCATGGTCAACGTGGCCGATCGTGCCTACGTTCACGTGCGGCTTCGTACGCTCAAACTTTGCCTTAGCCATTTTCCATAGCCTCCTTACATTTAAGGGAACAGACGAAAGAAGCAAACCACCCCAACCGCGCCAGTTGACTTTCAAAAACCGGCGCCGAGGGGGTATGTTGCTCCCCGCCTAAAGTTTCTGGAGCCCACGTCCAGGATCGAACTGGAGACCTCATCCTTACCAAGGATGCGCTCTACCTACTGAGCTACGCGGGCCTGCTAACCAACCGAACTTCTAAAAATTCAACCCGGCCTTGCCTGCTCCGGTGCGGCTATTACATGCAACCCTAAACGCCGGGTTCAGCCGCCCTTGACGCTGCTCTCCCAGAGCTTCTCGAAGTCTTCGAGCGTCACCCCGGCCGCATCGTCCATCGCATCCGACAGGGACTTGCCCTCACCCATCAGCTTGAGCATCTTGGTGAGGCTGTAAATCCCGAAGCGGTCTATGTAGTAGTTGACCGCCGAAAGCGACTCTGAGTATGCAAGCTCCGCCCCGGCAGTATCTCCGATCCCCATGAAGGAGCCGGAAAGGGCCGAAAGCGGTATCAAAACATTGGAACTTATCGTCTGCCTGGGGGTCCGCACCCAGTGTTCTTCGTACTGCGCTATGCCTTCGTCCAGCCATGTGGGCAATCCGTGCCCGACTATCATGTGGACTACCGCATGCGTGTATTCGTGGTGCAGGACCGCCGCAAGCGTCGTCTGGTCTATGTTGCCCCCGCCGACCGGGACCCTGATGTTGCCGTCGAAGACGCCGCCCGACCAGGCCGGCGCGTCCGTCAGGTCCGTGAACTGCTTGCGGGTATAAAGTATCACGTTTATCGGCTCCCTGGGGTAGTAGCCCAGTTCGCCGTTCACGTTCGAGTATGCCGCGTTCATGATGTCGAGGACCTTGTCGCCTAACTGGCGCTTTTCCTCGCCATCGTATTTTATGTTGAAGTAGTAAGTCTCTCTCTTGGTAAAACTGCCTTCTACACCCAGCTCTTTGTTCGCCCTTGCCAGAAGGGCCTTAACTTCCTGGTCGCCCGGGTTTCCCGCGAGCGCGAGTTCCCATTCGGTCACCGCGTCCCGGAGCTTGCCGCGCTGGTAGTATATCTGGCCTATCAGCGCGTGCGCCTGAGAAAACTTGGGGTCTAAGTAGACCACCTCGAACAGGTAGTACAGGGCGTCGTCGAAGTCCTTCTGGCGAAACGACGCATAGCCCAGGCCCATGTATGTGGTCGCCTGCTTCTCGGGCTCGACCAGCTTAGCCTTCCGGAAATCTTCAAGGGCTGAGTCGAGGTCGCCAGCCTGAACCCTCTTCCATCCCCTGGTATCGTGCGCCAGAGCCAGGAGCTTCTTCAACTCGTCGTCGAAGGAGGTCTCGGCAAAGGCGTCTTCGAGTATCTTTATCGCCCCGTCGTAATCCCCAGCGTCTATCGCCCTGCTCGCCCTGGCGTTCAGGTCGTCCGAAAGGGCGACCATAAAAGGCGCTGTTTCCGCGCATGCCCTACCTTCCATGGCCTGCATCCCGCATGCCACCAACAGAAAGACAATCGCGGTTAGGTATATGGCCTTCAAATTCGTCCCATTTACTGGAGCGGGCGACGGGTCTCGAACCCGCGACCCCCAGCTTGGAAGGCTGGCGCTCTACCAACTGAGCTACACCCGCATCGCATCGAGTAATGGTGGGGAGGGGAGGGTTCGAACCTCCGTAGGTGCAAGACCGGCAGATTTACAGTCTGCTGCCATTAACCGCTCGGCCACCTCCCCAGGTTTACGCCGCGGGAGCCTAAGGGCGGACATTTTATACATTAAAGACAACGTGTTGTCAACCCTAAAATGGGCAAAACACAGGTAGCCGCCCATTTTTGCATCCAGCTCACCCGGCTGTCGAAACTGGAGCTGGCGAGAGGAGTCGAACCTCCGACCAGCTGATTACAAGTCAGCTGCTCTACCAACTGAGCTACGCCAGCCGAAAACATCTCGGAAATTTCGTATGATAAATTAAATACTCAGATGCGTCAAGAACTATTTTCTAAAATCAATGGCTGAAATACGCTATTTATGAGCCATTCCCTCATGCATGCTCACAAAAGCTCTCCCATGCTTCAATTTTTAGCGCCGCGCTGCCTCAGTACCTCGTACAGGATGACCCCGGCGGCCACGGACACGTTAAGCGAGTTGACCTTTCCGAGCATCGGCAGGGAGACCACCTGGTCGCAGACTTTTTTCACGACCGGCCTGATTCCCTTCCCCTCGCTTCCCATGACTACCGCGAGCGGCACTTTCATGTCGAAGCCCGTATAGTCCTTCGCCGACCCGCCCTCGAGGCCGACCACCCAGAATCCGTTGTCTTTAAGGTAGGTTATGGCATCCACCAGGTTCGTGACCTTGGCGACCGGCATGTGCTCGAGCGCCCCGGACGACGCCCTCGACACGGCAGCGGTAAGGTGCGCCGCCCTGTGCTCGGGTATGACAACACCGTCAACACCCGCTGACTCGGCCGTCCTTATAATCGAGCCCAGGTTCTGCGGGTCCTCGATGCCGTCGAGTATCAGCATAAGCGGCAGGCCGCCCTTTTTTAGAGCACGCCTGGAAAGCTCATAGAAGTCCGCGTATTCTTTAGCGGCCACGGTGGCCAGTACGCCCTGGTGGTGTAGCCCCATCGAGAGCTTGTCCAGCGCCTCCCTCGGCACGACCTTCAGCTTCACCCCTGACTGTTTTGCGAGGGTTATCATCTCGTCGAAGTGTTTCCCGCCCTTGTCCTTGTCTATGAAAAGGGCGTCCACCGGCCTGCCTCCGGACTTCAGAAGCTCCATGACCGGGTTGATGCCCATGACTTTGTCTTCCGAGGCGGCATATACGGCCTCACCGACCGGAGCTGCAAATCCCCCCTGGCCCCCCTTTGTCAAAGGGGGGTTGGGGGGATTTAACGCATGACTCCTGCCTGCGGATGGACGCGCCTGGTATCTGGGCCTGTCGGGCCTCTGCTCCCTTGCCGGACCGGTACTCCTGCTCGCAGGCCCGGTTTTTGCGCTCGACGACCCGCTACTCCTGCTTACGGTTCCGGTATTCCTGCTTAATGTCCCGGTATTCCTGCTTACGGTTCCGGTATTACTGCTTGACGGCCCCGTATTCCTGCTCGCTGGCCCCTTATATTCCTTGGGCTGGGCGGGACGGAAGCGGTCTCCATCAAAGGCCCTCTTTGCCCCGGCGCTGCCCTCTTTACGGCCTGCGGGCTGTCTTGGGCCCTGGGCGCTCTTGCCCCTGCCACCGGATTTTCCGAATCCTTGGCCTCCGCCGCCCGACTTTCCGCCGCCTCGGCTGGTGCCGCCCGACTTGCCGCCGCCTATTCCTTTATACGCCATTTTGTCCCTTCGGGTCCGTCGAGAAGTTCGATTCCGTCTTTAAGGAGGCCGTCCCTTATCTCGTCGGCCCTCTTCCAGTCTTTATTTGCCCGCGCCGCATTTCTCTCTGCTATGAGCGCCTCGATTTGTTCCTTGGTAAGCCCCGCGGCAGTGCCCGAAGCCGAGAGGTCCGCGAACCCCATCCCACTTTCAAGCGCCTCGGCGGGGTCTCTGCGGAAGAGGTTTAGCACGCCGGAAGCCTCGCCCAGCGCGTCCCTCGCGCCGGCAAGGACGTCTTTTATGTGCGGGTCTTCCTTTAAGAGCGCCTTGTCTGCCAGTATCTTGTTAACCTCGCGCACGAGTTCGAACACCGCCCCGACCACCGCTGCTGTATTGAAGTCGTCGTCCATCGCCTCTTCGAACCTGGCCTTGAACGACAGCACCTTGTCATGCAGCTCAAGCGCCGGCTTGGAAAGACCCGCTTCTTCGTAACTGCCCGGCTTATGCCCTTCAAGTGCTGCATTGAGCGCCAGGGCCATCGTATAGACGCGGTCAACCGCCGCCTTCGCGTCCTTCAGGCTCTGGTCTGAGAAGTCTATCGGGTTTCTGTAGTGTGTGGCGAGCAGGAAGAACCGTATCGCCTCCGGCTCGTATGCGGCGAGTATCTCTTTTATCGTGAAGAAGTTGCCGAGAGACTTGGACATCTTCTCCCGGTTTACGTTGACGAAGCCGTTGTGCATCCAGTACCGGACGAAGGGCTTGCCTGTGGCCGCCTCCGCCTGGGCTATCTCGTTTTCGTGGTGCGGGAACTGGAGGTCCATCCCGCCCGCGTGTATGTCGAACGTCTCGCCCAGAAGCTCGGTGGACATCGCGGAGCACTCGATGTGCCAGCCCGGCCTGCCCGGCCCCCACGGAGAGTCCCATGCAGGCTCGCCTTCCTTCGAGGACTTCCAGAGCACGAAGTCGAGCGGGTCGCGCTTCTGCTCGTTCACGTCCACCCTTGCGCCCGATTCGAGCTCGTCAATGGACTTGCCGGATAGCTTGCCGTAGCCCTCGAACTTCCTGACCGCGAAGAATACGTCGCCCCCGCCCTCGTATGCGTACCCGCGCCCTACAAGCCGCTCGACAAGGCGTATGATGGCGCCGATGTACTCGGTCGCCTTCGGCTCGACGTCCGGCCGCTCGACTCCGAGGGCCTGCATGTCCTTGATGTATTCGAGGGTGTACTTCTCGGCAAGCTCTTTCCAGGTCATGCCGGACTCGGCCGCCCGCTTTATTATCTTGTCGTCGACGTCCGTGAAGTTCCGGACGTACCTGACCTTGTAGCCCTTGTGGACGAGGTGGTTCCTGACGACGTCGAAGACCACCGCGCCGCGCGCGTGGCCCAGGTGGCTGTGGTCGTAGACCGTCACGCCGCAGGCGTACATCCCGACCTCCCGGTCACGGAGGGGAGTGAACTCTTCCTTCCTGCCGGTAAGCGTGTTGTATATCTTAAGCATTATTCCACGGACTCCGAGAAACCGCCTGAAGGGTTGACCGGTTCAGACGACCCGCCGCCCGCGGCTACGGGCTCGCCGCCGCCGGAGTTCTCGGCCGGGGCCGCGCCCTGCGCGCCGCCCTGTTGTCCCTTGCCGGACCTCCGCCTCCTGCGCACCCTCTTACGCCCCGTTTGCGGGGCCTGTTCCCCGGATGCTTCTCCTGATTCCTGCTCGCTCTCCTCCTTGATCCTCCTGAGGGCGATGGCCTTCATCCGTTCGTCCTTCTCCATCCTTGCCATGCGGGCCTGACGCTCCTGCACGGTCTCCTCGGGCAGGAGTTTCACGACCTCGCCCGCGGCCGGCGCCTTTGCCGGGAATGGCTTCTTCTCGTGCCGTCTCTGCCTGCTCCTCTGCCCCCCGGCCTTGCCCTGGCCCGCGGCCTCCGCCTCGTGCGGTTTCTGGCCCGGCTTGCGCTCCGGCCTGCCTTCCGTCCTGCCCTCGGGCCTGCCTTCCGGCCTGCCCTCCCCCTGCTGTTCAAGGTGGGCTATCTGCTTCTGCATGCGGGTGAGCAATTCGTTAAGCGGGTCCGGCATGTGCGCGTGGTCGAGCATTGCGGCTTCCATGGTCTTCTCGCCGTGCACCCTCACCACCCGGCCGGGCACGCCGACGACGGTGGAATGGGGCGGCACGGACCTGAGCACCACAGAGTTCGCGCCGACCTTGACGTGGTCGCCGATGGTTATCCCGCCCAGCACCTTCGCGCCCGCGCCAATCACGACGTGGTTGCCGAGGGTCGGGTGGCGCTTGCCGCGCTCCTTGCCGGTGCCGCCGAGGGTTGCACCCTGGAACACCACGACGTGCTCGCCTATCTCGGCCGTCTCGCCTATCACCACGCCCATGCCGTGGTCGATGAAGAAACTGCCTGCAATCTTTGCGGCAGGGTGTATCTCTATCCCGGTCAGGAACCGCGCCAGCTGCGATACCACCCTGGCGAAGAACGGCATGCCCATCCTGTAGAGCCAGTGCGCGAACCTGTGCATCAATATTGCATGGAACCCCGAGTATGTAAATATCACTTCCAGCTTGCTTGTGGCCGCAGGGTCCATCTCGAAGACCGCCCTGAAGTCCGCTCTCAGTTTATCGAACATTATTTATTCTTTTCCTTTTGTATGAGTTTGTGCCTCTACGATCGCGCATGTCGCGAACGAGGCTATACCCTCGCCCCTGCCCTCCGGTCCGAGGCCCTCCGTGGTCGTGGCCTTCACGTTCACCCTGTCCTCGCCTATGCCCAGGTCATCCGCTATGTTTCGCCTCATGGCGGGGATGAAGGACGCGAGCTTCGGGCGCTGGGCCACGATGACTGTATCCACGTTCTCTACGATGAATCCTTTTTCTCTTACCTTGCGGGCTGTTTCGGCAAGGAGCCTGCGGCTGGATATGCCCTTGTACTGAGGGTCGGTGTCGGGGAAGTGGACGCCTATATCGCCAAGGCCCGCCGCACCGAGCAGTGCGTCGGCTATAGCATGGAGCAGGACATCGGCGTCCGAGTGGCCGAGCAGCCCTAAGTCGTACGGGACCTCGACCCCGCCGAGGATGAGCTTCCTGCCTTCCACCAGCCGGTGGACGTCATAGCCTATGCCCACCCTCATCTCGGACGCGCCGCGTCTTTCTCCGCGGCCTTCTTCAGCGCCTCTTTGCGCAGGATGGCCTCGGCGAGAATCATGTCCTCGGGCGTGGTGATCTTTATGTTCGCATAAGAACCCATCGCGACCCTGACCTTCCCTCCGTCCCTCTCCACCAGCGAGGCCTCGTCCGTCCCGTAATAACCTTCGGCGTAGGCCTTCTCGAAGGCGGACTTAAGGGCCCCGTAACTGAAGAGTTGGGGCGTCTGCACCATGTAGCAGTTCTTCCGGTCCAGCGTCTTCCTGACGGTCATGTCCTTTGAGACTTCCTTCAGGGTATCCTTGGACGGGACGGCGAGTATCACCCCGTCACAACCCTTGACCGACTGCAGGAGCAGGTGGATGAGTTCCTCCGTGATGAACGGCCTTACCCCGTCATGAACCATCACGTAGTCCGTATCGGGCTCCACAGCCTTAAGCCCGTTATAGACCGAGTCCTGCCGCTGTGCCCCTCCGGGCACAACCCGCTTCACCTTCTTCAGCCCCTGGACCTCCACGCATTTTTCGAGGCAGTGCTCCAACTCCTCCTCCGGCACGATGGGGATTATCTCCGTGACCTCCGCTATCCCCTCGAAACGCGCAAGGGTGTGGGCGAGGATGGGGCGTCCGTCGAGAAGCAGGAACTGCTTCTTCGTCCCCTTGCCCATCCTTACGCCGGCCCCAGCCGCCGGCACGAGCACCGCAACCCTCAAGTCAAGACCTCGCTGCCTGTTTGTCAGCCCGCATTTACCGCGTGGAAATCTTCCTTCTCCGTCTCTTCCCTCAGCCTGGTGAATATCATGCGGCCCGCTGTGGTCTGGAGGACGGATGTGACGGCGACGTCCACGTTCTTGCCGATGAACTTCCTCCCGTTCTCGACCACTATCATGGTGCCGTCGTCAAGATATGCCACTCCCTGGCCGAACTCCTTGCCCTCCTTGAGGACGAATACCCGCATGCCTTCGCCGGGGAGCACCACTGGCTTGACCGCGTTTGAAAGCTCGTTGATGTTAAGCACGGACACGCCCTGAAGCTCGGCCACCTTGTTCAAGTTGAAGTCGTTAGTGATTACCTTCGCGTTCTTGGCCTTGCCCAGCGCGACCAGCTTCGCGTCCACTTCCTTAATCTTGGGGAAGTCGTCCTCGACCACCCTTACGTCGAGCCCGGATATCTTCTGTATCCGGTGCAGGATGTCGAGCCCGCGCCTGCCGCGCGCGCGTTTCAGCGGGTCGGATGAGTCCGCGATGTGCTGAAGCTCGTGCAGCACGAACTGCGGTATGACGAACGTGCCTTCGAGGAAGCCCGTCTCGCAGATGTCCGCTATCCTGCCGTCGATAATCACGCTTGTGTCGAGAAGCTTGATGTTATCCTGGACTTCGGGAGCCTTTAACGCGTTCATCGTCTTCCTGATGTCGAAGTCCTTGCCCTTGTTCGTGCCGAAGACGAGGCCGAAGTAGCCGAACACCGCATAGATAAGAAACCTTATCCCGCCCGACAACGCGAGCGAGACAGGGAGCCCCTTGAGCGGAAGCGTGACGAGCGAGGCCAGCAGTATGCCCAGCGCCAGGCCGATTATCGCACCGGCAAGGGCCCTGACCGGGACCCTCCTGAACACCTGCTCGAGCAGTATGGCGACGACGCCGACCCCAAGGCCGAGTGCCGCGCCCAGGAAAATCTGATCCGAAAACGGCTCGGTCCCTGAGAAAATAAGGTGCCCCGCCACTGCCGTGACTATAAGGAACAGCACCCTTATGACTGTAATCATAAATAACCTCCAGAAAAAGCGAATAATAACAGATAGGGGCGGTAATTGTCAACGGATAGATATATCGCCCTTGTCAGTCCGCAGAGCCTATGGTCATCCAGATATACCCCCCCTGCCGGAAGATGCGGAGCAGTACGGGCTCGTCCTTTTTCAATTTCGAGACCAGTTGCCCGTACTCGCCGGTATCCCTGACAGGCGTATTGTTAACGCTCGTTATAACGTCGCCCCTTGCTAGCCCCGCCTCATCGGCGGCGCTACCCTGTTCGACGGCCATCACAACCACACCCTTCATGCCCTTCTCAAGCCCCAGCTTGTCCATTATGTCGGGGGTCAGGTCTTCGACCGTTACCCCGGCGAGCACCGACTCGGTCCCGACAGCCTCACCGCCGGCCGCCGCCTCGACTTTTTTCGGCAGTTCGCCCAGTACCACATCCACTTCAATCTTCTTCTTGTTTCGCATCACGTCGAGTTTTATCTTCGAACCGACGGTGGCCCCGGCCACGCTGTTCCTCAGGTGTCCGGCGTCCTCCACCTGCCTGCCGTCAAGCGCCACTATCACGTCGCCGGGTTTTAACCCCGCCTTCTCGGCCGGGCTGCCCTTCATTACCTCCGAGACCAGCGCCCCGCCGGTTTCGGATACGCCGAACTGTTTGGCCAGCTGAGGCGTCAGGTCCTGCACGGACACCCCGAGCCAGCCCCGCACCACCTTGCCGGTCTTGATAAGGCTGTCCATCACCTGCTTGACCATGTTCGACGGGACGGCGAAACCTATGCCCTGATACCCGCCGCTCCGCGAGAATATGGCCGTGTTTATGCCGACAAGTTCCCCATTCATGTTGACGAGTGCCCCTCCCGAGTTGCCCGGGTTGATGGCCGCGTCCGTCTGGATGAAGTCCTCGTAGTCCGTTATCCCGATGTTGGCGCGTCCAACGGCGGAGATGATGCCGATTGTAACCGTCCTGCTCAACCCGAACGGGCTCCCGGCGGCCATGACCATCTCGCCGGGCCTCAGCTTGCTGGAGTCCGCCCATGATATGGCGGGCAGGTTTTTCGCCTCTATCTTGATAACCGCAACGTCGCTCCTTGAGTCGGCCCCGACCACCTTCCCCTTGTAATCCTTTTTATCCGAAAGGGTGACCTTGATCTCGTCCGCGCCTTCGACGACGTGGTTGTTCGTCACTATGTAGCCGTCTTTCGAGACGATTACGCCGGAACCCAGGCTCTGCTCCTTGAACTCCTGGTACCTGCCCCCCCCGCCTCCGCCACCCTGGTCAGGCCCGCCGAAGAACCTGCGTAAGAGCGGGTCCTCGAAGAACGGATACATCGGGTTTTCCTGTTTTACGGTCTTCGTTGTGGAAATGTTCACCACTGAAGGGATGACTACCGCGGCCACGTCCGCCAGCCCTTCGCTGAACTGGTTGAGCGTTGCCGAATTTTTTATCGAGGGTTTATCGGCTGCGTCTCCAAGCTTCATGAGGTCCATACGCGAAGAGACGGCAAGGCCCGCTACAACACCAATGAAGACGAGAACCGCCGCCCACATCCATGCCAACCTTTTCTTCTCAACCGGATACATAACCTACCTCCATGAATAATAATCCCCGATGGATAGATTATAACACCCAAACCGTAATAAGTAAATACTTCTTAAGGAGTTACGTCCCCGACGTGCCCGTCTCGACGGCCTCGTAAATACCCTTAAGGTTCCTGTATTTCTCGGCGCAGTCGAGCCCGTACCCAACCAGGAACCTGTCTTCCACCTCGATACCGACATAGTCGAGGCTGCACTCGGCCACGCGTCTCGAAGGCTTGTCGAGAAGCGTGCAGACCCTTACAGACCTCGGTTTTTTATCGTCTATGCACCGCAGTATTGCCCTGAGGGTATGCCCGGTGTCTACAATATCCTCGATTACAATCACGTCCCGTCCGGCGACGCCCAGTTCCATGTCCCTGGTTATAACCACCTCCTCCGACGATTTCATGCCGGAGCCGTAGCTCGCGGCGCGTATAAAGTCAACCTCTACAGGCATTTTCAGGTGCCGGACCAGGTCGGACAGGAATATGAACGAGCCCTTCAGGACGCCTACCACTACCGGCTCCATACCCTTGTAATCCCTGTTGATTTCGGTCGCGAGCCTCCTGACCGCAATATTAATCTCGCGTGGCCTGATTACCTCGAAAAGCTCCATTCTGGCCTCTGTAATGGTTAACTTATTAATATTATCAAATCCTTGCGTTCTTGTCCAAACTTTCTCCGCCGGGCACCTTGCGAAGTATTACAATGGCGGCCACTATGAAAAGGAGCAGGCTGAATATCGCTATCCTGTACCTGACCACGCCCAGAGGCTCGAATACAAGGATGACAAGCCCCCATACGAGTGGCCCGGCGACATACCCGAACTTGCCGCCCAGGTTGTATAGCCCGTAAACCTCGCCGAACTTCCGTGGAGGCGTGAGCCTCGCGACCAGCGTCCTCGAAGTTACCCATGTGCTGCCGAGCGATACGCCTGCAAGCGGCCCCACGGCCCAGAAGACGGCCTGGCTTGTACTGACGCAGGCCAGGGCGAGCGTGAAGACCCAAAGCCCCAGGACGAGCATCAGGGCCCTTTTCGGGCCGAGCCTGTCGGTGACGTACCCGGCCCCGAAAGAGCCCGCCGCCGCAAATACCGTGGATGCAATCATGAAGGTCCGTATCGTGGCGTCATCCATCCCGATTACCTTGCTTGCGTATACCGCCATGAACACGATGACCGTGTTCACCGCGTCGCTGTAGACGAGGTTCGCGACAAGGAACCTGAGCAGGCCCGGGTAGCGGCGGGTATTCTGAAGGGTATACCGTATCTTCCTGAAACCCCTTTTGATGTCGAGCGGCTTCTTCGCGGGCCTGGCTGAGTCGTCTTTTACGAACAGGAACGAGGGCAGGGCAAAAAGAAGAAACAAAACGGCGGTCGGGATGAAGGCCGCGGCCCGGCCATGCGAGTCCACGAACGGCTTGACCATAATAAGCCCGCCTACCGAGCCCAGGTACCCGAGCGCAACGCCGAACCCCGATACCCAGCCGACGTTCACGCCCCGGCTGACATCGGGCAGGAGCGCGTCGTACGGTGCAAGCGCGGCCTGGTATCCGAAGTTCGCCAGGGCAAACAGGACGAGCGCCCCCGTAAGCCCGGAGGTGAGGCTAAGGCCCGCGGTGAACGACACGCAAAGGAGCGTGAGCCCGATGAGGAAGGGCATGCGCCTTTTCCTCTGGTCCGAAATGGCGCCGATTACCGGCATGGTGAGCCCCGCCGCAAGGACGGATGCGGACAGGGCCATGCTGTAGTCGATGTCCCTGCCGCCCAGGTCCTGCGTCACCCAGAGCGGGAAATACATCGAGAGGATGTTCATCGAGAAGATGGTGTTTGCGAAGTCGTAGAGCGCCCAGGAGAATACGCGGGCCTTTCGGGGGTCGGGCATGTCGGGTCAGGGCCTCACGTATATCGGGTTAGAGAATATCCACGGCCTGAAACCTCCCAACAGGCCCTTTTTGCTTACTTCCACCCTGTAAACGCCGGGCTTTTTCACCGTGTGGATGTGCATCACGCCGAAGTCCTCGCGAAGGGTCTGTCCGTCGCGGATGAGCCTTACCTTTGCCGCACACGGGAGCTTTACCGTGAGCTTCAGTCCGTCCGATATCTCTATCTCGTCTCCCATCAGGGCCTTCCTGGTAAGGTTGCTTGCCGTGAACTCGAAACCCCTGCCGCTTCCCAGAAGGTCGAAAGAAACGAAACAGCGGCCCTTCTCTAGCGCGGCGTATACAACCTCCCTGTCGTGCACGACATCTCCAGTAAATTTATCTTCGGTAAGTATATGCGTGTTAATTGTCCTGAAGATATACTCGTAAGGAAATATTTTTGCCTTCATGCCGAGAAATCCGAACCGGAAGGCGTGGGCGTCGGTCCCTCCTATCGCTACCGACCGAACCTTTGCGAGCTGGGCGTCCCACGCGGCGAGCGTATCTTTGTCCGGGCCGGTCACCGCGCCGCGACGGTAGAGGTAATAGTATACGGCCTTGAGCGGGTTGGTTATGGGGCCTTTCCACTGCGACACGAAGTTCCAGATGCAGATGCCGGTAAAGCCCTTCACGCCCCAGTCCGTCCAGGTGAACGCATGACCGCTGTACCCGTACTTGCAGCCCTTCTCGAACGGGTGCGCTATGAACCCTATCCCGCCCTGCCTCCGTACTGCGTCTATGAACGCCTGCGGGTTTTCCCTGTTGTCCGGTACATCCTTAGAGATACGCCAGGCCAGGTAGTGGTTGTGCTCCTCCCCTATCTCCATCCCGACCACGACCAAAACCTTGCCGTGCCAGCCCTCCTCGCCCTTGTGCAGTCCGGTCAGCGCGTGGTGGTCGGTGACCCCTACGAAGTCTATTCCGGCCCTTGACGCGGCAAGCGCGATTTCCGCTATGGAGCCGGTGCCGTCAGAATAGGTCGAGTGTACGTGAAGGTTTCCGACATATTCGTTCATATATATATCGTAACATCGGCGGGGGCGGAGGGTCAAGGAAACATTGACGTCCCTTGAGGCATAAACGCCGCGGCCCCGTCAAGTACGACGGGGCCGGGACAAATTCAGACTTGCATGTCACCCCGTGCTTGACACGGGGCCCAGTAATTTATGTACCATTAGGGCCGGATGATGCGGGCCCTACATATTGAGAGGGGGCAACGGCGGCTCGGCGGCCAGGCGCATTATATCTCCCACTCCATCCCGTCCCGGATGACAATTATGTCCTTCCGGTCGAGCGCCTCTATCTCGCGCTCGATGTCCATCATGTACTGGCTCTTGACGTGGTATACGTAGACCGGGCCTTTATAGCCCTTTATCTTCTTTATCTCGGCCCCGACTCCCTGCGGGGTGAGGTGGCCGCTCAGGTCCGCAAGCCCCTGCATGCGGTTGGGGAACGACGCCTCGATGAACACTGCCTTCAGGTCCTTCCCGAGGAGGGTCGCGGCCTTCCAGATGTTGTCGGTCGCCCTGGTGTCGCCGCTGTAGACCACGGCCTTCTTGCCTTCCTTGATGATGAACCCGGTGGTCGGTACCGTATGGTGCACCCTCACCGGCTTGATAGTCAGGCCGTCGCAGAGCTTCGACTCGCGCCCGAGGGCGAGCTTCCTGTACTTGAGGACGGGGTTGTCGGCGGTCGGTATCCTGGTGAAGTCGGGCCAGAGCTTGTTGTTCAGCAGGTGTTCGCTCAGGGTCTCGAGCACCTCTCCGATAGCCGCTATCTGGACGGGTGCGGATATCTTTCCGATGATGTTGTCCGCCATGAACGGTATGCCCTTGGTGTGGTCCAGGTGGGCGTGTGACAGGACGACATGGGTTATCGCCGCCTGTTCTTCCACGTCGAGCACGGTCGAAATCGTTCCCGCGTCCAGCATGATGCAGTCGTTGACAAGAAACCCGGTGAGGTTGCAGCAAGCGAGCTCGGAACCGAACCCTCCCAAGACTTTAATCTTCATTACGTTCTCCAGGATTGTGGATGGTGAGTTGGCTTATGCATCATGCGTCCACGCTGTATATCGTCACGGGCCGCTCCTTGCCCTTTACCTTGACGCTGTCCAGCTTCCTGAACGAGACATTTTCCTTCATCCCGTTCCCGCCGGCGGCTCGGGCCATTATCTTATCATATGTGAACTCGGTAATTATTATATGCGTGTCGTAGTTTTTTGTCAGGCCTTCAACCCTCGCTCCAAGGTTTACGCTGTCGCCGATGACCGTGTAGTCCATCTTCTTGCCCTCGGCGCCCATATTGCCGACGACCATCCCGCCCGAGTTTATGCCCACGCCCATGTCGAGCACGAACTTGCCCTCGGCGGCCCACTTCGCCTGGAGCTCCCTCAGACGCCTGACCATCTGTACCGAACACTCTATCGCGCGCTCGGCCTGGTCTTCCTGCGGAAGCGGGGCCCCCCAGAAGGCCATTATGGCGTCCCCGACGAACTTGTCCACGGTCCCGTCGAACTCGAAGATGATGTGGGTCATCTCCCCCATGTACTCGTTCAGCCTGGCGACGACCTCTTCCGGCTCGTGGTTCTCCGAGAAGGTCGTAAACCCCCTGACGTCCGAGAACATCACCGTCATCTCCTTGCGCTCGCCTCCGAGCTTGGCGAGATCCGGGTTCTTCGAGAGCTGGTCGACCATCTTCGGCGTCAGGTAGCTCGAGAATATCTTCTTGATGCTCCTGGCCTTGTGCGACTCGGCAAGGAACCTGTAGGAAGTCACCGCGAGGTGTACCATTATTATGGTCAGCATCGGGGTGAAAAGGTCAAGCCAGACGCCCTCGGTGACCAGCGCATAATAACAGCCCAGCCAGCACGCCCCGACGAGCACAAAGGCAAGGCCGGCCCCCGAGAACGGACCGAGCCTCGGTATCGCGATACCCAGCGCGAGCGCTATTACAAATATGCCGAGCAGGGTCAAAGGTTTGTAGCTCTCCCGCCGGTGCATGAAGTTGCCGGAGAGTATGTTCTCTATGACGTTTGCGTGTTTCTCAACCCCGGGCGTGTTCGCCGAAAACGGCGTGACACGGAGGTCGTATATGCCGAGGGCGTTGGCCCCTACCAGGACGACCTTGTCCTTGAACGCCCCTTCGGGACACCTGCCTTCAAGGACGTCAATAAATGAGTAATACTTGAACGTGCCGGCTGGCCCGCAGTAGTTTATGAGCATCCTGCCATGCTCGTCCGTCGGGACCACTACATTGCCGAGTTTTATATCCTCCCCGAAATCGAGAGACATCCCCTCTGGCGGTATGCCTAAGTAGACCCTCGCCGCAGTCAGGCCGAGAGACGGGTAATAACCGTCCCCGTACTTGATTGCCAGGGCGTCCCAGCGCATCGCGCCGTCGCGGTCCAAGTATGCGTATATGTGGCCCAGCGAGGTGTTCTCGGAGAACTCCTCGAGGGGCGCGTCGGCCGCGTTGGCGACGATATACTCGTAAGCCGCTTCGTCCCCTTTGAGGACCATTATGTTTTTGGACTCGACAAAAGAAGGCACCTCTCCGGCCAGGGTGCGGTCCTGACCCGTGACAGGCACCTTCAGCACCAGCGGCAGGACGGCATTCTGGCCGACCTGGTTCAGGGCGTCCCTGAACGCGTAGTCGCCGCTCAGCGACCCGGCGATGAACCGGCTCGCCTCCTCGTCGTCTTTAACCGCTCCGCTGAAGGCCTCTATCTGCGAGGCGGACAGCCCTGCCTCTTTCTCGGAGAAGATGACGTCGTAGGCTACGACCTTCGCGCCGTCCTCCCTGAGCTTAAGAAGCAGTTCGGCCATCTTCGACCTGGACCAGGGCCACCGACCGAGCGCGGCTATGCTCTTGTCGTCGATGGCGACGATGGCCACGTGGTCGCCGGGAGACCTGACGCCGCGCAGCCTGAACCTCAGGTCGAGCGTCTTGGCTTCGAGCACCTCAAGAAACTCAGGGCCCGCCATGTACAGGGCCGCGACGAGCGCGGCCACTGCCATGGCGATGATGAACCCTAAAGTTTTGACCCTCGGAGGGCCGGACGTTTTAAACATTGCGCCTTCCTGTCATTAGAAGGGGCTGACCCACACCGGCGGTGGCGGCGGCGGCGGTGGCGGTGCTGGAGGTGGCGGCGGTCCAGTCGAAGTATCCGTACCGGTCGTACCGGTCGTATCGGGCGTGGGCTCGGGCGTGGGCTCGGGCGTGGGCGCGGGCTCCGGAGTTACAATAGGAGTCGGCAGTTTACCCGCGGTGTCGACCGCGTTCAAGTCCTCATTACCCAAGGTCTGAATCGCCTGGTCGAGAGTCTGCTGATCGGTCGCTTCGCCCTGCTGATCGGTCTGCATCTGCTCTTCGGTCTGTCCAGGCCCGGACTGCTGGGTGCTGGTGTCGCTCATAATCCCGCTCAGCATGCCTGCGGTACAGGGGTGCGGCGGCGACGGCGGTGCGTTTAACCCGATGCCCGTGAACATTCCGGTAGGAATCGTGACCTCGCCGCCTATCCCCGGGTCGCGGTTCCTGGCGTAGCCTGTTCCCTCGAGCATGGCAAAGTCTGTAAATATGGGGGTGGCGTGGGTCCAGAGCGTCGAGCCCCTGACGCCCGCGACCGCGGTCGGCGTATGCACCTCGAACTTGCTGCCGGATGCAGTGAAGGCCTTCTTGACGGCCGCCCTAAGCGTACCGGTTATCAGGCCCAGTATGGACTGGCGCTCCTTCTTGTCGGCATTGACCGTATACTCCCTCACTACCATCTTGCCCTTCGGGCCGAGAGATATGACGGTCCCGTCCTTCATCAGGAGCTTCACCCTGCCGTCCTTGCCGGTGTTGACGGTGTCCTTGAGGTTTATCGGCGAGTTCACAACGACCGGCGCTGCGGTTGCGCTCCCGTCCGCAGCGACAGTGACGTCGCCCTTGAACGCGATGACCTTGCCGACGTTCTTGGCTGCCGCGGCAAAAGCAGACGTCGCCATGAAGACGACTAATGCAACGGTTAGAAACGAACTTAACAACTTCTTCATATTAATACTTCCCCCTTTCAGGATTACGGTTGAGACACAGCGTCCAACCGGCTAAACCCGACCCTTCTCGCCCCTTAACATATGGACGAACAACCAGTTTGTATCCTGTATGCCTGATTTCACGCACAAGACATTCTCGCGTCGTATAAGATGTTAATGCCTCTATTTTGTCCTTGTACTCCTTTCTGCTTCAGGCCCAGTAATATACATTCCTACGTAAGGTCCCCGAAACTGTCCTTCATCTCCAGGTATTTCGAGAAACGCGCGAACTGCGCGCTGTCGGTTACCACAACACGTCCGGACGACATATCCGCTATCCTGGCCTTCACCATCTTTCCGAGTATGGCGGCCACCTGCTCCCTCGGTATCCCTATCATGTTGGCAATCTCTTCTTCGGTGGCCCCGAGGTCTATCCCGTTCGGACCCTGCTTGCCGCCGGACATAAGCCTGGCGATGTGGTTCACCACGCGCCCTGTGTTGTCCTTTATAAGCAGGTTCTCTATCTGGTGGTCGGCCTCCTGCAGCCTTGCCGCGAGCTTCTTTATTATCCTCAGGGCAATCTCCGGGTTGCCCTTTATCATGGCCTCGAAGGTCTTGCGGTCGATGACGAGAAGTTCGCACTCGTCCGCGGCTACCGCCGAGGCGGAACGGGGCTTGTCGTTAAGTATGGACATCTCCCCGAAGAACTCGCCCCGTCCAAGCACCACGAGCGTCTTTTCTATGTCCCTGACCTGCTTGGTTATCTTGACGTTGCCGGCCTGGATGATGTACATGTCCTGTCCGGGCTCGTTTTCTTTGAATATGACCGTCCCTGCCGGGACCGTCTTGCCGAACTTCTCGAAGAGCTTCTGCTCAGCCCCCATAAACGCTTACCTCCAGGATTCCTTTATTTCATTGTTCAATCTGAACGTCGCCCGCCTCGATGGCCTCGAGAAATGCCTCCACGGCCTTCTGCTCGAACTGTGTACCGGTGCATCTTTTGAGCTCCGACACGGCGTATTCCAGAGAGAGGCCCGCACGGTACGGGCGGCTGGTCGTCATGGCGTCGAACGAGTCCGCGACCGCGATGATGCTCGCCATGCGCGGGACGGCCTCCCCGGAAAGACCGGCCGGGTAGCCCTTGCCGTCGATCCTCTCGTGGTGGCTCTCTATCCCCGGCACGATATCGGCGAGCGCGGGCACGTGGTTCACTATGTCCGCGCCGAACGGGGCGTGCATTTTCATCTTGGCGAACTCTTCGTTGTCGAGCGGGCCCTGCTTACCGAGTATCAGGTCGCTCACGCCTATCTTGCCCACGTCGTGGAGCACGGCCGCTATCTCGAGCTTTTCAAGCTCCGCCGGCGAAAGCCCCAGATACCGCCCGATTATATTGCTGTACTTGTACACCCTCTTGGTGTGGCCGCCCGTATACGGGTCCCGCTTCTCTATAGCCTCCGCCATTGCCTTTGCCGTGTCGAGGAACGTCTGGCGGAGCTGGTCATAAAGCCTCGAGTTCTCTATCGCTATTGCGACCTGGTTTGCCAGGGACTCGAAAGACTCCCTGTCCGAGTCCGTGAACTTGCCGTCGTCCCGCTTGTTTATCGCCTGTAGCACGCCTATCACCTTTCCCTTCGTCATGACCGGCACGCAGACCATGTTCTTTGTGACGAACTTGGTCTTCTTGTCAGCCCCCTTGAAGAAACGGGGGTCGTTCTGCACGTCGTTTATTATGACCGATTTGGCCTCCTTGGCCACCCAGCCCGCGATGCCCTCGCCAATCTTCAGCCTTATCTCTTTTATCTTGCGCGACTTGGCCTCGTCGCCGAGCGCGACTTCGAAATACAGTTCGCTGGTCTTCTCGTCCACCAGAAGCAGTGAGCCGACCTCCGCCCCCATCAGCCTCGTGGCGGCCTCGATGGCAAGCCTCCTGACATCTTCCTTCCTCAGCGTGGAGTTAAGCAGGGTCGAAAGCTCCATCAGCGTCGAGAGCTGCCTTACCTTCTCCTCGAAGCTGCCGAGCAGCCTGGAGTTCTCCACCATGACAGAGGCGTGGCCGGAGATGAAGGTGAGCAGGTCGAGGTCTTCCCTGCCAAACGGCTTTTCCTTCTTGTTCAGGACTTCTATCACGCCGAGCACCCTGCCCGCGGCCTTCATCGGGACACACAGGATGTCCTTCGTCTTGTAGCCTACGAGTTCGCTTACTTCCTTGTCCCAGCGGGGGTCGGCCTCGACGTCCTCTGAGAAGAAGGGCACCCCTCGCCCTGCGACCCAGCCCGCTATCCCGCTGCCGCCCGAGAAATGCCAGCCCCTCAGCTTTTCGGAGCCCGGCCCGGCGCATGCGTAAAATACGAGGTCGGGTTTTTCCTTCTCTTCGGCTTCCTCCAGCAGGAGTATGGAGCCCGCGTCCGTGTCCGTAATCCTGATAATTATGTCGAGGTAGTGGTCGAGTATGGATTTAAGGCCGGTAAACCCTTCGAAGCTGAAGGGCAGGTCCTTGATGGCGTCGAGCTTGAGCCTGAGCGAGCCCATCTCCGAACGTAGTTCTCCGGCAAGCATCCGGACTTCGAGCAGTTCGCCGGACTGGTTCCCGAGTTCCTTTTTCAGGTCGCTCAGTTTTTCGTTGATGCCCGAGTACGCGTTCTCATCCAAAAGCAGTCCCTACTTTCTCGATAAAACGCCTTCCTTGAGACTCCTTACAAACACCCCTACTTCTTTGGCCATCCCGGCCTCGCCGGACGACTTCTCGATAATCTTTACTATCGCGCTTCCGACTATGACACCGTCCGCCCATCCGGCGACGCTTGCCGCCTGGCCGGGGGTCGATATCCCAAACCCCACGCAGACGGGTTTCTTTGTAACCCTTCTAATCCTGCGGAGCGAGGCCTGTATGCCCTTGTCGAGCTCGACCCGCGCACCGGTGACCCCGGTAAGGGACACGTAATAGATGAAGCCGGAAGAGCGCCTGTCGACCAGGGCTACTCTTTCCGGGCTGGATGTCGGTGCAAGCAGGAATATTACGTCAAGCCCGTGCTCCGCTGCCGCGTCCGTCAGCCCCGACGCCTCTTCCGGAGGCAGGTCGGGTATTATCACACCGTCCACTCCAGCACTGCTCGCGTCGGAAGCGAAACGCGCCTCGCCGTACTTCAACACCAGGTTGTAGTACAGCATGAGGATTATGGGTATTTGGGTACTCTTCCTTACATCCCTGACCAGGCCCAGGACGTCTTTTATGCTTACCTTGTTAGCAAGGGCGCGTATGGCCGCCCGCTGTATGGTAGGCCCGTCGGCAAGCGGGTCCGAGAAAGGAACGCCCAATTCTATCATGTCCGCTCCTGATTTTTCAATATTAAATATAAGTTTTTCTGTAGTATCAAGGTCGGGGTCCCCGGCCATGATATACGGTATCAGGGCGGACTGGTTTTTTGCCTTTAATTCCAAGAACTTATCGGATATGCGTGACATGGCCCTCTTCTTTAGACTTTTACGCCTTTTATCTCCGCCACCTGGTTTACGTCCTTGTCGCCGCGGCCGGAGAGGTTGACTATGATTATTTCGGATTTTTTCATGCCCGGCGCGCGCTTCACGGCCTCGGCCACCGCGTGCGCCGACTCGAGCGCGGGGATTATGCCTTCGGTCAGCGATAGCAGGTCGAACGCGGCGAGCGCCTCCTTGTCGGTTGCGTACGTGTAGTCTATCCTGTGGAGGTCCCTGTAGAAGCTGTGCTCCGGCCCGACGGATGCGTAATCGAGACCGGCCGACACGGAGTGCGTCTCCTCTATCTGGCCGTCCCTGTCCTGGAGCAGGTAGCTCATCGTGCCCTGGAGCACGCCGAGAGAGCCGCCCGCGAAACGGGCCGCGTGCTTGCCCGACTTCAACCCCTTGCCGCCTGCCTCGACCCCGACCATCCTTACCTTCCTGTCCTTCAGGAACGGGTAGAAAAGCCCCATCGAGTTGCTGCCTCCGCCGACACAGGCGATGAGCATGTCAGGAAGACGGCCCTCGGCCTTCTTTATCTGGGCCTTGGCCTCCTTGCCGATGACCGACTGGAAGTCCCTCACCATCATCGGGTATGGGTGCGGTCCGAACACCGTGCCCATTATGTAATGCGTGTCCCGCACGTTCGTAGTCCAGTCCCTGAGCGCCTCGGATATCGCGTCCTTAAGCGTCCGGCTCCCGATGCTGACCGGGACGACCTTCGCGCCGAGGAGCTTCATCCGAAACACGTTCAGTGCCTGACGGCGTATGTCTTCGGTGCCCATGTAGACGTCGCACGAAAGTCCGAAGAGCGCCGCCGCGGTCGCGGTGGCGACCCCGTGCTGGCCCGCGCCCGTCTCGGCGATGACCCGCTTCTTGCCGATGCGCACCGTAAGCAGGGCCTGTGCGAGCGCGTTGTTTATCTTGTGCGCCCCGGTATGGCAGAGGTCCTCGCGCTTCAGGTATATCTTCGCGCCGCCGAGCTTCTTCGTGAGCCTCTCGGCAAAGAAGAGCGGGGTCGCGCGTCCAACGTAGTTTTCGAAGTAATACTTAAGCTCGGCCTGGAACGACTTGTCTTTTTTTGCCGCGGCGTAAGCCTTCTCAAGCTCTATGAGGGCGGGCATCAGCGTCTCGGGCGCGTAACGCCCGCCGTATATGCCGAAATGCCCTCCTTTGTCGGGTAGCATGAAAATCTCCTTGTCTAACCGGCTTTGGAGAGCTTCTCCTTGAGCCAGAGGTTTATCAGTGTCTCGGCAGATACGCCCTTTGACCTCGCCACACGCGATATGTCTTCCAGGAGTTCATCTTCCAGGGCTACCATGTGTCTTACCGACTTCAGGTCAACCGCGGTGGCGACGTCTTTCAGGTATCCCTCAAAATCAGAGAGGCTGTGGGTGTTCCAGAACTCAGCCGCATCCTCGATACCCTTGAACGATGCAGGAATTTCCTTAACGCCTTTTACGACTTTCCTCATAGTCCTTTCTCTCTTTTTTATCCATGTCCCTTGCAGTTACGATTAGAACCGTTTTTGACTTCTTGCATATAAAGAACACGGCCAGATACCTTCCGGCATCACTTTGCCCGGTCGCTACATAAAGGTTCTCGCCCTTAATCTTGCCCCTCTCGATACGCCGCACCCGTGGGTTGTTCTTGAATATCTCATCGACCTCGAATGTTTGGACGCCGTGTTTTGCCTCTATCTTTTCAACTATATGCTCAAGCCATACTATGCATTCTATCTTCAAAGCGGATTCCTCGGCTACGCTCGGAATGACTAAACATGAGTCAAAGAGAGCCGGTGCAGTTTAAATCCGGCCCCCCTTCGCATTCTCGATAAACTTATTCACGGCGTCGTGGTCCTTCCTGCCCTTGGACGACTCGACTCCCGACGAGACGTCGACCGCGTATGGCCCAACCGTCTGCACGGCCTTAGCCACGTTGTCTGGCGTCAGGCCGCCCGCGAGAATTATCCTGCCGAACTTCTTAGCGTAAACGGCCGCGTCCCAGTTGAAGGTCATGCCCGTCCCGCCGAACTCGGCCTCCGAGTATGCGTCGAGCAGGTATGCCGAGGCGTCGGCGTAACCTTCGAGCCCGGCCAGGCTCTCCATGTCGC
>Ga0334722_10000727_pt1 | contig 46289 bp, 41 predicted proteins | sample C3_bottom_MG_FD_207210 | JGI IMG/M metagenome (GOLD analysis project Ga0334722, IMG submission 207210) | Sediment microbial communities from Yellowstone Lake, YNP, Wyoming, USA - C3_bottom | ecosystem: Environmental > Aquatic > Freshwater > Lake > Sediment | place: USA: Wyoming | collected...
TACAGCCACGACACTCCGAGGCAGATGTTCACCCCGAGGCACTGGGGCTACCTGAAGATCGCCGACGGCTGCGACAACCGCTGCTCGTACTGCGTCATACCGTCCGTACGCGGCAGGCTCCGGAGCCGCAAGGCTTCTTCCATAGTCAAAGAGGCCCGGGAGCTTGTAAGGGCCGGTGCCAGGGAGATCTGCCTTATCGCCCAGGACATCACGGCATACGGCAGCGACATGAAAGGGGGCGGCTCCATCGTATCGCTCCTTGGCGGGCTCGAGTCGATAAAGGGGCTCGGATGGTTGAGGCTCCTGTACACCCACCCCGCGCACTTCACGGACGAGCTGATAGACCTTATTGCCGCGAGCCCGAAGGTGGTAAAGTACCTCGACATACCGATACAGCACATAGACGACGACATACTGAAACAAATGGGCAGGAATGTCACCTCGGTGCAGGTGCGCGGCCTCCTTGAGCGCATACGTACTAAGGTGCCGGACATTGCAATCAGGACCTCCCTGATGGTCGGCTTCCCCGGCGAGACCAACGCGAAGTTTTTAAGCTTGCTGCGGTTTGTGAAGGAGGCTGAGTTCGACCACCTGGGCGTGTTTACGTACTCCGAGGAGGAGGACACCAGGGCCGCCGGGTTACCGCGCAAGGTCAGCGAGGAGCTGGCCGCCGAGCGGCGCGACCGCATAATGAAGGCCCAGGCCAAAATATCGCTCAAAAAGAACAGGGCGCGTGTCGGCAGGGTGTACCGTGTGCTCGTGGACGGCCCTTCGCCGGAATCGGAGCTACTGACGGCGGGCAGGGCCTACTTCCAGGCCCCGGAGATAGACGGGGTTGTCTATATAGCCGACGGCGAGGCCCCAGCGGGCTCCTTCGTGGACGTGGAGATAACCGAGGCGCACGAATACGACCTTGTCGGAATGGTGGTTGGCCCGGCTGCGGGCTAAAGTACACCCGAAGAGCAATACGGCAATGCACAGACGGCCCAACCTCATAACAACCACAAGCATCGTCCTGTCCATCCTGATACTGTCGTCGGTATTCGGCTATCGTCTCGCGCTTTCGGCCCCTGAAGACGGCTTCGCCCCGTTGGTAAAGAAAATAGGCCCGGCCGTGCGGGAGGTCATAGACCGGCCCACGCTCTACCGGGTGACGGAGCTGAAGGGGCTCCCGTGTACGAAGGAGACCTTCGAGTTCCTCATAGACCGGCCCCGTGTATCCATGGCGCTTGCGCGCATGCTCGACCCAACGCTGGACGACTACAGGATAGGGACGAGGCCGGACGGCTCGTACCATGTGGACGATAACGGCAAGCTCGTGGGCGACATGGAGGTGGTTACAAAGGAGCCGGGCAGGCGTGTCTACTACATATCGGGTTACTGGAAGTTCATCCTCGGCATCAGGTTCTCGGGCCGCATGGTGCTGGTGCCGGAGTACAGCGAGACCGTCGTGGACGGGGTGAAGACCGTGGACGCCAGGGCACGCGGCTACATGAAGATAGATAGCGTGGTGGCAGGGGCGATGGCGAGGCTCGCCATGTTCCTGTTCCCGGGTAAGGTGGACAGCAGGATGGCGCGGTTTGCAAGCGCCGTGAGGACGGTTGCCGCGTCCGTGGACGGCGACCCGGAAGGGGTGTACAGGAAACTGGCCAGGGTTAAGGGGGTCTCTCCAGAGGAGTTGGATGAGTTTAAAAGGACGTTCGTCCTGGCGAAGATACACAGGAGGTAGAAAAACATGAAGGACAGGGACATGGCTTTGAGGATAGCGGGTGTGGTCACGTCGCACATCTCGTTCTTTGCGGGCTTCGCTCTTATCTACTGGTGGTTAAGTTCGCGGGGCATACCTGAGTTTGAACGGATCTTCTGGGGGGCGGTCGCCATACTGGGCGGCTTCTGCTTCGCGGGTTTCTTTATGATGAAGCGGTTCCGGCTTGCGAAGAAGGAGTTTGCCGAACGGATAGAGGCGCTCGAAAAGCGGTTATAAAAAAACCCGCCCTTTTGGGGCGGGTTTTTTTATTCTCTTGCCTCTACCGATATTAGAATATCTTGTAGGGGTTGACGAACAGCAGGATGATGCAAACGACCAGGGCGTAGATAGCCAGCGACTCGATCATGGCGAGGCCTATGATCATGGTGGTCATGATCTTGCCGGAAGCGCCCGGGTTACGGGAGATGCCTTCCACGGCGCCACCTGCGGCTATACCCTGGCCTATGCCGGTGCCGAGGGCGGCGAGGCCCATGGCGAGGCCGCAGCCGACGGCGACGTAGCCGTAGATGCCGGAGTGGTCGGCCTTGACGGCCGTGGCCACTGCGGCGGCCTCCTCGGCGAGGGCGACCGGAGCTGCGAGCGCTACTGCGACGAGGCTCATGAGCATCGTGTATATTGTCTTTTTCATGTTGTTATCCTCCTTTCCTAATTGATGGATACAGGTATCTTTAATGGGCGTGTTCTGCCGCGCCCGAGATATAAAGCATAGTCAAGAGAACGAAGACGAAAGTCTGCACGAAGCTCGTGAACGTCTGGAGCAGGTGCACTACCATTATGCCGGGTATGAGGAACGGCACGAGCGTCAGAAGCAGCACGAGCAGAAGGTCCTCGCCCCTGATGTTGCCGAAGAGTCGAAGCGACAGGGACAGAAGACGCGCGATGTGCCCTATTACCTCGATGAAGAACATAAGCGGGGCGAGCCACCACACGGGCCCGAGGAAATGCTTTATGTACTTCAGGCCGTGCTTCTGGACCCCTACTATGTGCGTCGTAACCACGACGGTCACGGCGCAGGCGCCGGTCGTGTTAAGGTTGGACGTGGGCGACTCGAAGCCGGGTACTATGCCTATGAGGTTGCACAGCAGTATGAAGAAAGCCGCGGTGCCGATGAGCGGGAAGTAATTGAGCCCTTGCGGCCCCATCGTGTTGACCGTGAAGTCCCTGAGCCCGCCTATGAATGCCTCCACCACGTTCTGTAGCCCGCCCGGTATCGGCTTCAGGCTGCTCCTGACGGCGAGCGCCATTAGTATAAGGAGCCCCATGACGATCCAGGTATAGATGACGAACGGCGGCATGTACCATGAGCCTATATTGAAGCCATGATGGATGAATAGCGGCGCTTCTTTCATTGCTTGTCACCTCTTTAAAGCGTTATTTTGGGTATAAAACTTGGTCGGCAGGCTAAATATAACGGCACCTTGGCCTGGCAGTGGATGTTATATTATTTGGCCGGGGCTGTCAAGGCCTTTTGGGTATTAATAATTTTAATGAGGGGCTAAGGCGCGCTCATGCCGGAGAGCGGGTGGAAATGCCCCGTATCAAGAAAAATTAAAACCTGTTAATACTTACCCGGTTCCACCCCCTCGACGCACCGCAGTCCTACCCGCCGAACATGCACCTTCCCCATACTTCTCAAATATTTATGGCATAAAACAGTTGCCAAACCTTTTTTCGGATGATATAATCACCCAACTCTACGACTGTGTTTAACCGAGGGGCATTATGAGTTTGGTTGGACGTCTGGAAGACCTTGCGCTTACAGACATCTTTCAGATAATCAGCCTGAGCAAAAAGACCGGCACCCTGATACTCAAAAGCAAGGCCGGTGCTGCCGTAGTCGTGTTCAAAAACGGCCAGGTCATACAGGCCGCGACCGACAACCTGCGCGACACGCTCGGGAACATACTCATCTCCAACGGGCTCGTGGGCGAGCAGGACCTGACGCGAGCCCTCGAGAGCCAGAAAAGGGCCAAAGGGGCTAAAAGGCTCGGCCAGATTCTGGTGGAGATGGGGGCCATCGAGCAGGACGTCCTGGAAAACACGATACGGGAGCAGATAGAAAGCATGATCTATTCGCTCCTGGGCTGGGCGGACGGATTCTTCAACTTCGAGCTGGGCGATGTGACGCCCGGCGACAAGATAGAGGTGGTGACGCAGGAGTTCCTCCTGAAGGCGGGCATCAACCCCGAGTACCTCCTGATGGAGGGCGCGCGGGTGATGGACGAGAAGAAGCGGGACGCCAAGAAGCCGCCCGCGCCGCCAGCGGCGGCACCTGTCCAGAAGGAGCAGGCCGCCAAACAGAAGGCGGCCTCCGAGTTCACCGAGTTTCTGGAGGAGCAGGGTATCGCGTCCTCCGCGCCCGCGACCGGCGAAGAGAGGGCCCAGCTCGAACGCTCGAAAGAGCTTTCCACGCTGAAGTCCATGTTCGAGGAGCTCAGGTTCCCCACGGCTACAGCGGAGATCACGCTTCTCGTGCTCCGCTACGCGAGCGAAGTCGTCAACCGCTCTGTCCTGTTCATGGTGACCAGGGACGAGATAAAGGGGCTGGGCCAGTTCGGCATAGAGCTCAAAGACTGCTCGGCCGACCAGAAGGTGCGCCAGATACACGTGCCGGTGGACGAGGCCTCGATATTCACCGAGGTGCTGAAGGACAGTCGCACTGTCATAGGCAGGTTCACGGACAAGGCATGGGACACATACCTCGTTAGGGAGATGGGCGGTGTGGAGCCGGACGAGTTCTTCCTCGTGCCGGTCATCAGCAACGGCAGGGTGGTGGCAGTACTGTACGGCGACAACCTGCCCGAGCACAGGCCCATCCCCAATATAGCGGGCCTCGAGATATTCGTGCACCAGGCCGGGCTCGCGATGGAGAAGGCGCTGCTTGAAAGAAAGATCATGGAGCTGGAGAAACAGAAACTGAGGAAATAGATATCCGTTTACCCCTTCAACCGGAGAGGTTAATGACCAAGAACGTCCTTATAGTAGAGGATTCAAGGGCAATGAGAGGCCTTATCAGGGCCACCGTGGAGCAGATGTCCGGCTTCACCACCTATGAGGCCGGGAGCGGTTTCGACGCGCTGAAGGCCCTGCCCACCCACCGGTTCGACCTTATCATCACCGACATCAACATGCCCGACATAAACGGCCTGGAGCTTATAAGCTTCGTCAAGGGCCACCCGCAGTACAAGGACATACCGCTCATCGTGGTTTCGACCGAGCGAAGCGACGAAGACAAGAGGCGCGGCATGGCCCTCGGGGCATCCGGGTACCTCGTGAAGCCCTTCAAGGGCGACGAACTTCAGGAACTTGTCAGGAAAGTAATAGGGGAGTAAGCCGCCGGTTGCCGGCCGCTTGCCAAGGAGACCAATCTTTGAGCGCGAAGAAAGACGAGAGGTCAAAGGGAGAGTTCCTGGCCGAGGCCGAGGACATCCTCGAAGACCTCAACCAGCACCTGATACATCTCGAGGAGATGGCGGTGGGCGGGACGTTCGACCCGGACATCGTCAATGCCATCTTCAGGGGGGTCCATTCCCTTAAAGGGCTGTCCGGCATGTTCGGGTTTGACAAGGTCTCCGGGCTTTCCCACCAGCTCGAGTCGCTGCTGGACGCGCTTCGTCTGGGCAAGGTCGAGATAAACAAGCAGGTCACCTCCACCATATTCACCGCCCTCGACCGCCTCAAGGAGCTCTCCGAGGACATAAGCAGGGGAGGCGTGGAGCGTGCCGAGACTGCCGACGTCTCAGCGATGATAGACGAGGTGCTCGCCGACGGGCACGGGGCGGAGAAAAAGTCTCCCATAGACGACCTCGAGATAGACAAGTCGCTCGTCGCGGTCCTCACCGAGTACGAGGAGCACAGGCTCAAGGAGAACGTCAAGGCGAGGAACACCATCTTCCTTGTCAAGGCCAGGTTCGACCTCACGACCTTCGACAAGGACCTGACCACGCTGAACGACAAGCTGAAGGGCATGGGCGAGATAGTCAGTACGCTGCCCTCATCCGGTATGAGCCCCGAATCCGGCATAGAGTTCAACCTGCTCCTGGGCACTAAAGAGAGCGAGGAGAAGGTCAAGTCCGAGGTAGAGGCCGCAGGCATCGAAGTAGTCACCATAAAGTACAAGTCCGAGAAGAAGGCGGAGCCGGCCGCCCCCACTCTTCGCAGCCTCTCGAAGACCGTACGCGTGGACATAGGCAAGCTCGACCGCCTGATGAACATAGTGGGCGAGCTCGTTCTGAGCAAGAACATCATCGCCCAGATAAGCAAGGAGCTCCGCGGCATGCAGGGTTTCACAGGGCTTGCCGTGGACCTGCACAAGGCCTCCCGCACCCTCGAGAGGAAGCTGGGCGAGCTTCAGGAGGGCGTCATCGAGGTCAGGATGGTGCCCATAGGCCAGATATTCACCAGGCTCACCCAGGCCGTCAGGAAGTACGCGGGCGAGGTCGGCAAGGACATCGAGCTCGACACATTCGGAGAGGACACCGAACTCGACAAGCTGATGGTGGAGGACATGTCCGACCCCCTCATGCACCTGATTAGGAACTCGATAGACCACGGCGTAGAGTCGCCGAAGGAGAGGGCGCGGCGCGGAAAACCGGCGAAGGGCCGCATCATGCTGAACGCCTTCCCGAAGGGCAACCGGGTCGTGATAACCGTAGAGGACGACGGCGCGGGCATAGACCACGAGAAGGTGCGCCGCGTGGCCGTGGACAAGGGCCTTTGCGAGGAGTCCACTACTCTCACCCGCCGCGATATGCTCGACCTCATCTTCCTGCCCGGCTTTTCCACGAGCGAGACGGTGAGCGAGGTCTCCGGACGCGGCGTCGGGATGGATGTCGTGAAGAAGAACGTCTCGAAGCTCTCCGGCATGATAGACATAGAGACTGAGATCGGCGTGGGCACGAAGTTCACGATTACCCTGCCCATCACGCTTGCCATTATAAAGGCGCTGATCGTCGAGGTCTCGGCCGACACCTTCGCGGTGCCGCTCGCATCTGTGCTCGAGTCGCTGATGGTTACTAGGGACAAGATAAGCACTATAGAGAAGCGCGAGGTCATATCGCTCAGGGGCGAGACCCTGCCGCTGCTTAGGCTCGACCGCGTCTTCGGGCTGGCCAGGCCGGAGGAGGGCGACTTCCTGTACGTCGTGGTGGTCGGCATGGCGGAGCGCAGGCTCGGCCTCGTCGTGGACAGGCTGGTGGGCCAGCAGGAGATAGTGATAAAGAGCATCGGCGACAAGCTCAAAAACGTGCCGGGCGTCGCGGGCGCGACCGAGCTGGGCGACAACGAGGTCGTGCTGGTGCTGGACGTGGAGTCCCTGATAGACGAGGCCACGCAGAGGCGGTAACGTATATTTACCCTCTCCCTGCCCTCCCCCGTAATAGGGGGAGGGTAAGAATAAATGGTTCGCAGAGGCGGTAACGAGGTAGCTTATGTACGAGGAATTTTACGGGCTCAAGTCAAGGTGTTTCTCGAAGACGCCGGACCCCTCCTTCCTCTACCACAGCAAGGGGCATGCGGAGGCGCTTGCGAGGCTCCAGTACGCGGTTGAGGAGAAGGAGTTCGTCCTGCTGACCGGCGAGATAGGCTCCGGCAAGACGATGCTTTCGAGGGCGCTGATAGATTCGCTCCCTGGAACGCACAGGCCGGTGCTCATATTGAACCCGCGGCTCTCCCCGGCGCAGTTTCTAAGGACGCTCGCAAAGAAGTTCGGGGTGGCCAAGCCCAGGAACTACAAGAACGACCTCCTTGAGCAGATAACCGAGAAGCTGTATGGGTTCTTCGAGGAAGGTGTCTGCCCAGTGGTCATAATAGACGAGGCGCAGCTCATCCCGAGCAAGGACACGTTCGAAGAGATAAGGCTTCTGACCAACCACCAGCTGGACGACCAGAACCTGATGGGCCTGGTACTTATAGGGCAGAGCGAGCTCCGCGCCCGCCTGAAGAGGCCCGCGTACGAGGCGCTCCGGCAGAGGATAGGGATGTTCTACCACTTGGGCGCGCTCAGCATAGGCGAGGCCGGCGAGTACATAAGCCACCGCCTGAAGGTGGCCGGCAGGGAAGGGCCGCTTTTCGAACCAGAGGCCGTGGCCGCCGTGCACAGGTATTCGGGCGGCGTGCCGAGGCTTATAAACACGATAGCGACGGGTGCGCTTCTTTCCGGCTTCGGCAGGGGCGCCTCCGTTATAGGGCCGGAGCTGGTGCACGACGTGGCCAGGGACCTGGATATAGAGGCTTAAAACCCAAGGAGGCGGACTTGGAAAGAGGCGTCCTTATAGTAGACGACTCGAAGGCCGTTAGGGAGATGGTGAGGGACGTCCTTGCCAGAGAGGGCCTGTTCGGCAACTTCTACGAGGCGGGCAACGGCGAGGAGGCCATCGAGGCGCTCAAGTCCGGCAGCTGCATAGACCTCGTGCTGATGGACCTGATCATGCCCAAGGTGGACGGCATAAAGCTTATAAGCTGGATAAGGGGCACGAACTCCTGCCGCGACCTGCCTATACTCGTGCTGTCGGTGGAGGGCAGGGGCGAGATGAAGGCCAAAGGCCTCAACCTGGGCGCCAGCGACTACGTGGTAAAGCCGTTCGACGAAGGCGAACTGGTGGCCAGGATTAAGCTGCTGCTGAAGCGTAAAGATGTACAGGACGACCTCAAGAGGAAGAACGTGGAGCTAGTCAAGATAAACGAGGAGCTCAAGAAGCTTGCGGTCACCGACGAGCTGACCCAGCTCTTCAACAGGTCGTACTTCCTGGAGCAGCTCTCCACAGAGATGAACCGCTCGGTCAGGTACAAGGTGCCTATGACGCTGCTGATGGTTGATCTTGACAACTTCAAGAAGGTCAACGACACCTTCGGGCACCTGGCGGGAGATGAGGTACTGAAGGACGTGGCCGCCATACTGCCTCAGTGCGTCAGGGAGAGCGACGTGGTCGGAAGGTACGGCGGGGAGGAGTTCGTAATATGCCTCGTCCACACCGACAAGGATGCCGCCATGGTCCCGGCGGAGAGGGTCAGGTCCTCGGTGGCCGACAAGGTATACGCCTTCTCCGAAGGCACTTTCAGGACGACCGCGAGCATTGGGGTGGTGTATTTCGGCGGGGACCCCACGGTCGGCCGCGACGAGCTTATAAAGAGGGCGGATGCTGCCCTGTACCGGGCCAAGGCGGACGGCAAGAACCGTATCGTAGTGTACGAATAAGGGTTAACGGCATATGGACCTGCTTGAGATAAGAAAAAAGGCCAAGGAGCAGAAGGAGGCCTCCGGCAAGGCGGCGGAGGCGGAGCTTGCTGCCGGATCGCCGGAGACGGCCGGGACGGCCAGTGCTCCGGATGAGCCCCCTGTCGAGACAAAGCCGCCCGTGCGCAAGCAGGCCAGGCGCGACAGGGCGGGCAAGGGGGGCGTGAAGAAGAAGGCGGCCCCAAAACAGGAGGCGCAGGAGACGGCGGCTGCCCATGAGCCTGTTCCTGAGTCAGCGCCCGTTTCCGCTGAGCATTTTGTGCCTGTACCTGAGCCTGACACTGCCCCCGTTACGCAGGAGGCCGTCCCTTATTTCACGGAGATACCGGAAACGGCCGGGGATGGGGACGGCCGGGACTACGGCTTTTCCGGCGGGTACGATGACGGCGACGGCCCAGTGGGCAACGAGGAACTCGTGGAGTACCTGGCCTTCATGCTCTCGGGCGAGGAATACGCCGTACGGGTCGAGGACATCAAGGAGATAATACGCCTCCAGGTCATAACCAACGTACCCAGGGCCCCTGAGTTCGTGGAGGGGATAATATCGCTTCGGGGCGTGATAATACCCGTGTTCAACATCAGGAAGCGGCTCGGCCTGCCCGACGCCGGGCAGACGCGCACTACCAGGATACTGGTGGTCTCCGACGCAGGGTTTCCGCAGGGCATCATCGTGGACAAGGTCACCGGGGTCGCCAAGCTCCGCGCGGACGGTATAGAGCCCCCGCCTGCCGTTATAGGCGGCGTGGAGGCGGAGTACCTTGAGGGCGTGGGGAGGATCGGCGAGAGGCTTCTGATACTTTTTAATACACACAAGGTCCTATCCATGGAAGGGTGAGTTTACATGAGCCAGATGCAGACCAAGATAATCGCCATAGTGGTGGCGGCGCTTGTGGCGGGGTTCGGGTTGCTGGTCTTCAAGAGCATGGAGAAGGAGAGGACGGACCTGCTGGAGGCCAACTACTCCAAGACCGTCCTCCTGTCGTCGTCGGTCATCTCCAGCATGAAGACCATGATGATGACCGGCAACGCACAGTCTTCACACGACCTGCTCGCGGACCTCAGGAAGATAGAGGGCGTCAAGGAGATAAGGCTTTTCAACAAGTCCGGCGAAGAGGTCTCCGCCTCTGAGGACAGCACCTCCGCGGGCATAGAGGCGCTGACTACGGTCAAGGACGTCCTCGCAAAAGGCGAAGCCCGCAAGGTGGAAGGCCATGACACCCTCACGCTGTTCAAGCCGCTTCTGGCCGAGGACAGGTGCAGGGGCTGCCACAACGAAGGGGAGAAGGTCCTGGGCGTGGTAGCGGTATCCGTACCGCTCGCAGGCGTGTACTCGGAGATAAAGGAGATACGCTTCTGGAGCCTGCTGAACGCGGCCGTGGCGATATGCGCCGTCGCCCTCATCCTGGCGCTCTGGCTGAAAAGGGTGGTCCTGACGCCGGTAAAGCAGGCCGTGGACGTGATGGACGCCATGGAGAAGGACAAGGACCTCACCTACCGGATGAATATAAAGTCCACCGACGAGATGGGCCGGTTGGGCAAGGGCTTCAACAGCTTCATCGACAGCGTGCAGAAGGTGATACAGAGGATAAACAGGGTCAGCTACCAGGTGGGTTCTGTCTCGACCCAGATAGTGGTGAACTCGGCCAAGGTGGCCGAGGGCGCGCAGATACAGGCACAGTCCTCCGAGACGACTTCAGGCGGGATAGAGCAGATATCCGCCTCCATAAAGGAGGTCGCCGAGTCCGCATACAACCTCTCTATGCTTGCCGAGTCGACATCATCCTCGATACTTGAGATGACCGCCTCGATAGACCAGATAGCGGGCAGCGCCGCGGTGCTTTCCTCGTCGGTGGACTCGACGGTCTCGTCCATCACGGAGATATCCGCTTCGATAAAGGAGGTCTCTACCTCCGTCGGGGTGCTCTCCGAGGCGGCCGAGAGGAGCGTGGACTCCATAAACAGGATCGCGTCCTCCATCAAGGAGGTCGAGGTCGCGGCGAAGGACTCCGCCCAGCTCTCGGAGAAGGTCACGGGCGAGGCGAAGAACTTGGGCATGGACGCGATGGGCCGCGCGATCATGGGCATGCAGAAGATACGGGGCGCGGTGGACCATTCCGGCGAGGTGATAAACCGCCTTGGCGGCCGCTCCAGGCAGATAGGCGAGATACTGAACGTCATAGACGAGGTCACCGACCAGACCGAGCTCCTCTCGCTGAACGCAGCGATACTCGCATCGCAGGCGGGCGAGCACGGCAAGGGCTTCGCGGTGGTGGCGGACGAGATAAAGGACCTGGCTGAGCGCACGGCCTCCTCGACGCAGGAGATATCCAAGCTGATAGCGGCGGTTCAGTCCGAGGTCTCCGAGGCCGTGCAGGCGATGGAGACCGGGAAGGGCGCCGTCGAGGAAGGGCAGACGGTGGTGCACGAGGCCAAGGAGGTGCTTGAGGGGATTGTGGGTTCCTCCGCCAAGTCCAGCGAGATGTCCAAGCGCATCGAGAGGGCCACGATGGAGCAGGCGGAGGGCGCGCGCCAGGTTGCCGAGGCGATGGTGAACATACGCGACATGGTGAAGCAGATACTCCGCGCCTCGCAGGACCTCACCTCCGGCAGCGACCAGATAATGATGGAGGCCTACAAGGTCAGGGACGTGTCGAACCAGGTGCGCACGGCCACGGAGGAGCAGTCCAAGGGCAGCGTCCAGATAATAGACGCGGTCGAGAAGGTCACCGAGCAGGTACAGCATATAGCCAACGCCACCGGAGAGCAGAGGAAGGGCAGCGAGGAGATAGTGCGTTCGATCGAGCGTATAAGCGACGTCGCCAAGGAGAACGAGAACCTGGCGTCGGAGATGGGCGTGGTCGTGGAGGACCTTGCGCGCCATATAGAAGAGCTCAAAGACGAGGTCGGCGTGTTCCGCGTGTCAGGCGAGGGCCTTGGCATAGTGAAGTTCGGCATAGTGCCGCTCGAGTCCCCGGCCCAGATGTACAAGAAGTTCGCGCCGCTCGCCGAGTACCTCTCCAAGAAGGTCGGCAGGGAGGTGGTATTCAAGCTCACCTCAACATTTGCCGACGCGCTTCGGGACGTGGGCACAGGCGTCGCGGACATATGCTACATGACGCCCAGCACGTACATAGAGGCGCACGACGGCTACGGGGTCACCCTGCTCGCGAAGGCGGCGAAGAAGGGCGTGCCCTACTCGCATACCATAATAGTCGCCAAAGAGGGGAGCAGCTTAAACAGGCTGGACGAACTCAAAGGCAAGACCTTCGCGTTCGGAGACGAGATGTCCACCTCCAGCTACCTCGTGCCGAAGTACATGCTCGAAAAGGCAGGGGTCAAGCTCGCCGACCTCAAGGAGTACCGCTTCCTCGGCCACCACGACGACGTCGCCAAGGCCGTGCTGATGGGAGAGCTTGACGCGGGCGGGCTCAGGGAGACGACAGCCTACCAGTACCGCGAAAAGGGGCTCAAGTTCCTGAAGATTTCGGAGGACATCCCCGAGTTCAACCTATGCGCACGGAAGGACCTGGACAGGGACTTAGCCGAGAGGATAAAGACGGCGCTCATATCCCTGACCGACCGCTCGGACGAAAGCGCTTTGGTGCTTAAGTCCATAGACAAGGACTACACCGGCTTCATGGAGGCCAGGGACTCGGACTACGACGGCGTGCGCGGCATGATGAAGCGCATATGACGGCCGCTGGCTGCTTTAATTGCTAGGAATTTTCGTTCTTTAATTTAGTCGCATGCTAAAGGAGGCGGTTGTATGGTCAGAATGGGGACTGGACCGGTTGTTCTGGCTCTTTGTATTGCCATAGCCGCGGCGCTTTTGGGCTGCGCCGGGGGGCCGATCATGCCGGTGAAGGAGTACGAGACGCTTATCGCGGGCCGACTCGACGCGGACTACGTAGGCGACCAGACCTGCCTGGTCAGGTGCCACGCCCACGACCAGTACAAGAAATGGTTCGAGGCCTCGACCATGGGTGCCCAGCTCTCTCCCGAGTCCGGTCTGCCGCTGGTGAACTGCGAGTCCTGCCACGGGCCGGGGAGCCTCGCCATAGAGAACATCAAGACGGTGAACGGCGTGGAGACCTGCGACTTCAAGACCTTCATAGACTTAAAGGAGCTGCCGAAGCAGGCCCAGTCGCTGATATGCCTGAAGTGCCACTCTAAAAACGCGACGTTCAACCTGCACAACTGGAACGCGGGCACGCACAACATGTCCGGGGTCTCATGCTTCGACTGCCACAACGTGCACCACGGCGCCGACCTCAAGGTCCACCCCAGGGACGTCGCCGCGCTCTGCTACAACTGCCACCACTACATAAAGGCGGAGTTCTCGCTGCCTACGCACCACGCGGTGCCGGAGGGCCGCATGTCGTGCCTCGACTGCCACGACCCGCACGGCTCGCCAAACGAGAAGCAGCTCAAGGAGGCGACGGTCAAGGAGGTCTGCACGAGCTGCCACGCCGAAAAGGAAGGGCCGTTCGCCTACGAACACGGCGACGTGACCGAGAACTGCGGCAACTGCCACTCCCCGCACGGCTCCATCAACAACGGTATGCTGAACGCGCGCCAGCCCTTCCTGTGCCTGCAGTGCCATGAAAGCCACAGGGTGGGGGCCGCGGGCAGCGCCACGAGGGTGGACCGCCAGACACGGTGTACGGACTGCCACTCCGAGATACACGGGACCGACATGCCTGGCAGCGCGGCAAGGCCGGGCACCCTGACACGTTAGGATTTATAATCGAGAGTCTAAGGAGGCATAAATGAAAAGGCTTTTTCTTACCCTTCTGATTATGGTCCTGCTCGGGGCGCCGCTCTCTGCATGGGGACAAGGAGGCGACACGCCGGATGCCGCCGGACAGGCGGCTACAGACGAAGGGGCGGCCGGGGTGCAGAGCGAAGTATACGGCGACATGGCCGAACTCCCGCCTGTGGAATACCTGCTCGAGCCGGAGATTAGCGCCTGGCTCGGAGCAAGGGTCGTGTCGGTGGACGGGGCCAACAGGGCCCTTGAATACGGCTGGCCCCATTCGAGCGTTGCGGGCGGGTTCAGGCTCAACATCAACCCCCTGCCGCACCGGCTCGACGCGGAGCTCGACTGGCTGAACAAGAACGACTACGTGGCTGAGTTATCGTATGCATACAAGGATATTGTAAAGTTCAGCTACCTGGGCCTCGGGCTGTGGCACAACCTCGACCACTTCCACCCGCTGGTCAGCACACCGGCCAGACTGATAGAGAAAAACCCCGGCTGGGACTACCACGTGGAAGTCAAGGACAACAGGCTCGCGCTCAGGCTCAAGTGGCCGGAAGAGCCGTACCATGCGTTCGCCGAGTTCCGCATGTTCGAGAAGGATGGGACCGTCCAGCAGCGGTTCTTCGGGCGGCAGACACTGGTAGACGCGACGGACAGAAAGTTCTCCGAGGAGCGGGACATAGACTGGATAACGAGGCAGTACAGGGCCGGCATCAACGGGAACCTCGGGCCGGTGGAGCTCGAGTACGCCCACAGGATAAAGACCTTCGACCCGCAAAGGACGGTCGCGCTCAAGGACTTCTTCAACTCCGGGGCGGGCGGCGGGACGTACCTGGCCGTCCACAGCGTAGTGCCGCAGCTCGAGACCCAGGAGGACTCGGTCAAGGTCCACACGTCCTATACCGGAAGGGTAGTGGGTTCGGCCACTTTCGTGAACGGCTCCAAGGAGAACCACACCTCCGGGGCGTCCGCGGAATACAGGCGCGGCTATGCGGACCTGACCCTGATACCTTTGAAGGACCTCACCGTGGCGGTCCGCTACCGTTTCAAGCAGACCGATACGGACAACCCGAGTTCCGTGTTCGACCCGACCTTCCTCCCGGTCGCCAGCAGGATGAGGGCGACAAAGGACTCGATAGACAGCACTGTCAACAGGGCGGAGGTGTCAGTAAGGTACAGCCCGATAAACGCGTTCTCGGTCAAGGCCGAGTACGACTTCGTCAACACGTACAGGACCAACGCAAAGCTTTGGAGCCAGTATCTACAGAACTCAGTGGTAATACCCTACGACCAGAACGAGCACATCGTCAAGCTCGGGGTGAACACCCGGCCTTTCCGGAGCCTCTCCGCAAAGGGCAGCCTGGAATACACCTACACGGCCGACCCGGCGTACCCGACCAAGCCGGTGAACTCCTTCAAGGGCCGCTTCGACACCGACTGGACGCCGACCGAAAGCCTCAGCGCCGGGGCGTATTACAGGTTCTTCAGGGGCAAGAACAATACCGTACACATGGACTCCAGCAGGGACAACATCGGCGCGCTGGTAACCTGGTCGCCGCTGCCGAGGTTTTCGGTCTACGCCAACTACGATTACACGAGGGTGAAATCCGAGTCCGACGTGGATTTCTCGTTCGCCGTGGCCCCCCTGACAGTGGAAGACCATGTGCCTTACCAGGACAACTCGCACCTCTACTCTCTGGGGATGGGGTACACGTTCGCCGTCCCCCTCTCGGTTAACACGGAGTTCCACCAGAGCTGGTCGAGCGGGCGGTTCAGGACGAGCGTGGTAGGCGGCGGCGCTATATCGACTTCATACATCAGCCCGCTGATAAACATGAACATCCGCGAGACCGGCGGGAGCGTCAAGGTCGGCTATGACTTCCCGAAGGGCTGGGGGGCGTCGGTATCATACACTGTCAACGACTACCAGGACCTACAGGACAAGCCGCAGGACGGGTTGCAGGACGGCACCGCTCACGTCGGCATGGTAATGGTGAGCAAAAAATGGTAAAAGCATTCATCGTAATCATCACCCCGCTTTATTCGGACCAGGAGGGCACAAGATGCGTCTCGTGAAAACTGTTCTTCTGCTCGTTGCTCTAATGGTAATGCTATGCCCCGGCAGGGCCCCTGCGGCCGAGAAGTCGGTCGGGGTGGTGTTCTCCGGAGACCTCCCGAGGTACAGGGAGGCGCAGGAGGCCTTCGTAAACGCGCTCGCAAAGGCAGGGTTCGACCAGAGCAAGGTGACCATATACGTCCAGAAGCCGAACCCGGACCAGATGTCCTGGACCAACAGCGTCCGGAAGTTCGTGGGCGTGGATGTGAACGTTATAGTGGCTTTCGGGGCGCCGGCGGCCCTGGCGGCGGTCAGGGAGACCACCAGCATACCTGTGGTCTTCTCGTATGTGTACGACCCCGCGGCCTGCAACGTGAAGAAACCGAACTCCACCGGCGTGAGCTCCAAGGTGCCCGTCGTGACGCTTCTCCGGACGCTCAAGTCCATCGTGCCGTTCACCAAGCTTGCAGTGGTGTACAACCCGGACGAGAAGGACTCGGTCGTGCAGTTCGAGGAGATAAAGAAAAACGCCGCCGGGCTCGGGTTCCAGGTGATAGACGTGGGCGTGAAAGGCGGCACCGACGTCAAGGGCAAGGTGGCCAAGGCCGCGTCCGGTGCGGACAGCATGTACATATCCTGCAGCGCGGCCGTCGGGAAGGAAGGGGCCGGCATAATAGGCATCGCCAACAAGGAGAAGGTCCCCGCCATAACCCAGGTCTCTGACCTGGCCGAGCGCGGCACGCTGCTGGCCCTCACGCCCGCCGCAGATGAGCAGGGGGAGATAGCGGCGAGGCAGGTAGCCAGGATACTTAAAGGGGCTTCGCCGTCCGAGATATCCGTCGAGAACTCCAAAAAGGTTGACCTCGTGCTGAACCTGAAGACGGCGAACTCGCTCGCCCTCAAGGTGCCGTTCGACGTGCTGAACGCGGCGACCAAGGTTATAAAGTAACATGGCTGGAGGGTTATAGATGAAAATCAGGCTGTCAGCAAAGTCCCTGAAGCTCAGGGCGCTTGTCATGGTGACCGTCATACTCGTCGTGGTGATAACGGCGCTCACCGCAGCGCTTACTTACGGCTTCACGAGGAGTTACACGGAGGCGCTCCTTGGCAAGGCCTTCGCGATTGGGGAGGGTTTCAAGGGAGACCTCTCCAAGACGCTCAACCTGGGGCTTACGCTGGACTCCCTCCAGGGCGTGAACGAGAAGTGCCAGGAGATCGCGCAGGAGAACAAACAGGTAGGCGTCGGCTACTGCATGCTGGTGGACGCCACGGGCAAGGTGCTGTTTGCGGACGACCCTTCGCTCTCGGGTACCGTGCTGAAGGACTCCGACAGCCTGGCGGCCGCGAAGGCCGTGAAGGAGATATCCCAGACCTACAGCTACAAGAACCACAAGTACTATGACACCGTCGTCCCTCTCGAGGACGCGGAAGGCAAGCACCTGGGCGCCATAAGGCTCGGCATAAACCCGGAGGCCGTGGACAGCAAAAAGAACGAGCTGATACTGAAGTCCCTGGGCATAGGGTTCGTCTCGCTGGTCCTTGCGGTCGTAGTCTTCGGGTTCTTCATGACATCGTTCATAATGAACCCCATCTCAAGCCTGGTCGCCACGGCAACCCAGATAGCGAAGGGCGACCTCACCAAGACCATACAGGTGAAGACCGACGACGAGCTGGGCGCACTTGGGGGGGCCATCAACGCGATGGTGTCCAACCTCAAGGGCATGCTCGAAAAGGTCAAGGTGGTGTCCGTCAACGTGGCCAACGCGACCGATATGATAGCGGCCAACTCGGCCAAGCTTACCGACGGGGCGCAGCACCAGCATGAGCTGACCGAGAGCACATCCTCCGCTATGGAGCAGATGAACGCCTCCATAAAGGAGGTGGCCGAGAGCGTCGAGTCGCTGTCCGCGTCGGCCGAGTCGTCGTCTTCTTCCATTATGCAGATGGCCGCTTCGATAGACGAGGTCGCCTCAAGCACGACCGAGCTGTCCGAGTCGGCCGAGTCCACGTCCTCTTCCATAGTAGAGATGGCCGCGTCGGTCAGGCAGGTGGCCGAGAACGTGGACATACTCTCCTCGGCCGCGGAGGAGACCACCGCTTCCGCCACCGAGCTGGGCGCCTCCATCAAGGAGGTAGAGACCATATCGAAGGAGTCGACCGCGCTCTCCGAGAAGGCCACGACCGAAGCGGCGGAGATGGGCATGAGGTCAGTCGAGAAGACCATCGACGGCATGGAGAAGATAAAGGAGACGGTCGAGAGGGCCGCAACGGTCATCGAGCAGCTGGGCGGGCGCTCCGAGGAGATAGGAGACATCCTTGACGTCATAGACGAGGTCACGGACCAGACCTCGCTCCTGGCGCTTAACGCAGCGATACTCGCCGCTCAGGCGGGCGAGCACGGCAAGGGCTTCGCGGTCGTGGCGACAGAGATAAAGGACCTTGCCGAGAGGACGTCGCGCTCCACCCAGGAGATAGCGATGCTCATAAACGCGGTGCAGAGCGAGTCCAAGGACGCGGTAGCCTCCATAAAGAGCGGCAAGGACAGCGTCGAGCAGGGCGTCAAACTGGCATACGAGGCCAAGGACGTGCTCCGCAAGGTGGTCGAGAGCTCGAACAAGGCGGCTAACATGTCCAAGGGCATAGAGAAGGCGACTGTCGAGCAGGCCGACGGCATCAGGCAGGTCTCGGACGCCATGCTCTCCATCAGCGACATGGTGCAGCAGATACTGAAGTCCACGCAGGAGCAGAGCCTGGGCACCGAGCACATAATGCATGCCTCGGAAAAGATGAGCGGCATAACCAAGCAGGTCAAGAACGCCATGATGGAGCAGGCCAAGGGCAGCAAGCAGATAACCATGGCCGTGGAGAACGTCTCCGACAAGGTCCAGCACATCGCCTCGGCCACGGCCGAGCAGAGGAAGGGCAGCGAGGAGATAGTCAGGGCCGTGGACAAGATAAGGGACATAACCTCGGAGAGCGTCGTCCTGGCCGAGGAGATGGGCCACTCCGTGAACGAGCTGACCAAGCAGGTGGACCTCCTGAGGGCGGAGATGGGCAGGTTCGTGCTGGCCTCCGGCAACGGAGCCGGCGAGGGCGGCGTTAAGAGAGAAGGGGCTTGACATGGCTACAGACAATTCCAGGTCCAGGGGCGCCGAGGCGGAAGAGATGCAGCTGGCGGTCTTCGCCGTAGGCGGCGAGGAATACGCAATAGACATCATGCAGATAATGGAGATAATACGGCCGCAGAAGGTGACCAGGATACCGCGTTCGCCGGAGTTCGTGGAAGGCGTGATCAACCTGAGGGGGAAGGTGGTGCCCGTAGTGGACCTCCGAAAGCGGTTCGGCATCGACCCCGACAGGGCCGACCAGAAGAAGGTCCGGGTGGTGATAGTCAGGATGGCCGGACGCGTAATCGGTGTGGTGGTGGACGAGGTCTCCGAGGTCATATACATGCGCAGGGACAGGATAGAGGCCACCCCGGAGTCGGTGAAGGGGATCGACGCGGAGTACCTGAAGGGCGTGGGTAAGCTGGGTGACAGGCTGATAGTGGTGCTCGACATGGACAAGGTACTGACCACGGACGAGATGGTAAGGCTTAAGGCGGCCGAGGACTCTGCGAGGGAGGCGGCCGCAGAAGGCGGGCGGAGATGAAGAAGGCGGCGGTCCTGGTGTTGTTACTCGCGGTAGCGGCGTTTGCGTTACCGGCAGCGGCGGAAGAACGCGTAATGAAGGTGGCACTGGGCTCTATGATGTCCCCCCAGGGGACTTTCAAGGAGTACCGAAGCATGGTCGACTACCTGGGCCGGAAGCTCGGCGTGAAGGCCGAACTGGTACAGAGGGAGAGCTACGCGAAGACCAACCAGCTCCTGAAGGAGTCGAAGGTGGACCTGGCCTTCATATGTTCCGGCCCCTACGTCCGCGCCAAAAAGGAGTTCGGCGTCGAGCTGCTGGCGGTGCCGGTGCCCTCAAAGACGAAGTACAGGTCTTTGATAATAGTGAAGAAGGACGCGCCGTTCAAGACGCTGAAGGACCTGAAGGGCAAGACCTTCGCGTATACGGACCCGGACTCCAACACCGGCTGCACAGTGCCGATGTATATGCTCGCGAAACTCGGCGAGGACCCTGACTCGTTTTTCGGGAAAGTGGTATTTACCCGGAGCCACGACAACTCGGTGGAGGCCGTGAACAAGGGCCTGGTGGACGGGGCGGCGGTGGACAGCCTGATATTCACATACATGGCGGCCAAGGGCTACCCGGAGGCCGCCGGCATAAAGGTGATAGATGAGTCCGAAGCATTCGGTGTTCCCCCTGTGGTGGTGCCGAGGGGCATCGACCCAAAACTGAAGGCCGCCGCAAGGAAAGCGCTTCTCGGGATGAACAGGGACCCGGAGGGCAAAAAGATTTTAGATGGGCTCATGATAGAGAAGTTCGTCGTCCCGTCCGACTCGGACTATGACGGGGTCAGACGTGTGAACGACTATCTAAGGAAACACCGCAAGGTCGATATTAAATGAACACGAGCGGCCCCGGGCTTAAGATAACGCTGTACACGGCGGTTGCCATAACGCTCCCCGCGATGGGGGTCGCTGCACTGCTTGTGGTATTCCGGGAAGGTATGTCTCTGCCCCTGGCGCTCGGCCTGGCGGCGTGCGCTTCACTTGCCGCTTCAGCCTGCGCCTGCTACATTTTTATCAGGCCGGCGCTCAGGCGGTTGGCCGAGCTCGAAAGGACGGCCGCCATGTATGCGCAAGGGGACTTTTCGCCGCGCATCGAGGCCGGGAGAGGGTGCCTGGAGCACCTGGCGGGCGAGTTGAACCGTATCGCAGATTGCGCCGTCGGGGCGGCCGCAAAGACGAGGTCGTCCGCGGGCAAAATAATGTACACGGGCGAGGACGTATCGGCCAGGTGCCGGGACGTCGCGCAGTCATCGGCCTCCCAGGCGGAGGCCGTCGAGACGGCGAGCCAGGCCCTGACCCGGCTGAACATGTCCATCAGGCTTGTGGCCGAGGGCATTGCAGACGTAAAAGACCTGGCCGCTGAGTCTTCGGCCTCGGTCAGGCTGCTTTCCGACTCGACGCACGAAATATCCAGGAGCGCCCAGTCGCTCTCCGAGGCTATAGTGGACGACACCTCGTCCACGGACTCCATGGCCATATCAATCATGGAGACGGCGGACGGGATAGACAGTCTCGCCAAGGTGGCTGCGACGGCGAAGGCCGACCTGGACGGGATAAAGAGGTCCCTCGGTGCGGTCGAGGAGCATACCAAAAGGTCAGTGGACCTCTCCGAGCTGGTCGGGGCCGATGCGGATTACGGTATGCAGGCTGTCCAGATGACCATAGAAGGTATGGAGCGGATAAGGCTGGTGGTGCAGGACGCCTCGGACGTTGTCAGGAAACTGGGCAGGAGCTCCAGGGAGATAGACGACATCATCAAGGTCATAAGCGAGGTGACCGAGCAGACCAACCTGCTTTCGCTGAACGCAGCCATAATAGCCACCCAGGCGGGCGAGCAGGGCAGGTCCTTCGGGGTCGTGGCAGACGCCATAAAGGGCCTTGCCGAGCGGACCGGCCGCTCCACCAAGGAGATAGTGAAGATAATAAAGTCCGTCCAGAAGGAGGCCGCCGAGGCGGTCGAGTCGATGGAGGCGGGCTATGCGAGGGTGGAGGAGGGCGTCGCCCTGTCCGGCAGGGCCGGCGAGGCGCTGGGCAAGATAATAGAGAGCGCCATGCGTTCGAGGGAGGTCGCCGGTGAGATAGCCGCGGCCACCTCCAAGCACGTGGACGGGGTACTGGGCCTCGGCCGTTCCATGGAGAGCATCGCGGAGATGGCGGGCCACATAGCCGTGTCCACCCAGGGCCAGTCGAGGGCTGCGGAGGGTGTCATAAAGGCAGCCTCTGAGATAAAAGCGCTTTCTATGAAGCTCAGGAAGGCCACGGACGAACAGGCAGGGGAGAGCGCGCGCATCAGCCGCGCGGTCGAGGATGTCTCCCGCATGACCCTTGAGATGTACCACGCCGTGGCCGAACAGGTCACGGAAAAGGCGCAGATAATGAAGCTGGTGGGTACGGTCAGGGACAAAACTCTGGAGAACGCGGAGGCGGTTTCAAGGATAGGCGACGGGGTCGGCGTCATGAAAGACGAGGCCGCCGCACTTCATAAGAAGGGCGTATAGAAAGGCATAACGGTGTTAGGGTTTAAAGGCACTCTGAGGTTCTGGCTTTCGGTATATATAGCGGCCACTATATTGGTGGTCGGCTCACTGCTTACGTCCGCATACCTTTCGTTTGAATGGGGTGAGCGCAAGGCGGACTTGGAAAGTCAGGCGGTACGGCTGGCCAGGAGCGTAGCAATCCCTTCGGTAGACGAGCTCATCCGTGACGACAGCTACGCCCTGTACAAGACCGTCGATACGGTCATCAGCGCAGACAACGAGCTGTCCCGGCCCGGCCCGGCCGAGTACATAGAAGTACTGGACGGTTATGGCAGGCCTGCCGCCGTGGCCAAAGAGGGCCTGAACGAGGGCGACGAGAAAATCGTGCAGGCCCACCGCAAAGCGGCCTCCGCCGCGTCGATCCCTTCCATATGGAAGGCGCGCCTCTCGGACGGGAGCGAGTGTATAGAGTCGGACTACCCGCTGTTCCTTGAGGATGGGCGTATAGGCACGGTCAGGGTTGGCATAAGCGACTCAGCCATCCGGGCGGACATGAAGGGGTACGTATGGAAGGCCGTCCTGCTGGTGTTTGCCGCCGGGCTCATTGGGCTATTGTTTGCCGGGAAGATAGCCAACTGGGTATCAAGGCCCATCAACGCCCTCGTGAAAGGGGCGGACGAGTTCAGGAAGGGAAACATGGGACACAGGGTGGAAGTGTCCACGCCGGGCGAACTTGCCATCCTCGCATCCGCGTTCAACGACATGGCCTCCGGCTTGAAGGAGAAGATGGACGGCCTGGACAAGGCAAGGGGCGAGGCGGAAGAGCTTACCATGAAGCTGTCCGCATCGTACAACGATGTGAGGCTGACTGCCGACAGGCTCCAGGAGGCGAACGAGTGGGTTACCGACATGGCCTTCAGGATAGAGGAGGCGAACCAGGACCTCAAGGCTGAAAAGGTCCAGACCGACACCATCGTGCACTCCATCAGGGACGGGCTGGTCGCGGTCGACCGCGAGGATAACATAATACTGGTGAACCCGGTCGCCGAAGAGATATTCGATGTCAGGGAAGAGGACGTGAAAGGCAAGCCAGCGCTTGTCCTGGCTGACAGCCTCGCAAGGAAGGTAGACGAGCCGGAGGCGTTCATCAGGAAGTTCATGGCGGCTACGTCCACGCCCGAGACGGAAAGCGCCTTCACGGTCACCGTGGTAAGGCCGTTCAAAAGGGTTCTGAGGAGGCTTTCGTCTCCCATCATGGACGAGAGGGGCGAGGTGATAGGCAGGGTAGTCACCTTCCGGGACATAACCAAGGAAAAGGAAGTGGACGAGATGAAGACCAACTTCGTCTCCACGGTATCGCACGAGCTGAGGACGCCGCTTACCTCAATAAAGGGGGCGATAAACCTGCTTCTGGACGGCCAGATCTCCGACCAGGAGACGAAGCATGAGTTCCTCAAGATAGCGGAGCAGAACGCCGACAGGCTGATCAACCTGATTACAAACCTGCTCGACCTCTCGAGGATGGAGTCCGGCCGCGTGAGGATGAAGTTCGCGAAGCTGGACATGAACGCGGTGGCCGGAGCAGTGGTCAAGTCCATGGAGGCCTTGGCCAGGCAGCAGGGCGTCGAGCTGGAGGTCTTGCTCTCCGATGACCCGGCATGGATATTCGGCGACAAAGACAAGCTCGAGCAGACGGTGACCAACCTGGTAGGCAACGCGGTGAAGTTCTCCGAGCCCGGCTGTAAGGTCAGGCTGTCCACCATTGTGCATGACGAAGACGTCAGGCTGGCGGTGGAGGATGCCGGCGTGGGTATACCGAAGGACAAGCTGGAGAGGGTGTTCGAAAGGTTCTATCAGGTGGACATGTCCGCAACCAGGCGTACCGGCGGCACAGGGCTCGGGCTCGCCATATGCAAGGCGATAGTGAAGGAGCACGGGGGCAGGATATGGGCGGAGAGCCCGGCCACGCTGGACGGCAGAGGGGCCCGTTTCGTGCTGACGCTCCCGCATATGGGCGTGCAGCCCCCGGATGCCGACGGGCCGTCGAAGCCGGCGCTGGTCCAGCCGGACTTCTTCAGGGGCGAGAAGAGCGAGAACACCATACTGCTCGTGGACGACGACGCATCCATACTGGAAATACACAAACAGCTCTTCGAGCAGGAGGGGTACCGGGTGCTGACCGCCACCACCGGCAGCGAGGCCATAAGGGTCGCCCGCGAGGCGATGCCGGGCTTCATCTTCTTAGACGTGCTGTTGCCGGACCTCGACGGGTTCGACGTGGCCTCCATCCTGAGGAGCGACGAGGCCACCAAGGACATACCCATCGTCTTCACCACAGTATTAGGCGAGGAGGGCAGGGAGAGGGGCATGAGCCTCGGGCGCGGATACATAACCAAACCCTTCCAGCAGGGCCAACTCATAACCGCCGTGAAAGAACTTTTGAAGTAGCTTATTGCAAGGAGACCGCAGGTGGCGATTGAAAGAGACGTATTCGGCATGATTTCAGACGACGACCCCGAGACCAGGCGGCAGGCCGCGTTGGCGCTCGGCGAGGCCGATGGCGCGGGGGCGGTGGGGCCGCTCCTGAAGGCGGTCGGGGACCCCGACTGGCGTGTTCGCAAGACAGCGGTCGAGTCACTGCTCAGGATAGGCGGGGACGAGGTCGTCGAGGGGCTTTACAGGCTGCTTTCTTCGGACGACAACGCCGGCGCCAGGAACTCGGCCGCTGAGGCACTGACAAAGCTCGGGGCCGCGGCCTCCCGCTTCCTGTGCTCAAAGGTGGGCGGGCCCGATGCCGACGTACGCAAGTTCGTCGTGGACATAATAGGCGAGATTGCGGACAAGGACAGCGCCCCGGCCCTCATAACGGCGCTCGAGGACGAGGACGTGAACGTCAGGGCCTCGGCAGTGGAGTACCTGGGGAGGCTGAAGGTGCCCGAGGCGGTCGAGCCGCTCATCGGGCTTCTCCGGACAGAGGACCAGTGGCTTGCGTTCAACGCGGCCGCGGCGCTGGGCGAGCTCGGCGACAAAAGGGCCATCGCCCCGCTTCTGGAGGCGGCGGGTGACAGGTGTCTGAGGGAGCCTGCCGTCGAGGCGCTCGGCATGCTCGGAGACCCGGAGGCGTGGCCCGTGCTGCTGGACGCGCTCAGCGACCCGGTGCCTGTAATCAGGGAGAAGGCCATAAAAGGTCTTGCCAGGATACACATGGAGGCAAGCGACAAGCAGGGACTCGTGGATGCATTCAGGCGTAAGGCCGACCGCGACGCGGTCGACTTCATTATAGGCTGCCTGGCCCAGGAGGAGACCGCGCTCAAGACTGCGGCCGCATACATACTGGGGGCGGTGAGGGAGAAATCCGCAAGCGAGGCGCTGGCCAACCTGCTCCTCTACGACGACACGCAGGAGGCGGCCGGACGCGCGCTCCTCGAGATAGCCAGGGACGGGGTGGAGCCCATGCTTTTCCTGCTCACGAACGAGGAAGGTATCATACGCGCGGCAACCGCGAGCATACTGGGCGAGGCGGGCGACCACCGGGTCGTCAACTTCCTGATACCGCTCCTCACCGACGAGGAGGGCCATACCCGCAGGGCGGCCGCGAGGTCCTTAGGCAGGCTCGGCGACAGGAAGGCGGTAGAGCCGTTGCTGGGCCTCCTGAGGGATGAGTACGGGGACGTCCAGGATGAGGCCGTGCTGGCGCTGGGGAACCTTGCCGGCCCGGAACTCGTGGGCAGGCTTAAGGAGCTTGCGCAGGACGACGACCCCAGCTTCCGCAAGAACATCGCGGGGCTTGTAGGGATGGTGGACGGACCCGGGGCGTACGAGGTGCTGGCCGGCCTGATGAAGGACGAGGAGGCGGAGGTGCGGAAGGCGGCCGTGGAGGCGCTAGCAAGGGGTGACGTTGAAAAGGCGCTCCGCGGGATGCTGACGGTGGTCACCGACGAGGACCCGGAAGTGCGCCTTGCCGCGGTGAACGCCCTGGCCGGCCTGCGCACAAAAGAGGCCGCCCAGCCGCTCATGCTGCTTATGGGAGACGTGGACCCGTGGGTGCGCGCGGCCGCCGCGCGTGGCCTGGCCGGTACCGGCAGCCCGGAGGCCGCGTCGCTTCTGGCGCCATTGCTCGACAACTCCTACGGCCCGGTCAGGATCGCGGCCGTCGAGGCGCTGGGCGAGACCAAGAGCCCTGAGGCGCTGCCCGTCATAAAGGCGCACATAAGGGACAGTGACCCCGAGATAAGGAAGGCGTCGGCGGCGGCGCTTGTAAATTTCCCGGAGGAGGACCTCCTGGGCGAGCTCGCCGGTATGCTGAAGGACGAGGACTGGAGCGTCAGGCTCGCCGCGGTAGAGGCGATAGGCAGGCTCGGTGCGCCCGGGTCGAGGGAGATACTTGAGGGTGTCCTGGCGTCAACGGATGAGGACATAGTGAAAAAAACGGCAAGGGAGTTCTTGTAGGCGGCCAATGCTATTCAACGACGACTTAATAGAACTCCCCGACGATATATTCCTGCTGCTCAGGGACTATATAAGGAACTACTGCGGGATGTACTTCGACGACAACTCCAAGTACATGCTCCAGAGGCGCCTGTCGAGGAGGGTGCGCCTCCACCAGTTCAAGACCTTCAAGGACTACTACCATTTCCTCACGTACGACAGGAGGAAGGACGAGGAGCTGGTGGAGGTCATAGACAGCCTCACCACCAACGAGACGTACTTCTTCAGGGAAGATGTCCAGCTCAAGGCCTTTACCGACGAAATAATGCCCGAGCTCGCCGAGTCCAAGAAGGGCGACAGGAGGCTCAGGATATGGAGCGCCGGCTGTTCCACCGGGGAGGAGCCATACACGCTGGCCATGCTCCTCATGGAGAAGGGCTACACCTCCAGGCTGGACATAGAGATAATAGGGAGCGACATAAACCAGAAGGTGCTGGCGTCCGCGAGGAGGGGCGTCTACAAGAGGGGCTCTTTCCGCTCAACGAACGAGGCCTACTTAAGCAGGCATTTCAAAGAGGAGCAGGGCGGGAGCTTCAAGATATCAGACGAGGTCAAGAAATACGTGAGCTTCAGCTACCTCAACCTGTTCGACAGGTACAAGCTCAGTTTCCTCGACAGCCTGGACGTCATATTCTGCAGGAATGTTATAATATACTTCGACATAGAGTCCAAGAAGAAGCTCGTGGACACGTTTTACTCCAAGTTGGCGCCGGGGGGGTATCTGCTGCTGGGCCACGCGGAGTCGCTGATGAACATATCGACGGCGTTCGAGCTTGTACACCTGAAAAACGACATGGTATACCAGAAGCCGCTCCGGACGCATGCAGCGCTGCCTGCGGAGAAGCGCTGATATAATGCCCGCCCGGCAGGGGGGGCGTGGGAGGACGGTCCGTTTGAAGATTATAAAAGTATTGGTAGTAGATGACATGGCATACAACAGGGATGTAATTTCCGGTATGCTCGAATCCTCCCCGTACATCTCGGTCGTGGGTACGGCCGCCGACGGGGAGGAGGCGCTTGAGAAGGTGGTGAAGCTCAAGCCCGACCTTATAACGCTGGACCTCGAGATGCCCAGGATGGACGGCTTCACCTTCCTTAGGCTCCTCATGAAGTCCATGCCGCTTCCGGTCCTGGTCATAAGCTCGAAGGCCGACGACAAGAGCGTGATAAGGGCGCTGGAGTTCGGGGCCGTGGACTTCCTGCCCAAACCCGTCAAGGCCGGCGAGAGCCTGGAGGACCTGAAAAGGGAGCTCATCGAGAAGGTCAAGACCTTCGTCTCGACCGAGATGAGCAAGGTCAGGACCTCGGTCGCCATCCTGGAGGAGTCCGCAAACGTGAAGGTCGGGCGGAGCAAGGGCCAGGGCGAGTCGAGGTTCGACATCGTGGCGATAGGGGCGTCCACCGGCGGGCCGCCCGCCATCCAGGCGATAGTGACCAGGCTTCCTAAGGACTTCCCGGCGGCAGTGGTCATATCCCAGCATATGCCGCCAAAGTTTACCAGGTTTTTTGCGGAGCGGTTGGACAAGCTATCCTCCGTGGAGGTGAAGGAGGCCGCGGAAGGCGACCTTTTGAAACCGGGCAGGGTGCTCATCTCGCCCGGCGGGAACCACCTTGCATTCGAGCGGACAAAGGGCGGCGTGAAGGCAAAGCTTGTGGAGGTGAAGCCGTCCGACAAATACGTGCCGTCCGTGGACGTGATGATGCGCTCGGCGGCGTCCCACTACGGCAAGAGGACGATGGGCGTCCTGCTGACGGGGATGGGTAACGACGGCAAGGAAGGCATGGGGATGGTCAAGGGTATGGGCGGCCTGACCCTGGCCGAGTCCAAGGATACGGCGGTGATTTATGGCATGCCCAAGGAGGCGGTAGACGCTGGCGTGGTGGACGTCGTCCTGCCGCTCAACCTTATGGCGCAGGAGATAATGAAGTACTGCGGCTGACCTGCCGTGACGGGGTATGCCGCATATTTTGGAGGTGTGTGTGGACAAAAAGGAACACAAGGAAGGCTTCAACCAGATCAAGAACAAGGCGGAAGAGTTCCTCCAGATATTCAGGAAGGGCGAGGAGTTTACCCAGGAGGTCCTCAAGGAGAACGAGAAGCTCCGCTACAAACTCGTCCAGCTCGAGGAAGAGAACAGGGCGATCAAGGCCTCCGACCCTGGAAGGATCAAGTCGCTCGAGAACAAGCTGGCGGTGCTGGAGGAGGAGAACACGCGCCTGATGGAGCGCTACCGCGAGGTTGAGCTCGAGAACAAGGACTTCGTCGATAAGTACATCGAGGTCGAGCATGAGAACAACAACCTGGCGAACCTCTACGTCGCCAGCTACCAGCTCCACTCGACGCTCGACTTCGGCGAGGTGTTAAAGACGGTACTCGAGATAATAATGAACCTGGTGGGCGCGGAGCGCTTCGCCATAATGCTCCTCGACGAAAAGACCAACGAGCTCACCGCAGTGGCCAGCGAGGGCGTCCAGATGGATGAAATACCGTCCGTCCACATGGGCAAGGGCACGGTGGGCGGAGTCGCCAAGTCCGGCGAGAGCTACTTCATGGAGGACGCCTCCGGCATCACCCCCGGAAACTTCGACAAACCCTTGGTCTGCATACCGCTCAAGATCAAGGAGCACGTGATAGGAGTGATAGCCATATACGCGCTGCTGGAGCAGAAAGAGAACTTCAGCGAGGTGGACTATGAGCTGTTCTCCATGCTGGCCGGCCACGCGGCAACGGCCATATTCTCGTCGAGGCTCTATTCCCAGTCGGAGAGAAAACTCGTGACTATACAGAGCTTCCTGGACTTAATGAAAGAAAAACCCGCGGGCGAGTAGCCCATGCCCCTACGGAGGTATAAGTAAAAATGCCGAACGTCAATTTTCTTGTTGTGGAAGACTCGCCCACGATGCGGCAGCTCATCTCGTTCGCACTCAAGAGGGTGCACGGCTCCAAGATAGTGGAGGCCTCGGACGGGATAGACGCGCTGAAAAAATTATCCGGCCAGAAGTTCGACCTCATCCTCACCGACATAAACATGCCTATAATGGACGGGCTGAAGCTCGTGTCGCTCATACGCAACGACGACAACCACAAGGGCATACCCATCATCATCATCACGACTGAGGGTGCGGAGGAGGACAGGAAGAAGGGCCTTGCCCTGGGGGCGAACGCGTACCTCTCGAAGCCCATACAGACGGCGGAGCTTCTGAAGCTGGTGAAGGAGCTGGTGAAGATGTAGGCAGGGCCTGAGATGTACGGCGCCCGCCGGCTGTGCGGCCTCTCAGTCGCGGTTATAGCCCAGCATCCGCTGGCATGCGAGAAGCGCCATGGCCCATACTACGTCGAGCGCCATGTGGCTCCCGGCGTTCGAGTCGAAAAGCAGGCTGGCCCGTGCCGGAAACTCCTCGTCCTCCATCCATAGCACCAATGTCATCGCCACCCTGGGGAACACGCCGAACGTGAAGGCGGCGTCCCCCATCTTAAGAGACACCCCGCCGAGAGATTTGCATGCATCCGCAAATAGCGCTTTATCCCTGGCATATTTCGTGGCCACGGCGTCAAGCGGCAGGGTGTGCGAGCCCCTGAAGAAGAACTCCCCGCCTTTCAGCTCCTTGACCAGCTCGCCGGACGGAGGTACTTCCCTCGCCTGCACGAGGTAGATGGGTATGGAGAGGTTCAGGAAGTACTCGTACTTCCTGTCCGGGTTGGACATGTTCTCTATCCGCCGCGCACCGGGGTCTATGCGGTAGTCCTCCCCGAACACCGTGAGCGTGTACGTGCCGGAGCCCGCGTCGTATACCGCGAGGCTCCTTTTGGCCACGTCGCCTGGGTCGGCCTTGGCAAGTTCGCCCCAGGCCTTGTCCTCTCCGGACTCTATTTTGTATTTTTCTTCCATGTCTTTCCACCGGCGATGAACGCGTCCAGTATGCCGTATGCCCAGGCGACGAGAAGGCCCATGCCTGCACGGTCGAAGAACCCCCTGTCCTTCTCCATGATGCGGTGCGCGGCCCCTAAAAGGTCTCCCAATATCTCATCAGGCGGCGTCGTCAAGAAGACGTCGAGCGCGGACATCCATGTCACGTATGCCACGCAGGCGAGCAGAAACAGGGTGACTATGACCAGCAGTGCGCCTACTGCGTAGCGCCTGAGATATACCTGACCTGCGCCGGGGCATACAAGGCCGGACAAAAGCACCGCCTTCAGCCGTTCGCTCAAATCTCCACCCCTGATCACCTGGGCTTTTTTATGCCCGCCTTACGGTAGAACATCCCGAAGTCGAAGTACTTGTCCATGAGTTCGCTGGCCCTTGAGACCTTCCTGTCCTCGCGGATACGTACCTTGCCCAGTATAGCCTCGAACCTCTCGACCGTTGAGAGCGTGTCGTGCTTGACCGAAAGGACAGGCACGCCAGCCATCTGCGCCTTTGCGAGTATGAGGTCGTTCGGCAGGAGGTCGCCGGTCAGCACCAGGCACTTGGTTGAGGTCTCGAGCGCCGCGAGCTGGATATCCGAGCGGTGCGCGCCGGTGACGACCGCCTTATTAGGCGTCTTCCTGAAATACTTGAGCGCGCTCTCCACGTCCATCGCACCTATCAGGAAGTTCTCGACCAGCTCGTCCAAGCGGTCCGGACAGCATAGCACCTTCCCGCCGAGCGACTCGTTCAGCTGTTTTATAGTAATGGCGTTCAGCAGCTTGTCGGAAGGCAGGACGCCCAGCAGGGGTATGCCCTTCTTCTTCAGGAATGGCCCGGCCATGCCCTTGATGTACTCGATGCCGTCAATAGGGGCCTTGTTGACCACCGCCCCGATGAGGCTGTCGCCCAGCATCTCTTTGGCAGTGAGCAGGCAGTCCATGCAGGCCTCGCCGCTGAACGGGTCCACCATTATCACCCTGGCCCCCGTCTCCCTGACGAGCCTTAGACCGGAGATGCCGAACAGGGCCCCGTCGTTCATGTCTTTAGCGCCGCCCAACAACAGGACGTCCCTGCCCTTGGAGAGCGACCTGAAGGACTTCATTACGGAGGGCATCAGGCCCTTCCCCTTGCCGCGTAGCGCCTCGGCCATGAGGTCCTGGGTGTATACTACCGGGCATACCAGCTCCATTGGGTCATTGAGGTCGAGTGTGCGCCTCATGAAGTACGCGTCGCCGTCCGTTAGCGCGCCGTGCTCCGTAGTGGGCACCCTCCCGAACGGTTTCATGTACCCGACGTTCAGCCCATCGGCCTGCATCCTCAGCCCGAGCCCGAGCGTGACCAGGCTCTTGCCGGAGTATCCCATTGTGGAACCGATGTATATTGGTATCATCCGGTCGTCTCCTTAGTTCACGGTTATCCTTACGTCTATGGCCACGGCGCCTCCGCCCTCCTCCTTGACGAGGAGGGGGTTGATGTCCATCTCCACTATCTCAGGGAAGTCCGTCACGAGCTGGGACAGCCTGAGAAGCCCCTCCCTGACTGCATCCAGGTCCGAGGGCCTCTCGCCCCTAAGGCCCTTCAATATCTTGTAGGTCTTGATCTCCGATACCATCTCGTCGGCGTCGGACACGCCTATGGGGGCTATCCTGAAAGAGACGTCCTTCAGTGCCTCCACGTATATGCCGCCCATGCCGAACATCAGGAGCGGCCCGAACTGCGGGTCCGCGCTCATGCCGAGTATTACCTCCCTGCCGCCTGTAACCATCTCCTGCACCATGCAGCCGAGCACCATCGCGCCCGGCATAAGCCTGCGCGCGTTCGATGTTATCTCGACGAAGGCGGCCTCGACCGCACGCTCGTCCTTTATGCCGACCTTTACGCCGCCCACGTCGGTCTTGTGCAGTATGTCGGGGGACGCTATCTTCATCACCACGGGGAAGCCTGTCTTCCGCGCGGCGGCGACCGCCTCGGACGACGTGACCGCAAGGACGTTTTTTGGTATCCTGAAGCCGTAGGCCGTGAGTACCTCCCTCGCTTCGTTCTCGCCTATCTCCCTGCGGTCTTGCTCCCTTGCCGAGTCTATCACCCTTCTCACCGCACCCTTGTCTACCTCGAAGCTCCTCGTCTCGGGGTCCGGCCGCACACGGGCCTTCCGGTACCTGACAAGGGCCTCGAAGGCCTTGACCCCGCCCTCCGGGTAGGGGTAGACGGGGATGCCCACGCTGCCCAGTATCTCGGCCCCGCCCTTGACCCGTGCCCCGCCCATGAACGAGGCGAGTATGGGCTTTTGGGACTTGGGCTTCATGGCGGCCATCACCTTAGCAGTTTCCTCCACCTCCGTCATGGCCTGAGGGGTGAGTATAACGAGGACGCCGTTTACGTTGTCGTCGTCCAGCACCGCGTCAAGCGCTGCGGCGTAGCGGTCCGCGCGCGCGTCACCTATCACGTCCACGGGGTTGAAGAAGCCCGCCGACGAAGGCAGGCTCCGCCTCAGCCTGGTGATCGTCCCGGGCGAAAGCTCCGCCATGCGGGCCTCCGAGCGCTCGCACGCGTCTGCGGCTATGATGCCGGGCCCGCCCGCGTTGGTCACTACCACAAGCCCCGGCCCGGCGGGTATCGGGTTCCCGGAGAATGCGAGCGCGAAGTTGAACAGCTCCTCGATGGTGGAGGCGCGCAGGGCGCCTGTCTGCTTGAACGCCGCCTCGAACGCCCTCTCCGAGCCCGCGAGCGAGCCGGTGTGCGACGAAGCGGCCCTCGCCCCGGCCGCGGTGCCGCCGGACTTCGTTATGATAAGCGGGGTCTTTTTTACCGTGCGCTTGGCGACATCCATGAACCTCCTGCCCGCGTCCACCCCTTCTATGTACCCTATTATTACCCTGGTGCCGGGGTCGTCCGCAAGGTACTCCATCATGTCGAGCTCGCTTATGTCGGACTTGTTGCCGAGGCTCACGAACTTTGAGAACCCTATCCCGCGCTCGAGCGACCAGTCGAGTATCGCGGTGCAGAGCGCCCCGGACTGGGAGAAGAAGGCGATGCTCCCCTTCTTCGGCATGGAAGGTGCGAATGAGGCGTTCAGGTCGGCGCCGGTGTTGACCAGCCCGAGGCAGTTGGGCCCCAGTATGCGGATGCCTAAGCCCCTGGCCGTCTCTACTACCCGGTTCTCCAGGACGTGGCCCTCCTCGCCGGTCTCCTTGAAGCCCGCGGTAATGATGACCGCTGCGCCAACCCCTTTTTTCCCGCAGTCCACGATTGCGTCCAGCACGAACTGCCTGGGCACTGCTACGACTGCCATGTCCACGCTGCCCGGTATGGAGGCCATGCCGGGGTAGCACTTCACCCCGAGGACCTCGTCCGCCTTGGGGTTGACCGGGAACACGGCACCCTTGTAGCCGTACTGGAGTACGTTTTTAAGCACGCTGTGGCCGACCTTGAGCGGGTCCCTTGCCGCGCCTATCACTGCGACGGAGCCGGGGTTGAACAGCTTGTCCAGCAATCCCAAGTTGCCTGCCTTTCCATTAAAAGCGGTGTAGTGCCAACTATAACTATAACAGGTTTTATGCGATGCTGGCGCTTCTGGCCACGAGTTTTTCGATGCGGAGGATAAGCTCCGCAGGTGTGAATGGCTTGGTTATGTAGTCGTCCGCGCCGGCTTCGTACCCGCGCTCCATCTCGTGTTTCTGTGCGGCGGCAGTGAACATCGCTACCGGTATATCGGCAGTGCGCTTGTTTTCCTTTAATATCCTGCACACCTCGTAGCCGTCCATGCCGTGCATCCAGACGTCGAGCAGTATGACGGACGGCCTGAACGAAAACGCCTTCTTGAGGCCCTCGAAGCCGTCCTTTGCCACCTCCACCTCGAAGCGCTTGTCCAGCACGAGCCTCGTGAAGGTTATAATATCCTCGTCGTCCTCGACCAGCAGCACCCTGCTCTTTCGTGATGCCTGTTTCTCGGGCGAAACCTGTGCGGCCGGCGCCGCTTTTGCCTCTGGAGGCGAAGGCATCTCGGCTTTAAGTGCACCCTGCTTTATAGGGAGCAGCATTGTGAGGCGGGTCCCCGGGCACTCGCCTGGGTCCTCGCCCTCGCTATCGGCCCATATCCTTCCCCCGTGGCTCTCCACTATGCCCTTGACTATGGACAGGCCCAGCCCGGTACCGCCCCCCATGAACTTTGTCTTGCTGGTCGAGTGGGAGTCCACCTCGCCTGCCTCGAAGAACTTGTCGAAGACCTTTTCCAGGTTTTCCCGGTCTATGCCGATCCCCGTGTCCTCGAACGTAATCTCGACGCACGTGTCGGAGGCCAGCATGGAGTCGTCGTGGGGGAGGGGCTTCAGTCTCCCGCTCTCCTTGTCCACCTTCACCTGCCTGCCGCTTATAGTTATCCTGCCCCCGTCCGGGGTAAACTTGACCGCGTTTCCTATCAGGTGGGTGAAGCACTGCTGGAGCCGGTCGAAGTCGGCCTCCACCTTGGGCAGGGTGTCCAGGGCTGCCGTGCTTATGGTCACGGAGCGCTGGCCCAGAAGGGGCGTGACCTCCATTATGGATGCCTCCGCCACGTCGGAGACCGATACCCACCTGAGGTTCAGTGTGAGCCGTCCGCCCTCTATCTTGGCGACCATGAGGAGGTCTTCCATGATGTCCCTGAGTCTTGTGGCGCCCTTACCCGCTATCTCGAGCAGCTCCCTCTGTGTCTCGCTTATCTCTCCCAGGTCGCCCGCAAGCATGAGGTTCAGGTATCCCATCACGGAGACGAGCGGGGTCCTGAGCTCGTGAGACGCCAGTGCAAGGAAGTTGGTCTTGGTCTTGTCCAGTTTACGAAGCTCCATGTTGGCCCGTTCGACGGTGTCGAGGTTGTCCACGAGCTGCCGGTAGAGGTAGGCGTTCTCCACCGCCATGGCGGCGGTTGAGGCGAAGGTCGTCAGTATGTCGAGCTTGTCCTTCCTTATGGGCCTGGAAGTTTTTCTGTTGTCCACCAGTATGGCCCCGACGCACCGGTCCTTGCCCACCATGGGTATTATGGCGAACTCAGCCAGGTTCAGGTTGTCCACGAGCCTCGAAGGCACCCTGGAGTCGAGCCTTGCCTGCGCGACGTACATCGCCTCGCGCTTGTTGACCGCCGCCGAGAATATATTGGGAGTGTCGAGCAGCTCGCTTAAGAGCTCCCGCTCTTTCCCGTCGAAGCCTACGCTCACTTTTTCCTCGACGACACTGGTGCGCTGGTCGACCAGCGAGAGCATTACCCTGTCGTAGCCCAGCCCCTCGGTTATGTCTCTGACCACCGATTCGAGGATCTCAGCAAGCTCTATGTTGGCCCTCAGGCGGTCGGTGGCGTCGTGCAGAAAGGAGAGCTCCTTCACCTTCTCGTTTAAGTGCAGGCTCTTCAGCTCGAGCTCGACCGCGGTGGACTCGAGCTGCAAATATGATGACTGGAGGTCCTCGTTGGCCTTGGCAAGGTCGGTGCAGCTCAGGTTCAGGCGGCCCTCGCGCTCCTGCAGGGACTCGGCCATACGGTTGAAGGAGCCCGCGAGCTGGCCCACCTCGTCACTGGACGTAATCTCGATGCGTCGGGAGAGGTCGCCCTCGGCTATGAGCGAGGCGGTGTGCGAGAGCTCTATTATAGGGCTTACTATCTTTCGGCTAACGAGGAAGTTCACCAGTACGGAGGCGAGTATGAACGTTACCAGCGCCACTGCGGACGCCTGCCACAGAAGCGGGTATATCCTGGACGACAGGGCGTCGTACTTGAGCCCGAGCCTGATAGAGCCCATGGGCCGCTGGTCCGGGTTCAGTATAGGTACGGATACGTCGTAGTAATCGGCGGCCTTTATGCCCGCATCGTCTCTCGGGAACCTGCCGGCCATCAGCGGGTCGTTGTGGTAGACCACCCGCCCGGCCTTGTCCACCAGCATGCAGTAGCCGATGTCCTTGTTCGAGTCCACGATGTCCCGGCAGGACTCGTTTACGCCTTCGAGCGACTCGAGGGGCAGACCGAGGTTTATGGCGCGCGATATGCGGTCCCTCAGGTTTTCGCCTATCAGCCGGGTCTTGTTCTGCAGGGTGTTTTTTTGGAAGGATATGAAGCCGAGCGAGAGTATGAAGGTGTTGGCCCCGAGTACGAGCGACAGGGTAATTAGTACGACCAGAAGCGAGCGTGTCCTAAGGCTGTTCTTCATGGATACTCTGCCTCACGCCGTTTGAGGGGGCCAGGGCGAAAAACCACCCTACAAATATAAACCCTGCCGGACCGAAAAGCAATAATTATTTAGGGTTTAGCCGCAGATACGGCGCTCCATGCGCAGGTGCGGTTCCGGCCGCTGTCCTTGGCGAAGTACAGGGCCTGGTCGGCCTTTTCTATCAGCACCTTCTTTTCCACCCCGTCGGCGGGGTAGGTGGCGCAGCCGACGCTTATGGTCACGGGCACGACCTTTCCCTCGAACTCCAGCCGGGTATGCGCTATGGTCTCCCTTATACGCTCGGCCATGAGCAGGGCCCCGGCCTCGTCCGTGTTGTCCAGCAGCACCACGAACTCCTCCCCCCCGTATCGGGCGGCTATGTCCACGGCCCTCACCGCCTCCCTGAGTATGACCGACACGTTCTTTAGCACCGCGTCGCCCACCGGGTGGCCGTAGGTGTCGTTCACCTTCTTGAAGTGGTCTATGTCGAATAGCAGGATGGATATCGGCTCCGGGTACCTGACGGCGCGCGCGAACTTCTCGTCGGCCTTGTCCTGGAAATGCCGGTGGTTAATAAGGCCGGTGAGGCCGTCGGTGGTGGCCATCTGCCGTACTACATGGTGGAGCTGGGCGTTGGCGAGGTTGACCGCCACCTGGTTGGCCACGATGGACATCATGTGCTGCTGGTAGCCGCTTATAGCCTCCTTCTGCCTTAGCGCGAGCGTCATGATTCCAAGCACCTTGCCGCGGTTATTGAACGGGAGGCCCAGGAATGAGCGGCAGTCGGTCTGCAGTTCCTTGACCGGGAATACGGGCAGGCCTTCGGTGCTCCTGTCCATGTCGGTAAAAGAGAGAGCCTGCCTGTTTTCGGCTATCCACCCCAAAAGGCTGCCGGCGAGGGGCGCCGGGCCAGCCGGGAGCTTTACCCCGTCGTATCCCTTGAGCACCCTGAAAGTGGCCGCGCCGTCGCCGTCTAAGAACGATATGGTAAGGTAGTCGTAGGGTACTATGTCGCGCGCGAAACCGGCGAGCTTTTCCAGTATGTCCTTCAGGTCGAGGCTTGCCGATATGTCCGAGCTTATCCTGTGCAGCGCCTCGAAGTTCTTGGCGGACAGGTCTGCCTGGTGGTACTCGCGTATGTTCTGCATCAGGTAGACCGCAATGCCGGCGATGCCGGTCAGCGTTTCCCTGGCGGACTCGTCGAACATGCCCTCGATTGATGAGTCGAGCGCTATGACGCCTTCGAGGCTGCCGCCGTTTAAGACCGGCACCCCAAGGAACGAGCGCACGCCGTCCTCCTTCTTGAGGTAACCCAGGCCGCGTACGTTGTCAGCCACCAATATCGGCTTTTTGTCCTTAAGGACCCAGCCCACCAGCCCCTGGCCGGGCGTTATCGCGGAGCCTTCGGACACTGCCCCGCTGCCCCTGGACACCCTCACGTAGGCGCCCTCTCCGTCGCCTCCGGCCATGAAGAACACCGCGTTGTCGCAGGGCACCGCCGCACGCGCGGTGTCCAGCAGGTCGCCGAGCGCCTTGTCCAGCAGTGCGTCCGAGTCCATGAGCCGGCTCATCCTGCCTACGGGCGATATCGAGCCCATCGAGGCGTCCTCCGCGCCTTCCCTGAGCCGCCTGATCTCCTGTACCGCCTTTTCCTTCTTCCTGTGCTCCGCCTGGAACAGCCTGCTCATCACCAGGGCGGTCACGAACAGGGACGCCCCGTAAACGGCGAGGTTGACGAAAGGCCGTGCCTCCCCGCGTGCAGGAGAAAGGAGCAGGTTGGCGGCCTCCAGCGCAAGTATCAGGCCGGCCACTCCCAGGTTGAACCTGAGCGGGTAGAAAAGTGCACACAGCACTACCAGAAGGTAGTTGAGCGGCTTGACGACGTGGCCGTCCGGGGCCATCAGGGTTACGAACAGGTTTATCGATAGGATGAGAGGTATTATGAATCCGAAGTCGGCCGAGGGGTAACGCCTGCCAGGCCTCAATACACGCCAGAGCCCGGCGGAAAGCAGGGCCAGAAGGAAGGCCGACCAGAATGCGAGGGTCCACGACCCCCACTCAGGACCCCAGAGCGGGCCGGCCGCCGCGGCCAGGAAGGCTGCCGCGGCCGTTAAAAGGAATATTTCCCGGGTGAACACGTTGCCGCCCAAGTTAAGACTTGCCCCGCCTGGAAAGCTCTTCCTGGTAATGTTTGTGGAACAGGACGTCCCATTCGGGACTCCCTTCCTGGATGTTCCGCGAGTACGACCGTATCTTATTACGCACGGCCTCCTCGACCTCTTCCTCTTTACTGAGCCAGCGGGTTATCATGGCTTTTATCTCGCGGCGCGCCTTGGCGTCGTCCACGAGGAGCTCGAAACCGCCGCTGCCCGAAAGGGCGTCGAAGACCACGTGCGAGAGATGAGTTATCTTGTCTTCGGAAAGGCGCATACTAACTCCTTAAAGGACCAGCCCACGCTCCCGCGCGAGCTTCTTCTTCACCATGTCGAACATCGTCTTGTAATCCACCTTGCCCTGCTCTATCTCCCGCTGGAAGCCCGTGAGTATATCCTTGACCTCGTCGTTCAGCCTGTCCTCCACCATGAGGTCTTCGGTTACGGCGTGCTCGACAAGCCCCGCCGCCTCAGCGTCGGATATGGATATCCTTGCGATGCGGCGTCCTGTTATCTCGGCGACGACCTCATCGGACAGTACCTTTATCTGGTGTTTGGTCAGTTTCATTATGGACGCCCCGGTTGTCTTGATGCCCTGCCTTTGACTACGGGTATTATAACCCAAGAAGGCCTTAAGTCAAACTATTAATTGGTTTGACTATGGGCCACCGGTGTGGTAAGTTCGGTGTAACAAAGGAGGGCGTATTGATAAGAATTATACTTGCCGTCTTGATAGTACTGGCCGTCTCCGGCTGCGGCACGATGCAGGACAACAGCATTTACGCCAACCAGGGCAGGGAGAAGAAGAGGGAAAACACAAACGAGTCTTCGGGCAAGACCGTCACGTACTCCGACAAGGACATAACCGTGGAGGCGAGCTACCTCAACCCTGATGCGGTGGACATTTATTTCGCGTATTTCAGGGATGGCAGGTACCCAAACCCGTTAGGCGAGACCCACGTGGTGTTCTCGCTCTCCATAGAGAACAAGAGCACGATGAGCCTGACGTACGACCCGCGCCTGTCCATGCTTCTTAACGATACCAAGGAACCGGGTATGCCCAAGGACTACGCGTCCCTCTACATGGACTACGAGCTCGTCAGGGCGGACAACATTGAAGTCCGGATGGATGCCTTTAAGGCGGCATGTTTTGACACGTCCATAGACATAAAGCCCGGCGAAAAGCGCCAGGCGCTCCTTGTCTTCGCAAGGCCGAAGGGCATGAAGAAGACCGTCTCGCTTGTGCTGAACGGCGTTTACCTCGACTTCAAGCCGATAACCATACCGCTTTCGTTCGACGACCGCATCTGATCGGCCCCCGCATGGCTGATAAAAACGACGGCCCCGGTATATCCCGGGGCCGTCGTTTTTGTATCGGTGCAGGCGCGGCTGTTATTTCAGGGGGTCTTCGAAGGGGTATATCCTGAGGAACTCGAGGAACTCCTCCAGCGTGTGCGAGGAAAAGACCTTCTTTTTGCGTATCAGACTGAAGCACCTCGTGAACTTGGCGTCCTTGAAGGGCGTGGCCACGAGCGTACCCGCCTTAATCTCCTTGTGGGCCGCCCAGGCCGAGATGACCGACACGCCGAGCCCGTCCTGCACGGCGGTTTTGATAGCCTCCGTGCTTCCCAGGAAGAGCGGGACCAGCAGGCTCTCGGGCTCGACCTTGTTCTCCAGTAGCCGCTTCTCTATCATCTGCCTCGTGCCGGAACCCTCTTCGCGCATGATGAACGGCTCCTTGGTAAGCTCGGACACAGAGATGTTTTTCCTCTTGGCCCAGGGGTGGTCCGGGCTCATCACGAGTACGAGCTCGTCCTGCAAGAGCTTCTCGACGACCACGTTCTGCTTCTTCACGTCGCCCTCGACGAGCCCCATGTCTATCTCGCCCGCCAGCAGCTTTTCGGTCACTATCTTGGTGTTCGCAACTATCAGGTTGGTCTTTATGCGGGGGTGGTTTTTCCTGAACGCCACTATGACCGACGGGAGCAGGTAGTTCCCTATTGTCGAGCTTGCCCCAAGGGATATGTTACCCTTGACGAGCCCCATCATGGCGTTTATGTCCTTGCGTGCGAGGGCGTACAACTCCAGTATGTCCTTCGAGTACCTGTACAGCAGTTCGCCCGATGGGGTCAGGGTGACAGCACCGCCGGTCCTGTCGAAGAGCTTTGTCTCGTAAATCTCCTCGAGGGCCTGCACCTGGAGGCTTACAGCCGGCTGGGTCAGGTGAATTATCTCCGAGGCCTTTGAGAAGCTCTTGGTTTCCGCTACGGTGCAGAAGACCTTCAGCTTGTGGTCGTCCATCCGAACCGGTCCTTTCTATGGCCGACTATATGTAAAAAACATAGTCATGACTTACCTTGCCGGATTCGAGTATCTCGGTCGCCTCGTCTACCAGGTCCTGCAAGGTTATGGACGAGAGGAACTCAGTGATTTTATTGCCGAGCTTCTTCCAGAGGATGTGGGTCACACACTTGTCCGCCCTGTGGCATATGCTGTCCTTCTTCTTGTGCTCTATGCAGGCCACCGGGAGTATCGGGCCCTCGACGATCCTTATTATCTCCTCGACGGATATGTCCGAAGCCTTTCTGGCGAGCTTGAAGCCTCCGCTCGGACCCCGGACCGACTCCACTACGCCGCCCTTCCGGAGCTTGTTGAAAAGCTGCTCCAGGTAGTGCAGCGATATCTCCTCCCGCTCGGATATCCTGGAGAGGGGCACCGGCTCCCCCTTCGAATAAAACGACAGGTCGAACATCGCCCTTACGGCATAACGCCCTTTAGTCGACAGCTGCATGTCTTACCCCCTGGTCACTTGCAGGTTACTCTGAAATAAATGGGGAAACCCCCCGGTACTGCTTTATTGCGACTCGCGGTCAGATGCCTTCTCCGAATAACCCGGTGCTCATGTAACGCTCGCCCCGGTCCGGAAGCACCACGACAACGGCCTTGCCGCGTCCCAGTTTTTTGGCCACCTTTGCCGCGGCGAACAGGGCGGCGCCCGACGATATGCCCGCGAGTATGCCCTCCTTCAGGGCGAGTTCCCTCGACGTCTTCGCGGCGTCCTCGTTGGAGACCTGTATTATCTCGTCGTAGACCTGCGTGTTCAGCACAGCGGGCACGAAGCCGGCGCCGATACCCTGTATCTTGTGCGGCCCGGGGTTCCCCCCTGACAGCACAGGCGAGGCAGAGGGCTCGACCGCTATGATCTTTATATCCTTGTTCTTGGCCCGGAGCACCTCCCCCACGCCGGTGATGGTGCCGCCGGTGCCTATGCCCGCGACGAAGGCGTCTATGTCAGGCCCCATCACGGAGAGTATCTCCCGGGCCGTGGTCTTCCTGTGGATTTCGGGGTTGGCCGGGTTGTTGAACTGCTGGGGCATGTACCAGCCGGGGTTCTCGGCAAGGATGGCCTCGGCCTTTGCGACCGCGCCGCGCATTCCGTCAGGGCCGGGCGTCAATACGAGCTTTGCGCCGTATGCCGCCAACAGGTCCCTGCGCTCGACGCTCATGGTCTCCGGCATTGTAAGTATCAGGCCGTAGCCCTTAACCGAGCAGACCAGCCCGAGCCCTATGCCGGTGTTGCCGCTCGTGGGCTCCACGACCGTGGCGCCGGGTTTTAGCTTCCCGCTTTTTTCAGCGTCCTCTATCATGGACAGCGCTATTCTGTCCTTGACGCTGCCGCCTGGGTTTGCGCCCTCGAGCTTGGCGTATATTGCGGCGTCTCCCGGCCCCGAGAAGCTCTTGAGATGCACTATGGGCGTCCGCCCTATGAGTTCAAGAACGCTTTTCCTGAGTGTATCGCCCACTGGTCACCTCCCTGCCCTGATGCAGTTTATATGTAAAAGTTCGCCGTCGGACGCGTCCTGCACCCACTGCACAAGCCCCTCGGAGTCGCGAGCTATCTCCCTGTCGATATCCATCGCGCGGGCAAGGCCGCTTATCCCCTTCTCTTCCGACAGCTCGGCCTTCTTCTTCTTGTGCGCCGAAAGCCTTGCAAGTGCGCCTTCGGACACGGACACCTCGGCCTCGGCCGAGCCGTCCCTCTTCTTGAGGACGAAGCAGAACCTGCCGCCGTCCTCGAAACCCAGGTTGGAGTTTCCGAGCGTGCAGCCGGTCACGTACTGGATGCCGTCCAGGGCGCAGTTCTTCGCGAAGTAATAACCCTCCACCCTGAACTGGTCTGCCTTGGATACGCCGAGCGCGTCCATTGCCGCGAGCCCGAGCCGTGCACCCATAGTGGACATCGGGCATCGGTGGCCGTGGAACTCGAAAAGTCCTTTGAAATCGAAAGTCACAGTTTCACCAGCTTGACCTTGCCCCATGCGCCCAGTTTGTCGCCTGCTATTACCACGGCGCCCGTAACGCCTTCGATGGAGCGGGCCACGGCGAGGCCTTTCTCCACGTCGTCCGGGCCGTGTACCGCGTTGCCGACGGCCGTAGCAACCGCGTCGGCGAGCACGGCGGACCCGGAGAGCACGCATGCCGCATGGGCCCGCCCGAGCGAGAGCGACGGGCCGACCTTGCCAGAAGACGTGCACACCCCTATCGGTGTATCCTCAGGCGAAATCTTTATGCCGACCTTGCCGGAGATGGGGGAGTCCCCCGCATAAAGTGCAACCACGCGCGGCATGGCCGACTTTATGTATATGTCCCCGCCGTTTTCCACTATGACCTGTGAGGACTCGGCAAGCAGTGCCTCTCCCACGAGGTCTGAGAATACCCCAGCGACAGCGGCCATAGGCCCGACTCCGGCTTTCTCCGCCGCCGCCGCCATCCTCAGGGCGGACTCGGGCGCACCTGGCCCGGCCTTTACCGGGACGAGGGACTTCAGGAAGGCCGGGTAGCGGGCGATGTAGCCCTCCAGCTGGTGGCGGTGCTTAAGCACCACTTCCATGGCCAGAGCGGAGAGGTCTGCCTCCGCCAGTATAAGAAGGTCGGTTTCCTTGACCACGACTGAAAAAGTTACGAGGTCTGCTGCCCCGACACTGCCCCTGTAAGTCCTCTCTTCATACATTGATAGCGTTATATCCTGACTTTTAGTAGACATTAATAAAATAGCAATACTGTACTTATCATGTCAAGTTATTTTTTGGCTTTCGTCTAATGTTACCGCATCTTAAACCGTGAGTGTTTTTGCTCCAAACATTTTTTTCCTTGACTTCCCGCCCCAAACTGACTATTTCTAAAATAATTTATAACCAAAAAAAGAGGCTGCCATGAAAGACCTTGTCAGGATTGCGATATCCATAGACAAAAGGCTTATAGACCGGTTCGACTCCGTGATGGAAGAAAAGGGCTACACCAACCGCTCTGAGGCGGTGCGGGACCTCATACGGGACTCGCTCGTGGAGCGTGAATGGGAGTCCGGCCAGGAGGTGGTTGGCACCATAACGCTCGTATACAACCACCACACCCGCGAGCTCTCGGACACCCTGAACGAGCTTCAGCACCACTTCTACCACTCCATAATATCAAACCTCCACGTGCACCTGGACGAGCACAACTGCCTCGAGGTGATGGTGGTGCGCGGGAGCAGCTCGGACGTACAGAAGATTGCGGACCGCCTGATAGGTACGAGGGGCGTGGTGCACGGGAAGCTCACAATGACCACTACCGGCAAAGGGCTCCACTGAAGACGGGCTTTTCAACCTAAAGCGGTTATGCAAATCGGCCGATATATATTATATTAGTTGTATCGGTTGGATATCCCGGAACTTCAAATTAATATTAGGAGATTCATTTATGGCTACCCTGAGGATGGCAGCGGCATGGGCGTTACTGCTGTTTTTCTTTGCAGCGCCCGCGTTCGCGGAAGATGCGGACGGAGGTGCAAATAACGTAGATACAAAGTCCGCACAGGCGGCGGATGACGGGGCGGATGCCGCGCAGGGGGATGAGGTGACGGTTACATGCCCCAACTGCGGTAAGAGGGTTACTATTGGGCGGCACGGCCAGGAAGGCCAGGTGATGAAGTGCCTGTACTGCGGCAAGGAAATAGAATGTCCGAAGGAGGAGGGAGGGGTCTGCTTCGGCGCCGACATGGCGTTCATGGGCAAGTACGTCTCGAGGGGCGTGACCCTTACCGACGGCCCGGTCTTTGAGCCGTACGTGTGGGCCTCGTACAAGGGCATAACCGCAAGCGTCTGGGCCAATATGGACCTAACGGACAGGAGCCGCCAGCGGGGCGAGTTCACCGAATTCGATTTCACCCTCTCTTATTCCACCAACTTCGGGAAGCTCGGCCTGTCAGCAGGGACGATATATTATGATTTTATCAGTATAAAGGACACCGCCGAGGTCTACGGCGGGCTAAGCTACGATATGTTTCTGTCGCCCAGGCTGGTCGTTTATTACGATTTCTGGCAGGCGGACGGTTTTTACGGCTGCTTCTCGTTAAGCCACAGTTTCGGGTTGCCCGAGGTGGTGAAAGGCGTAACGTCGTCGCTCGACCTCTCGGCACAGGTGGGCTGGGGCTCTAAGAACTACAACAGCTTCAACTGGGGTGAAGAACACAGCACGTTCACGGACATGGTCTATACGGCAAGCATCCCGGTGGTCTTGTCGGAGCATTTCACTGTAAAGCCGTCGGTTTGCTACTCCACTGTGCTCGACCGGACGATAAGGACAAAGAACAGCCACAACGACAACGTGATATGGGGCGTGACCTTGTCCGCAAGCTACTAAGCTACGGCCTCGGCCCGTGCCACTTTACACTTGACAGGCCGGGGCCATTGGACTATATTCTGACAAAAGACCCGGCGCCCATAAGGGCTTAAAAGGGAATCCCGTGAAATGGCCACCTCCAAATAACCCTCGCCCCTCGTGGGAGAGGGACTATGGAAGAGGGGGATGTTAAATCGGGAGCGGACCCGCCGCTGTAACCGGTGACGAAACCCAAGTTCAGACCACTGCCCGCGATTTTTCACAGGGTGGGAAGGTTTGGGGAGTAGGACGACCCGGGAGCCAGAAGACCTGCCAGGGCTGTTATAGTCAACCTCGCACCCGACGGAAAAGGGGCGTGGTCGTCATTTGGGCGGATTAGAAAAACGGTTAATCCCCCACGGCCTTTAAGGCCGTGGGGGATTTCTTTGTTTCAGCAACATTCTTAATGGAGGTGTGAAGTGAGTGAGAAACGCTTTGCCGTAATCAGTGCGGCACTTTTGCTTTTTGCGGTGCCAGCTAATGCACATGCCATGCATATCAGCGAGGGCATACTGCCCTTCGACTGGGCGGCGTTATGGTTTGCCGTCGCCATACCCTTTGTCGGACTGGGACTTTATAAACTGAAAAAGGATAAAACCGTAGGGAAGATAAAACCGCTACTTGGTATGATGGCGGCTGCCGTGTTTATAATCTCATGCATGCCCATCCCCGTGCCGACGGCGGGCACCTGCTCGCACCCGGCAGGGACTGCAATGGCGGCGATACTCATAGGGCCTCTATACAGCATCGTCGCAACTGCTGTCGCCCTATTGCTTCAGGCACTATTCCTCGCCCACGGAGGCATAACCACCTGGGGAGCTAATATCACTTCTATGGGTATAATCGGTTCCTTTGCTGGATATGCCGTATTCAAGGGGCTTACAAGGCTCAATGCAC
>Ga0334722_10000728_pt1 | contig 46285 bp, 55 predicted proteins | sample C3_bottom_MG_FD_207210 | JGI IMG/M metagenome (GOLD analysis project Ga0334722, IMG submission 207210) | Sediment microbial communities from Yellowstone Lake, YNP, Wyoming, USA - C3_bottom | ecosystem: Environmental > Aquatic > Freshwater > Lake > Sediment | place: USA: Wyoming | collected...
AGATGTTTGGAGGGCCAAAACGGGCCTGAAACACTGACAGAAACATGACAAAAACCTGCCATAAAGATGCCATAAAGATGACATGATGTTGTAAATGCCATTGTGCAAGAGTCTGTACATGGACACTGCCTGGAACGCCAAGGGCCCTGGCGTCGTTGCCAGGGCCTAGTTGGCAGCGCGCTGATTACTGCCGTTGGGCAGCAGGCTCGATCACCAAGAGACCCGTTGCAACGGTGTATACGTCCGAGGCGTCGTATAGGCGCAGCGCCCAGACCAGGATGGCAACGCTCGACACGGCAAGGGCTGCGGTATCTGTCGGGACAAGCGTTAGTCGCGCCTTGCCGTTCACGGCATCAGTGTGGACTATGCCCGATCCGGTCGCTTTCTCGATAACCGGCACGCTGTCGCCAGGCTTCCACCTGGCTGCCCACTTGAGAGTCAGGCCGGTCAGATCCACAGGCGTGCCATTCAGGCTGACGGTATAGTCAGCAACGGTCGTATCGCCAGCATACATGATAATGTCGCTCAATGGTGCACCTCCATAGTGGCTGTTGGCCGGCTAACCTCAAGGCTGGCATTAGCACCGGGCCGGGCGTTGCTGGTAGCATGCACCAGTACGACTTGCAGGTCGGTCCGTGAACCATACAGGTGCCGAATCCGGCCCGCAAGCGCCGCTGCAATCACCTGGCTGCCAGTGCTAACGGTAATGGCCGCAAGACGCAAGGCCCAAGGACTGGCTTGCAGCGAGCTCGCCGCCGCAATGGCAACCTGACCAGTGAGTAGTTGAATGCCAGCAGCTGTAGCTACAAGCACGCTCTGGCCGGCGATTGACGCCATTGCCAGGCGTGAGCAAGCCCCTGTCGCCTGTAGGGCTGAACTGGCGGCAACGCTTGCGGCAGCCAGTCGCCACGCCAGGCCAGTTGCTGCGGCTGCCGAACTGCCGCTGAGTGCCGCGATTCCTGAGAGTAGGCAGGAGCCGGTCGCGGCAATGACACTGCTGCCCCCGATCGTTGCTATACCGTAAGTAAGCTTCAGTCCAATCGCGCTGACTGCGCTGACGCCCGCAATCGCCGTCAGGCCCTGAACAAGCCTCAGCCCAGTTGCGCTGACTGTGCTAGTGCCCGCGAGTGTTGCTATGCCCTGGACAAGCCGTAGTCCTGCCGCGCCAACGTTGCTGCTGGATGCGACTGCCGCCAAGCCCAAAACAACCATCAGCCCAGTCGCGGTAACGGCACTGCTGCCTGCAATCACTGCCACCGCCTGAACGATCAGCTGGCCAGTTGCAATGACAGCACTGCTGGCCGCGACCGTCACTGCGCCCAGCGCCATGCGCACAGCGGTGGCAGCCACGCCACTGGTTGCCCCAATGGTGACGGCGCCTTGCATGACGAGACCGCCTAGGGCGGCGGTTGTGCTTGTGGCGGTTATCGCAGCCGTGCCAGCAACTGTTCTCAGTCCAGTCGCGCCTACAGCACTGGTCGTGACGAGCCCAGCTGCGCCGGCAACTACTGCCTGCCCAACAGCGTTTACGGTGCTAGTTGTCGCCAGTGCCGCCGCACCCGTGATCGGTGGTGGCGTGTAATCAACTGTGACCCGGACGAAGTCGAGGTAGAACGTGACAGCTGTACTGCTGTTGCCACGCGTGGCGCGAACCTGGATTGCCAGGTTGCTGTCCTGCAGGTCGGTAAGGGTCAGCCCTGAAACGGAGTAGCTGCGCGTGACCAGAGTGGTCGGTTCGGCAGTGTCTGTATACTCAGTGCCCTTGGCAGTCCCGCCGCTGTACAGCTGACTGCCCACTGTGGCGATGCTGGCCGTTGTCGAGACGTAGTACCCAAACTCGACCGTGACGCTGTTGATCGTCGACCCGGACGGAATAAGACTGCTGAACCCGAACCCGTTCCACTGGCCGGTGATGGTGGTATTCTTGGCCGGCGCCGCCGTGGCGTAGACGCTATCGGCAGCGTACGCATTGGCCGGGTTGGTCCAGCCGTTGCCAGTGACGTAGGACGAGGCGTAACGGGTCAGTGTCGACATTAGCTATCAGCCGCTAGTCAACCGTGAGCGTCAGATTACCTGCCGGAATCTTGAACTGGTCGCCGTTGTTTACGGTCTTGTTGGCAGTCAGTGCGCCCCAGGCAATCAGGTTACCGCCGGTGCTATTATCGAGTACCCCGATAGCAACGATAGTCCCCCAGTCAGCCGTCGCCTGGGGGTACGTAATATCGGCGCTGTTGCTCGTGCTGCCGGAGCTGGCCACCGAGAACGTGACCGTCTGGCGCGCGTAGCTGCCGCCGCTGACCTCAGTGCCGCCGCCAGCATCCGACGGCGTGACGGTGTACAGCGCCACGTACAGCGTAGATGGCGGAGTATACGCCTGGTTCCGCAACATATGGTTGATAATCTGGTTCTCCATGTAGTCGCTGAAACTGCCCATCTCTTTACCCTCCCCAGTTGGTGTTATCTGCTAGCAATCGCGACGTACAGCTGCTGTCTAGTACGTCTCTAGATGGATGTTACCCCAGTCGCCGATCGTGGCCCACACCCAACCCATCGCGTATCCCTGGCAGCGGCAGTCCTGGACGTTCAGCTCGATGGTGAGCGGCGCGCCCAGGTTGTGCTGCCGTGCGAACTGCGGGAACGCCGCTTGCGGGTTGTACGGTATCGGGCTGTCCTTGTTGATCGCGTTGATGACCGTGTTGCGCATGGTCTCTATGAGATCCACAGCAGTACCTCCGCTTGTCGGTTGCTCGGCCGGTGCCGGTGCCGGCTGTGCTGACGGCGCTGGCGGCGGCCCAAACACAGACACAGTCATATGCGTTGCTGTCCCAGTCATGCCAAGGACCTGGCCAGCGGAGACGGTACTGCCCGCCTGGACGGATACGCTGGCCATGTTGGTGAGGTAGACGAACCCCCACCAACAGTTGACGCGAATGTAGCCGCCCTCGACCTTGTCGATGATGCCAGCCGCTGGCGCCAGGACAGGTTGCCCGGCCGTGACGCTCATGCTCATGGACGCCGGTGCAACGGTTCTAGGGTCGCGGTAGCTGCACTCCTGCCAGCGCCTACTCAGCCTGTCCATAATCGGCCACAGGTCGAAAGACGCCCAATGGTTGTTGTCGTAGTCCAACAGGAAGATCGCCGTGCCCTTGACGCGCGGATCATACAGCAGCTGGTGATACTGGACGATCTGGCCAACGTAAGCATCGGCATCGAGCCGGCCGACCCAGCCGCCATTGTCGCCAGCGCCGTCCACGTTCAGATCGAACCCGCACTCATCGATGATGATGCTGTGCGTGGTCGGGCTGAGCATGTGTCGGCCACAGGTCCACGGCCACCAGGCCAACGGCCCCTTGCTGCCCCAGTACTCATGCAAACCCCAGTAGTCGCCTGGCCCCATGGTGGCCTCAACGGCGCCAAAGTCGGCCCACCAATCGTCACCATCGATGGCGGCAACGTGCGGCCAGCCGTTCGAGAACTCGCCCACAACGCCGTTGAGACCCAGTTGGTGCGCACGGGTCAGCCAGCGACAGGTGTAGTCGGCAACCTGCCGCCGCACAGCCGGCCCGTCCCAGATGTGCGGTTCGTTCTTCAGGATGATTAGACGCGGCAGGCGACTGTCACTGTCGACGGCCCTGGCCGTCGCTTCAGCGTCGGCTTCTGGCGTGCTCATGTCGGGGTTATCGCTGATCTCGCCATGGACAAGGACGCGCAGGCTGCCAGAAGACAGGCGACTAACCTCGCCCCACCACTGCCCCGATGTGACGCTCAGAAACCCCTTCACAACGGACGGCTGTAGTTTGCCTATCCAGTCCAGTGTGCCCTGGACCTGGTGGCGCGGGAACGCAAAGAACCCCGGCCTCATATGTTCCCCCATCGCTGCACGCCTTCGTTGGCGGCAGCGGCCAGTTCGCCAAGCTGCTGGCTGACCGTGCCAAGCTGCTGGTTCAGCTGTGACAGCTTGCCAGCAAGATCTCGACCCCTTTCCAGTGCATCGGTGGCAATGCCTTTCAGGTTCACCGCCGCCTCACGCCATGTCTGGGCCAGAGGCGCATACTCCAGAAAGTCGTCATCGGCGGTTAGGTCCCACTCGTGATAGTTCTGGGCCGCGCCCTCAACCATGTTGATGTATCTCCAGCCATCATCCGTCGGCCGGCCCAGATAGATACCGCCGTAATACGCGGCTAGGGCACATGCCTCATTGCCCTGCGCCTTCATGAGTTCGGCCAACAAGCTGCAACCAGTCCGGACATTGACGGTTGGGTCGAGCAGCTGATCTTTACTGGGCCGGCCAGGGATGATCTCGCCCGGCATGACCTGCATCAGGCCGACTGCCCCGGCCGGACTAATGACGGTTGGCTGCCCGCCGCTCTCAACGTCTATCAGCCCAGCGACAAGACTGGGCGGCAGGCTGTGCGCGCGCGCCTCACGTACAATCAGCGCGCGGTAGTCGGAGACGGCCATATAGTTACCTCCCTTGCTCAGTACCAGCAGCAGACTGAGCAGCGGCGCCAGTATCGGCATCTTGCGGTTCCTCCGGCTTGAGTAGTTCGTCACACATGGCGATCTGGCCGTTCAGGTAAGCCAGGCGGGCATTGGCCTGCTGGAACAAGTCGTCACGCTCCTTGATGAGTGCTTCGCGGCGGGTGCGGATACGGTCTTCGTTCATCAGTTCCTCCCTCTTGCGATGATTGGTCGTTCTCCGTCCGTACGTAGTATGGGCACGCTATCGGCCTTCATCTAACCAAATCTAACATTGCATTACGCAACCCACTAGCCAGTTGGCTTAGAAGCAGCAGCTGTGTACTCTGTAGTTGCCTCCAGTCAGGAGGTGGATTCAATGTAGTAAATGTAGTGTTCGGTGTTGGCCCAGGAGCATTTGGCGAGAATCTCATTTGAGAACTTCCTACTGTATTACCATCACTATCAAGAAGATTATAGTTGACTGTCACAGTGCTGCTTAAGACATCAATAATAATCTGTTGAATCGAAAGGTCACTTAATGTAATTGTTTTCGGCATTGTTGCCTCCCAAGATAATGACTGCGCTTTTCAATTTGGTTGCTCCTCCATTAGCCGTATAGAGAGTTGTACCAATAGGAGATGGTGTTGCTGCCCTGGTTCGTGCTGAACCTGATTTGCAGGGCCATGCTGTTCCAACCTCCTGCCCACTGTAGTTGTATCTGCCCATTGCCAGCATAGTTTGAACTATTACCCGTTATGAACGTCCCACCATAGGTATTGCCGGCAATCCAGTAACCGATGCTGTGCACGCCGCTTATGGCAAAGTCAGCCCATACTTCGTACATTTGGTGGCCATTTAGACCGGAAACGATGTTGTACCAGTTGCTGTCAGCGGGGCAAGTACCGCTGTAGTAACCACGCCGACGATAAGCACTGAGCGTACCTGTTGCTCTAATATCTCCCGCGTTAGCTGTAATAATAGAAGTAGTACCAACGCTCAAACCGCCTGCAACTGCGAGATTCATGGATTGAAATAGAGTCATGCTTGGAGTGCCACTAAACGGTACATCTATCTGCGCCCAAGTTGTAGAGGTTCCAGAGTATGCTCCCTGAAAATACCAATAAGCATGACTTGTAGATGCATTCCAATCAACTCGAAGCTCATTAAAGTTGCTTGAATCTTGCAATGCTCTAACAATCGTACTTGCTATCTGGCCAGAGCCATAATTTTCGCTGGCAAGATACATCACGTTCATAACAGGGCTACCACCAGTACTCATTCGTAGCTTGCCAATTGTGCTTGAGCCAGTTACAAAATCGAGATACCCATAGGATAGACTGCTTGGCACTGAAATACTGATACGGTTTTGATCGAAAGTAACGCTTCCTCCTGCACAATATGCCTTTCCGTCTGATGTTTGCAGGTAGAACTGCTTCGTATTACTGCTGTTGTAGCCCTCGATACCGTTGTTGTTGATCTCGACACGGCTGCTGCCAGGGGTGCCGACTAGCAGTTTTCCATCGGCACGATAGAACTCGAAGTCGTCCAGTACGATTGTGCCGTTGGCGTCCGAACGGACCGTGGCCGTGACTCTGGCATAGGCCGCATTACTGGGCGCCTGTGCGACAATAGCAAATTGCTGGTACGTACTTAAGCCACCATAGAAATTGGAGAAGCCGATGGTGCCCCTGGCGGCAGTCAACCACTCGATGAAGCCGCCGCCTGAACCGCTTGGTGCTGTCGCCAAGGCGGCCCAGCAACTAGCGTAGTAGTTGAGTCCAGGCGTTACAGGGAATTCTTGGTAGCATAGCGAGTAGTTGTTAACGCCGTCTCCCGCCCCAACAAGCGCACAGGTGCCACTATGCGCGTCACCCGCCGTCGTGCTGATCCAGCTGTGAGTCAGGTACGTCCAGTCAGCAAACGTACCTGTCTCGAACCCAGGGTTGCCCAGCATGTTGGCACCATGGGCGTTGAACTTGTCGGCGGTGACGGTATTGGCCTGAATCGTGCCGCCATTGATGTAGGTCGTAGAACCATACTGCCAGCCGTGGACGTAGCTGGCTGGCGTTCCGGCGATGTCACCGTTCGTGATGTAGACGTCGCCCTTGACGATCAGGTTGGAGCCATCCCACTTCCATCCCTTGGCGATGTCTCCGCCACTGATCGTGCCAACGTGCATCTTGTAGAGAGTATCGCTATCTCTACCAGCCCAAATGCCACTTGCGCTCAGGTAGCCCGACGGTGCCGGGTTGCCAATGCCCATGTAAGGGTTGGTGCCAGGTTCGAGCTTGATGACCTGCGCGCTGCCATCATACAGATGGATCGGCAGGTTGTGGCCCTCGAGGAACTGGTTGCTCAGTCGCAGATACCTGTTCGCAGTGGCAGTGCCGTCGCCGGCGTACAGGCCATACTCGTTGGTGCTGCCAAACAGACCGCTGAGGTTGCCGAACCTGGCCCTTGTGATCGTGTCAGCGGCAGGGTGGGTTGACCAGGTCGCAATCTGAGCATACGGCGAGTTCGCCGCCCATAGACCGTCTATGGCGTTGACCTCGTAGAACCCATTGCCAGCGGTGCCGTAGTCGAGCACCTGCGTCTTGGCGTTGATGGTGCCGCTGGCGATGCCGGCATTGCTGCCAGTCGAGCGGGTGAACGTCCACTTCTGCGTGCCGTTGGCCTGGTCTACGTAGTTGCTGACGGTGCCCCAGGCGTCGCCAATCGTCAAGCTGCCGGCACTCCTGGTGTACTGGCGAAACCGGACCATGTCGCCAGACTGGAACACGGCCTGATCCGGTACGCCCGGCAGGTCTTCGACATAAAAGTCGGCGCTGTTGCCAGCGGCCGGCAGGACAAAGTCGGCAGCCAGCACGGCCACGCTCTTGCAAATGATCTGCTCACCGGCCAGCGCCTGTTCAAGGTCAGCGATAAACGCCTTGGCGTGCAGCTCGTTGCTGTACAGATAACGGAAGTCGCCCTGACCGTCGTAGGTGATGCGCCAGCCAGTCGTCTGTGAGGCGTAGCCGTCGCTCTGCAGGGCCACGCCGTTCGTAGCCTTGACCAAACCCGACCCAGGGCTGAGCAACAGGTCCAGCGCCGGCTGTATCGTGAGCGAGGTACCGGCTTGCGAGTCGAGCAGCGACGTACGCAGCCGGTCGGACAGTTCCAGTTTGTGCAGCTTCAGATCGCCAGAACCATCAGACTTCAGCAGATGCCCTGGGTAGACGCTGCCGTCCGAGTATGCTGTGACTGCGTGAGTGTGGTTGCCAGCACTGCTGTTGATGCTGGTGGAACTCAGCATGCCAGGCGTGGTCAGCGCAACGTCATCAGCATTGACGGTGATGCCGGCCCCAGCGCCAACGTTCAAGACGCCGGCGTTGTAGGTCAGGCCGGCGCCAGCAACAGACGAGGATAGGGCCACGTCATCGGCATTGACCGTGATTCCCAGGCCCGCCCCAACCGCTAGAACCTTGCTGGTGATCGTCAGCCCAGCCCCTGCGACTCCGTCGGCCAGGTCCAGCGTGACGGTGCCGTTAGCGCCGCTGTCGGTCATGGTAAGACCGGACCCGACGGCCAGCGCCCGCTCGGCAGTCAGGTTGCCGTCGTTCGTGATGGTGACGTAAGAAGGACCGAGAAAGTCGGCGGCAGGGTGGCCCTGCAGTGTCTGGGCATCGGTGCCAACAGTACCGCCGCCGCCAGCGCCGACGATGGTGGTTGATGCGCCGGTGCTCGAAATCGGTAGATCGTCAGACCTTAGAAACTCTGACCGTGGCATCAGGCATAGTCCTCGAACGCCATCAGGATTTTGTTGTTACCCGAGTCGTTGACCCAGTACTCCATGCCATAGCCCAACCAGGTGACCGTGTCGAGATCCACGGTCTGTAGCTGCCCAGCCGGTGAGGTGTCAGGCAAAGAGAACGTATATAGCGCCGAACCGTCGCTTTTCCTGGCTACGCTTTCTAGTATACCAGAACCCCTATAACGGAGATAGCGCCAGCGGTGAACGAACCGGTAACGCTGGCAGCCGGTGTACAGACCATAGTGCATGATGTCGTAACTATACGGTTGGTAACTCGTGAACCAATGGTGCGGCCAGATGGGGTGCGTGTTACTGGCTGTGTCTCTCATTGACGCCAGGTCAGACGCTATGCCGTTCAGCTGTGCTGCCGTGAGATGCGAGCCGTGCGCCCAGGTCGGCGGGACGTTAACCCTGCTGACCCCGCCCAGGTCGCGCAGCGATAGGTCGTTCACAACTACTACGAAGCCGCCGTATGTGCCTATCTCAATCTGATAGACGGTGCCGGTCGTCAGGCCGCGCGCACTCAGATCGTCATTGAAAACGTAGTTGTACGTGTTACCGCCAGTTGTATAGTCCAACAAGGTCGCCAGCCGGCTGCCACCGTCCGGGTAATGCTCGTTGTTCAGGTAGACATAGAGGTGGTCAGTGCTGGCATTGAGGTTCAGCGTCGTAAAGTCCAGACGCAGCCGCTGCACGCCACTGTAAATGAACGAGTACCAGAACATTGGCACGTAGGTCGGGTTGTTGCCGGAGTGGCTGGCGTCAGTCATGTTCGTGCCAAGATTCGGCCTGCTGGCGCGTTCGTACAGGTACTGCTCGGCAGTGCGGAGCGTGTTCAAGTCAGCCGCACTCGGTGCGGTCCCATCCACAAAAGTGGGGATAGTCGGCCAGGACGTCAGCCCAGACTCACCCCACATGAACGCGCGGTAGACATGCCCATAACCTGGACCGCCGACGTAGAACCGCAAGTGAACCATGTTGTCAGACGGCAGGCTGAGGCCGGACAAGCTGTAAGTGACGTCCTGTACGCCGCCGAACCAACGGGCACCAGTGCCGCCATCGTATGCCAAGTTGGCCCAAGACCCACTCGCATTCATGTACTGGATCGCCGCCCAAGTGCCTCCATCTATGTGGGCCGAGAAGTACAGCGTCGGGTGTTCTGGCCGCCAGGTGGACTCGCCCTCCCACACAACTGGGTTGCCCGCCAGCGCCCCGGTCTGCGCCTGGCGGAACGGATGGTCTACAGCATGGGCTTGGGCATATAGCCAGTTGTCCCGCCGCGCCAAGCTGTTCAACCAACTCTTGGCGCCCAGGAACTCGCCAGTACTCAGCTGTCGCAGTGCCGGCCATGAGGTGTACATCAGTACAGCACCACGTCAGACGTGGCCCCCAGCGTGCTGGTGCCAACCTTGAAATAGTTCGAGTACTGATACAGTCCGGCGAGTGCAAACAGGTCTAAGTCCATAACGTAGTCCCCATCGCCAAACTTGCTGTGTTTGCCTACAAGGATGAAGTCCTCGTTCAGTCCCGTCAAACTCGACGTGACGCCGATAATGTCACCCAGTTCGAAGAGCGGGTTGCCGTTGACCTGCCTAGCCTGGACTTGCAGCCTGACCGTGCTCATGCGGTCAGCCAGCATGTCGCAGAGCAGTTCGACCTGTTCCTGTGTCTGGACATACTGCGTGTTGGGCAGCTGATAGCGCCGTGGATACGGCTTGCCGCTGGACAGGTCACGGATGTACTGAGCCGCTGGCCTCTTGTCTATTGGGTAGGCCAACACGTCGAACTGGGTGATATAGACCTCGTTGAGAGTGTCGCTGTTGCTGAACGTGACGTCCCAGCGCTTGGCGTACTGCGGCGAGGACGGCGACACGCTGATGCTGGACGAAACGCCGCCAGCGGTGCAGGCACTCAGCGTGTAGCTCACAAACGCCAGGATCGGCCACTGAAAGTTGAGCGTCTGACTGACGGACCCGGACGGCGGCACGCTGATGTACTGTTTCAGGCTGTAAACCGTGGTCGGCTTGCCGTAACGCATCGGCGTGTACTCAGAGGCGATAATGTTGTACTCGCTCTCATAGTCGCGCTTCGGCAGCAACTCGGCGTACGAGCTCAGGCCCAGAACAACGTTGCCATAGCTGGCCCTGGTCTGACCAGCCCAGTGCGCCATGTTCCAGAACACAACACTGCCATCATTGTCGCAGAACAGCGCCCCGCCCTCACTGGCGGCGCAGTCGCGCATGTCACGCAGAACTTCCGACTCGTCCAGCCAGCAGTACGGAATCCGCATTAGCCCCGTGTCTGTCTTGCTGGATACGGACAGGCCAACCAGGCCAGCCAGGGTTGTGATCCAATCAGCAGGACTGAGACCCTCCGGCAGATACGTGGACGAATTGTTGACTTTGGTGCTCAGAAACCTGGTCTTGGCGTCGCTGAGCATATCCTGGCAGGACAGACTGACCGTGCCTTCGGTCTCCGCCTCCGGCACGTCCATGATCCGCCCTACCCATTCGTAGCCGGCGGGGTACGTAGCCGTGCCGCCGATCACGTAGCCGGCCCGAATCCGGACACGCTTGCCGCGTATGCCGTACGTGTTGGCCTGGCTACCGGATCTCGACTGGCTGTAGCGGCCATCGTCGTTTACCACTACAATCTGAGCGGTGCCAATCGGCTGGCCGGCCAGACTCAGCCAGCCATACAGCGGGTTGACCATCTGCGTATCAATCACCCAAGACACAACGCGCGATGTCTCGTTGGTCCAGCTGCCGCTCGTCCATTCAATTTCAACGGTGGTGCACGGCTGGGCCTCAGCCGCTGCCCAGGCAGCCATGATGCCGCCAGGATCGCTTTTCACGGCGTGTACTCCTCAACAGTGAAGGTGACGTTGTGCCGTACTGTGCCGTCTGGCATGACGTAGGGTGAATCCTTCCAACCGTAGAAGAAACAGGAGTACGTCGTGCTCTCGTCGGGCGGTTTCCAGGTCGCGCCGGTGCTGCTCGTTGTGGCGGCGGTGTACGCCGTCAGCAACTTGTAGTAGTCGCCGCCAGCGCTCTCGCCCGTGACGCTCCAGGGAACGTCCTTCCAGATCCACTTGCGTGCAATCAGCCGGCGGCTGCCAGAGCCGTCAGCCATAACCCGCCGCTTCTCGACGGCGAGCTCCTCCTTGCCCTTGTACTTGGTACGGACCGGGTCAACGATGGTCGTGTCGCTGCCAATCGTAACGCTCACTTGGTCGTCTCCTGCTCATGCAAGAGTGACAGCACTTTATCCTTTACGCCGCCGCCCCAGATCGCCTCGATGATCGCGCCGAGAACGCCACTGCCCATGCTCTTCGCACCGCTGGCCATGGCCTGCATCATCCAGGTTGCGCCGTCCTTGCCAGCCGATTCCAGCGCCTTCTTATTGCCCATCCACTGGTCACTGAAACCTTGCATCCACTGACTCGCGGCATCAGCGCCCTGGGCCGGTGCCTGGAAGCCCAACGCCTTCATGACCTCCGACTTCTCCGGCCCCAGGCCACGTGCGCTGAGCTCCTGCATTGCCCGATCTACCAGCGCCTGCTGTCCCAGCTTGGCCTGTATCTGCTCCTGATACTGGCGGGCAACAGCATCCCAGTTCACCTGTTCCAGACGCTGACCGCTGTAGAACGCCTTCTCCTCAGTCAGCGCTTGGCCCTTGTCGCTGATGCCATACATAGCCGCGAACGGAGACTTGCTGCCCAGCTTGACGATGTCGGCCATCCGCCTGGCATACTCGTCCCACTGGTCCTGGTGCATGCCCAGCTGGTCTTCGATCTTGCTAAAGTCAGTAGACTGAGTTGGTTGCAGCAGAGCCGCAACACCAGATTGGTAGGCGTCAAAATAGTTCTGCAGCGAACGGGTGTACTCGTCCACAGCGCTGCTGCCATGCTTAGCTGCCTGGGTGTCCATCTCCCAGAGGTTGTACTGTTCTGTGAACCTGGCATTGGCAACAGCCAACCCATCCGCCAGCACCCTGACGTCCTCACCATATTTGTGGACGTCGTAGCTGGTCGGCGCAACCGCCGCTTTGGCTGCTGACCACTCGTCTGCCCTGGCCGCCGTCCGGCCCGCTACAATGGTGCTGGCTGCCTGTTTGAGAAACTCCATCTGCGACCCAGCGCCTGCAGCCGCTGCGCCAATGTCACGCAGTTCAGCGGCCAGGCCTGGGGCAACACCGGCCAAAATCTGAGCTGTGTCAGCCAGGTTCTGTGCTGCCGCCTGGGCCTGTTTAAGACCGTCGCTGGCATCCTTGGCAGCCTCGTTCAGGTGTTGCAGTGACTCCCCACCTTTGGTACCGGCTGACACTGCCTGCCCGGCCATATCGCGAAGGGCCTGGGCCGCCTCAGCACTTATCGGTGTAACTTGCTCTATGAGCCGATTCAGCTGCTCCGTGCTCAGTGACGCCACATTCAAATCGCGAACCACAGACATCGCGATTTGGTCTACAGTCGTCATCTCCTGGGCGGCCTGCGCCTGTATGGCCCTCTGGTTGCTGAACAGCCTTTCTGCTTGCTCGTAGCTGCCAGGAGTAGACTCCCTTATAAACTGAGCCACGCCACCAGCTGCTTGCTGGATGCCAGGCCCCATCCGTTTCTTCCAGTACTCGTCCCACGCCTGGCCGGCGGCACGCAGCTGGTCTATTTCAGCACCGTGGTACTCTTTGGCCGCTGCGTCGAGATCGCCCAACTTGCTCTTGGCTTCGTCCATCGCAGCGTTGAGAAGGGCCTGCTGTCTTTCCTGCTCGGTGAGCTGGTTGGTGCTCTTCCCGACGCTCTCGGCATACTTGTCGTAGACCTGTGAGGCGTCCAGAACGATGCCAGCATAGCGGAGCATACGCGGCGAGCCGTATTCAATGCCGCGTATCAAGCTATCGAGAACGTCCCTGAACTCACCCACGCCTTGCGCCGACTCAGCCATGGCGAGGGTGATAATCTGCGGCAGCTGGTCCGCCAGCTGCTGGCTGCCGGTGATCGTGGCCCTGATGTACATCTGCATCAGGTCCGTGTCATCCAGCATCCCCCTGGAAGCATCAGCCATAGCACGTGTGATGGCACCCGCAGATTCGCCAGCCGTTGACGCGAGGTGCTCGAACCCCTGTTCGACGTTAGCTATCTTGCCGGCCTCGGCACCGACGTCCATCATCTCGCCAAACGCCTGCTTGACAGCATCAATGGCGATGACGAGACCGCCCAGTTCCATGACGGACTGGATAGCGCCAGCGAACTGTTCGAATCCTTGCCTGACGCCCTCAACGCTTTCTTTCAGCCCGCCATAGGCCGACGTGGCTTCTTTCGAGGAACGGGCTGCTTCGGCTTGGCTTGCCGATGCCTTGTCGGTCTCCTCTGCGGTGCCAGCGAGACTGTCCTTGACCTGCTGCAGGGCGACAGACGCATTGTCTATAGCGTTGATGACGATGCGGACTTCTTCTTCACTCGGCACGGGTGATCTCCTCGTGCAGCAGTTCTGATAGCGCCTTGTGCCAGCCAGACAGGGCAGCCTGGCCGTACAGCAGCTCTTCTGTGCTGAGACTGTCTACGTAGTCGAGTGTCCAGTGCATCGACTGGGCGATGATCCAACGCAAGGCTCGGTACGGCAGGGGCCTATCCTGCTGTGTCGCGAGATAGACCTCTGCCTCTACGGGTTTGGGGGGAACAGTGCTACTACGGCGTGGTCGAGGACAGCGGCGCCTATACGGGCCAGATCGGCGGCAGGGAGAGATTCGTAGGACCGTGGGTCATCCGGTGCCCCGTCATAGTCCCACTCGACGATGGTGGCAGCGCACAGGTCAACGGTCCGCTCGTACTCGGCCTTGTAGTCGCGCTGGTCGCCATCCTCCTGTGCCTTACGGTACAGGTCTAGCCGCGCCCGACATGCCTCCAGCGCCTGGTAGCCGATTGCCCCTTTGAACTCGTCGCGCAGCACGATTTTCTTGCCGTTGACTTCAATGTCCATAGGTTAGAACGTCCCGACCGTTATCGCGCCTGACGGCTTGAGATGGGCCCTGAACCGGACCACGTTCTTGACCGGTGCAGTGATGTCTAGCCGGTCGAGAACCGCCGTGCCACTGTACTTGACATTGCCGGTCGTGCTGCCAGCCGGCCCAAAGATGAACGCCTTAGCGGTGCCCAGGTTCGGGTCAAGGTAACCGGCCACAGTCGCATCCCACACGCCTTCCAGGTCCAGACCGGCACTCTGCAGGATAGTCGGCGTGAACTCTTCGGCTGTGCTGCCGTAATGCGTGGTATCCTCAGTTGCCGCCCCACGCTGCAGGCCCTGGTTTGTCAGATACGCTGACAGGTCCTGGCTGTTGAAACTCAGATACGCATTGTGCGCAGCAATTACCGCCATCTTTCTTCACTCCTAGCTGTTGATGTGTACCAGTTCAAGGAACGTAGCCGACCCGGCCGTCAGCGTCCAGTCCGCGCGCAGGTAGCGGTTGACAGCACCCGCTGTCGTGATCCGCTGCACACCAGGCGCAGTCGCAGCCGTGAACGTGGCCAAGTCGGCCCAGGTCACGTGGTCAGTGCTGTGCGCCACTTTGGCTGTCAGCGTCCCGCCCGAAACGGCGATGACAAACAGGTACGCCACTATGCCGTTAGACGCCGCCGCCAGGTTGTCGTAGTACGTTGCCTCCGGCCCATTTCCGGTCACCGCCGCTGCCCGGCTATGCAGAACCACTGATACGTCCCGCTGCCCGGACGACTTAGCGCTAATGTCCAGCTTCACTATGCTCTTGACGGGTGCCGTGAGGTTCACCTTCATATGCGTTGTGTAACCGGCGTAAGCCGGCGTGCCCGCTTGTGAAACCGTGTCTCCGGCAGGGCAGGCGGCAAACAGCCCGACGGCGCCGTTCATGGCCTCGGCAACCTTCTCAAGATCGGATGCTAGCCCAGCGCCCTGGAAGAACCCTTTGTAGTCGAGCGACCAGGTCAGGATCGTCGGCACGAACTCCTCAGCAACGGAGCCGTAGTGCGTCGCGTCCTCGGTAGTCGCGCCGGCAGACAGCGTCAGGTCGTTGGCCTGGGCGGTAACGTCATAGTAGTTGACTACCAAAACGGCGTTTCTAGCTGCTATCCCCGCCATGGTCTACCTCCCCGGCCTCGTCCATATCAACGATCTCGATAGCGCCCACACGCAGCAGGTCCTCAATGACCCGCCGTGGCCAATCCACTTCTAGAATCTCACCCGCTTCGTGCCGTTCGAACGGCTCATCGCGGGTGATGCCAGTTGTGCAGAGTATCTTCACACTTTACCCCCTACTCGGCGCGGTGCGTGCTGACATTGGCCACAACGCACCAAAACAGGCCCGTGCTGGCGTCCTGGGGGCCGACCTGGCGTGGCACCAGCGGCTGGATAGTCCAGTCGATGCCTTCGTTAGCGACGGTGCCTTGCTGGTGCGCCAACTCCAGTGCTGCCTCTAGATTCTCCGCCAACTCAGCGCAGGATTCGTAGATTGGCCCAGGGCCAATGTCGGCCCCGATGCGCTGCACGGCAATGACAACTTCGGCCAGGTGCACGGGCCAGAACATGGACTGGTTGCCGTAGCTCAGCACGGTTGGTTGGATGGAACTGTTCCAGACCCAAAGGGCCGGCAGCTCGCTTGTCTCCAGGATCGTTGGCGGCGTTGTGCCAATGGTGTAGTTGCGCTTGACTCCGGCCACTGGCAACGCTGCCAGGGCCGTGATGAACTCCAGGTGAGTAGTGCGACCGTTACGGGGCATCGTTTTTGCTCTTGGCGCTTAGCTGTTCCAGCGCCGCTGTCAAGAACGGTGGCACCTGCCAGCCGCAATACTGCGCAATTGGCACGGCATTCTCAACGATGCTGGTAGCCTGGGCGACTGTGAAAAACACAACCACGGCATCACGCCAGGTGGAATTGGTGCCAAGCGTCTTATCCAACTGTGCCGCAAAGGTGACCAGCGCCCAGAGCAGAACAATTTTCACGCCGGTCTTCTTGATGCTAGTCGCCGAGGATAGCCGGCCCTGGATCGCAGACCTGACGGTGCCCAGGGCAAAGTCGAGACACAAGAACACCACAAGGACCGTCATAGCCTGCGTCCAGCCTCCCATGAAGGCAGTCACCAATGCGGCAATAGACGCTATTGCGGCAGTTAGGCGGTCAAGCCGAAACTCCAGGTTGACCATAAGCTCCCCCTCATACCATCCGCCGCCAGTGGCTCATTGACTCGACCATGTCTGGCGGCACTCCCTCGGGTACAGCCACGATGCCCATGTCCTGCGTCGTCAGTCGGCCATACGGCACTTCACGTAGCTTGTAATGCCAGAACGCCAGACGGTTGATGATTGCTTCCAGCGCTGGCGGCGTGACTGTGAAGCCGGCGGCGTACGTCCACTTGGCCTGAATCTGCCCAGCTGCGCACGGCAGCAGGGTCGTGTTGTTCGGGTAGACGCGGACTGTCCAGGCGTCAGGCGTGATGTTGTCCGTGACTTGCACGGGCAGGATCAGGTCGTCTACGTTCCAGGTCAGTGTACGCCAGACCCGGTCACTGCGCACCAGGTCGCGGATGCTGATAGCGGATACACCAGTGACCGGAGCAGCCTGTTGCGACGTCAGCCAGAGAAACCCGTAACGGTCCACAAACGGTTGCCGTGCAAACTCATCTTGGACGGTCTGGGCATAGAACGTGCAGCCGGTGTTGTGCCGAAAGACGTTCTCTGCCCACTCGATCTCGTCCGCCAAGACAGCGTCATCAGTGTTCTGTGTTATGCTGGCATACGCTTTCAGGCTGCTCAGGCTCGTGTAGTGCATGTTATTCGACCCTCACTCCAGCCAACGCCATCTGGGCCGTCGGATGGAAGCACTTCAAGGTCTCGGTGAAGAACAGCGAGAACGGGAAGGTGCGGGTCGTCCGCGCCAGGTCGAAGTACGTGTACGGCGTTTGAACGTCCAGGGCGAAACCACGGGCCTCGCGGCTGTACTGGTAGGGCACCCGCTCGACCAGGAACAGGAAGTTGCCGTCTGGCATGTCAGGATGCGACCAGATGGGGATTACGGTTGGTTGGCCGTCCAGCATGGTGGCCGCGAACTTGTTGACGTAGTCACGCACCATCACGCCGCCGGAGAACCCGCCGCGTTCAGCAGTGAGATCCACGCGGTACATGAAGCCGCTGTTCATGCTCGCCAGCTTGTTGCTGACGTGGGCCACACCCTGTGGGCTGGTGACAATCAAGCTGGGGGACAACTTCCATTGCTGCCACATGCGCTGCAGGATATAGTCGAACTCGACTATGCCGCTACCAGCCAGAGTCAGTTCCTGACCGTTGGCGTTGTAGATCAGCCTCGGCGTGGCCCCGCCCTGGGTCACATCCACACCATAGATCGTGCTCTTCTCAGCCCAGGAGACCAGGCCCTCGAACATGTAGCTGTTCGCGGTGCCATCGCTGCTGGCAACCGTTTGGTTGGTGTTGGCAGGTGGTGCAGTGATGCGAACGCTGGTGACGCCGATATAGGCTGTACCATCGTCGGTCATCGTGTTGCTCGTGGCGGCATCATAGACCATCGCCGACTTGGGCACGAGATAGGTAGTCGTGCCGCCAGCAGTAGCCGAGGCGTACACTTTGTACCCGACCGCGCCTGGCACTGGAGTCCAAGAGACTTTCAGGTAGCTTGCGCCGCTTGCGCCGACCACTATCGTGGCCGCCGTCGATGGCAGTGACTCGCCGACGTGACTAGGGCTAGCGCTGTTGCTGTTGGCGATGGTGCCCGCCAAGGTCAGAGCCGCAACTTGTACCTTCCAGTTACCCTGGGCAAATGCAGCACCGCTTGAGTCACAAGACCCAGTGACGGTGCCCATGGTCAGGGCGGTTTGGTTCGCACCCAGGATCAGCTTTTCCTCCAGACTGATAAGAGTGGCCAGTGCCCGGTTGGTCTCGATAGCCAGTGGGTCGTCGAACCCTTGGGCCATCGGGATTGCTTCGTACGTGACCTCACCTTTGACAGCTTGGGTCTTGTAGTCAGCCTCGAACGTCAGAGCGTTGCCGGCGATGGCGGAGCCTACGTCACCGTAGTTGGTGCCAAAGGACGAGAAATCGAACCCGCCATAACCCAGCTGTGCCTTCCAAGTTGCCTTGACAGCACCACGGGCAGGGCGGTCAACGGCCATGCGGTTCCGCAAGCCGTTGTAGACAGGGAGCATGAGCCTCGCCGTCGGCTCAAGGTTGTAACCAGTGAAGTTACTGGCCACAGTCAGAGCCTTTTGGATCAGCTCAGGGTCCTGGATGCCTGTAAGGGCCTTCAGGTTTTCAATATCAACGGACGTAAACATCGCTCTTTTCTCCTCTTAGCGTGCTTGTGGCACCACAGGGGCGCCAGGGTCATACACGATGAAACGGTTGGTCGTCACGCCAGCAGCCATTGTCTCGGCTGTGGCCAGCTTGAACACGAGGTCTTGAAGCTTGGCCTCACCGCCCGCCAGCTTGACCGCCTCTTCCTTACGGCCTTCGAGCAACGCCTTGCGGATCATGCCGTACTGATCCAAGCCCTTCTTGGGAACGTCAGCAGCCGGCAGACCGGAGCCCGTTGGCGCCGCTGGTTGCACCGCCTCCGCCTTCGTCACCGACGGCGTCGGCGTGGTGGCCGTAGACGGCGCGCCCTGCGTCCGTGTCTGGGTCTGTGCTTGCGTCTGTGGCCCAGCCGCCTCTTTCATGCAGGCGGCGATCTTGGCCGGCAGTTCCTCCAGCATCCGGGCCAACTGGGCCAAGACATCAGCCTGGGCCGGAGCGGGTGGCGCTGGTGCCATGACTGACGGCGTAGCCACTGCACTTGCCGTTAGCGGCGTTGCCGTTGCGGTGCTCGGAGTTGACTCCGTGAGCGACGGCGTAGACAGTGTGCTAGGCGTGCTTGGCGTGGTAGTGCTACTGTCAGAGCTGACCTCAACAGTCACACCCTTCTCCGTCGTACTCGTGCTGGCTGGAACCTTGGCAGTCTCAGGCGTGATAGTGTCGGTTGCCACTTGCAACACTGATCTCAGCTGCGACAGGATAGCCTCGGCATCAGTCCCTGGCTGGGCTGTCGCCGCCTCCAGGGTTGCCCTCAGGTTCTGCAGAACCTCGTTCGCGTCCATCTTCTTCACCTCTTTCTGCTGGACTTTGCCGTCCCGCAATTCATAGTCTGCCTCCAACTTCTTGCTGGCGGCGGCAGCAATCCGCCGGCCAATAGTGTCCCACTCCGCCTGGGTGTACTTATCCTTGCCCCGGCCGCCGTTGTAGTACGAGATCGCCGACCGCACTCTAGCGGCCGTGTCAACCGGCCACGAGTAGTTGGCCGGGTCCGCATACTTGTCGGGGTCTTCGGGGTAACCGGCAGGTGGGCTCTTCGGCTCACCTTCTTTCTTTGGAATCTTGACCTTGTTCACATCTTCGTTCCCCTCCACCTTCACCAGGGTGATAACGCAACTTGGGTTGGCCGGTACGTCCACCAGGCTGATCTCGGTCAGCTGCAGGGCCTTAATCATGTTGACGAGCATGCCCTTGACGGTCGTGGTCACCTTGGACAGCGCCCGGCCGCCGATGCTGAACCCCTTCAGGACGCCTTCCTTGACCTTTTGCAGCGCATCTTCGCCATCCCGTGACTTGGACAGGTAGACCTGGATGCCGATGCGTTTGTGCTCGTGGTCCGGCCACCATTTACGCAGCCGGCCAACAGCTTTGGGTTGGTGCATCTCGCGGATGCCCAGACGCGGCGCGTATTGCTCGAACGCAGCGACGGCGACGTCGAACGGGATGACGTCACCTTGCAGGTCGGGCTCGTCGGTGATCGCCCAGCCCTCGACTAGCCGCTGTTCCTCATCAACCTTCTGAATCTCAAACCACATGCTCATCGCAGCAACGCCTCGGTAAACATTCGAACGGCTCTTTCCATAACGCCGGCATCCTTCGCTTTTTGGACGGCATCCTTGTCGGTGACCCAGCCGGTAGCACGGTGCTGTGGCTGCTGATGATTGGCACTCTGGACGTATTTGGCGTAGCTAGCCGAGTTCACAACAACAGCGCTCGTGTCGCCCTCGGGCATAACGAACCAACTGAGCCGCAGCCGTTCGCTCTGCGGGTCGACGTCGCGCGTATAGCGTGCTGGCAGCCCAGCCTTACGCCGTATAGCAAAGTAGGCCGCTCGCTGTCTTGGGCTTGCCCAGATGACCGGCGAGTGGGCCGGCCCTGGGTTCGCGACCAGCGGCTTGCGTATCTCTTCGCCTATTGCAACAGCCAGCCTTTGCAGGTCGGGTGTGATGTTGCGGCTGACCTTGGCTTGCAGCTCGTCCAACCCCTCAATCGTGACGCTCAACTCAGGCATCTTCGTCGTCCAGTTCGAGCGATATGGCGCATCGGCAGTTGTGGACTATGATGCTATTGCAGGTGTACAATGGTGCTAGGTAACATTGGAGGTCATAGACATGTCCAGAGTACTGCCGCGTTTCGACGTGGCTGATGCGGTCCGTTGCTATGTTGCCGGAGAATCCGAGTTGTCCTTGTCTAAGCGCTTGCATGTTGACCGTGGCACTATCCGCCGCCAGCTTCTCAAGAACGGCGTTGCCCCCAGAAACGGTAGCCAGGCTAACCTGTTGCGCATGGCTCGGCTTAGTCCCGAAGAGCGCGCTGTACTCACCGCTGCCGCCCATGATGCTGCTCGTGGCAGGCAGGCCTCCTTCGAAGAACTCTGCAAGCGCGCTCAGAGCAACGAGCGCTGCCTGTTCCGTGCTACGCCCGTAGAGACTGAGTTTGCTAGTGGCTTGCGCCATCGCGGCTTTGATGTTGTTCAGCAGAAAGCGGTTGGGCCCTACAACGTTGATGTAGCTATCCAAGAACCGCCCATCGCCGTGGAAATCTTTGGCGGTGGCTGGCACACGACGGGCTCTCATGCCAGGGGCTTTTACAAGCGCACCAAATATCTCCTCGATAGCGGCTGGCACGTGCTCATAATCTGGGTAGATGGACGCCGCTATCCCCTCGGGCCTGGTGCTTACGATTACATTGTCACCTTCGCGCAAGAGCTTCGCTGCTTTCCAACCGGTCAGCGTCAATACCGGGTGATTCTCGGTAACGGCCAGCCATCGGCCCGCGTCCGTTCGCACTTCAATGATTCTGCCGACGTAATGCGACTCGAAAGCACCGACTAGCCCTGGCCCAGCAACGACGTTACCAGGCAGAATGCAGTTGGTGTGGGCTGGTGGTCCGTCAGGGAACTCATCGGCCCACTCTGATTCTGGCTTCTTGTCGAGCGGCCCACAGATCGGGCAAACCAGTTCATCACCGGCGGTATTCCAGATGCGGTGCATCTTCAGCCCATACTTGGCCAATTCCGCCTGTTGCTCGTTCGTGGCCTCGGCGTATGCCTGGGTGACTTCGGTCGTGGCAATTGCCGACGCCCTGGCTTCGCCAAACGTGGGTTCCAGCAAGTCGAGCAACTGCTGTCGCTTCATGCCAGGCGTGGAGAGGTACGTGCTGACCGCCTCCTGGATTGCCTTGCGCGTGGTCGCCGAGACCTGGCTGACTGCCAGGCCGCCGTGCTCCCTCGCCCAAGCGACGGCACGCTCGTTCGCAACGGCATGATCCCAGTCAATGCCAACCGAGTGACCGATCGCCTCCAGCTGTTCGGCCATGACAGCGGCCAGCTCCGGTTCGAGCGTGGCCTTGAGGGCCGCCTCATACGCCGCCCAGTCGGGTTCGCGGCCGGCCATAATGTCCTCGACTATCTCGTTGTGGTAGGCGGCAAACACGTCCTGGGCCAGCGCGCCACCAATACGCGCTTCGTACGCCGCCCGCTCTTCGGCCTGCTGACGGAGCAACTCCGCCGGCGTGAGTCGTGGTGGCCGCTTAGGGGCCGCTTTCTCGACCTTGTGTCCAACTGCGTCGTCCGGTGCATGCTCAGCAATTGGCAGCAGCGTGTCGAGATCCTCAGGGTCAACCAACGGCTTCCAGAACCATTTGGTGACAGCAGCCAACAGCAGCGCCCGTGCCTGCTCGGCAGTGACCGGCTTAAACCGCTGGTCCACAGCCCCATCAACTATCACGTGAACGCGGCCCCGGCTGTCCAAGCCTAGATATGCATCACCTGTTTCGCTCTGGGCTAGCCGCTTCATCCGTTCCACGGCTTGCGCTCCACAACTTCACCTTTGTCCGTCATCCTGGTCACTACTAGCTCCTGGCCAACAACTTTGGCGTCTTTGGTATATGACCAGTGGAACCCGGCCTCGCTCGTTGCCCGCAGGATGGCTGCCGGCGGCTTCTGGTAAAAGTGCACATTAGCATCGCGCGGTATTGGGAACCGCCCGCCATCGTTGGTCACGAGCTGCGCCTCTACGTACCGGTCGAGCGTAGCATTGCGTGCAAGGTCACGGGCCATGCCAGATGCTTGTCCGTACTTTGCCAGAACGGCAGCGCGCTCGTAACGCAGAACGGTGCTTACGTCCTCTTCGGATACTGGTTCATGCCAAGCTTCGAATGAATCACCGGCGGTAAATGAGACATGCCCAGAAACAGATTCGATAGGGAAGCTGATGGCAACGTCACCGAAAACGGCGCCAGCACCCTCGCTGCCGCTGCCGGCCAACGTTGCGTACCCATATACTGGGTTCATGCCGGACAGGCCCATGCGTTCTTCAGCCGCCTGCCTATCGTCTGCATAGCCTTTCCAGCGACCGTAGCCGGGCTTATTCTCTAGGTGCCAGTAAGAAGGCAACCCATTTTCGAGATTGTCGGCCAAATATTTGCTTCGGGTCTGTACGGTTATTTGAACGCCAGTGTCTGGCACTTGCTTTGCCAGCCGGTCCAGCTCTTCGCGGCTTACACCTGCCTCTTTTGCCAGACGGTCGGCAATTGCCTCGACACTGGCAGCGCTTTTGGACTGGACGCGCTCGGTATAAGAGCGAACCTTTTCGCTCTGACCGCGCAAAGAGCCAGGCTTATCGTCTGCTGCAGCGCCGCCCCCAGGTGCACTCCCACCAACCTGCCCAGGACGTCCAGCGTGGCCAAAGTTGCCACTGCCTGGACCGCCTTTTGCGATCTCCTCGGCCTTGCCCATGCCGTCAAGCGTGGACAGCAACCCGTTGATACGCTTCTCAGTCAGCGCCGCTGCTTGCTCACCGACAAGCTCTTTGACACGCTGCCAGCGCCGGTCCTGGGTCAGCCCCTCTAGCTTGACTAAGAGACTCATGCTGAACGGCCTCTCGCCCCAGGCAATGACAAACGGGCTGGATGGCGCATGCTCCGTCGCCGGAAAGGTCAGGCCGTTATCTATGAGCACTGGACGTCCAGGATCGTCTGGATGGGTCAGCCAGTTGCCAGAATGCCGGTCGAGATTGCAGAGCACTGTATCGAGCAGCGCCGCCTTCTCAAGCCAACGTTCCTGGTACTCAGCGACAGGCTTGGCTGGATCGTTGCCAGGAACGTAGTACAGGACGGCACCGCGCTCACCATCCAGGTCGCTCAGGTAAGCGACGGGAACCAGATACAGCCCCAACATGCGGTCGATCAGGTACGCCGCCTCCTCACGGCAGCCCTGCCAACCACCAATGCGCCGGATCAACCCCGGATGTTCACCATCCAACGGCTTCCACAACGCCGGCCGCTCCGGTAGGCCGACCGGCTTGATGGTGACGATCTCAACATCGTTGCGATGGTGCCCCAAGAGCGGCACGGGAACCGCCTGCTCGACTGGGCTGCCATAGTAGAGATCATCCTCTAGATCCACGCCCAGAACTTTGGTAACCGGCGTCGGGGACTGGAAAGGAGGACTGGAACCAGTCCCCGACTCACCGGTGGCAGGAGGTGCGGGAGGTGTCTCGGTTGGTTGCGGCGCCGGCTGGGTCAGTGCCTGCGAGATATTGATTACTTGCCCGCCCTGGACAGTCAGCAGAACATCGCCACCATCAACAGGGTCGTAGCCCAGCGTGGAACGGGCTTCATTGAGCTTGACGAGGCCGGCGTTGAACTCAGCGATAACGGCATTCTGGGCCTCTTTCGGGTCGAGTGTCTCCTGCGGCAGCTGCAGGTCGAACTTGACGTCCTCAACGCCGAACTGGGTCAGAACATCGTTGAAGGCGCTGCAGACGTAGGATTTGAGTGGGCCTAGCGCCATGCGGTAGAACGTCTTGTCCATGACGTCCATGAACCCACGGCCGCCCAGCCCCTGACCAGGCACGTTGCCAAACTCGGTCTGTGGCAGACCGAACGCCAGGGCGACGTTCTGCAACGCTTGCTTGTACAGCGCCTCTGGAAAGTCAGCTTTCTTGAGCACGCGCATGTTGCTGAACCCTGGCGGCAGGAACCGCACGCGCATACGCTCAGCGGCGCCGGAGGACATGCGGGCGTTGAACTGCTCTTCGTAGTAGGCAATCTGCTCCAGGCTCGCGCCCTCTGGCGCCTCAACCACACCTTCGGGCAGATTGCCCTCACGGTAATGCGCCAACTCGAACCCGGTGATGTTGGCGATCGTCAGGATCCACGGCCAGGCCTGCTCAATCGGTGTGCGACCGTAGGGTGCATCGTAGCGACGGAACCGTGGCTTGTACCAGACGGCCTCTCTCGTCCACCACGAAAACGGCATGCCCTTAATGACCTGGCCATAGGCAGGTGCGGGCGGTTCTGGCGTCCGACCGTGCTCATCGACGAACAGCAAGATCGTGCTGCCGTCCAGGAAGTGCAGCCCCTTGAGCTCCTCGCCATCGCGTTCGATATAGAACGCGCCAGCATCGAATACGAGAACGGACTGCAGAAAGCGCGTCAGCCAGACGGCCCAGGGCGTGACGCGGTCGGGTGATTCGGTCAGCCAGACGTAGGAGTGATCGTCTGCCGGGTTGCCGTCTTCGTCAACGAGTTTGGGCTCGAAGTTACCCATCTCACGTATGAGCGTGAAGACACACATATTGACTTCGGCGACGGTCTCGTAGACGCTGGCCAGCGCTGAGAACGGCATAAGTCCGTAGGCGGTGCGCGGCACGAGCGTGACGTTGACCGCCATGGGATAGTCGATCTCGCGCGGCAGCTCGTCCTCGTACGGATGCACTGCCGGCGTGATCGGCCAGCCAGGGGCAAACGTCGTTGCCGCCCAGGCTGGTGGCAGCGGTTGGCTTGGCTGCACCATGCCGCTGCTGCCCGTGCTCGCCTTCGCCTTAGCGACGAACTCGCTGCCGAGCAGGAACTTCGCTATGCTGTCGCGTACTCCCACTGGTTGCCTCGCAACAAAAAAGCCCTGCTCCGAACCGGCTACTCGCGGGTTCGAAACAGGGCCGAGAACCCCAATCGGGGTTGTGGGCCAGATATTTATCTAGACACTAGTCTAATCCACAGTTCTGGGCGGCGCAACTGTCCGCTTTGCACGTTTGCTAGCAGGCCGCATGCCCAAACACTTCTCAATGGCGGCTACCTGCATGAGCAGCGCCCGCCGCATCTCCTCAAGCAGCGCTTTGTCACTCATCAGGTTGGCTTGCCCTCCAGCAGGAGGAGGGGCAACTAGCTCCTTGTCTACCATTTGCGCCCCCGTTGTGCCTTAGCCAGCCGCTCGTCGAAACCGGGCGGCCTTTCATCCACAAATCTCAGCGCCTTGCCGTCTGGCCTAACTACTAGGCCCTTGCCGTATGCCTCCAGCACATCCGCTGATGGTACGATAGCCGACTTGCCCAGATAGGCAACGGCGCCAGACACGGCGTCGACCTGGTCGTCGTGTTCATCACCGGGGAAGGCACAGACCTCGTCGAGAAAGTCAGCAATCCAGGGACCCGCAACCAGGGCAACCTGGCCCCGCTCCGCCCTGGCCGCCCAGGTCATCGCCCGGCTGACCTTGTCTGTGTCTACGTCTACGCCAATCAGCGTAACGTGCATCAGCGATTGCTCACGGCTCAGCTCCTGGACCGCCGCCAGCCCGTGCAGCGCCTTCTCGACTAGATGGATGACGCCAGGGTTGGCCTGCATCGTGGCAATAATGACGCTGCGTGCGTCAGGCCACTCCCAGCGTCCACGGATAACATTGCGGATGTAGAGCGTACCATCCCGACCTAACGCCGCTTCGGCAGACGCCGTGTAGTCCGCCGACGTCTTGGTGCTGGCCGCCAGGTCCCAGTAACGTACCCAGCGCAGCCCTTCTGGTGCAGCGTCGACGACACGGAACCACTGGCGCTTGAAGAGCGCACCCTCGGCCTCGATGAACTCGCCCTCCAACTCCTGGCGAGCGAAGCTGTTGGTGTACTGCCGGCGTACTGAGTTGTAAAACTCCGGTGCCAAAAACGGATTGTCGAACGTACGGGCACGGAACAGGGCCACGTCTGTGCCATTTCTGCGCGCGTGCCCGAACACCTCGTAGGTCCAATGCTGCCGGCCCTTTGGGGTAAAGGTGGCCGACAGCCAGCCGGCACTGCCTGCATCACGGAGGCTAGCGATAACGATGTTGTAGGCATCGCGCTCCATCAAGCTGGCCTCGTCCAGATGCACACCAGTCAGGTTCAGGCCACGGGCACGTTCGGGGTTCTCCATGCTGCGAAAGACGATCTCGTTCTTGTTGCTCAGCGTGACGCGCAAGTCCGAGTTGTTGACAGCTACAATATAGTGCAGACGCTGGCCCAACTGCAGATACATGCGCCAAGTCGCGTCCCGGAGCATGGTATAGGTCGGCGCGTAAACGCCGTACAGCCTGCCGCCACCAGCATCAGGGGCACCGGCCCGTGTCAGCATGTCATAGGCGCCAGCAAAAGTCTTGCCGGCACCACGGCCACCGCACAGGGCACGATAGCGGGCCTTACTGTGGCAGAATGCCGCCTGGGCTCTCGATAAGCCCACATCTATGGACGGCTCAGCCTTGCCCTTCTTCCTCGCCGCTGGTCTCTGCGACGTCATCGCTGTCTTCGTCTGCATCCTCTGCCCGCTCTACAATATGCTCGACAATTCGCACCCGCAAGGGGCCGGCCTCAGGGCCAGTCAGCTCGGTGCTCTCCGTCCAGCCAGGCTCCCCCGGTCGCTCCCGACCTGGCCCATAGCGCAGCCACTTGAAGGCGTCGGTCTTGCGCACTTCAACCTCAGCAGCCAGGCGCGCCTGAGCCCGAGCGTGCTGGACCTCAGTACGAAACGTACGATAGGGTTCGTTCTCCGGTCCGGGTCGCTGCCCGCGTGCCATCCAACGCCGGAAGGTAAGAGGATCAATCCCTGCTGCTTGCGCTGCCACCCAATCGTAGGCGCCAGCGCGGATATAAGACACGATCGTCGCCTGTGTCTCTGGAGTGAGTTTCGTTGCCCTACCCATTGTCAACCAACTCCGGCTGTAAGCCCATATCAGACATGCGTTCTAGAGCGACGGCAACATATTTAGGTTCCAACTCCATGCCATAACAGATGCGGCCTGCTTGCTCGGCGGCAACCATCGTCGTACCGGAACCAAGAAATGGATCAATAATCAACCCTTTTGTCCGGCCAATCAAATCTACTAGAAGCTGCATCCCATAAGGCGGATCAGCAACTATGGCATCTGCCTTTCGCCCACCCATCAGCCGCGCCATATCCTCGGCCTTGGTGCTGTCGCCACACATTACCCGGTGGCGCCGATCAAGCACAGTCAGACTTGGTATCTCCCACACTTGGCCGAGCTGGACTTGCCATTTCTGCTGCAACTCTTCGGCGCGATCAACGTCTGCCTCTGGACCGTCGCCCAATTCCGCCCCGCTGTACTCTAACCCGTTCTTCTTGGCAAGCTCCGCCAGCATTGCTTGCACGCCAGCGCTGCTCGTTTCCACGTCGCGTAGCAGCTCGTCGAGCTTGCCCTTGTCGGCGACTGCCATGGCGCTGAGTGGATCTAGCGTCGCCAGAATCAGCGCTTCCTCGCGTTCGTCGAGATCAACGTAGAGCACCGGCACCAGCGGCTCCTTACGCCGCATGGCTAGGCTCACACGCAAATGGCCGTCTATGACAACGCCTGACCGTTGGTTGACCACAATTTGCTGCACCCAGCCGACTTCGTCCAATACACCTTCGAGCGCCTCCTGTTGCGCCTTGGGGTGAATTCTCCAGTTAGCAGGGTTAGCGCACAGCTGCTCCGGGTCTTCCTCGCCAACGCCAACTATGCGGTTCCGCCAGGCCTCTTTGGTTACCACTTATGCCAACTCTCCATTTATCAATAGTCTACCACCGGGCTGGGCAAAAGACTAGAGCAGCCAGGCCAGTGGCGTCATGGCGAAACGCTCGGCGCATTCTTGCCAAACCGCCTCCCGCCGCAGGCCGGCACACTCGCACCAAGTGTCGAAACTGTCGCCCCCGTCGCATATCCAGGCCAGCGCCTCTAGCCTCTCTGTGTCATCACGGACGATCTGGTACCAAGCCCTAGAGCGGTCAACGGTGCGGCAGCAAATATCATCCAGCGCCCGTGCGATGACAGCCAGAGCCAGACAGCGCAGCGTTGACTCCGGGTCGCGTGCTTTCGCGCCAGCATGCACTCCATGCAGTGGGTTCTCGGCAACATCATGCACCCTCACGGTGACCGTCCTGGGCCAGCAACTTGGCCAGGCGCTCGCGCAAGGCATCGTTCTGCCGCTGCAGGATCGCGCGTGAACGGTGCAGTTCCAGAATCTCACCCTGCAGCTGCTCGATGACCTGCTGCTGATTGCGCAACTGCTGGTACAGGGCCTGGACTTCCAGTGTCTCGCCAACCATCAGTGCCTCCGCTATCGGGCATGGTCGTTGCCAAGACATGCCACTATGGCATCCCAGTCGTCTGGCCGCCAAACGTAGACTTCCGCTGGTGTCTGGCGCAGCGCCTCCAGCCATTGCTGTTGGGCGGCCGTGAGCTTGCCACGGGCAGTCTTCAACTCGGCAAAGATCAGGCGGGCATCGCCTGGCCGGGCATCTGCCCTGACGAGCACAAGATCGGGAAACCCGGCTGGTGAATGGATGGACCGCCAAGTGTGGTAGCACAGCCAACCATAGAGACGGGCCAACTGGCGCACCTGGCCCTCGAACTCGCTCTCCTTGATGGGCAGCGGCCCGTTCTTCAGTCCACGCATGATTACCTCGACGTCAGCTAGTTCGGCCTTCAGCCGGTCGCGGTACTCCTGGCATATAACCAGCTCCTCCTCAGGCGTGCCACGGACGACCGGCATCAGCAGTTACCCTGCCGCTCTTCGCCACCGTTACTGGGAGGCATGTAACACATGGCCTGGTTGGCAGATTCGTAGTAAGGCGGGTAGTAACCCCAAAACACCTGCCGTATTCCGGGTGCTACCAGTCGCTGCGTCTCTGACGTCACCGGGACCGATCGCTGCGGCACACCGGCAACAATGACACTCTTGTCCTCGCTCATCTCTTGCACTTCCCATCTGAGAACCCGACCCCAACCGTAGACACGCTTCTTGCCAATTGCCGCGATCGTCGCCAACAGGTCTTTGATAGCAGCAGCATCACCAACTGCCCACCAGCGGACCCAGGGCGCAACACGATAGAAGACTGGCATGTGGTACGCCTTGTAACGCCCCTTGCTGGTCTCGATCCGACTTACAGCAACATCCAAGAGGTCGGTATGCTTGCCCGAGTCCTCACGCTTGTTCCAGTAATCGCGGCCCTCAGCGAAAGGCCGGCCCCACTCAGCAAACGAGCAGGCGTAATAGCGATAGTCACCGTCGTAGACCATCAGCAGGGGAAGCGTTGGCGCCATCATCTCTCTCGAAAGGGCAGCCAGCGAACCCTGTCCAGGGATGCTTGCCTCTGGCTGGCCATTGAACTGGCGGCGGCACGCCTCGTAGAGCAGTATGCCGTCCAGCGGCAGATACGGGTCAGAGATGACGCCACAACGAAGCCAAGCGGTGATACAGATTGGTCTAAACATAGATCGCCAGCTTCGGGAATTCGGCTACCAGCCGATTCCACAATCCTGGGTCGAGACGCTTCAGATAAGCGTAGCGGCCAAACCCAACGGCGGCGGCACCGAGGACTGGAGCAATCCTCATCTCCTTGCGATCAAGCCCTAGCGCCGCCATCTTGTCATATGCCGGGTTGTACGGTACCTGGAATGTGGCCAGGTAGGCCCAAATATCGTCAACGCTCCAGAAGGTGAGCGGGCAGAGATGCCAGGTGCCATCCTCCTGGCAAAAATAGAACTCGCCCTTACGCAGAGCATTGAAATGCCGACCAGTGCTTTCGTCTGCCCGCAGGCCAATCGCAACGGTCTCCAGGCTGAAGCGCTGGACAAACTCGGCTGAGGGCTCCTGGATCAGATGCTGGCCGAAATTGAACTCCAGGTCCGGCGTGCTAGTTGGGTGGCCCCAATAGCCGCCCTGGCGACACATTTCAAGCAGTGATGGCTTGGCAGCAATCACCGTGACGTTGGCTGTGGCGGCAATGAACTCGTACGTGTCACCAAGCTGGGCACCATCATCGAAGAACGCCGCCGGCGCCTCGGGGACAATCGAGCGGACAAGATGCAGCAACACCGTGCTATCCTTGCCGCCCGAAAAGGCGACGCCGATTGGGCCTGCCAGGGCAGCTTTTTCAATCAAACGCTTGGCCCGTTCGACCCTGCGCCTGAAAGAAGCAAGCTGCCCCAGCAAGCAGTCCGCCTTGCGGACTACTTCTCCTGGCCGCGTTTGTCGGCCATATCTCACCTCCTCATTGCATAGCATTCAGGAGCTCCCGGATGGCAGCAGCATTGTCGGACAGGTGCTTGTCGTAGGCCGCGCCAGCCGGCAGGGCTACCTGCGTACCCTGCGCTTTCAGCCGTGGGTTGATCTCGCACCAATCGAACTGCACGGCAATCTTGCCCATCCCGACCCGACTCATGCCGCCGATGTACGGCCGCTTGGAGAACACTGCCAGACAGGACAGAAACGCTTCGTATTCGAGTTCGTCCACATCATGCAGAAGGATTTCCCAGTAAAACTCACTGCCGGCGGCAAAGGTCTCAACGAAATAGCGCATCTGCTGGTGCTCGCCCACGGAATCATCTGTCACATTCTCCCCCTGGCGCTGCTTCTCCCGTTTCGCGGCCGCTGACGCTTCGAGAAGGTGCCGAACCTCAGGAGCAATCAGTAAGCGCAGATTCTCGTTCTTCTCGTCGTCGCGCCGGGTGTAGGCCTCTTCCTGAAGCATTTCCCAGACGGACCGGTCCTTGTTGGCAAAACGGTCCGGGACGATCAAGGCAGTTTCTCGGCAAAGAGGGAACAGTTTGCCGACTGTAAGCTTGCCCTCCATGATCTGATTGCCCATCGCGCCACCAAACACAGAAACAAGCGGGATCAGGCGGCGGAGCTCACGAGCAGCATCAATATCCAGGCCACGATCGCCGACCTTGGTAAGGGCACCACCAGAGAAGAGAAAGTAGAAGGCCGGCAAGGGCAGGCCGTGCACTTCCCCTGTCTCCTCGTCCACGCCATAGCCGAGCCGGCGGCACATGTAGAGCATGCCGCAATCGCGCAACTGGCCACGAACACTATTGCCGGAGATGATCGGGATTTCTTCGATCCCATCGGGGGTAACGACCTTCTCGCGCCGGAGCTTGGCATTGATCCCGAGCGTCTCACCGATATGAGAAATACTGGACAAAGCGGTCACAAGACCCTCAAACTGGTAATCCATCACTCTCTCCTTCCTGCCAGAATGCATCATCGGCGATCTCGGCATCGTCCCATTCATCCATCTCGGCGGCAGCCCGTTCGGCCCGTTGTGCCTTACGTTCTTCCGACCAGACTCGCACTTGCAGCACCAGCGTCGTCGCTTCATCGCGAAATAGACGCAGCAGTTGCCTCTCCTCCGCGGGAGAAAGACTGTTGAGCAGTGTCTCGATCTGAGAGCGCTGGGCCTTATTCGTGCCCAGTACCGGCACCTGCATCTTAGAACAGAGTGAGTTGACGAATCGGCTCAGGCTGTTCGTGTACGCCGCGCTGCGCACGTTGTCCGTCAGGATGCCCCAGTACTTCAGCCGCTTCTCGCCCCACACCGACCAGTCCATGCTCAGATGGACCGCCTGAATCAGTCTCGCTGCTGTCTCTTCCAGTTCCAACGTCTGCCTCCTTCTGGGCCAGAAATAGAGCCAAGGCGAATAGCGATGAACCACGCCACGGTCGGAGTGATCCTTCGAGCACCCGCCAGGAGCTCAAGCCAAACTTCACAATGCGATGGGCGAGATAATCCCCAGTCTCAATTTCGTGCTTCGAAAAGAGCGTGAGGAGTGAGCACATTGCTGCGAGCAACGACTCCAGTCGTGCCATATCCGGCACCACCCGCTGTTCCTCGAATTGCCATAGGCCGGGCTGGGCACGAAAGAGCAGGTGTTTTTGGCCCGAATCGGCGATGACAGCCAGGATCGCCTCAGGCAATAAGGCGACCATGCGTTTCTTCTCAGCCTTCGAGAGTGGATACCATTCACCAGCCACGACAAAGTGGCTGTAGTTGCGCATGCACTGCGGCTTGTCCTTGCCAAGCCGAGCTTGCAGAAGAGCACTGCGCTCGTCGGCACAGAAAGCACAGGCCGGGCAGACCCAGTCGCTTTGCCACTGCCGCGCCTTGTCGTGGTCGGTGAACGTCACCTTCACGAACTCGCGATAGGGCACCGCCCGGCCGGGCAGGACAGCGCCACAGAGCCAACATCTACCCTCAGCTGGAACCGCAGCGGCAACTTCGGGCTCACCAGCAGCTCGATAGAGCAATTCAGTCGCGGTCACTGGCGCTGTTCTCCCCGCAATCCAAGACCTCACGACGCGCGATCTGCCCACAGGCAAGCCACCTCGGGTTCCACTTCTGCACCGCCGTCCGGCCCGGGTGATGCAACCGCCGTAGCTCATGTGCGATCTGGCATTTCCAGATGGGGTGTTGGTCCGGATCGCGCGCTATGGATACGTTCTGCAGCCAGCTGCAGTCCATGCACATGCCGGTCGCGAACCCGAATGCTCGGTGCATTCGGGCAATGGCTTCAGGGTCCTTGCCCATTTACCTGCCCCCCAGTCATATCATGCGTGCTCCTCGCGCCAGGTTTGCACTGCCTTTCTCAGTAGCTTGGCCGCCTTCTCAGCCACATGGGCTTCACGTTGCACGTCCTCCTCGTCCACGAGCCTGCCCAGTTCATGACAGGCCACAGCATGCTGGTACTGGTACTCCCGTTTCTCCCAGCGCTTGTCCGCATCTGCCCATTCGAGCACTGCATCAATCAGCGCCTTGGTGTCCGAGTCCGGCTCGTAGATAAGAACCGGTCGTTCGACGATCCGCTCAATTGGTTTCTCTGCCTTGTAGAGACCTGCCTTGTAGGCAGCCAGATCAGCGCGGGCCAGACCGACCTCTACCTGGAGCAGCCCGATAAGCTCATGTGCCTGGATAACGTGCTCACGGACCCAACTGAGATCCACTGGATCGAGAATATCGCGCGCTTGGGACGGTACGGGCTCACTCATGGCTGTCACCCCTCTGGAAAGACTTCACCACACGACTACTGATAGTCTGCGTGCTGCGCGGCACAAGCCGACTGCGGCCACTACCAGCCATGCGTGCAATGGCTGCCCACGGCATACCTTGCTGGGAGCACCGACGCATGAACTCCATACCATCCGCACCTGGCTGCCAATACCGGGCACCGAACCAGCCCCGCCGGATCAACTTGGCCAGCCAGTCCACATCGTCAGCGTGCAGCAACCAGTTTGGCCATCGCGTTGTCCGCACGTGCGCACGCATGGCCCACCTCAGGGCTGCAGCCTCGTCTACCTTCCAAATTGCCGCTGCCTCTCGTAACGTCAGCCAGCGGTGAGGGCGCCAATAGCGCCGGGCGAACCGGCGCAAGGTCTCATCGCGGAAACGGTCCGGATCGTAGCAAGGGAAATTCTGCTCGGCCTGCAGGAATGCCAGCAAGTTGATCCGTGGCACGCGCCAGATAGTGTGTCCACCGCCAATGTCGCAGCAGCGCTCAGGCCGCAAGCGCCCAGCTTTTACTAACAGAGTTGCCGAGCCATCCGGCTCACCCATTGCTCGTTCGATCTGCCGCAACGACAGGTACCGCCCCGAGCCACGCAAAGAGCGACGAGCGTGATCCTCCAGGCGTATGTGTACCGCGTTTGTCGTCCGCCCAAGTTCGCGAGCTAGCTCCAGCACGCTCATCCGGTCGGCATTCCGGCTGAGGAATTCATCTTCCTCTGCCGTCCAGCGTCGGGCCTTTTGAGCTCGCCGTCTGCCATGCAGTGCCAGCCAAGGTGGCAGACCGCGACGGCGAAACAGCTTTGCCGTCTGCAGCGATCTGTCCGCTGCCGCGATGGCATAGGCAACGTCAGAACTTGCCAAGGCCATTAACCTGCTCCTCCAACCTGAGCGAGAAACCGCAGAAACTGGGTCAGCGGGCAATCGTGGCAAATGTCCGCAAACCCACGGCATTCGCACTCAGCACATACCAAGCCCTTCGCCTGCTCCACTTCTTCCCAGCGTGGTGCGCGCTGAGTAGCCTCGGCTAGCGCACAAGCGGCGCATGTGGCCCTGGTCGCCAAGCGGACGCCACTAGCTGTCAGTGTATGTGGCGCCACAGTCGCAGGAGCCTGTTGTGCCACACGGCGCTTGGCGAGGCGCACCATTGCCTCAGTTTCCTTGGACGTCATTGCGCCCTCGATGACATTGCGGGCCATGGCGCGCATCTGCTCTTCACTTTCTAGGTTGGCAAGCGCTGCAGCTGCCTGCAAAGGCAGGCGTTTCTCGTCCACTTGCCTCTGCAGGTCATCGGGCAACCGGAGTAATGCCATTCGGTCCACGACAAAGTTCCAGGCTCTGCTCGACACGCTGGCAATTTTCTGGATGCTCATGCCTTGAGCAGCCATCGACTGGAACAGCCGTGCTTCCTCTGTCGGCAACAGACTCTCACGAGCCACATTCTCGGCAGCAATGGTGGCCAGCTGGCCCAGTTCATCGAGATCGTCACGTATGAGGCACGGTACGGTCGCCATTTTCGCCATCTTGGCTGCCCGCCAGCGGCGGTGACCACAGATGATGACATATCGCCCGTCTGCCGGGGTGACAACCAGCGGCTCCAGAATGCCAAGCTCCTGGACCGACCGCATCAGCTGTACCATCTCTTCAGCCGGGTAGTCTCGGCGCGGGTTGTGCGGATGCGGGTCCAGAAGGCTAGTCGGGATGAACGTAATTGCTACCACTTGCTACACCTGCTTACCCACTAGTCCTACTCCGGCACGTGTCGGGGCGCCAGCATGTATACGTGCTCACCCTCGTGCAGCTCGGTCGCGCAGATACGGGCCAACGTCATGCCGCCACCGTCCGTCAGACCAATCCTGACATGCTCGCTTTCGACCGTGCTCAGGAACTCCAGCAGCAATTGCACGCCGAGGGGAATCGTTGCCTGGTCCTGGGTGACAGCATCCACCGTGATCTCACACGAGCCAGTGCTCTCCTCGCCACCACTGAGTTTCAGGCCACCGTCGGCACTTGGCCACTCGAACCGCACTGTCCCGCCCTTGGACGTGACTTTATCAATGCGCTTCAGAGCGGCGACAAGATCCGCCACAGCGACAAGACAATATGGCTGCATCAGCGGCAGGCTAAAGAAGCGCTGCCAGTTCGGATATTCTTCAGTGACCAATCGCGCCGTCACTTCGACCCGCAGATCAGCCTCGCCGTCGCCCCTGATCTGTATCTTTGGCGTTTCTGTGTCAGCGAATAGGCCGATGGTGACGTCTCCCTTGCCGGCAAGCACGCGCTTTGTGGCCGCAATCGTCGGCGCCGGCACGGTGAAGGTCGCCTCGGAGATACCAGGGGCGGGTATCACCGGCAGCGTCCGTGTGGCAATGCGGAAGTTATCCGCACCGACCAGACGCATCTCGTCGTTAGCGAGGACGAAGCGGACGCCGCTGAGGGCATTACCCAAGCTGGGGTTGCAGGCATACTCCACCTGGCCCAGCGCGCGCTTGAATGCCGGCGCGGCTACCATCCATGTGCCGCGCCATTCCACAGGTGCTGGCGTCTGATAGGCGTCGATCCCGTCCGGGTCGTTCCAGAAAGCAGCCAGGCGGGCCTTGCCTCGGCCTGCCATGTAACTGAGCTCCAGGGTAGACGGAGCCTCAGCGGTCACCCGGCCTTCAACGAACCCAGGCCCCAGCGCAGCAATCAGATCGCCAAACATAGGAGCGGCAAGAACGATTGCCCCCGTTTCTCTCTCACCCACGTCCGGTAACGAGAGCACCCGCACGCCGGTCTGGCCATCGGTGCCAGCCATCTCAAGCGTGCCGTCTGCCTGCACCCTGAGCAGCACTCCCGAGAGGGCGGGTATAGTCCGCGCCTTCCCAGCCACGGTCCGCACCGCCTTCAGCATGGCCAGCAGTGTCTCTTGCCTGGAACTGAACCTCATTTTGACGCCTCTGGCGGTTGTTGCTCGGCGGCTTCGCCCTCATCGGGTGGCTCTTTGGTTCTGGCACTCAGCCGCATTATGTTGCCTACGAGTAGTAGGGACCATCGCCGCAGGTCGGCATGGTGGCATGACCTCTGCGCTTGGCCAGCAAGGAGTGCAAGCAGACAGGCAACAAGCCCCCAGGCGATGCCTGCCGGCATCGAAACCGTCAGGGCCAGGAACCCACAGAGCAACGCCAGCATGACCAGCAGGATCTCAAGAACGTCCATTCAGCACCTCCCCGCACGCTTTCGCAATCGCCGCTCTCTCGGCGGCAGCCTTGCGCCTTAGCTCGTCCGTCGTTGCCGGCGCGAACCTCCTCACCAGGTCGGCTGCGTACTCTAGCAGCTCCGGCCCATCATAGCCCAGCGCGTCACCTTGCTTGCACGCCGCCAGCAGATCGGGTGCCGCCAACACCAGGCTCCTGTAGGCGCTGGCATCAATCTCGTGTAACTCCTGCGTCTCATCCCGTTCCATCCCGCACCTCCTCGCGTATTTTGCCCGTCTCACCCCGGCGCAGCCGGGCCAATTCGACCAACCGTTCAGCCATGCCCCTGGCAATCCATGTATCTGGTGCCTTGGGGCAAGGCGTCCGTACCTGGCTCGCAACGATGCTGGCGAACCAGTCCTGCCAACGCTTGTCCTCAACCTGCAAGGACACGCTGCAGTAGTTGCCGATCAGGGTAACGAGATAGCCCATCTTGTAGCCCTTATCGATCACCTCCTCGATAGTCTGCGACGCCAGAATGACGTCATACAGGCGACCATGGGCCGCAATGTAGAAATCCCAGCGACGCAGCCCAGATTCACGGACCAGGTGGTTCATGCCACACATCAGGAGCATGTTGCCCAGCAACAGCCGTTCAAGCACGGCGTCATGGACGCGGGCAATATCCCGCCCTTGCTGTGCCGTCCGTTTCCAGGAGAGATACGGTCTAGCAGCATCCTGCCACAGCGCGGCCCCATCCCACACGGGCTGACCCGCTCCCGCCCTAAGCTGCTCCAGAACCGTCTCTCTCTTCGCTAACTCAGCCATTGCCGTCTAATCTCTCTCCAAGCTGCACAGCGCACATTGCGCACGCACAGGGGGATATATATATCCCCCTGTGCTGTGCGTGCGCAATGCAATGGGGGTTGAAGTGTGCACAGGGGGTGTGCGCACGGTGTGCGTAATGCAATAGCCATTGAACTGGTGCCCAGGTATGCACTCCGGCCTCCTGGCGGTCTCTGGTCATGACGCCAACCCCCATTGCCCGGTTGACAGAGTGACAACTTTGCCTTGACGCCTGAGTTCGCTCAGCCGTGCCCGCAGCTTGGATTCGTCGTTGTCGTCCAACTCCAGGGCCTCGGCCAGCTCACGGTTGCTCATGGCGCCGTTTCTCAGCGCTGAGAGGATACGGGATGCAAGAGGTGCGTGCTCAGCAAATTCAGGCGTTGCGGTCAAGTCTGTCTGGCGCAGATCAACCTGCTCAAGAACCCCATCGGCGCGCTCTTGGATGGTCATGACCAGAGCATGCTCAGGCAGGCTGCCGCGATAGTTCGCCTTGTGACACGTCAGCCGCACGGCAGTCGTGTGTTCATCGCGACGTTTCGATTCCATTTGCCAGACAATGCGGCTGGCGTTGAAGAAGTACACCGATCCAAACATCTTGTCGGCGCCAGTTGCAAACGGGCTCTTATTGGGGTGGTGCAGACAGAGAATGCCAACATCGCGCAGTGTGCCCAGGGCCCTGAACATCGCTAGCGCTGAATCAGCCTCCTCCGGGGCCCCATTTGCAGCCATCCCCAAAGAGTCCACCACAACCATGCCGATGTTGTGTTTCCGAACCTGTGTTCGGATAGCACCGATTGACGATGCGAGCGGCGCCGCCTGCCGCTGGTGCAACACGGCCGGCGCATTAGCACGCCGGCCTTTGGCGATTGCGCGGAGACGCTCTGCATGGGTTTCGTAGTTGGTTTCCCAGTCGAGATACAACACATTGCGTGGCTTGCCGACACAGCGGCCAATGATGGCGTCGCCGGTTTGGATCGAGTAGGCCATGGCCAGTGCAAGCATGCTTTTGCCGCTCATGCCAGGCCCAAACAGGAGTGTTGGCCCGTCCAGGCTGATGTACGGTGACAGCAGCCAGGTATCGCCAGCTCGCGGTGAAACCGTGGCCAGATTGACTGGTTCCTCGCCAGACCGCCAGCGGTCAATAGCGAGTATGCTGACCTGGTTGAACGCAGCATGCCAGTCAAACTCCAGCCGCTCCTGCAGCGTCTTGGACAGCGATGCCCGTGTCTGGGCCGACATCAGGTTGAGGCGGCCGTACCATAGGAACTCGTCTGCTTCGGCAAACATGCTCGTGACGGTGCATTCTGCGGTTATGTCATCTTTACCCTCCCGTATGTATTGGAGACTGATAGTGACGCCGCTGCCCGCCCAAGTAAACTCGAACCCGTCATCTATCGTGTTCACCGTTGGTGGAGGCAGCGCGGGGGCAGTCGAAGAGGTTATGGACGGCAATGAGGATCTCCTTGCATATAGACGGGGAAGCACAGAGCCCGACCCTTCATGCCGCCACACTCCCCTGGCAAGGACCATGGCAACACGACATGACTGGTCGGGCTCTGTGCTCAACTATCTTGTTGAAGGTGTGGTCTGTCATGGCCTTATCCTTGCCAGGGATACCTTGAGTATACAATGCGTGCTACTGACTTGCAAGCGCTAATGGGCATATGCGGCGTTTCACGTCTCACACGTCGCCGCTGTTTGGCCGGGGCAATGAGTAACCATCTCCCCAGCAATTATGGCCCTACGCCACTGGCTCGTTGACGGCCCCTGGCGCTGTGATGATGTTGGTGTGCCCCATGATCGCCTGGACGTAGGGTTCGGATATGGGCAGCCCTTCTAGCTGGCGCCACGTCACCCAGAGGTGCTGCAAGAATATCTTCACCATCTTGCGCCGGGCGCGGTTGTGGATGTGCGCATCCGTAAAGTCCCAGGAACGGGCTTTGCGATGGGCAGCAGGGTGGCGGCACTCTGTAGCTACGCAGGCACACTTGGTGCAGTATGGCTCAGGGTGCTGCCGCCGCTGTTCCGCCTTCTCTTCGTAGTAGATCTCGGCGTAGATAGGCGTCTGCATGCGGATGAACTCGTCACCGATCAGATACAGCAGTGACTTGAGCCGGCGGTTGTAGGGAAGAACCTGGCCCTTCGTTGGTGCATCTATGTGCCCGTCAATGACTGCGTAGCCGCAATAGCGCCACAGTTTGGAGACAGTGTCGAAACGACCAATGTCATCGATCTGCGCCAAGAGCTGAGCAGCCATTTTCCCTTCGCTCAGTCCACGTATAGACGTGATCCATTCCCAGATTGGGCCAGTGGTGGCCTTGGCAGCCTTAATCATCTGCCGACGGGCTGATTTTAGGGCACTATCAAGCCCGAATCCAGCGCCTTTTGCCCCACGGCCAAACGTGTCTATGAAATCCTGCTCCATACCAGCGTCCATCTGGCACACGCCGCGCTTGATTGCGCTAATGCGGAGCAAATGGCGCTTGCGCATTTCTTCAAGCTCTTCGAAGAAGAGATACTGCTGCCAGAGCATGGACAGCTTGTGGATCTTCTGCGGACGGTCGACTTCGGCTTCCTGCAATTCATCGGACATTGGTTCCTCCTATTAGCGCACTCATGATATGGGTTTCACCTTTCGGCTAGCTCGCACACTAAGGCTGGGTTCCACTCACTCTTTGGCTCGCACACGTCAGCTGGGTTTCACATGGTGAGTGGCTCGCACACCCGGCTTGGGTTTCACGGCTCTTGTGGCTCGCACAGCAATGCTGGGTTCCACATGGCGAGTGGCTTGCACTCGAAGCTTGGGTTACACGAGCACCGTGGCTCGCATGCTTCTCTTGGGTTTCACTACTAGCATGGCTCGCACCTCGGGCGTGGGTTTCACCCGGCCAATGGCTCGCACTTGCTGCCTGGGTTTCACGCGTTCGATGGCTCGCATGTAGGGCATGGGTTCCACAGTGGCCGTGGCTCGCACCGCTCAGCTGGATTTCACTAGCCGCCTGGCTCGTCTCGGTTATGCCATTTCCACTTCTGCCTGTACTGCCAACTGGGCTGCCAGCTCGTCAAGCTTCGCCTTGAGAGCGGCTATTGTTGCTAGCACGTCCCCACCGCTGGCGGCAATGACTGCCAGCCGTGGCCGAGCGTGCCCGATGAGCGTCTTCAGCAAGTACTCCTCTACCCTGGCTAGGGCGTCTGGATCACTGCTTCTTACATACCCTGTGTCCTCTGTCGTTCCGCCGACGAAATCAGGCACGTCAGCTTTTCGCCCGGACCCTAGGATTATCTCCGTCGTGCACTTGTTCGCTTCGTTTATTATCTCTTCGGCCACGCCCATGCGCAGCATGATCTTGTTTGGTGGCAGGATGTCAGCCGGTGCAGTGCCAACCTCCCTTGCTGCCACTAGCATTGTCCCTATCTCGCTGGCGGTCATCTTACGGTCCGCCATTATCTCAAGGGCCTCTTTCATGCTCGCCACCGGCGGCAGGTTCCGCGCCTTACGAGCCTCATTCCAGTCGGTGACGTCAATCGTTAGTACGACCTGCTGCTCAGCCATTCCTCACTGTCTCCTTTTCTTTGTACTAGGGGGGAACGGTTGCCCATTTCCCTGGCGGTTGCCGTCATCAGTGCCGCCCTTGCCCGTCCACAGCCGGCTTAGGACTTTTCTTCTGCTTTACCAATCGCAGCAGCGATCTGGCGGCGCGACAGCCCGTCTGCTGTCCAGTGCGCGATAGCATCGTCAGCCCTGGCTTGGGTCCAGCCACAATGCACCAGGAGGTACTGACGGACGTTCTTCTGGTGCTCAGCGTCGGACAGGTAGTCAGGCTCGTCATCCTCAGACACGGCCTGCGCAGCCCCTGGCGCGCTGTTGGCTTCCTGCTCCGTTTGGGCCGCTGCTGCGGCTGGCGGCGCAAGCTGTTGCAGCTCGCCAGTCCCGACGTCTACGTTGACTCGCCGTGCCGTTGGTACAGTCTCGATCTCGGTCTCGTCCAGCCAGCCCAGGCCGACGATGGACAGGGTAGCACGGCGCTTCCCTTTGGTGGTCGCCTTCATCAGAGCGTTAGCCCGCTCGTCGCCGCGCAGCGGTACCCATTTCCCGTTCTTCTCGAAGTAACGCTTGCCATTCGGTGCCGTCTTCCACTCGCCATCTTCCTTTACGAGTGAGACGGCCCCGATCTCCGTGTCGACCCGGCCGTCTGGCGTGCTGGCCTCAACGGTGACGATATAAATGTCGTCCACGATCTCGCGATTGACCACCCGCAGGCTGATGTTGTACAGCTTGCGCAGCTGGTCGGTTGCGCCACGCGTGGCGTACAATGTCAGTTTGCCGTTCAATTCGATATAGTCGAACGGCTTGGTAAGGGCGTTGAGCCCCAGGCTCTTGCACACTGCCTGATAGTAGTTGACCCGCTCCGCTGGCGTGAGCTGGGCCAAATCACCTTTGGCAATGACGGCCTCGATCACCTCCGCACCAGCCGGCGCTACCGGCTGCTTCACCGTAACTGCTTGCTGTGTTGCTTGCTGTTCAGTCATTGTCGTCCTCCTTGTCTTTCATGAACTCCTCTAGACCGGCGAAAAGCCGAGCGGCGCACTCCTCGCATATTTTATGCGTGGCGCCGCGCTTGCCCTGTCCAGGCTTGCTGCCCAACGGCTTGCCGCACCAGGCGCAGCGCACTTCGAGGCTGTCGGAAGCCTGACACTCGTCATTGTATGTGCAAGTCTCACAACCGTTCACTTGGCCCTCCTTCTGCTGGGCCGATTGTGCCGGCCCAGCCACATACCCAGGTATGTACGGATCATAGGCAGGCAGTTGTACGTTAGCCGCGATCCTGGCAATCGCACACTCCTGGCCCGTCCACCATGCGCATTGGCCGGTGATGCAATCCCAGGCCGGCCAGGACCCGAGCGGATTCATCGCCATTCGCAAGGGGCAGCGCTTCGCCACCTGGTGCTGGGTCATGCTGGCACCTCCGTGATCTCGCCCGTCTCGGCATCCACCCGGCGCAGGAACTCGTGCGTCTCCCGCTCGGCAGCATAATGCTCGCGTGTCCAGCGGGCGATCTCTTCATCTGCCGCTTGGTCCGCTTGCAGCCGTCGGGTTGCAGCCTCCAGGTCGGAACTGATAACGGCCTGGGGCACCTCTTCCACCTCGGCGCAGTCGGGCCGAAGGGCCTTGGCTGCCTGCTCGAATGCTTTCGTGTCCAGCTTGAGCAAACGGAAGTGCTTATTCTCGATCGCCCAGGAAATCGCCTGCTCCGGCTCGTAGTGCGTACGGGTGACAAGCCGGATTGAGACGCCGGGAACGGTCTTGCGAATGCCCGTGAGACGGTATACCTCCTCGGCGCTGTCGCGTATCTCCAGCTCCAGATCGCGAGCGCGATCGGTGAGGAACCGCTCTTTCTCCAGCAGCTCGGCATTCTCGCGGGCGAAGGCCTGGCGTTTCTGTTCCAGCATGTCATGCACATTGGCAGCAGAACGGCGAGCGTCTGCCAGGGCCAGAACAAGGGCAGCGATCTCTTTCTCGGTTTTCATATGACGCTCCCACTCCTTGCTATCGCGTTGATCTTCCTGACGTCGTTGGGGCCAGCACCCAGTTCGCGCGCCCTTTCCGCCCAGTAGGCGCACCGGTCTTCGATGTTGCTTATCCACTCGCCATCCTCGGGATACTTGGCGATCCGATAAGCCTGGACGGCCTCGCGTGTCCAGAACTCTAACATAGCGAGTGCTTCCTGTTTGTCCATGCTACCTCCCATCCCCGTCATGGTCCTGGTACTTGGCCACGGCTATTGCCGAGCAGATGAGCAGCATCGCGAAGCTACCGATGAGAACGCCGACGAGCACACCCAACCCGAACGCCATGGCTCACCTCCTGTGCGCCTTCCAAAGGGCATACGCTGTTTCGCACGCGAGCATGAACAGCGTCAGAATCACAATCGCTAGCCCTAGCATCAGAAGCGCCTGTGCGACGTCCGCCACGAACCATCACCTCCTTTGTGAAACAGGCCGAGCCTAGGCGTGATCGCTGGAACCACACCTAGGCTCGGTTGCTTCTGAGGCCAGAACGTAGTCCAGCCTCAGAGATGGATAGGCCCGCTTGAGCCCCAATATGACTTTACGGCCTGGTTGGCGCCGACCATCGCGCACGGCACGGAGCATGCCGTGGCTTATGCCTAACCGCTGCGCCATTTGGCGGTTAGACAAGCCGTCCTTTTCTTGCAAACGCCTCAATTCGTCCCTTATCGTTGCCATGCCGCAATTGTAGCCTACGCGGCGCCTCTTATCAAGCCCCATGTTGCTGTTTACCATGCGGCAGCGGCCGCCTTCTCAGCTATGTCGGCCTCGGCGTCGGTGACAATGACGCCGTCGGCGGTTACCTCGACATTGAAAACATGCGGGTTCCCGTAGGTCCGGCCACTGCGCCGGATGCTGAAACGGGTGCCAGCCTGGCAGCGCAAGAGATACTCGCTGCCGCCACCCATGCGCCCAGCGTCGCCCTGGGCGCGGTAGCCGTGCGCAATCACCTTGCCGAGGTGGTCCGCCTCGACGGGGTTGTCGGGAAGGTGGTGCTGCGTGGAGACGGCGCCGAACCAACCGCCCGGGGCACCGCAGCCCGGGCAGCGCTCGTTGGAGGGTATGGGCTGCCCATCGAACGGGCAGTGGGCGGTAAGTGGTTCCGAGAACCACCAGCCGCCCCGAAAGCCTGCGTGGTCACGAACCAGCAGGACGACGCCCGGCCCGGGCACTTCGGCCAGGACAGGCTGGCCGAAGGCGTCCTGGGTGAACGTGGCGCCTTCGGGCGGCTTGACGCGCACCAGCCGCCGGGCGCGCCCTTCCTCACCGACCCAGATGGTGCCGTCAGCGCGCAGGCTGATGCCGGGGCTGACGACGCCGCGGTCAACGGTAAAACACTTTGCCATGCCGGTAGCTCCTTGCCGGCCTATTCTGGCCCGGCCGGCGGGGCGGTTGGTGTACTACGCCTGCTGCGACTCGTTATAGTGGGCCAGGCCTGCTGCGAGGGCCTGGGCGGGCGTGGCGAAGCCGGTGTAGTCATCCGACTCGTAGGCCAGGCCGTCGCGGCTGACGCCGTCGAAGCGGTAGGCCCAGGAGCCGGCCGTGACGCTCCAGAAGACGATCATCTGGTCGCCGGGCGTGAAGCCTGACCCAGGGTTGAGTCCCTGGGCGGGCTTGCGCTCGCTGAGGGTGCGGACGGTGTAGGTCCAGCTGTCCGGCGTGACGGCGGCAACGGTCGTGTCGCCATGGCGCTCGCAGTAGGCATACATGCCCAGGGCGGGCATGACGGCGAAGGCGTCAGGCTGCTCCCAGTCACTGGTGCAGCCGCATTCGAGTGTGACTTTCCAGTAGTTGCCCATAGTTGTCTCCTTTACCGGCCTATTCTCGCCCGGCCGGCAGGGTCGTTGACTAGACGTGCGCCAGAGCACGGGCGCCCACTATGCGCCCGCTTTCGTCCCGAACCGTGTCGTCCGGGACCAACAGGTCCTGGCGCTCAGGCAGGGCCTGGGCGACAATCGACGACACAATGTACCAGACGCCTTCAGCCGGGTCGGGCAGGTTCTCAACCTGGCCGAAAGCTACGCGGTTGACGGGAATAGTGGTCCCGTCCACGTCCAAGACGTCCACCTGCTGCCGGGTCGTCGCCGCGCGGGCGATGGTGCCAGACGGGGGTACGACCAAGTGGGTTTCGCCCCTTACGAGAACGACCTCGTGAGGAGTGAGATTTACTAGCGTTGACATACGGCCTCCTTGCCGGCCTTTAGCCCGACCGGCGGGGCACATTATCACCAGCGGATGCTTGCCAGAGTGCGGCGCGCATCGACTATGTCCAGATGCGCGCCGCCCCAGTCGTTGCCATCGGCAGCATCGGCAGCCCTGCGCATCAAGGCGACTGCCCTGTGCAGGTCTGCAACGCTCGCGACACTGCCGAGCTCATGCTCGATGCGGTGCACGGCCGCTGCTAGGCAAGCCAGCGCCAGCTGCCGGTCGTGCCCCAGGGACGCCATGTCGGCATCCCTGAGATCCCGGTCCGTTTCCTGAATCGTGTCTTTCTGCCAGTAATCCATTATAGCCTCCAGCGGTACGCGCTAGCCGAGCACACTGTCGTGGAACACGCCCCAAGCGACCTTGCGGGCGTTGGCGGCAATAGCCGCCTCGCTCCTGGCAGCCGCCTCGGCGGCCTCGGCCAGGAAGCAATCGTGGCAGAAAATGGGATACTGTGCGCCGACGCTACCGGTGCTGACTTCTCTGCCGCACCGTGGGCAGCGACGCACTTCACAGAGTATCCACTGCGTGAATTCGCGGTCCGTGCCTTCAAGAACAACGTGCTTTTCAATCTCGAAACGGGCTTGCGGATACTTGGCTTGGACTTGTGCGAGTAGTTCGCGGATCTCTTTCTCGGTGTTTCGGATGGCCATTTCGTCCTCCTTCGTCTTATCTGCTACTATTGTAGCGCCCTCCCCCATGCTTGTCAAGATGTTTGGAGGGCCAAAACGGGCCTGAAACACTGACAGAAACATGACAAAAACCTGCCATAAAGATGCCATAAAGATGACATGATGTTGTAAATGCCATTGTGCAAGAGTCTGTACATGGACACT
>Ga0334722_10000729_pt1 | contig 46281 bp, 47 predicted proteins | sample C3_bottom_MG_FD_207210 | JGI IMG/M metagenome (GOLD analysis project Ga0334722, IMG submission 207210) | Sediment microbial communities from Yellowstone Lake, YNP, Wyoming, USA - C3_bottom | ecosystem: Environmental > Aquatic > Freshwater > Lake > Sediment | place: USA: Wyoming | collected...
GACAACATCGCAATCATCACCATCGACGACCGCAGCATCCAGGAGGTCGGCAGGTGGCCGTGGAGCAGGCAGGAATACGTCTCGCTGCTGCGGCAATTGAACCAGAGCAAGATCATCGCGTTCGATATCGCGTTCTTCGAACAGGGAACTCCGCTCGAAGACGAGGCGCTCGGCCGCGCGATGCGCAACGCGGGAAACGTCGTCGTCCCCGTCGAGGCGGTCACGTTCACCCTCCAGAACGGCACGTCCGCGCCGGCCCAGTGGCTCGCACCCGTTACCGCGCTGGAAAACGTCACGACCGGCGCCGTGAACGTGTACACGGACGCCGACGGCGTCTCGCGCGCGGTTCCGGTGCGGCTCGGCGACCAGCCCGGGCTCGCGTTCGCCGTCGCGGACAAGCTGCTCGGCAAGACGCCTGCATTTACCGACCAGCGGATGCTCGTGAACTTCATCGGCAAGCCTAACAGCTACCCTCGTTACTCGTTCACCGACGTCGTCAACAAGCGCGTCCCTCCCGAGACGTTCGCGGACAAGGTCGTCTTTATCGGCTCGACCGCCGCAGACCTGCACGACGACTACATCGTCCCGACCTCTGCGGGCAAGCGCATGCCTGGCGTCGAAATGCACGCGCACGCGCTGCAGACCCTGCTGACGCACCGCTTCCTGCGCAACCAGGACTTCACCAGCATCGCGCTGACCATTCTCGCGCTTTCCCTGCTCGTCGCGTTCCTGTTCTGGCGCTTCAACGAGCTCATCGCGATTTCCGGCTCTGCAATTCTGTTCATCGCGCTCATCATCGCGAGCGTTTCGTTCTATCACCGCGGGCTTTTGCTCGATTTGGTCCACGAACTGCTTGCAATCATCGGCGCAAGCGTGTTTTCCGTCGCGTACATCGCGCGCTCGGAAACCGCGCACAAAAAGCACATCCTCTCGGTCTTCGGCAAGTACGTCTCCAAGGACGTCGTCAAGCACCTGCTGGAAAGCAAGGGCTCGCTCGAGCTCGGCGGCCAGGTGCGCGAAATCAGCGCGCTCTTCGTCGACATCCGCGGCTTCACCGCCATTTCCGAGAAACTCACGCCGCACCAAGTCATTGAATTCCTGAACCATTATTTCGGCGAGATGACCGACATCGTGTTCAAAAATAATGGGACTCTCGACAAGTTCATCGGCGACTCCATCATGGCCGTGTTCAACTCGCCGCACGACGAGAAAGAGCACGCATACAAGGCAGTCAAGACCGCAATCGAGATGCAGGAAGCCTGCACGCGGCTCCAGAAAGAAGGATTGCCCGCAGTCAAGGTCGGCATCGGCGTCAATACGGGCAACGCGATCATCGGCAACATGGGCTCGTCGCAACGACAGGAGTTCACCGCATTGGGCGACACCGTGAATACGTCTTCCCGCCTATGCGGCGAGGCAGCCGGCGGACAAATCATCATCAGCGAAGCGACGTACGAACAGTGCAAAGACAAGATTCACGCCAAGAAACTGCCGCCGATGAAAGTCAAAGGCAAAGAAAAGGCGCTGTCGGTGTACGAAGTGACGGGACTGAAGAAATAAGATACTTTTAAAAAGACGGCGCATCAAAATCAGCATATACGCGGCGGTACCAAAGTGGCCAAATGGGCACGCTTCAGAGGCGTGTGGGTTAGTCCCTTCGCAGGTTCAAATCCTGTCCGCCGCATCAGGGGGATTCCATGGATAACTACCAATTGCGCGCGAGCGGGTCAGGAAAATATCAGCAGTTCTCGTGCGACAAGTCATCGGATAATCTCGTCCGGTCGCTGACCATGTACGGGTTTAGCGACTCCATCGAATTCTCCAAGAAGAACAAGGACGGCTCCCGCTACGGCAGCATGTGGTCGCTGAACAACATGGGCTGTTTCCCGGAAATCGGCGCCCGTGAACGCCTCAAGGACCTGTCGCTGAATGACGTCCGCAACCTTGCCACACGGATAAGCAGGCTCCTGTTCGACAATGGCGCGCAGGCAAATCCTATTCTCGAGGAGCTTATCGCCCTGCATGCTGCGGAAAAGAAAGCGATTGAATCGGGGAGGATCAAGTTCCCCAAGATAAGCGAGGAAGAAATGTCAGCCTCAGATTTGTGGTGAATTACCGCTTCTTCGGATGCTTCTTTTCGTAATGCGAGAACACCTTGTCGACGATGTACGCGACAATGCTTCCGAGAATTGCTCCTGCGATGATGTCAGTCCAGTAATGCACGCCCAGATAGACGCGCGAATACGCCACGAGCGCGGCAGACAGCAAGGCGATGATGCCGAGCGTTCGGCGATACAACTCAGTTGTCGTCGCCATCGTGAACGAGAAGCCCGCATGCTGGCTCGGGAAGCTGAATCCTTCAGGAGCCTTGCCGATGAGCGGCGCCGCTCCGACGGTAAACGGCCGCGGCCTGGCGACAATCAATTTCAACGGCTGCGTGACGCCCCACGTGAGCAGAATCGAGGCAATGCCGCGCGCGATGATCTTCTTGTCCGCAGTCAACAGCATGCACAACAGAGGAATCGCAGGGCCCCAATCAGAGACCAGCGCCATAAACAGGTTGAGATTCATTGTTTCTTCCGGGAACCGATGCCGATGCGCAGCAGCACCGCGCCCCACACAATGGAAATCGTGGCAAACATGCCTGCAAGCCCCGAGCCGGCAAGCGGCAGGTCAAGGAACGCGTTGCCCGTGATGAGCGCTCCCGACGGCGTTTTCTTCGCGCTCTCGATAGCGTCTTTATTGTCATTATAGAGACTGAGATAGCCCTTCAACAGCAAGTCCTGCGTGCTCGTGTGCAGTTCTCCCGTGTAGCCGCGCTGGTTGCGCTCGCGGAACAGCGTGGCAGCCGTCGACTTGAACTCGTCCGCAGTCTTTGCGCCGGCAAGCGCGGCAATCGCGTCGCGCGTCAAACGCACCGTGACGTCAGGATGCGGCGCAGAACCCAGCCAGACATTGACCTTGTTGCCGGTCACGCTCGCGTCAAAGGTCTGCTGCGTATCCGTCAAGATAATCTCGATTTCCGGCGGCTTGCCCGTCAAAGGATTGGCGTGCAGCTTGTACGCGCCGAGCAGCGTCAGGACCGAAGCGATATCGGCCTCGCCGACCGTCGGAGCGTGCGCGCTGGACAACGACTGCTGCGCCGGAGCGCTGCCGAGCTGCGTGCCGCGCGTCACGGCCTGATTGATGAGCGGCGCGCGGTATTCGTCAGGAACAGGAACCATCGTCGGAACGATGACGAAGACGTAAATGAGAACGCCTAACACGATGAACGCGGCAAAGCCCGCAAGCGCGATGAACAAGCGCGTGTGGCGCTCGTGATGGTGCGAGGCGTGCGACAACGCAGCTTCGATTTCGTGGTCTTCGTAGCCTTCCTGCTTCAGCCGCTCGCCGGCCTCCCGAAGCGAATAGCCCTCATCCAGCACGGAATCGACGTAGGAAGACAGCTTTTTGTCCATCGCGCGTCACGCGGCAGTTCGAGTATTAAAATCTAACTCTCGTGCATAAGTTTATTATAGTTGAAGGGGCGCGAGCAAATCATGAAATTGCTTGACATCATCCACGCGTTGCCGCAGCAAATCCGGGAAGGGGTCCAGCTCGGCAAGGACGTCAAATTGACGGGCGAATTCTCGAACATCGTCGTCACCGGCATGGGCGGTTCGGGCATTCCAGGCAACCTGCTCCAAAGCATCCTGCACGATTGCAAAATCCCGATTATTGTCCACAAAGACTACACCGTGCCCGGCTTCGTCAATAAAAACACATTATTCTTCGCGATCTCGTATTCCGGCAACACCGAGGAAACGCTTTCCGCGTTCAAGGAAGCGGTCAGGAAGCGCGCAACCATCGTCGCAATCACGTCCGGCGGAAAACTCAGAGACCTCGCACGAGAAAACAAGACGCCCACCATCATCGTGCCCGCAGGCCTGCCGCCGCGCAGCGCCATCGCATACTTCCTGTTCCCGATGCTCGTCGTCCTGCACAACGCAGGCATTGCCAAGCTCAATGTCGCCGAAGTCAAGGCCACCATCGAAGCGCTGAAGAACCCTGCCTTCGAGCAGAAGGCAAAACAGATCGCCGAAGAACTGCACGGCAAGACTCCCATTATTTACGCCACCGAACAGCTCGAAGGAGCCGCATTGCGCTGGAAACAGGAGTTCAACGAGAACAGCAAAGCGCACGCGTTCTACAACGTGTTCTCGGAAATGGACCATAACGAGCTGATGGCGTACGAGCGCACGCAGGGCAACTACCACGTCATCCTGCTGCGCGACGAGCGCGACCACCCGCACAACAAGAAGCGGATGGACTTCCTCAAGCAGATTCTCAAGGAGCGCAAAATCCCGCTGACCGAGCTCATGCTCAAGGGCCAGCAGCCGCTCGTCAAGCTGTTCACGGCGCTCTACATGGGCGACTTGACTTCCTATTACTTAGCCATCAGCGAAGGCATCGACCCGGTCGAGACCTCCCTGATCGAGCAGCTGAAGAAGCTCCTCTAAGCAATACCCTTCTTTTCAGCGCTTTTAGACCGTATAACGCTTGTTTCTACGGGTGAAAAGCGAAACATTTATATAGTAGCTACTACTAAGTAGTAACATTATTGGGGGAACTACCATGCACGCACTCTTTGAATTCCTGTTTGAGAGGCCGCAACTGACCAAGCTCAAGGATGAGCTCCAGGATACTGTCCTCTTCAAAGACCTCTCCCGCCCCGAGCTCAACAAGGTCGTGAGCCACGCCCAGCTGCGCTCGTTCAAGAAAGGAGACCACATCTTCTTTGAAGGCGACTCCGGGCAGGCATTGTTCATCGTCCTGCGCGGAAGCGTCCAAATCGTCCGCCACGTCGCAGGCAAGCACGTTCCCCTCGCGACCCTGAACAAGGGCACGTTCTTCGGCGAGCTCGCGCTCACCCACGACCTGCCCCGCTCGGCGTCCGCGCACGTCACGGAAGACGCCCTGCTCGTCTGCCTGTTCAGGCACGACTTCGAGAGCATCGTCAAGCACTACCCGAAGCTCGGCACGAAGCTGCTCACCAGCGTCAACCAGATCCTGGCGCAGCGCCTCACCACGTCGATTGAGCGCACGGTCAACGGAAACCACAAATGAAATCCTCGCTCGCGGTCAAGCTCGGAATCGGTATCGTCCTGCTCGCCATCGCAGGGTTCCTGCTGTACGAATTCTGGGTCATCACGCTCAATGTCGTCGGAGGCTTCCTGCTCTACCTCCTGCTTGAGAAGTGCGTCGATTTCCTCGAACGCCGCCACATCACCGGCGCCCCTGCGTACATCCTGCTGACGCTGTTCTTCGGCGCAGCCATCCTGGGCGCAGTCCTGTTCGTCTTCCTGCCTCTTGTCCAGCAGCTGAACGGCTTTGCCGACCAACTGCCCTTTATCCTCGAGCAGGTCAACAAAGAGCTCGTGCAGTGGCACTCCTTCATCCCGTTCGCCCTGCCGACGTATGAAAGCATGCAGGCATACATCTTCACGTCAATCGCAGGCATTGCCTCGCACGCCTCCACGCTCGTGACCAGCGTCGCGACCATCCTCATCATCGCGCTCACCCTGCTCGCGTCCCGTAACACGCTCTGGAACGCAGTCATGGAAAAAATCCCGAACAACTACTTTGAAGTCACCGTGAGCACGACGCAGCGCATCGTCGACGACATCCAGAAATACATCGTCGCCAAGAGCGCCGAAACCGTCATCCTGGTCCTGCTCCACACGCTGGGCTTCTGGCTCATCGGCTTCCCGGCGCCGCTGCTCTTCGGACTTATCGGCGGACTGTTCAATCTCATCCCGTACATCGGCGTCGCCTTCACCGCAGTTCCCGTCGGCATCGCGGCATTCGCGACCGGCGGCTGGCCCCTGGTCGGCGCGGCAATGATCGTCCTCGCAGTCATCCGCGCCATCGACGACGCGTTCCTGCAGAGCTGGCTTATCGAGAAGTTCGTCCACATCCACCCGCTCACGACCGTCATCGTCGTCCTCATCGCGGGCGAACTGATGGGCGCCGTCGGCATGGTCATCGCCATCCCTGCGTACATCATCGCGCGCATCACGCTCAAAGGCATGTACGACTACCTGCGCTCGGTGCAGCGCCACGAGCAGTTCCTGCACGACGAGCTGCCGCAGGACAAATCTTTAAAAGCACCCTTCGTGTAAAAAACACCACTATGGCAAAAACTCAAGGAACCTGGAACAATGTGAAAAGGCGCTGGGAAGCGGTCAATGACCGCATGCACGACGTGCAGGAGCGCACCACCGACTATATGTCGGACAATCCCGTCAAGTCCGCGTTGATCACGTTCGGTATCGGCGTGCTCGCGGGCGCAATCATCATGAAACTGCTGGACAAAAAATGAGCTTCCTCGAACTGCTGACGCGGCCTTTGGTAAATGAAGTCAACCACGCGATAGAGGCCACCATCAAGACCGCGCAGCGCCGCATCATCAGGATGGTATTGAAGACGGCATTCGCCGTCTTCGGTGTGCTTGCGGTCGCGTCGGGAGCAATCCTGTTCGGCGCGCAGTTCGTCGGGCTTGACCTGATGCTGCTCGTCGTCGGCGTGCTGATGCTGTTCGGATTCGTCGTTCTGTAAGAAAAAGACGAGTAAAAAAAATTACTTGATTTCTGCGATCTTCGCGGCGACCTTGTCGATCTGCTCGTGCAGCTTCTCGACAGCCTCTTCGGCCAGGTCGTATTCCTTTGCGAAGACAAAGACCCAGTTCTTCAAATCGCGGACTGCGTTTTCCGCATCGCGGACGTTCGGCTTTCCTGCCATGCAAATCACCTCAGTTTTTATTCTGCTGCAGCGGCCTTGACGGGCGCTGCCTTTACTGCCTTGACGGCTGCCTTGACGGGCATCTTGTTTTCCGTCGTGATAATGGAACAGTTGCACGGCACCTTGTAGCTCGCGCGCTTCAATGCGAGGCGGGCGGTGGGGATGTGCTCCTTGCTGATGTGAATCGTGAAAATCGGCTGATTGATCTTGACCTGGGCCGCGATGCCGATGGACTTGCCGTACGAGTGCGCCATTCCGGTGCTGAGTCGGTCCGCTCCTGCGCCCGATGCGAGCGGGTTTTCACGGAGCACGTGGTGCGGGTAGATGCGCGTCATGAAGTGGTAGCCGCCCTTGCCCAGCGTCTTTTCCAGGAGGCGGTTGCACGTCTGACGGGCAGCCTCGATCGCGTTGTCGCGGATCTGCAGGTGCGACTTGCTGACCAAATCGAGCGTGAACGGGAAATCCTTGCCGACGTCTCCGACGTCAAAACGCACGACCTTGCACACGGGGCGGGAACGCACATAGGAGAGCTTCTTGTACTTCGAGAACCTCGTATATGCCCGCTTGATGTGGCGGTATGCGACAAACTTGCGAAGGCGTGCCATAGAGTAATTGAGTTCGTGGCGTCTTTAAAAAGGTTGTGGTGATAGACTCACGCCGTGATGCCGAACGTGAACTTCTCCTGCTTGGTCTTGCGTTCGACGAGCTGGAGGATGTCGTCGAGGCTGAAGAACGCCTGGGCGTTCACGATCTGCGCGACAGGCGTCTCTGCCCGCTTCACCTTGCGCTCGGCGATCGCCAGCGCATACGGCGATTTGCCCAACGGGACGAAGTGCGCCTTGCCCAGCCCCTTGGGCGGGTTGAGCGTATCTATATAGAGGGAGCCGACCACGCCCTGCCGGTGCGAGGCCGCGATGCGCAGGGTGCCGCCGTCGACGTAGACGTCATATGCGCGATTGCACGCAATCGCTTCGCTGCCGCTGCAGACGCCGTTCTTGTACCAGAACGACAGCGCTTCATGCGCCTCGTTCTTCATGCTGAACGGGTCAAACCAGCTGTTAGGCATACGCCTGAGTGGAAAAGCGCCCTTTAAGAAGCTTCTGACAAATATCCTGAAGAAAAGTTTATATACCGAGGTGGTTATCACCGACCCTATACGAAAAGAGGTGTATACTTTATGCGTTGGAACAAGAAGGCGGCATTGGAACTGTCCATCACCGCCATCGTCGTCCTCATCATCGCCATCACCGTGCTCGGCCTTGCCATCTTCTTCATCAAGAACCTGTTCAAGGGCGGCACCGACATCTTCACCGGCGAGCTCGCCAAGATCAAGGAACAGCTCAAGAAAAACCTCGAAGAGACCGGCGAACTGGTCATCATGGACCGCGGCACCGAGCTTGAAGTCAAGCGCGGCGAACGCCTCGACTTCCACATCGGCGCCAGAAACACCGATACCTCAAAACCGCGCTGTTTCAGGATCGATATGATTTGCAAGAACCCGTTCACGACCGATGAGAAATGCGTCAACGGCAAGAACAACGTGATTGTGGGCGGCAAAGACAGCATCGGAGACTCGCCGCAGGGCGGCGAGAACTGGTTCCCGCGCCTCCTCGCAGAATTTGAAGTTCCCGCAGGAGACATCGCGGTCTCGCCTGTCACGCTGCAGATCGCGAACGCGCGCCCGGACACGTACCTGATGGAAATGCAAGTCATCCAGGGCAACGACGACTGCCAGAGCGTGGACTGGGGAAGCCCCGAAACCACCACGCAGACCAAGCGCTTCAACATCGCACTGAGTTAACCATGGCAAAGATGAAACGCAGGCTGACGCACACCGAGGAATTCGAGATCATGCGCATCGTGCTCGACAAATTCCTCTGGCTCGGCACCGCGTTCGTCGGCTGGGGACTCTACCAATCCATCGCGAACACGTTCAAGGACGGCGTCTGGTATATCGTTGCCGGCGCGGTCATCATGCTGCTGTTCGCCTGGATTATTCTTTCAGAATTCGAACAACTCCGATGAAACAAAACCTCGGCAAGCTGGACCGCATCTTCCGTTTCGTGCTCGGCGTCTGGGTGCTCAGCCCGTTCTCGCCCTGGTTCATGGACAACTGGCCGGACTGGCTCGTCGCCGTTATCGGGCTGTGGCTCCTCTTCGAGAGCATCCTGAGCTACTGCCCGCTCCACGACTGGCTCGGCGTCAACAACAAGCACCAGTAAATCCTTCTGAGCAATATTTATATAGCCTGAAGTGAACGAAAATCCAAAATGAGGTTCAGAACATTCGTCTTCATCACGCTTCTCGCAGTAGTTCTCATCCTCGCAGGCTGCACCAAAGCAGAATGCCGCAAAGACACGGACTGTGTCAAGCCGCACTTCACCGGCGCGTGCGTGGACAAGAAGTGCTCGTGGAACCCGGTCCCGAACGAGTGCGGCAACAGCGTGTGCGACAGCAAAGAGAACGAATGCACCTGCCCGCAGGACTGCGGCAGCTGCACGGGCAAGCTCGGCAAGTATCTCATCAAGCAGTGCAACCGGCAGAACGAGTGCACCGCAGACATTCCTGCCGCGACACAGAAGCCCATCACGCTCACGCGCGAACTGCAGGCAGGCGGCAGCAAAATCAGCAGCACCACCACGTTCAGCCAGCCGTTCAACCTCAAGCGCGACCAGCTCGAGCTTGACTTCGGCATCAACACGCTCGCCGCAGGCGTGAGCGACCTCAAGATAACAAGACTTGCAGTTACCGGCATGACTTCCGATAGGCGAACAGTGCAGCTCGCAGACCAGAGCGTCTCGCTCCCGCTTTCACAGGGAGCAAAGGCAAAGACGTATGTCATCCTCGACTTCCCGACCGCGGACACGGACGGCGAGCTCACCAACCTGCAGCTCACCATTTACCTTGACTACGTGCTGACCTCGGGAACGTCGAGCACGCCCAAGAGCATCACCATCAACCAGCAATACCAGTCTTTGAAGTTCTCCTGGGCCCGCCCTGAAAAGCCCTCGGGCTGCGGCGACTGCGACGACGGCAATGCCGCGACCGAAGACGTCTGCGGGCCGGAAACCAACTACTACTGCGCGCACCAGCCCAAGTCCGGCGTGTGCGGCTCGGGCGTGTGCGACGGCGGCAAGAACAAGTGCACGTGCCCGCAGGACTGCGGCAGCTGCTCGGGCGGCGGAACGTACACGACGCGCGGCTGCATCGGCACCAACTGCCTGGTGGAACTGAAGCCAGGCGTTGCGGCGCAACAACAAGCATTGTTCGACGACCGCGACATCGGCGCAGTGCATCTGCAGGACCGCTATGTCTACCCGACGCCGTTCAATGTCCGCCATGACCGGTTCTCGCTCGAATTCAAGCTCTACCAAAAGCAAGACTCGGTCGACTCCATCACCATCAAGGACATCCGCCTGCTGGACGGCACGCAGGAAATCGCGTACCTGAACGCGGACAAGACGCTCAACACCGCAGGCCAGACCACGGCAGTCAACCTCACCATCCTGCCTCAGCCCGTCGCGGAAGACGAGCGCTCGCTCACGCTGCGCGTCTGGTACGCGTACACGCAGAACAACGAGACCAAGCAGGCAGACTTCTCCCGCCCGCTGAACAAAGTCGTGCTCCTGAGCCCGGACGTGTAACGATGCACAAAAAAGGCATGGAGCTCTCGCTCACCGTCCTCATCCTCATCATCCTCTCCATCATCATCTTCATCGGCGGCATGTCATTGCTGTGGAAGTTCTTCCAGGGCGCGGAATCAATCAAAGGCGGCATTGATATGCAGACCAAGAACCAGATCGAGTCATTGCTGCGCGAAGGCAACGAGCTCGTCGCGATTCCCGTCAACACACAGACCGCAGCCGTCGGCAAGGAGCTCGCGTACGGCCTCGGCATCAGAAACATCCAGGAAACGCAAGGCTTCACCGTCAAGCTCAATTTCGCAGGCGTGTTCGACCAGCAAGGCAAGCGGCTCGAGATAGGCTACAACACGGAAGCGGTCGAGAATGCCTGGCTGGGCAACTACCAACTGCAAGGACCCATCATGATTGCGCGCAACGCGTACGAATTTGTTCCGTTGCACGTCCGCGTCGCCCCTTCGGTTGACGGAACGCAGATGCCGCACAATACGCTCGCCGTGTTCTATGTCTGTGTCTTCGCAGGCAATGTTCCTGAAAACGCGAACGATTGCGACCCCAAGAATCCTGATACCGTTGCCGCCGTGTACGACAAAATCCACCAGATTTTCGTCAACGTGCAATAATCAGTCGACCCTGACCAAGAATTCTGGAGTCATGACCGTTCCGTCAATCTTGAACTGCGGATACAGCTTATACAGCCCGGGCGACGGGAAACGGATATGGAACATAGTCCCGCCCGGCCGCATCTCCGCAGGGTGCATATGCTCAAAATGACTCAATCCCTCGCCCCAGACCGCGAGGTGCATCTTCTCGCCCAAGTAGTCTTCAAGGTTCGCGACAGGAACGCCGTCCTTGCTGACGGTAAAGACAAACATCTTCTGCCCCCAGACGGAAAGAGCGTCAGGGGCGGTGTAGGAGATGGCGTAGTCGCCAACAGTCTTGGTGCGCGAGACGTCCTTGCCGAGCGGCACGGGCTCATACGCGCCCGGAACGACGACGTCCACCGGCTTCGCAATCGCTTTGCCGCCTTCCATGAATTCGACCATCGCGCGATACTTGCCCGGCGCGGAAAAGACCTGCTGCAGCGCGAACGTGCCGCTTGCGGCGCCCGCGGCATCATCGCCCGCGTGCAAATGGACAAAGTATTGGAGGTCGTCGCGGATCATCATCACGTGCAGCAGACGCTCGTGCATCACTTCGAACGAGACCGGCGTGCCGTCCGCGTGCGCGATGGAAACGCGCAGCGTCGTGTTCTGGCCGGGCACGGGCAGCGACGGCGCGGTAAGAATCGTGACCGAATAATCATCAGGATTGCCCGCTTCCATCATGTGCGCCATGTCGTGCTGAGACGCGGGAGCCGTGCAGCCTGCGAGAATCAATACAAAGAGCAAGAAGAATGCTTTGCGCACAAATCACCCAATCTTAGACAAGTCCATTTGGTCGCCTTCGGGACTGGACTGGATCTTTGCCTTGTCCGTGACGCTCGCCAGCTGCGCAGAGACGTTCTCGTCCTTCGGGCCGTAACTGATGAGCATCTTGTCCAGATCGCTCGTCAAGTAGTCGCCGTACAGCTCGTTCGGCTCTCCGTTGACGTAGAACTTGAGCGTGTTCTGCGCGTCCGTGCAGTAGTTCTTGCCGTCCTTCACGAAGCATTTGCCATCGAACTTCATGCCGAGCGTGCGGAAGAATTCGCCGACCGTGACGCCCGTGGCGTGGAAGTGGATGACGTCGCCGTCCATGTCCTCAACGTGCACGTACTGCACTTTGACCATGTATTGCCGCTGGGCAAAATTCACCGGCTTGCCATCCAGATAGACCTTGAAGTCCGCGTGCGTGTGGATGCCGCCGAGCGGGCCGATTTGAGGCTTTGCGCTGCAGGCAACAAGCAGGAGCACCGCCGCAAGCATCAGGAATCGCTTCATGTTACACCAACTGTAATGCTTTTCTATTTAAAACTTGTGCATCGCCGACACAAAGTCCTTCAGCACCTGCTCAGGATTCTTCGCGAGCGCAACGCCAGAGGCAACAAGAATGCCCTGCGCGCCGAGCTGCATCGCCTTGGCGACGTCCTCTTTCGTCTTGACGCCCGCGCCGCAGAGAATAGGAATGCCTTTGATGGCTTTCGTCGTTGCCGTGATGACTTCAGGCTTTGCCTTGCTCACGGAAACCATGCCGCCGATGAGTTCGGGCGGCTCGATCGCGATCATGTCCGGCTTGAACGCGGCAATCGCTTTTGCTTCGTCAGGCGTCGCGGCGCAGACCAGCGTCAATAACCCCGCCTTCTTTGCGCGTTCGATGGATTTCTTCAACAGCGGCAGAGAGAGCTTTTTCTCGGAATGATTCAGAATCGTTCCTACAGCGCCCGCTTCCTTGACGGCTTCGGGAAGAATCGCGCCCGTGTGCGCTCCCGGCTCGACGGCGTCGATGTGCTGCGCAAAAACAGGAATGCGCACCGCCATCCTGACGTGATAGATGTCCGCGGCGTCAACGGCTACTATAATACTCGCTTCGGCGTGCTTCGCGACGCGCTCGCAGGTCTCGGCAATGCGAATCGCCTTGTCGCCTGTCGCCTTCTCGTACGCCTTGCAGTTGACGACAATCGCAGGAAGGTCCAGCATACAACCACGCGAGCGCCTCGTGTTTTTAATCCTTTCTTCAAAAGCTTTTTATACTGGGAGAGTGAAAAACAGCACTATGAGTATCCTCGCATACATTCTCATCTCCGTCTTCATCGTCAGCCTCATCTCGTTCATCGGCGCCGTGACGCTGTTCTTGCAGCAGGCATTGGTCCAGGACCTGATGTTCGTCTTCGTCAGCTTCGCCTCGGGAGCCATGCTTGGCGCGGCATTCCTCGACCTCCTGCCGGAAGCGATCCGGCACTCGCCCGACGGCGTCTTTGTCCCCGTGCTGGTCGGCATCGTCACGTTCTTCATCTTCGAGAACTTCCTGTCGTGGTATCACTGCCACAGCGCGGCATGCGAGCGGCACACGCACTTGACGAACGGCCACGCGCACCACAAGCACACGAAGAAGCCGTTCACCTACCTGAATTTGTTCGGCGACGCGGTCCACAACTTCACCGACGGCGTCGCGATGGCCATCGCATTCCTCGTCAATGTCCCGCTCGGCATCGTCACCACCGTCGCAATCATCTGCCACGAAATCCCGCAGGAGCTGGGCGACTTCGGCCTGCTCGTGTACGGCGGGTTCAAGCCCGGCGAGGCATTGCTGTGGAACTTCATCTCCGCGCTCACCGCGGTCGCAGGAGCATTGCTCGCGTACTTCTTCGCCACGAGCGTTCCGGCGATCACGCCCTATCTCGTTCCGTTCGCCGCAGGCGGATTCATCTATATCGCGACCGTCGACCTGCTGCCCGAACTGCACAAGGCGACCAAGCTCGACAAGGCAGCGCTCCAGCTGCTCTTCTTTTTGCTCGGCATCGCAGTCATCTGGGTCGTCATCCACTTCTTCGAACGCTGAGAAATCACTGCAGCGACTTCAACTGCTGCACGAACGAACTCTCGCTCTGGTTTCCGACAATCCTTCCCGCTTCCTGGCCGTTCTTGAACACGACGATGCACGGGATGGACATGATGCCGTTTGACTGCGCGAAATCCTGATTGGCGTCGATGTCGCACTTGGCAAACTTCATCTTGCCCTCCATCTGCTTGCCCACTTTCTCAAACGTCGGGGCGAACTGCTTGCACGGCGAGCACCATTCTGCCCAGAAGTCAATCACGACAGGAATCTTGCTCTGCTCCACTTCGGATTCGAAATTATCTGCGCTGATTTCGAGCACTGCGATCGCCTCCTGGTTTTTGCGGCGCAGGCGCAGGACGTGGGGCAGGCCGCGGCAATTCGCGCGGCTCCATTCCGCGATGGTGCGTCTCCATCGGACCCGTGGGACCGCGCGGGCGCGGCGCTTCCTGGCGCGCGCCAGTAATCAGGAATTTTCTCGACTCGACGTCGATATCGGTGAACTTGTCCGCAGACTCGCGCAGTTTGCCCGAGGCAGACTTGCCGAACGCGATGACTTCGACGCGGCAGCCGAGCGCGCGCTTCAAGTGTTCGACCAAAGGAACAAAATCGCCGTCGCCGGAAACAAGCACGAGCGTGTCCAGTCGCGGCGCCATCTCGATCATGTCCATCGCGATGCCGATGTCCCAGTCGCCCTTCTTGCTGCCGTCGGCGAACGTCTGGACGTCCTTGGCCTGCACTTCGTAGCCGATATTGCCCAGCACCTTGAAGAACTCCTCGCGCGAGAAGTCCTCGGTGCGGATGACGTACGCGATCGCGCGGACAAGCGTCCTGCCCTCGACCGCTTCGTTGAGCAATGCCTTGAAGTTGACCTTGGAATTGTAAATATGCCTCGCAGAATAGTACATGTTCTGCACGTCGACAAAGATGCCGACGCGCTGGGCCTTGGGCGGTTTTGCAGGCATTGTCATTTCCTCGTCACGATTTGTTTGTAGCCGCAGTTCGTGCAGACCACTTCTCCCGTGGCCTCGATGAACTGCAGCGACGCTTTGCGGCACTTCGGGCAACGCGTTGTTCCCGAAGACTGCCGCTCAGGCAGGATGTCCGCCATACCACGCGCGCGGGCTGTTGAGTATAAAAACTTTTGTCTACCACAACGTTTATATAGGTGAATTTGCACGACAAGCACGATGGCTGACGAACCGATTGAGCTGGTGCAGAAATTTGTTGATTCTTTCCACACCACGCAGGACAGCCTGAACAAGAACGATAACGCGGGAGCGGCAGACGGCTACAAGCAAATGCTGGACGTCTACAACCAAATCTCCGCCTCGAACCTCGACCCGATGCACAAGGAGCTGGCATACGACCAGCTCGTCAAGACGTATCAGGGTTTGCAGGAGCCGTCCTCATCACACAGCGTCCACGCGACGACGCACATCATTGCCGCGGCAGTACTGCTGGTGCTTTTCAGCTTTCTGGTCTTTTTTCGTCCCACCGTCTTTGGTTTAGCGACGGCAGAGCCGAAGATCATGCAGGACGTCAACATCGCGTTCACCGAGTCCGGCTCGCGCGCCATTCACCTCGATGCAACGCCGAAAGCGCTTTCGATCTCCGGAAAGATCGACGGCGACGGCATGGTGAGGGCATACGCGGTCACGGGCAGCGAACGTACGCTCCTGTTCGACAGCGACCTGGTGCGCGTCAATGACGACGGCACGTTCACCGCCGCGTGCGTGCACTGCGGCGAAGGCGTCAGCAGCCGAGACTTCGCGCTCGACGTCGTCGTGCAGAACGCGGCGCTGACGGTTTACTCGGTTGAATACAGAAAGTAAGAATTACAACGGCGAACTTCTCAGCAGCGCGACGACAACCGCGACAGAAAACAGCATCACGAACAGCAGCGCAGGGGTAATCAGCCAGACGTGCGCCATCGACGCAATGCCGCCGGGAACGGGCGGCGCGGGAAGCTCGGCGAGCGCGTCCTTGCGGACGATCTCCATCGCCTCCTCGACCATCTTGGGCGAGTGGCCGTAGCGCACGAGCTGGAGCTTCAAATCATTGATTTCGTAGCCCAGCGCGAGATGCTCGCGCAAGTAGTCCACCAAATCCCCGACAACCATACCCTGCCTTCCCGGAAGACAGTATATAAATATTTATCGTCCTTCTCAAAAGGTGACATTTGTCGTCTATATATTACCGTTAAATTTAAATACTGAACTGCGGTTTTCCCGTGCATAGCAAAAAAGGGGATGGTATGACAAAACAAGGGCAGTTGACGCTCTTCATCATCATAGGAATTCTTCTCTTAGTAGCCATTGGGCTCGTTCTGTACGCGCAGCGCAGCAGCCTCATTCCCGCAGAAGAAGCGGTTCCGAAAGTCGCGCAAGTCGCCGCAACCGTCCAGCCGGTGCAGCAGTTCATTCAGGACTGCCTGAAGACGACCGCGCGGCAAGGGCTTGACGCGCTCGGCGCGCGCGGCGGCTACACCGACCCCAAGCAGCGCTTCAATCCCGCAGAACCGACCGACGGCGAAGCAGTCCAGTTCGCGCCCGACTCCCAATTGAAAGTGCCGTACTGGTGGTACTTGAAATCACCGAACACGTGCAGCGGAAGCAACTGCGGATTCGCGACCGAGCAGCCCTGCCTGACGCGAACGGACGAGCAGAATCCCCAGAAAGTATGCAAGTCTCCCTCCATCGAGGCGCAGATGGACAAGTACCTCACGGACAATCTTCCCTCGTGCTTCCGCAGCTTTGAGCAGTTCTCCGCGCAGGGCTTCGTCATCACGCCCGCGGGCGAAATGAAGCCCGAGACGCGCGTCACGCGCACGAGCGTCGTCGCGCTGCTCACGTACCCGCTCGACGTCCGTCATTCCGGAGAGACCTTCGCGCTCAAGGACTACGTCGCCGAGCTGCCCGTCAACCTCTTCGAGATCTACCAGCTCGCCACCGACATCACCAACCTCGAGGCGAACAGCACGTTCCTCGAGCACGCCACGCGCTCGCTCATCGACGTCTTCGGACGCGCAAGCCCTGACGCATTGCCGCCCGTCTCCGACCTGAGTTTCGGCTTCGGATCCGGAACGTTCTGGATCAAGTACAGCGTGCTCCAAAAAATCCAGGAAATGCTCACCGGCTACATCCCGCTGCTCAAAGTGATGAACACCGGCAACTACCGGTTCCTGCCCGCTCCCGCGGACAAAGACAAGAAGCTCTACGAAATCCTCTACAACCGCGGCTTCACCGTGCCGCAATTGACGCCGCACCGGTCGCTCAACGTGAAGTTCTCCTACCTGCCCTGGTGGAAGCCGTATCTCGACCTGAACTGCAACGGCCAGCTCTGCCAGGCCGAAGGATTCTCGAGCACGCTCGGCGGCCTCCTGTTCGGCGTGCGCCGCTACAATTTCGTCTACGACGTCAGCTATCCCGTGCTGGTCGAAATCGCCAGCCCGACCGCGTACGGCGGCGAAGGATACTCCTTCCGCTTTTTCCTCGAAGAAAACCTGCGCAACAACGCGCCGCTCGCCACGCTCGACTCGCCGTTGCCGCAAATCAACATCACGTCCGAAGCCTCGCTGCTGTGCGACCCTGACCAGCGCACCGGCGGCAATGTCACCGTGAATGTCCGCACCAGCGCAGGCCAGCCTGTGGACAATGCGGAAATCGTGTACCGCTGCGGCGCCGAATCCTGCGCCCTCGGAAGCACCATCGAAGGCGTCCTGCGCGCCGCGTTCCCGCGCTGCATCGGCGGATTTGTCTCCGCAAGCCATCAAGATTATGCGCCCGCGGTCAAGCCGTTCGACGTGCTCGACGCGACCGACAAGACCGTGGATCTCACGCTCGGCGTCCCCTATCCCGTCGACTTTTCGCTCAGAAAATGGCCGCTCAAAAAGACCGCAGGCAACTGGCAGCTCGACGCCTCACAGTCCGAAGCGCAGAACGCGCGCGAACACAGCATCATCATGCTCCAGCGCACAGGCCAGCCGTTCGAGGAGCCCATTACTGTGGTGGGCGACGTGTGCGGCTCGCCGTTCTCCAAGGCGACCATCCCCTGCGGCAACCCGCCCGAGGACAACTCCAAAGGCATCATCATGTACCCCGGCACGTATCACGCGACCGTCTACTCGTTCCTCTACCCGTCGCCCGCGCTCATCATCCCGCCGAACGCGCGCCGCATCCGCACCGGCCTGTTCAAGCACAAGACGCTCGTCATCCCGCCCAAGCCGATCGTCTTCGACAACACCGCGAGCCCGCTGATGTCCGGCTATTCAGAATTCGACTGGACGGTCACCGATGACGATTTGAAGAACGCAAAGGGCATCGAGTTTTACACGATCTATTTCGCGCTGGACAAAGTCCCGCAGGCAAGCCGCAGGGTCGAAGACCTTGACGTCATGGGCAACCTGCTCACGTATTCCAGCCAATACCAGGACCTGCTCAAACCGAGGATTATCAACCGATGAAAGCCGCCAAACTGCTGCAGATGTTCGCGTGGATGACCGTCTGGATGCTGCTCGCGCTGCCGGTCGCGTTCGCGGACAACCTGCTCACCGTGCAGAAGTTCTCGGGACGCGATAACGTCCCGAATTTCGCCAAGGAAGACGACGAGCTCACCGTGCAAGTGCTCGCGCAGATGCTCGGCAATCCGACGCCGGAAGTGGCAAAGCAACGCGCCCGCATCTCGAACGGCGGAACGTACGTGTTCATGGACAGCTGCGTCGCGCAGGCCAACAACATCGAGCAGTGCACGTACAAGACCTCTGACCTGGTGTACGCGGGAACCGATGATTACAGCGTGGCTCTCTTTGACGCGGAGAACAACAAGATCGCTGAGCAGAACAAGACGCTCACGGTCGACTTCCTCGCGCCGAAAGTGGTCGCCTTCGCCGTGAGCCCCAACATGACCGGCGCTCCGGTGCCGACAACCGTGACGTACGCGGTCGAGGACTACGGCCGCGAGACCGGCAAGCTCACCGACTGCTCCGGCATCAAGCTCATCAACATCACCGCGAACAGCGTGCAGGTCGCGAGCGTCAGCGCAAACCTCACGCAGTGCAGCAAGCAGGGCAGCATCGTCTTCACGCCCAGCCAGTCCGCGGCGCGCGTCACGGTCTGCATGGTCGCGACCGATTATCTCAATCACCAAAGCCTGCCCACGTGCAAGGACATCATCATCGACTCCCGAAAACCCGTGGCGCAAACGCTTGAATTGCGCGACAGCGACGGCTTCGTGCTGTCGCACGTCCGCAGCAGCCAGCCCATCGTCGCCGACGTCGCGGTCAGGATCCCAGACGTCGACGTCCTGCCGAGTTCGGTGACCGCAGACCTCTCCAAGCTCAATCCCGCGCTCGGCAAAAAGCCGGCAACGAGCCAGAGCGGCGAATGGTTCCTCTGGCGCGCAGTCACGGTCACGACGCCGAACACCTGCCAAGTCACGGTCGACGCGCGCGACCTCATCGGCAACACGGCAAGCACGCCATTGACGTGCACCGTCGGCATCGATGACACGGCGCCGGTCGCGACCGGCATCAGCACGCAGTTCGTGGACGACGACAACACGCCGTTGCTCGGCAAGAACGGCACTATTCGCGCAGCCTTCACCGAATCCGGCTCGGGATTCGACAAACGCAACGCGTTCCTCGACCTGCACACGCTCGGCCTCGGCAACACCGCGCAGGCAAGCCAGTGCGACAAGATCGACGCATCCACGTGGACCTGCTCCTGGAACGTCCGCCCCGCAGTGCAGAGCGGCGACTACAAAATCAAATTGCTTCCCGTGACGCGCGACGACGTCAACAACCAGATCGGCACGGCGCTCGAACAGACCGTCCGCTATGATAATACTGCGCCTTCGGGAGTCCGTCTGCGCGAAATCGATGCGTTCAGACCGAACCGCGAAAAGACCAACACCACCGCGCTCGGCGAGACGCTCGAATTCATCATCGAAGGCAAGGGCTTCACCAACGCGACCGCTGACTTCAGCGATTTGGGCGGCGGACGCGCCGTGCCCGACAGCTGCACGGGCAACAGCAGCTTCCGCACGTGCACGTTCTCGTTCACCACTGCAATCTCCGGCCCGCAGCCCGTCAACATCACGTTCGTCGCCAGCGACATCGCAGGCAACACGGCAACCTTTGGCACGGGCGCGCTCTTCGTGCTCGGCATCAGCAACGAGACGGCCCCGAACTACTGGAACATCACCGCGCAGTGCTCGCCGACATTGCTCGACCGCTCCACGCTCTCCATCTTCGAGCACCCCGTCTACTGCCGCATCGCGATGCGGTCGCCGAACAGGCGCGCAATCCCCGTGTCGGTCGAAGGCCCCGCAGACCCGAGCGCAGAATGCACCGGCGACACGCAATACCTCAGCAGCATCTCGGTCGAAAACAACTACGCAGGCAGCACCGAGCCCTACATTGTGCTGTCACTCATCGCGACCGATTACGCAGTCAACAATCTCAGCATCACGTGCCCGCTCTCGACATTGACGCGCGTCGGCAACTTCCGGCCGCAGAACGCGGAGCAGGACAACGCAACCATCAGGCTGCAGTTCTACAACATGCCGCTCGGCGAGCTGTACCACAACCTCGACGACGAGGTCTCCGGCGTCAAGGCGAGCATCAGCGGCGTGTGGAGCGTCATCGGCACGCTGCAGAAGTTCTTCGGCTATGCCGAGAAGTTCTGCCAGATCCTCAACATCATCATCACAATCATTAGCACCATCGCGACCATCCTGGTCATCATCGCGGGCGTGAACGTGGCCGCGGAAGCAATCGACTTCGGCATCGGCAACGGCATCGCGAGCGCCCTCCGCACGACGCAAGAGGCGATGTGCAACCCCACCGAAGCGCTGCGCAATGTCTTCAACAAGGACGCAGGATGGCTCACCACGTTCAAAAAGTTCTGCGACTTCATCACGTGCCAGGCCGGCCTGCTGGACGCCCTGGGCGCGACCGGCATCATGAGCGACAGCACGGTCTCAGACATCAAAGGCGGCGTGCAGGGCGCGGACACGGCATGGCTGTCCGGCGGCAATGCCGGCGCGCAGCAGCAGCTCCAAGGCGCCCTCGCGACCAACGGCAACATCATGCAGAACCCGTCCTCGTACCTGAACGTCAAGGACTCGCTCATCTACAGCATCGTCATCCCGCCCCTGTGCATCCCCGGCATCATTTACAACCTGGACAAGTGGCGCCAGATCCAGTGCCAGTACGGCGACTGCCTGCTCAACGACGTGCGCAACAACGGCCTGCCCGTCAGCGTGTGCAAGGACCAGAAGCACTACGCGGAATGCCGCTACGTGCTCGGCGAGATTTTCAACATCATCCCGTTCGCGCCGCTGGTCAATTATTACCTGAACATGTTCCAGCAGGCGGTCTCGGACCCGCTCGTGCTCGCCAGCATGGGCATCGCGTTCCTCCTGGACTGCAAGACAACGTGCAAGGTCGGCGACACGACCGGCTTCGCGTACATCGCCTGCGCAGGCATGGGCATCGCGTCCCAGCTCGGCTACACAATCAAACAGATCAAGGCCATCAGCGACACGAAAAACCTGTTCAGCACCAGCGTCGGAACGCAATGGTGCAACAAGTTCGAAGACGACCTGAAAGAATACGAGGCAAGCCAGAACCCATGAGAAAACTCATCAGCGCGCTGCTCATCGTCTTTTTGCTCAGCGTGAGCGCTGCGCTCGCCGACACGGGAACCCTGCTCGGCAAACCCGCGGCCAACGAGCGGGCAACCGGCTCGAGCGGAACCATAGGCGCCGCTGGCGGAAAGCCCGCGCCCGCGCAGCACTACGACGTCCTGGTCGACACCACGCCCGGCAGCACGCTAACCTGGTATGGCGCCCCCGGCACGACGCCGCCCGCGGGCCCGACCTGGAAGCAGCTTGCGTCAAACGTCGAGCTTGACCAGGCGCACATTACTTACCTCCAACGATACGGCACCGAGCGGCAGCCCACCCGCGTGACTGCTGAAACCGTGGAGTTCGACTACGTGACCGCGGCCGACATCGGAGAATTGCGCATGTTCGAAGGCGCAGGATTCACGCGCACGCTGACACCTGACGGGAAAACCAGCGTCACCACCATCTCTGCAGGCACCCCTACTGCATGGACCGGGCCGGACAAGTTCACCGTGGACGCCAAAGGAGCAACGCTCTACGACAACAAGCCCATCAGCACCACGCCCGACGACGCGGGCAACTACCACTTCCTCGACCCCGCGACCAAGGAGCAGACCGCATCCTATGTCAACCCGATTACGGGCGGCGGCGCGCTGACCTCTGACGCGGGCAAAGTCACGATCTCCGACGCGTCGGGAAAGACCATCAGCACGTTCACCGACAAGCAATGGGCTGCATGGACCGACAAGTTCAGCGCCGCGAACCTGGACGAGAGCGGCTGGGTATCCGCCACGTACATCGTCCGCGACCTCAACCTCAATCCCTCGAAAGTGCAGACCTCGCCTGAAGGAACGCGGCTCTTCACCGACAGCGTGGAAGTCACCTTCAACAATGGCCAGGCGACCGTCACGCAAGGCAAAATCGACCCCACGACTGGCGCAGTCATGCCCAATACCGCATACACGCAGAAGACATTCACGCTCGACAATGGCAGGCAGGTCGTCAGTAATTACAAGGAAGTCGACGACAAGGGCCAGACTCAGTCCGAGTACACGTACGGCGCCACGTCGTGGACCGTGACCACGCGCGAAAACGGCAACCTCAAGACAAGCACCATCTCGCTCGCAACCTATGGCACGACCGCGTATCCCCTGCTCGGAGAAGTCAATGGCGTCAAGGTCGTGATGGACCCGCAGACGCGCGCAATCCGCTACTTCGGCGCGGACGACAAGGAGCTCAAGGACGCCGCGCTCGACAAGTTCCTCGCGGAAAAAACGAACAGCGACGCAGTGGACAAGCTCAAGGACTCGGAAACCGCCGCGACAGCGCGGGACGGCATCAACAAGAACAGGCTCGCCAGCTGCCCCGCGTCCGAATGCGGACAGTTCAACAGCTTTGACCAGTTCCTCGGCACGTTCACGCAATACTTCAACAACTACGCCGGCCTCGCAGGCTGGTCGTCGCTCATCTTCGACAGCAAGTTCCTCGCGGACTGGCAGAAGGGCGTGAACGACCTCATGTGCAACCAGCTTCACCTGCCCACCACATCCTGCTGGACGTCGCAAATCTGCGGACGCTATGTCAAGATCGACACGCCGCGCGACGGCGTCCTCATCACCGCCTCACCGGGCGGCGCAATCCAGGCGGTCGCGCACATCGAAGGCCAGAAATCCCTGCCCGCGAACGCGCCCAATGCGACATATTACGCATACACCGTCACGTTCGGCCTCACCAACCCGACCGACGATACCATGAACTACAATGTGCGCTTCATCGCAAAAGACAACTCAGCAACATGGTGGCCTGCGGCGCAAAGCCTCGGCAAGGGCGGCATGGTCTCTGCCATCGGCGCGCAAGCCTTGAACAAAGTCTCCTCGCGCGATTACGGCACGGTCTGCCTTGAGTTCAATCCCGCAATCTCCAGCTTCAGCGGAACAAGCGTCGGCAAAATCTGCAATGACTTCGCACAATATGCCGGTGGAGCGACGGCGCCGTACTCGACCGGAAACCAGACCAACACCACGAGCGGCACTGGAAGCACAACCGCGCCCAGCGGCACTGCTGCACCCGTGGCGCCAGGAGCAAGCATATGAACCTGAAAAAAATCGTCACCCTGCCGCGCATCATCGGCATCGCCCTCATCGTCATAGCCGCGCTCACGTTCGCCATCCAAGGCGCGCTGCATGCGGCGCTGCTCGCCATCGCAGGGCTCGTGCTCCTGTTCTCGCCGACCGTGTCCGCAAAGAAGCAATGGCAGCGCTTCCTCGCGTCCTTCGCGCTCACGAAAGAGTTCGCGCTCATCATGCTCTATGATATCGTGTTCTGGGCGCTCTTTGCAGTCATCTCGCTCGTCCTCGCGACCACGATGCGCAGCCAAATGGCGACCCTGCAAGGCATCCAGCTCGGCCAAGGGCTTGCAGTCTCGCAGCTGCCCGCGTACAACGGCATCATTGAGCACTTCTTCACCGTCGCAATCGTCGGGCTCGCGCTGTACTGGCTGCTCATCGTCGCAGCATACACGCTGTCGCGCGGCCTCATCTGGCTCACGCTCGTTGACAAGCCGGTGCGCGCAGGATTCTTCGCGCGCTTCAGCCTGCTCAACCTGCTCTGGTGCACGCTCTGGCTCGCGCTCGCGCTTTTCGTCGCGACCAAAGTCGTCCAGCCGACCAGCGCGTACGCACTCCTCGCACTCGGCATCCTCTACGCGCACCTCACCACCGTGCTGCATAGCCAGTACGCCAAGACACGTGCATTCAGAACATCGCTCAAGGACGCATTCGGCATCGGGCTCGGCAGAATCGGCAGCTTTGCGCAGCCGTACTGCTACATTTTCGTCATCTACGTCATCCTGAGCCAGCTGCAACGGCTCGCGCAGGACGCGCGCGGCGCGCTCATCGCGACATTCGTCATCTTCCTCATCTTCATGGCATGGTACCGCACGTACCTGAACGCAGTCATCCGGAGCGCCCAATGAAAAAAGGACAATTGACGCTCTTCATCATCATCGGCCTCATCATCTTAGTCAGCGCCGGCTTGGTCGTCTACCTGACCACGCAGAAAATCGCCAAGCCCGTGCAGGAACAAGTCATCGTGCCCGAAGACGCGCGACCCGTATACGACTTCGTGCAGGGCTGCGCGAACGACATCGCGCGCGAAGGGCTCAGCATCATCGGCCTGCAGGGCGGATTCATCAACCTGCCAGGCATCATCGACCGCACGCCGAGCGCATACCTCCCGCTGGACACGTTCAACCAGTTCAAAGCGCCATTCTGGTATTACGAAGGCGAAGACCGCACGCCCAGCCTGGGCTACATGGAGCGCGAGCTCGCGCGATACGTGAACAGCCAGCTGGAAGACTGCGTCGGCGGCTTCGCGCCGTTCGCCGAGCGCATGAACGTCAGCAAGGAAGGAACAATCAGCACGCGCACCACGATTGCCGACGACGAAGTCATCGTCCACGTCACCTGGCCGCTCGCGCTGAAGACCCCGGAGCGCACGACGCGCATCCAGGACTTCATCGTGCGCATGCCGGTGCGGCTGAAACAAATGTGGGAGCTCGCCAACCAGACCATGGCCGCGGAAAACCGCGCGAACCTGTTCGAAAACGCAACCATCGACCTCATGGCCGCGGACAGCGACAACATCCCGCTCGACGGCTTCAGCATCGCGTGCGGCGCCAAGCGCTGGCGCATCCCCGACATCCAGAGCAGGCTGCAACAAATACTCTATTATAACATCCCGACCGCCCGCATCCAGAACACGCAGTACTTCCCGTTCACCGCGCCCAAAAGCACGTACGACTCGCTGAAGAAAGACGCAGACCGCATGACCAAACAACTCAACAACGGCCAAACGCTCACGCCGCCCAAGACCGCAGCCCCTGAGGACGCGTACGCCTACTTCCGGTTGTTCTACAATGTCGGCGCCAAGCCGACCGACCTCAAGGCAGGCTTTGAATACCAGCCCGCGTGGGGCATGCAGCTCAGCGCGCAGCCCAGCGAAGGGCCTGTTCTGAAGTCCAACAGCGGCAAAGGCCCCGGACGGTTCATGCGCTTCCTCTGCATCAACCAATGGCATTTCACGTACGACGTCATCTACCCGGTCAAAGTCAGCATCCGCGACGACACGGCGTTCGCGAACCAGGGATTCACGTTCCAGTTTTCGTTCCCGGTGCTCATCAACAACAACGCGCCCGAACGCGTGCTCTTCGGCTACAGCCGCTTCCAAAGCGTCGACTACGGCGCGCCCGAGTTCTGCACCACGTACGGCACGCAGCTCGCAGACATCCGCGCGCTCGGCGCCGTGGAAGGCGTGCCCGTGCTGATGGAACTGCCGGACGCGCAAGTCAACTATGCATGCTTCAACCAGGAATGCGAGCTCGGCACGACCGGCGACAATGGCGGCGCGTACAAGCTCGAGACATACCTGCCGCGCGGCTGCACCAACCCGTTCATCACGGCGACCAAGGACGGCTATTTGCCTGCCACTGCGCAACTGCTCGGCAACCGGCTTGACCTGAAGATGACAAAATTGCAGGATTTGAACCTGTCCTACGTCGTCCACCCGTACGAAAGCCGCACCAAGACCTGGGGAACTCCCCGGCCGCTGAAGGAAAACGAGCGCGTCTCGCTCTCCGTCAGCATGGTCAACAAGACCTTTGACCAATTCCTTGGCTTCCCCACCATCAACAACACGCTCGAGCTCGCGCAAGACACTGCATCGTACGACATCGACGCGATGCTGTTCCTCCGCGACAACCAAATCGGCGGCTACAGCGCGCAGCTGCTGAAGATCCCGTACGAATCCGTTGCCGGCAAGACGCAGGCGACCATCAACCTGGTCGAGTTCCTGCCGACATCCGTGACGGACGAGCAAAAGCTCAACATGATTGCGTTCATTGACGAAGGAGACTACCGCGATGCGTTGCAACCGACGTTTGAGTAAGACCGCCATGCTGGCGGCGCTGGCATTCCTCCTACTTATTGTGCCGCTCGCGAACGCGTACCCGCTCACCGGCCTCGCAGTCTCGCCGCTGACCACGCTCGACATCGAAGCATCTGTTCCTGCGACGTCGCAGACCGCCACGCTCACCGTGCTCGGCCGCACCAAGCCCGGCGCGGCAATCCATGCGTTCGTCAACGGCGCGCGCGTACGCATCGTGACCAGCAATGCCGCAGACGGCACGTTCGCGCTGGCCAGCCTGCCGCTCACACAGCCCAGCAACGCGCTCAAGCTCGAAGCCCACGAAGGAACGAACGTGGCCAGCAAAGAATACACCGTGCTCTACGACGGCACGCCGCCCAAGATCACGCTCGACAAGGAGCTGCCCGCGGCAACCCAAGCGACAAGCCTCACCGTCTCGGGCGATGTCGATGAGCACGTCACTATCTATTATAGGAACATCAACCGCAAGGACGCGGTCCCGCCTGACATTCTCGCCAGCCTCAAGCCGAGCAAGATCGAATCAAATGCCGTTGAGCTGTCCTGGGACCCAAGCACGGCGCAGGACTTCAAGGAATACCTCATCTTGCGCGACGGCAAGCGCATCGCCGCGACCGCGCTCACAGGCTACCGCGACGACAAGCTCCGCAGCGGCAAGTCCTACACGTACAGCGTGTCCGCGGTCGACACGAGCTGCAATATCGGCACGTCCGCGGACGCCACCGCGATCACCAAGAGCGGCGCGAACGCGACGCCTGTCGCGACGCCGCAAGTCAACCTGAGCTGCGAGCCCGCCTATCAGACCACGACCGCAGGCAGCCCATTCTCGTTCGCCATCCCGCTCCTGCAGGGCACCAATGACATCGAACTCATCTTCGAAGACGCCGCAGGCAACCGCGCAACCATCCGCAAGAGCGTGCTGATGGACAACCAAGCGCCGCGCTTCCTCGAAAACAACCTCCAACAGCTCAGCCCGTCGTACAATCCCGACGTCACGGTCAAAGGAAAGCTCGACAAGCAGGGAACCGTGTTCCTGTACATCAACAACGACAGCAAGCCGAACGGGTTCGTCGTCACCGACCCTGACGGCACGTTCTCCATCAGAACACACTTGCGCACGGACGTGCGCATCAAGAAAGGAGCAACCACCGCAAGCATCGCGGTCGGCGAGGGCTGGGCGAACAGCATCAGGCTCGAAGCCGTCGACCTCGCGGGCAACAAAGGAAAGATCGGCCCGTACGACATCGACTTCCTGCTCTGCGGCGCAGGAACCTGGTGGCAGGCAAACATCGGCGCAATATCGCCCACGACGCTCCTGCCCCGGCTCGTCATCCAGGGCGTCCAGCAGCTCAGCATCCCGTTCAACATCACGTACATCGGCAGCGAGCAGGCAAAGCTCGGCAAAGTCACCGTCAGCCCCATCCCGCTCGCGCCCAGCACAGCCTCCGATTACGACCACAACTGGGTGCGCGTGGACACCATCACGCGCGCCGTGGGACCGAAAGACCTCATCGGCTTCACGCAAGTGCAGTTCGAGAACGTCGATCCCCTTCCGAACAACGCGACCGCAGGCCCGAACGCCAAGGAAATCGCGCTCTCGGCACACCGCAGGGGCGACTGCCTCGTGCCCGGCACGGGCTGCGTCAAACTGTTCCTCCAGATGGAAATCCAATTCCAGCAAATCGTGCCCATCAAGACCACTGACCCGCGCCTGCCCGTGGCCAGCCCGCAAATCACCACGCTGGTGCAGCGCGTCTGCATGCCCGTCGAGGTCGCCATCGACCAGACCATCCCGCTCGACCTCATCCCGCGCGGCCTGCTGAGCGCCGCGGTGAACATCATCGGCAAGGCAATCACGCTCATCGACAAAGTATTGAAGCCGCTCACGACCATCGGCGAGTACGTATTGTACGGATGCCTCGCGAGCAATGTCTGGCTGTACTTCGAGTTCTTCCAGGAAAGGATCGCATGCGAGGGCAGCTCAATCCTGTCCGCGTTCGGCGAGGGCGCGTGGAACAAGGCGGTCGCCGAAGCAGGGCTCTGCGACGCCGTGTACGGCACCGATACCGCAGACTCTTCCAGCGCAGGAAAACAGCAGGCATGCAAGAGGTGCGAAGGCACCATCTCGGCGCGCAAAAAGTTCGAGATGAACGTCATGCACGGCCTGTGCGACCGCATCGGCTGCCCCTCCGCTCCGACGTTCTCATCCTACATCCGAAGCCAGAGCGGCAACGCGGAAGAGCTGAAAGTCGTCGATACGAACGCGATCTCCAGCAATCCCGAACTCGCCAAGTGGGCTGTCGGCGGCGGCCTCAGCACAGTGTCAGGAGACAAGAATATTTACGCAGGCAATGACTGCGCATTCACCTACCGCCCGCTCGACCCCAAGAAGTCATCGATCGATTTCATCACGCCAACCTATAACGGCGCAAGCCCGACACCGATCACGCCCCGCGGAGCGTACGGCTCGTGCGCGGCCTCGGGAGGAAGCTGCGGCTATACCCCGTCCGAATGCCGCGGCGCAGGCGGCGCGACCGCGACCGGCAGCGACTGCAAGGACTGTTGCAAGCTCCCGCCCGCGACCATCGGCTCAAACCGCGTCGGCATCCGCGAGCTGTACGACATCGCGAAAGGCCAGCCCGCAAAGACCTACTCGCAAGGACCGAACGCGGACGACTGCAAGAAGCCATTGCACCCGGCGCACCCGAACTGCTGCGGCGTGCAATACCAAAAGGACTGGAGCTCGGCATGCGGCATCGGCACCGTGCTCGGCTCAGACCTTGACACGTTCGACGAATTGAAGCAAAGCACCTGCCTCTCGGCCCAGCAGGCAAACGCCAACGCCAAAGATTTGAGCTGCAACAGCCTCTGGAACTCGGTCGCGGGATTCTGCGAGAAGAACACCGGCGAGCCGCGCGCAGAGACCATCAATACCGGAGCGGTCTGGGCGCCGCCCCGCGTAGGAGCAGACGACAACGCAGCGTACGTCTTCGTCCTGCCCGCAGGATTCAGGCAAGGCGTCGACAAAGTCGTGCAATCCGACAGCGCCAAGCAGTACGAAGTCTGGCTCGGCTATGCCGTGAAGACGCCCCAAATCCAAAAGCTGCCGGACAACCAGCAGACCAAGCTCAAAAACAACCAGTTCCCGCTCAGCGCGTCCATGACCGCAGGACTTGATACCGACCTCTCCGAATGCTTCGGCCAAAGGCCTTCGGTGCGAGCGGAAAAGACCACCGAGCAGACCGCGACACGCATGGAAGAACAGCAGCAAATCACGTGCGTGAAAGCAAAGCTCGGCGGCGGCGCATGCGCCATCACGCCCTGCCAAGACCAGGCAAACATCAAGAAGTTCGTCCAGCAAGTCAACGAAGTCGTGCAAGTGCCCGACAATCAATACATCGTTCGCCCGAATTCGGGACTGTTCCGCAGCGTGCAATGCGTCTGCCTGCCCGCAGTCACGAGCTACCTCATCATGTGGCAGAAAGTGCTCGGCGCGTTCCACGGCTGCTTCAGCAAAATCATGCTCACCGGCGAAGGAAGCGCAGGCTTCTGCGCCGCAAAGTTCTCCGGAACCATCTGCGACCTCTTCTTCGAAGCAATCTCGTGCTTCGTCCAGAAGTTCAACGGCGCAGGAGCCGGAGGACGCGCAGGCACCGGGGGATTCAGCAACATCCTCGGCGCGCTCACCAGCGCAGGAACCGACGTCAGCAAGAGCGTCTCTTCCCGTTACGGCGACACCGCGCTCTACCAGTCCTTGTTCAGCGAGAACAAGCTCCTGCACGCCATCTGCACCTGGGCATTCACCGGAACGTGGAGCCTGGACATGAAAGGCCTGTTCCAGCAGCAAGTGCAAGCAATCCCCGTCGACACCGAGGCCGCGCTGACCACGTGCCAGCGCACGTTCAACGGGTACGACCCCACGACGCAGCCGAGCGGGCTCACGAGTTGGATCTACCGCATCTCCGGAGGCCTCATCGCAGGCTCTGATGTCCGCTACCGCCTCAAGCTCAAGTGCAGCTCGGGATTTTCGTGCGACCCGCGCGCGTACCGCGACGGCAAGTGCGACTGCCAGAACCGCGAGCAGATCGTCACCGTCACGGACACGTCGCTCGGCAACGGGCTCGCGAAGAAGTTCGACCTGGTCAACTTCGACGCGCCCTTTGTCATGAACGCGCAGTCGCCGGACAGCGGCCCGCGCTATGACACCGCGATGCTCGAATGGGACTGGACCGACCCGACCACGAAGCAGCAGCGCACCGACCACGTCGACTGCACCATCCGCGAAACAGAAGGCGGCGGCGCGCTCTCGTTCTGCGCGCTGGACGCGTTCAGCGGCAAGTTCCGCTGCCTCTTCGGCCAGCAGGACAACGGCATCAGGATGACGTTGCTCGCTCCGACGTACCCGCCCGGCCAGAGCCAGTTCGCGCTGGGACAACGGCTCAACTTCGCAGTGGACATCAAGCAGCAGTTCCCCGAACAGCGCAACCTCCAGCAGCAAAGCAGGAAATTCCTCACGTACGACATCAAGGACGGCGCAGGAACGACCGTGCAGGGAACCGTGAACGGCATCCTCAAGGCAATCAAGCTCTCGAACACCGACTCCATCCCAGACACGTACGCGCTCGCGACCAATGGCGCCTACCGCTTCATCGCGCCCAAAGAAATCGCGGACGGCACGCCGCTCGGCGACTTTGTCCTCGATGAAGACACCATCAAGCGCCACAGCGCGACCGGCACCGGCGCCACCGCAATCCTCCAGTCAATCTGGCCCGTATCCACCATCATCAAGCCTATTACGGACATCCGCGTGAGCTACGCGGACGGAAGGGCATACGAGCAGCCGCTGTGGTTCTCCATCCACTTCCCGCTCTTCAAGGCAGAATCAGGAGCAGAAAGCTTTAACGTGTACCGCCTGAACGTGCCGAGCGCGACAATCCCGCCCGCAGGAACCGGCGGCTGGGCGACATACCGTGCCGCAGGAGCGTTCGCGAACGGCAAGCAGTCGCCTCAGAATCCGCTGAACACCGTCATCTTCAACGTTCCGAGCACCGTGCCGAACGCGCCGCCGCTCACCGTCGCGATCACGTTCCAGCGCGTCGCCGGCTTCACGAACGCGAACGAGCTCGAGCTTGCCGTCCAGTACAGCAAGCCCCAGCAGCAGTCGAAAACCGAAACATGCGAGCCCAAAAAGCTCATTACATGGTATGCGAACGTCGCAATCTATGACGCAGACAAGCACGGCAACCCGACCGACCAGATCAGCACCGACCCTGAGAGCGGCGAGCCCCAACAAAAGAGCATCCCCTTCCAAGTGCAGTGCGCCAAGCCCGACGCGCTCATCAAACCCACAGGCCCTGCAGTCGTGACCGCGGACGACGCAACCTGGCTCCAGTCGCTCGCCAGCATCATCCAGCAGCAGACCATCATCGTCGGCCAATGGAACAGCCTGCTCGCAGATATCACACCTGTGGAAGCAGGCGACACCGCGAAAGTCTCTGCGCGCGTCGCAACGCTGCGCGACAACAGCAACACCATCAAGAGCGCCGCGACCCTCGCGTTGAACGAGATCAACCGCCAGACCGCGCTGCTCAAAGACCCCGCGAACAAGGCCGCGCTCGCGGACGTCCCGCCCGGCATCGGCGGCATCATCGCCTCGGCAGACCGGTCGCAGACCGCGCTCACGACCATGCTCAGCACGAACACGTTTGATGTTCTCGCAATCAACACGCGCCTTGCGGAAGTCCGCGAGGCGATCACGGAAGCGAAGGCATACCTCGCTAATGCGACCGCCGCGATTCAGCAGAGAACAGGCACTGCGATCGCAACGACCGGCGGAACAGCGACCTGCGTTTCCCAAGGAGGAACGTGCGGCGTGCCGTCCGATGACTGCATCACCCGCGGCGGCCAGGCGATTTACAATACGCCCGACTGCGCAGAATGCTGCAAGACCACACCCTGATGAAAAAACTCTTCGACACCATCGCAAAAGCGTGGAAGGCGTTTGCCGCGCGCAAAGAGCTCCTGCTGCTCGCGGTTCCTGTTGATTTTGTCTTTTACTGGCTGCTCGCGCAGCTGCATTACGAGATTTTCAACCGCGCCAGCGCTGCCGCGATGCAGCTCACCGCGCTGATGGGCAAACAAGCCGAACAGCTCGCGACATCCGAAGCGGTCCCTGACCTTGCCACGCTGCAATCGCCCGAGTTCACGAACGCGTTTCACCAACTGCTCATGTACACAGGCATCTTCATCGCGTCAGCGATCGCGCTGTGGCTCGTCGGCAAAGGCATCCTGTGGTTTATCGCGCACAAAACTGCGGACAAAAAAGTCAATGCGGCATTGTTCGTCAAGAAATTCCTCGGCATGACGCTCTTCTGGGCGCTTGCGCTCGTGGTCGTCATGACCATCGCGCTCAACGTGCTTGATTACGCGCTCTTCAGCCCGATACCGCTCATCGGCGAAGGCGTTGCGAACTTCATCATCTTCCTCCTGTTCGCCGTGTTCGCGTATTTCGTGTTCCTTTCGTACGCGTTGCTTCCGAACAAGGTCTTCATTCCCACCCTGACGCTCGGCTTGACGCGCTGGAAAGAGCTCGTGCCCGTGCACCTGGTCGGCATGCTGCTGTATTTTGTCGCGGTATCTGTCCCGACAAGCCTGGTCAAGGTAAGCATCTATCTCTCGCTCGCAATGGTGTTGCTTATTTCGCTGCCCGCAATCGCGTTTTCGCGCGCGCTCTGGGCGACGGCAGCACAGCAAGTGGTGAAACATGCATAAACAAGAACTCTTTGTCCTGGGCGTCATCTCGATGGCGTCATTGCTGCTCATCTTTGCGGTCGGCCACCGCGCGCTCACCGGCATGCTCGTCAATTCGTACGAGCCCTTTGACGTCCAGCCCACGCTGCTGCCTGTCCCGCCGTACCAGTATCCGTCATTTATCTGGCCGTCCACGCTCAGCCCGCTCGCGAATATGCAAGGATTCCCGACCAAAGAGATGCTGAAGCCCAGCCTGCTTGTCTTCTTTGTCGACCAAATCCCGATTCCCGGCACCAATTTCAACTTTGTCCCGCTGCAAGACTCGCGCATCCACACCTATTCAGGCATCGTCGGCTATTACGACGAGGACCCGACAGACTCCATCCAAGGCTACCTGTGCTCGTTCGCGTACAAAGTCATCAATGCTCCCTTGCGCTGCGAGCGCGTGCCGCTCGCGTACAATGCCGACGGCACGGTGAGCTTTGCGCGCGGCTATGCGCCGGGCGAATACATCGCGTACCAGGCAATGGGCACGGACTTCGGCGCAGTATTCGTGGTCGCGAACCCGCAGTACGGCATCCTCGCAAGCAGCCCGATCGCGCTGCTCCGCTGGGTTTCTGATTAATCCGGAAGAATTTCCGCTTTCTGAAAGAATTCCGACAGCACACGCTCTGTTTCCGCAAACATGCTGTTCATCCCGAAAACATTTTGCTTCTTTTTCCGAAACCGCGTTTAAAGGCAGCGTCTTTCTCGAGCGTATCCCTTGGAAAAAGGAAAGGGAACCGCACTGCTGCTCTCGCGGCGGTGCGGTTTTATGCTTATGACCTCACTGGATGAAGTTGTGCAAGAGATTGGACGGCGGGTGCCGATGAGCTCGGAGCCGCACGAGCGCGCCAAGGCCATTTACGAATGGATGGGCGAGCATTTGACGTACGACCGCGAGCGCCAAGTCGCGGTGCAGTCGGGCCGCGACAATCGGCGCATCCTGCACCCCGAATACGTCCTGCGCGAACGCAAAGGCATCTGCGGAGACCTGTCCGGAGTGTATGTCGCGCTCGGCAGAAAGCTCGGCCTGCAGACCAAGTACGCGCGCGTCTCCCTGAACGAGCGCGGCGAAGAAACCAACCACGCCTGCGCGATCGTCGAGCTTCCCGACCGCATGATGCAGGTCGACCTGGCAAACCGCGTCTTCGACGCGTCGCACCGCGAATACCACATCGAGCGCATCGACATCATCGAAGACATCATCAAAGGCACGCCCGTCCCCAAAACAATGTACCAACCGCCCTGCAACACGCCCTATGTGCCGTGGCGGCGGAAATGCAAAACACACCTGCCGCGCTGGATCAAACGCATCGCGCTCTGCGCCGCGCTCGCGTACGGCGGATACAAAGCGTGGCAATGGTACAAACGGCCCACATTAGACGTGCTCGAGCTGCAGAACGAACTGCGATTTTCAACCAAGCACGGCGAAGTGAAGTACACCATTGCCAGCGACGGCGCGCAGCAGTGGAAAGAGGCATTGTTCTTCCTCGAAGCACAGGAAGGCAATCTTGACGAGCACGGCCTGCTGGAAAAATACGTGCTCGCGGACAAAAATCAGGACGATACTATCAGCGGCTCAGAAGCGCGCGACGCGCTTGCCGCGGCCCGGGCAAAATACCTCAAGTCGCGCTAGTTCAGCCCGCTCGCGAGAATGTCCTGCAGGTTGTTTGCCGGCGCGGGCGCAGTTTTTTGTTCCGCGCCAATCGCATTGACGCTGCCTGCCGCGGCGCTGACGATTTCCACAGGCGTTCCGACGTCCGCAACCCGCGGCGCGCTGTCTTCGGAAATCTCCAGCACAGTCACGTTCGGAACCGGCGCTGCTTCCGGCGGCGTTTCCTTGACCGCGCCGGTTTGCGCAGGCTGCTGCGCGTGAAGCACGAGCCAGCCGCTGAACGCGAGAACAATGATTGCGATGATAAGCATGCGGTGCGCGACCAGCGCGCCCCAGAACGTCCTTAATTCCTTGCGATGAGGAACGTGCTTGGTCATGATTGCCTCGATGTCTTCTTCGGTCGGGTCAGGGGTCTTCGGCGGTTCAGGTTCCTCTTCGGCTTCTTCCGGTTCGGCGTCCTGCAGCAGCTCTTCCGCGCTCGGCTCGGGCTTGTTCAAGCGCAGCTCAGGCTCTTTCGCAGGCGGTTCCTCGACAGAAGCAGTCTCTTCCTTCTTTTCTTCCTGCTTGGGCGCTTCGTTCTTGAGCTCTTCCTGCCTGCGCTGAATTTCCTCGAACTTCTTCTCTCGCTCGAGATCCTTGCCGATGTCGATGCTTTGCCCGAAGCCCCCCATTATATAGTGCAGAAGCAGAAGCTATTTAAAACGTTTCGCGATTATACGTCTATGCGCATCGTTGTCACCGGCGGCGCCGGTTTCATCGGCTACAATCTTATCCACAAGCTCTTCGAACAACAGCATCACGTCATCGCGTTCGACGACCTCTCCGCAGGCGAGCCCTCGCGCAGGCGCGACAAGCTGCTCAACAAGCTCGCCAAAGAAACCTACAAAGACCAGAATGCAGGCTACCGAGACCTGGTCCTCAACCACGACATCGAGACGCCTAACTTGCTGAACTCCACGCTGAACATGACTGAGCAATTCGACGCGATCGTGCACCTCGCCGCGCCCATCTCCGTCCCCCAATCCTACGAACAGCCGCGCGCGTACATCGACCAGATCGTGGACGGCACGACCGAAGTGCTCGAAGTCGCGCGCCAGCGCAAAATCAAGAAAGTCATTTTCGCCTCGAGCGCCGCGGTCTACGGCGACGTGACGCGCAGACCGACCCGCGAAAGCGACCTGGACCATATGATTCCCACCTCGCCGTACGGCGTCGTCAAACGCGCCGCGGAAGACATGGCAAGGACGTACGCGAAAGCGCACGACCTTGAAACAGTCATCTTCCGCTTCTTCAATGTCTACGGGCCCGAACAGGACCCGACAAATCAGTATGCGGGCGTCGTCGGCAAGTTCCTCGAGGCGGTGCGCCAAGGCAAATCGCCCACTATTCTCGGCGCAGGTACGCAAACCCGCGATTTTGTCTACGTCGGAGACGTCACGGACGCGATTGTCGCGGCGCTGACCAAAACCGTCAAGCCCGGAACCACGCTGAACATCGCCAGCGGCAGGGCAACGTCCATCAACGACCTCGCGAAAGAGTCCATTGCAGTGAATGGCAAGAAGAGTCTGCAGCCGAAGTATGAAGACGCGCGCCCCGGGGAAATCGAGCACTCGCTCGCAGACATCAGCGCGGCGCGTGAAGCGCTCAAGTGGTCGCCCAAAACGTCGCTGAAAGAAGGGCTTGCCAAGACGTATGCCTGGCTGAAGTCATCCGGCAGTGCTCCCTAAGCCTTATATACCGCTCTTCGCGTTCTCGTCGTATGCATCTTTCCATCGGTAATGTCGATACGCCTGATGAGCTGATAGCCACCGCCTTCCTGAAGGCGCGCAAGACCGCAAGCAAGCACCGCGGCTCCATGGCCAACAAAGGCATGAACCGCCTGTTCAAGTCGAACAAGATGGAAATGATGAAGATCGTGGTCGCGACCGACACGCTCGTGAACAAGCTCGACGGCGTCGTCGCGGCGTTTCCGAGCCTGAACACGATGCCGATGTTCTATCAAGAGCTCGTGCGCTGCACCATGGACCAGGACTTGTACAAGAAGTCGCTCGGCGCAGTCGACTGGGCCGCAGGGCAGATCCGCAAGCTCGCCAAAATCTCGCGCGACAAGATCCGCAGGGCCCGCGACCTGGACTCCATCACGTACGCGCGCAACTCGTTCTATGGTAGGGCTGCTTCCGTATTGAAGCAAATCAAGAAAGAGCTCGCCTATCTCGAGCAGTGCCGCAAGATCCTCCGCGAATTCCCCACCATCAAGACCGATATGCCGACGGTGGTCATCGCAGGCTACCCGAACGTCGGCAAAAGCACGCTGTTGAAGGCATTGACGTATGCGCAGCCCAAGATCGCGCCGTACCCGTTCACGACCAAGCAATTGATGTTCGGCTACGCGAAAGGACTGCAGTTCGTCGATACTCCCGGATTGCTGGATAGACCGTTTGCCAAGCGCAACGCCATCGAAAAGCAGGCAATTCTCGCGCTCAAGCACCTCGCAACCGTCATTCTCTTCGTGATCGACCCGACCGAGACGTGCGGCTACATGCTGCCTGCCCAGCTGGAACTGCTGAAGCAAATACGCGACCTGTTCAGCATGCCCATGCTCGTCACCGCGACCAAGCTGGACATTGCGACTCCTGAGCAAGTCAAAGAAGTCCAGCGCGCGGTCGGCAAGGACGTCATTCCCGTCAATACCACCACAAAAGCAAGCGTCGAGCGCCTGCTCAATGCTTCCGAAGAATTCGTGCGCGCGGCCCAAAAAGCTTCCTGACCTGCTCGGTCAGCGCGTGCTCCCGCTCCATCTTTCCCGCAATGTGAATCAAGATGAATCCCAATGCAAGATAGACCGCTATGAACAGCCAGACTTTCGGCACGACAAAGTCGATGTATTCTCTGATTTCCATCTGCACCAGCCCGGCGCCGATGCCGACGGTTTCCAGCATCGCGATGAACGATTCCGGACTCACGACCTGGAAGAACAGCGCAATCAGGCCCGGAACAAACGTCATCCAGCCGAGCGAAGCAAGCGTGTGCGCGACGCTGTGATAATGGATAAACAGCACCGTAATGCAGATGACCAGAATGCCGAACGCGGCTCCCGGAACATACTGGACGTTCTCCGGCAGCGCGAGCGAGCCTGACGCGATAAAGTGCGCCACAAACGGCACGAGCGTGGTGAGCGCGGAAAGATAGAGCAGTCTGACAACCCACCAGAGAATGATATCGAACACGTGCGACGTGTGCGGCTGCTTCATAGACAAAAAAGAGACCAAAAGGTATAAATAACCTTCTGTCTGCGGAGAGCACGTAAAAAGATGGTGCTCATCACGCTCGGATTATTCATAGCATCCTGCCTTTGCTTAGTCATCGCAGGCACGTTTCTGGTGAAGAGTCTCGTGAAACTCGCGACGTTCTTGCGCATGAACGAGTTCATCGCGGCATTCATCCTGATGTCATTCTGCACATCCCTGCCTGAGCTCTTTGTCGGCATCAGCTCGGCGCTCGCAGGCAATCCTGCCTTTTCGCTGGGAAACATCATCGGCTCGAACATCACCGACTTGACGCTTGTCGCCGGAATCACTGTCGTTTTAGCTCGCGGCATCCGCATCGAGAGCGAACTGTTACGGAAAGAAGTCTACGGCATGGTCGCGCTTGCCGCATTGCCCATGATACTGATGTACATCGGCGAGGAACTGTCGCGCTTTGACGCGCTCATTTTGATCGGCGCATTCGCCATCTACTTTTACCAAATGCTCGCCTCGGGACACGCCCAGCTGCACCCTGCATTGAAAGACCACGTTTCGCCCTGGACCGGACTCGGCGCGTTCGTCCTGTTCGGGCTTTCTGCCGCAGCGCTGTTCCTCAGCTCGCGGTTTGTTGTCAATTATGGCGTCCAGCTCTCGTCCGAGCTGTCCGTTCCCGCAATCCTGGTCGGTTTGATCTTTGTTTCGCTCGGCACATCGCTGCCCGAGCTCACGTTCGGCCTGCGCGCCGCGCTGTCGCGGCACGGATCGCTCGCGCTCGGCGACTTGGTCGGCGGCGTGGTCGTGAACTCCACCGTCATTTTGGCGATTGTCGCGCTCATTCAGCCCATCACCGACTCGTTCTTCATCTTCGTGACGAGCGCGGCATTGCTTGTCGCAATCACGTTCCTGTTCGCGACGTTCATCGCGAGCGGCAAGAAATTATCCTGGCGCGAAGGCATCTCGCTCATCATCTTCTACGTCGTCTTCCTGATGATTTCGCTCAACCTGCAACACCACGTTGCGTAAGTATTTTATAGCACGCCGATTCATTCTGAACCATGCGGGTGGTCGGAGACTTTCACATACACAGCCGTTTTGCTCGTGCCTGCTCAAAGCAGATTGACATCCCTGCATTGGAGAAAGGAGCGCGGCTCAAGGGCGTTGCTATTCTTGGGACAGGCGACTTCCAGCATCCGAAGTGGTCTGTTGAATTAAAACAGCTCAGCGAGGACGGCACAGGTGTGTACAAGACCGCGACCGGTTTTCCTTTTATTTACCAAACAGAGATTTCTCTTGTTTATACTGATGGCGGCAAGGGACGCAGAGTGCATCATTTGGTGCTTGCACCCTCACGCGAGGTTGCAGACCAGTTTACGGAGTATCTCAGCAAGAAAGGACGGCTCGATTACGACGGACGGCCCATCTTCGGCATCAGCTCGGCGCAGTTCGTCGAGGATTTGCGCTCGATTTCTCCTGATATCGAAGTCATTCCTGCGCACGCGTGGACTCCTTGGTTCGGTGTTTTCGGCGACAAGTCAGGATACGATGCATTGAAAGACTGCTTCCACGACCAAACCAAGCACATTCACGCGATAGAGACAGGATTAAGCTCAGATCCTGCGATGAATTGGCGTCTTTCGCAGCTGAACGACATTCAAATGGTGTCCTTTTCCGACATGCACTCCGCAACGCCGTGGCGCATCGGCCGCGAAGCGACCGTGTTTGACGTCAAGGAATTGACGTACAAGAACATTTTGTCTGCGATTCGCACCGGCGACGGCATTGCCGAGACCCTGGAGTTCTTTCCCGAGGAAGGAAAGTACCATTATGACGGCCACCGCGGCTGCGACGTCGTGCTGAGCCCGCAGGAAGCGCTTGCGATGAAGAAATTATGCCCGAAATGCACAAAACCGCTCACGATTGGCGTCGCGCACCGCGTCGAAGCGCTCGCAGACCTGCCTGTCGGCACCAAACACGCGAAGTCGCGGCCCTTCCGCAACCTGATTCCGCTTGCCGAGCTCATCGGACACGCCATCGGCTCTCCTGTCGCGTCGCCAAAGACATTCAAGGCATACTACGATATCGTCGCGAAGTTCGGCAACGAGCTGAACATCCTCCTGGACGCGTCCGAAGACGAGCTGCGCAAGCACGCCGACGGCAAGATCGTCGACTTAATCCTCAGAAACAGGACGCAGCAAATCCGCTGGAAGCCAGGCTACGACGGCGAATACGGCCATCCGATCTTCGACGGCATCGAACCGCCCAAGAAGAGCGCGCCCGTCAAACAGGCAAGAAAGATACAGCGCGATTTAGGGGAATTCTAACGAGCAGAAAGCAACTGGTCAAGCCATCGGCTTGACGTACGCGGCACCTGCCAAATCAACCGCGAGCGCCTTCTTCATCTGCCCGCGCGCACCCTCTAAGATTGCCGCAATCGCAGGTTGATGTTCTTTAGCCGCAGACCAAATGATGTCGTCTTCAACACGCCAATCATTGTTCTTGTTGCGGAGTGAGATTGTAATTGAGAAATACACCGTCGAGCGCCCGAACCACTTTTTCTGCAAAAGCACAAAACGGAAGGAAACTTGGCTTGCAGTCTCCCTGCGCTCTACTTCTTCGACAAGCGCGATGCCTTTTGTTTTGAAGTAATCAGTAATCTCTGCGAGAAGAGACATAACCTTTTGGGACAACAGCCCTTCAAGCGCGTCTTTTTGCATACGCGCCCGAGGAGAAAAGAAGTATAAAAACTTATGGGCGCGAAAAACCACCCTTAATTACCGACTGCCAAAACTATGACTTTTTTGTCCCAGCATATTTATATTCTCTGAACGCTTAAAATAGCCTAGTGTGACCTTATTGTCACTCGGAGGACTGTATGGCAACCAAGAAGAATGATGCTTCACCGGAACAAGTCGGCTTTCACAAGGGCGCGCTGACGACCCTGGCAAAAGAACGCCAGGAGCTCGGCAGACTGCTCGCCATCGTCGAACAGCTGATGCAGATGCACGTCAAGTCATTGAAGGACCTCGGCGTGGACCTCGAAGCAGAGGCAAAGAAAATCACGGCAAAGAAGCCGCTTGAGGAGAAGCTCAGGTAAATGTACCAGGGCTCGAGCGGCGGATACGGAACGTCGGGCGGAATGGCGTACGGAAGCGCGTATTCTGCGCAAAAGCAGGACTACTTTTCGTCCAACCACCTGTACGCACACTCCTCGATTGACAGCGTTGTCAACAGCGCGTCAATCGAGCGCCGCGAGCCTGTCGCGATTCCCAGCTACGTGCCCAGCTCGGCAAAAGGCGCATATCTGATGAGCCACACGCCGCACGACTACTTCACCGCAGACCCGTTCCTCAAGCCCGGCAGCACCGCCAAGTTCGTCGGTGATGCAGAAGAAATCGCGAACGACGTCAAGGAAGCGTTCACCGCCACAACCGGCGAAGAACTGCCCGCAGACATTGTCATCAGCGTCCTCAACGACCGCGACTTCAAGCAAGCGCACATCGCGCACGACGGCAGCTGGAGCGAAGGCGTCATGGGATTCAGCCTGAACAGCAACGGCAGAGGCGTCAATCAGGTCTTTGTCCGCGCTGCTCCGCTGGACCACTTGATGCTCACGGTCGGCCACGAGATCGGCCACGTGCTCACGCAGAGCTTGGGCAACGCGCACGACGAGGAAGCAAAGGCGTTCGCGTTCTCGCTCGCATGGATGGACGCTATCAGAAAGCACAACATCGCAGGCATCGGCAGCAACATCCTGCCCGAACCCGCGCACAACGGCCTGCACGACCGCGCATTCGCATTCGTGCAAACCATCATGGACGCCGGCACGACCGCATGGAACACGTTCCTGCAGCTCGCGAACGGCACAGTAACAATCACCCGACAAATCGAGACAGTGGAGGTCTAACAATGGCAAAATCACCCAAGAAGGAAGACAAGAAGGCACCCGAACCACAGCAGTCGCAGGACCAAAGCCTGCCGCCTGAAGTCGCGAAGAAGCTCGGCGAGCTCAAGGGCAAGCTGGACAAGTTCCAAAAGTCAGCCATCGAGAAATTCGACAAGTACATCAAAGGCATCGCATTGATGCCGCCGCCTCGCGCACCGCCTGCGAATCTCCCTCCTGACGTTCTCGCCGAAGAGCAGAAGCGCTACGAGCAGATCAAGGACAAAAACCACATCCTCGTGCTTATCGACGACACCGAGCCGAGCAAGATGTCCAAGCAGGAGCTCAAGGACAAGCTCACCGCAATCATGGACACCACTGCAAAGGAAATCGACTCCTCGCTCGTTCCGCAGACCTTGCTCATCAGCGAACTCTGGCAGAACTGCTTTGACGCCAAGTACGACTGGCTGCAGCTCATCGCCATGTCTGCGCCGATTTACGACACCGGCATGCTGGGCGCGGTCAAGATCGCGGAAATCCACAAATCTATGGTCCTGAAGAAATTCGAGAAGTACATCGTCGCGTACGTTTTGGCAGGAAGCGTCGTCACCGGCCGCTCGACTAAGGAGAGCGACATCGACGTCTTCATCGTCATCGACGACACGGACGTCAAGAAGATGACGCGCGCAGAATTGAAGGACAAGCTCCGCGCCATCATCATCAACATGGGCATGGACGCCGGCGACATCACCGGCATCAAGAACAAAATCAACATCCAGACGTACATCCTGACCGACTTCTGGGACGCGATCAGGGAGGCGAACCCCGTCATGTTCACCTTCCTGCGCGACGGCGTGCCGTTCTTCGACCGCGGCATCTTCATGCCGTGGAAGCAACTGCTCAAGATGGGCAAGATCAAGCCGTCACCCGAGGCGATCGACATGTACATGAGCACCGGCGAGCAAGGACTTGACCGCGTCAAGTTCAAGATGAAGGACATCGCGACAGAAGATTTCTTCTGGAGCATCCTCACGCCCACGCAAGCGGCACTCATGCTGTACGGCGTGCCGCCGCCTGCGCCGAAGGAAACGTGCGAAGTCCTGCGCGAGCTCTTCGTCAAGAAGGAAAAGCTCCTCGAGGAAGAATACGTCAAGATGCTCGAGAACGTCATCCAGACGCGCAAAGACATCGAGCACGGCGTCAAGAAGGACGTCACCGGCAAGGAACTCGACAAGCTCTTCGACGACTCGGACAAGTACATGAAGCGCCTCAAGAAGCTCTTCACGCAGATCGAGAAGACCAAGGAAGAGGAAATGGTCCTCAACATGTACGAGACCATCACGACCGTCATCCGCGACGCGCTCAAGACCGAAGGCATGGAGAAAGTCGAGGAAGCCGAGCTCATCGAGCTGTTCGAAGACAAGCTCGTCTCGACCGGCAAGGTTCCTGCGCGCATGCTGAGGCTGCTGAACGAGTTTTTGGACGCCAAGAAGGCCTATGACGCGGGCAAAATCACCAAGACTGACGTCGAAAAGACGCGCAAGACCGCCGCAGAGCTGCTGAAGTTCCTCGTGGAATTCATCCAGCGCAAGCGCGGACGCGAGCTCGAACAGGCGCGCGTGCGCGTCAAGTACGGCGACAAGTTCGGCGAAGTCACGCTGCTCGGAACCACCGCGTTCGTCGTGCGCAACTTGGACGCTCCCGAGAAGCTGATCGAGAAGGCAGCCATCGGCCGCGACGGCTCGCTGGGCCCGCTCCAAGACAGCTCGTGGGAGGAATTCGAGAAGGCACTGGCGAAGATCGCCATCCCTCCGAAGGTCTTCATCAAGGAGCCGGTCTTCGAGTCGCTGAAGAAGATATTCGGACGCGACGTCGAGATTCTTGTGACGCAGTAAACCGTTTTTATTCTTTTTGTCTTTTGCCCGCAGGGCATCGTTATCTGGTGCTATTCAAATCGCTCTGAAGAATTCAGTAATGCGGGCGCAGATACGCCGAGACGTTCGCGGGAATGATATACTTCGGCGCGAGCGTCATCGAAGGAAGCCGCTTGACGCACTTGCCGTGGTCGCATTCCAGCTTCTCAAAGTTGCCCGCAAGATACAACGGCCTGTCACAGTCGTGGTCCTGCTTGCACTCGACGCGCGGCTGGGCGCTGCAGATGCACTTGTTGTACGCGCACTGCGTGTTCAAAGGATTGGAGCATTTGACCTTCGACAGGCAGTCTTCGTCATACTTGCACACGATGCGCAGGCGGTTCTGGTCAGGCTTGCACAGGTTGCAGAGCTGGTTGCGGCACGCAGGCTGGCGGTCAGGAACATATCCTGACGGACAGGTGCCATTGAACGCCTTCGCGGACGTGAAACAGTTCAGGTTGGTGCGGCACGGCACGGCGTTCAGCTGCGCGACCGGCTTCTGCAGCTTGTAAATAGGATTGACATACTTCGCAGACACGCCGCCGGCGAGCAAGAGAAATACTGCAGCAATGATAAACCACCGATTCATACCGCTCATAAAGGAGGGGGAGTATAAAAGCGTTACTAAAAAGGTATTTATACAACCGCCAAACCTCCCCGTATGGGGTGAACCTTATGCAACCAGGACAACAGGCGCCGGAATTCACGGCAGAAGCATTTCACGAGGACAAGGTCAAGAAGATCTCGCTCAAGTCATTGCGCGGCAAATGGGTCGTGCTCGCGTTCTATCCCGCGGACTTCACATTCATCTGCCCGACCGAATTGGGCGAGCTCGCGGACCACTACCCTGCGTTCAAGAAGATGAACACGGAAGTGCTTTCCGTGTCAACCGACACTCCGTTCGTGCACAAGGCATGGCACGACGCCAGCGCGACCATCAGGAAAATCAAGTTCCCGATGATCGCCGACCCGACGCGGGAAATCTGCCGCGCGTACAACACGCTCATCGAAGGCGAAGGCCTCAGCTACCGCGCGACGTTCATCATCGACCCGAACGGCATCGTGAAATGGTTTGAAGTCCACGACAATTCGATCGGCCGCAGCACCGCAGAGATTCTGCGCAAATTGCAGGCCGCGCAGTATGTCGCAAAGCACCCTGGCGAAGTCTGCCCGGTCAGCTGGACGCCGGGCGGCAAAACGCTCAAGCCAGGCCTGAACCTCGTGGGGAAGATCTAGGTGAAGCTGTTTTTCCTCGTTTTCATCGTCCTTCTCTTGGCAGGCTGCGAAGTCGCCAAGCTGACGCCCGAACAGGAAGAATTCCACGACGTCTGCATGAAGCACCACGGCAACTTCACGAAGAACGCGCCAATGCGCGACGGCAAGCCGCAGGGCGACGCCTGCCTGGGCTGCATGCCTGACGCGAAGACGCACTTCTGCGACGAACGAGAATATCTGGCGTACATCAACGCGACTGCTTAGAACGCTTCCAACAGCATCAAGCTCGGATCTTCGAGGTGCTTGATGAGGTCGTTGACGAATCGTGCGGCTTCTGCGCCGTCAATGATGCGATGGTCGAACGTGAGCGAGAGCGGAAGCATCTTTCTGATGACCATCTTGCCGTCCTTGACCACGACTTTGTCCTTGATCGCGCCGAGCGCGAGAATCGCGCATTCAGGATGGTTGATGATGGGCGTGGCGAACTGGCCGCCGATGCTGCCGATGTTGGTGATGGTGAACGTGCCGCCCTTCAAGTCTTCGAGCTTTACTTCGCGGTTGCGCGTTTCTTCTGCGCGCGCGAACAAGTCTTTGGCGATATCCAGGATTGATTTCTGGTCGCAGCCCTTCACGACCGGAACAATCAAGCCGTCGGTCGTGTCCACGGCAAATCCGATGTTGAAGTACTGCTTCACGACAATCTCTCCTGCAGCGTCATCGAGCGAAGAGTTCACGTACGGGTGCTCCTTGAGCGCGATGACCACTGCTTTCGCCACAAACGGCAGGAATGTCAGCGGATAACCCTTGTCTTCGGCCAGTTTCTTCTTTTTCTGGCGAATATCCCACAATTCCGTCACGTCTGCCTCATCCATGTGCGTTACCGGAACGACGGATTGGAACGCGCGCGTCAAATTCTCAGAAATCGTCTTGCGCACACCCTTCAGCGGGATGCGGAGGATGCGGCCGTAGTTCTCGAACGTGATTTTAGGAGCGCGGCGGTCGATTGACCCAGCAGGCGGCACTTTACCAGACGCATTGCGCACATCAGCGTCGGTGATTCTGCCGTCCGGGCCCGTGCCGTGCACGCGCGTCAAGTCTACTTTCAATTCTGCAGCAAGCTTGCGAACAATAGGCATTGCTTTGACTTCGGTAA
>Ga0334722_10000731_pt1 | contig 46161 bp, 39 predicted proteins | sample C3_bottom_MG_FD_207210 | JGI IMG/M metagenome (GOLD analysis project Ga0334722, IMG submission 207210) | Sediment microbial communities from Yellowstone Lake, YNP, Wyoming, USA - C3_bottom | ecosystem: Environmental > Aquatic > Freshwater > Lake > Sediment | place: USA: Wyoming | collected...
CTGACGCAAGCCGGCGAAATTCAACCTCATTGTGAGTCGCAAGTTCCTGAAACTTTCTGGCTGACTTGTCCAGCCAAGGCGCGTACAGCGACCGCACGACCTTTGCTATCAGAGTATTGTCCGCAGGCAATTTCGAGCGGTTCAATGAGTCGAGAGCTGCGCGGTCGCAGCGCCAGCCGTCTGAAGCGTAATCACTTGCCATGCCGGCGATTGAGACGCCACCGAGCGGAGAACGCGCCAGTTTTGCGAGACGGGAGAGCGGTTCAAGCGCATGTGCCATAGGGCTATGGCCAAGGTCCGCCCAAACCCAGCCTCTGCGATCCTTGTTCTCCACTTCCAGTGCAACAATTCGATCGCACACCGCTTCGTGTGGCAAGGCGGTCGCCGCTTCCAATGCATATCGAAGATGGCCTTCACGCTCTTCGTTCACTTGCGGTTGGCGAGCTTGATCGACGAGAAGGTCGCGTGGCTTGGCGTTGCGCAGAAGCTCGGCGATGCCGGGATACCCACGAGGCGCATCACGAAACCGCTGCCACACGGGTTCCCACTTCCCATTGCCGTTTAGCATCAAGTCGCCTGCGCGTTGCGGGCCGTCCTTATCCGGGTCAAAGCCGAATTCACGAGCGCAGATGTTCCTGAATGTTTCCCAGCGTGCAGGATCGCAGCGGCCCTGGAACGCTTCCGGTTCAGACATCCACCCCAGAAGATCGCGCACCGGATCGCCGACCGAGAGACGGTCGAAGTCCTCGGCGTCGAGGCGATGCCCTCTGAGCGATGCCAACGACTCTGTCGCCAGAACCGGCAGAGCGCGAACTATGGCTTCGCGCGTTCGATTGTCGAGCGCAATGTCGAGGTGAACACCGTCCTCGGAGGAGAGGAATGCTTCTATAGTCCAATCACGACCGTTTCGCTGGTGCCATAGGGCGCCACGAAACTGCAGTTCGATTAGCGGCTGCACAGGCGCCGGGCAATCGCCGCCGGCGCGCAGGTCCTGCCTGCTTACACCAGGAAGGTAAAGAATTGGCACTGTACCGGCCGGCGGTGAGATATCCGGCAAAGTTCGCTCGACAATACACTTGAGCCAGATTGCTGGGCCGGTTGTGTTTTTCGGGTCGTAGGTTCCCAGGCTGTATATATGAGGAAGCACGCTGTGTAGGGCGGGAAGCAGAGGGCGCCACTGGCCGTCGGCATCCGTCCACAGAAGAGCAGTGGGTTCTGAGACTCCTTCTGCGGAACGAAGCGCAGCAGCAAATGACCATTGCAACGCTTCCAGGAGTGTCTGCGATCCTATCTGGTCGCTCATTTCTTGCCCCGCGCCCGCGCCGCGTCCTTGTACGCGTGCGTGTAATGAAGGTCATTCCAGCGATTGCCGTCGAAAGTCTTAGTGCCTTCGAAATTCTCTGCCGTGTTATCCCACTTCCAGAACCAAGGAAAGTCTTCCTTGGGACGCTGCGGCTCCTTGCCGCGATCTTTTTCCCAATTGATCTTGGGTGTGATACGCAGAACGCACGCGTCCCTAGCACGTGCGCCAAGTGGCTTTGCCGCCATAAATGGGCGAATATTTATGCGCACGCCGTCGTGTATGTCTGGCTCCCAACCGATTGACTGATCCGCGAGTGGCTTCCAGCGCACAAATATGTCGTAAGGAGGTTCGCCGACGAGGATGTTTGCTAATTCTGATTTCAAGTGTTCGGCAGCAGCCAGTCGCGCGTCAGCTCCCTCAACGCCGGCCTTCTGATCCGCACGCTGACGATCGATCCAGTCGCCGAGGTAGGTGTAGAGCAGCTTCTCCAACATGCGCCGCCCCTCCCCATTCGGGGCGGCGAGGCGATGGTAGTTCACTAGCGCATGAAAACCATCGCGCCGTCCGTCCCATATATGCCAGACAAAGGGGCGGTGATGGAATAACTCACAGTGCTGTACAAAGAAGCCATCACGCAGCCAATCGTCAAGCGTCCTGCCGGCGAAGTCCACTTCTGTGAGGAGACCAGCAAGCTTAGCGGCGGACCATTCGTCGCCGATAGCGTCGGTGAGTAGGGCGATGATTCTGGCTGCGGCCGGTTGTACGCCCTTTACCGGACTCAACGCCACGATTCCATCCCGATCGACATGTTTCTCCAAACCATCAGGGCCTAGTGCCGGGCAGTCCAAAAAACCTGACCCGGTCTGCCGCGGCCAACGGTAGCCGACTAATCGCGCAACCGCGACCTGAAGCGGCGATTCGGAATTCTTCGGCTGGCCGCTAAATAGCCATTGCGTGGGGTCATCCGAGCGAGGTCTGGGGAGACCATCGGGATAATTCTCCGCTGCAATACGCTCCCAGTGGGCGAGGTCAAACGGAACTTTGGCCAGCGTGAGATTCGTGACTTTCAGTGACTCATCTATTTCACGTACGGCAGCTCGATAGTCGTTCGATTGAACAAATGCCCAAATAGCAGGTAGGTGAATACTTTCTTTCGGGACCACTGCTGCCGCGTTTTCGTGAAATATTTCACCGGTATAAAGCGTCACCGTAAGATTGATTTGGCTTACCGAGACCCCGCGCTTTTGCCACGCTTTTGCGCCTTTAATGTAACAGCCCGGCGACCGAGCCATCTCACCTGCGCCGTCTTCCCAGCGAAGTATTTGATGTCTTCCTCCATACGGCAGTGTGTTTTCATCACCAAGCTGATAAGGAACCCAACCCCGGTCCATTTTTGGTTGTTCCCAAAACGCCTCCGTAAAGCGAAACCAATCACCAGTTGAAAAGCCCTTAAGTGAATCCGCGTAACGGTTCAGGAGTTGATGTTCGCTAGCCTCATCGAGGCTAATTCTTGCGTCTGGATTCTTCAACTGCAAGTGCTGATCCACAACCACACCTTTGTTCAAAGAAAGAGACGACGCTTTTTCGTCAGGCGTCGGCTCCTGAGCGACATCGACCCCAAACAGTCCGTGATCTGCCTCCGGCGCAGAGTTGGTTATAGAAACCAAACACACGTTCACGATCTCCCCGCTGATGCTCCCAAACGCACGTGGTCCAAGTTTAGCCAACGAGTTCCATTGACAGCGCGTCAGTAGATTCTTTCGCAATTCCTCATAGATTCCTTGAAAAAGCCAACTCTGCATTGTCACAAGCGCCGCTGTTCCGCCCGTAGCGCAAAACGCCAGGCAACGCTCAACAAACGAAGTCGCTAGGTCAGCCTTCCCATTTGGGTGTGCAAGTTCGCAGTAGTCCTGAAGAGCCTTATCCTGCCTGCCTCGGCCAAGATAGGGCACATTTGTTGCAACGAGTGTGAATCTGCTGGCAAGAATTTCAGCGGCTTTTGCGAGTCCTTGCGCAGCCACCGCCATCTCAGATAACTCTACGCTTTCACCTTTTGCCATCAGCTTGGCAAGTAGCGGCTCCAGATCGGCGAAACCTTTTTCAATTAGGTCACCACCGGCGCCGCGCGGCTCGATGAGACTGCCGAGCCAGGGTGCGCGTGCGAATAGATCGTAGAGCCGCTCAAAGCCACGTTTCGTCGCATCGGAAAACAAATTGTCTTCTGTACCAAGTAGATCGGCCTTGGGAGGAATCGGCAACGAGGCAGCCACGCGCTCGGCGAGGTTGAGCCACTCGGACTTCGTAACACCGATCGATAGTCCGGAGCACGCGAGATGCAGCGCAGGCAATGCCCGAAAGCCTATGCGCCGCCATGCGGCAAGCGCCAGGTTGAAGGCGCCGATCTGGGTGCAGCGCGGATCGATTTCGAGCCCATGGAGGTTGTCACGCAACACTGCTTCAATTGCCGCTTCGAGCGACAAGCCTTCCTCTGAGGCGCGAATTGCGGCGAGCATTGGTAGCGCAAACACGAGAAAGTGACCGCTTCCCATACACGGATCGAGCACCGTTATGTACTTCGCTGCCTTCGGCCAACCTTCAAATGTGCCAGCCGCTGGCCTCCAGGATCCATCGCCATCGCGCACAAAACGAAGGTGGGTCCATTCAACATCGTCCAATGCACAGGCCGCTCTTAATTCTTCTTCGTTTGTGGCGGATCTCGCCAGTCCTGGCGTAGCTGCAAGTACCTTGCCTGCCCACCACGCCCCAAGCGTGTTGTGAAGCAGGAAGAACACCATATAGTCCTCAGTAAAAAGTTGCGTGACCGCCGGCAGCTCATCCGCTCCAATTTTCTTTTCCGAGCGATTGACCTCGTCTTTTCGATCTGCTTGCCAATATTGGTACACCCATCCCAAGCTGTCATCGGCAACAAACACGTCGCTCGGCAACATTTTGAGAAGGCTTTCCAGCTCTGAGCGCGTCTCAGGTGGCAGTGCCACCTTCAATACCGGATCACTGGTGCGAAATATCTCTGGCAGCATGCGTTCAGCGAACTGGCTGGCCAATTCCAGCCAATCTCCCCCACGTTCCAGAGCCAATTCCTGGCAGTCTTCCAGCGTGATATCCATGCCGGATTCGGGCTCGATCAAAAGATTAGTTTCAGCCAGAAAGCGGGCGAACAACATGCGATGCCAATGCTCATAGGCACATTCCGTCGTCAACCGATCGATTACTTGCACACCACGTCGCTCATCGCGACGATCGCCAAGCTGACGACCATGCGCTCGCAACGCATTACGAAGTTCGCGTTGCGGAGCTGTCATACTCGACCACGGCTCGTGGTGATGAACCGCAAGTTGTTCAATCACTTTGCGCGCACCGGTCTCAGCGATGCGCCGAGCATCCCTGACGGTGTTTTCAAGCGAGCGGCGAAGCTCGCGGCTAAGAGTCGCCATTTGAATATCTCGTCAGTTGACCAGTACCGGGCCCTGCTTCAAGCCTTCAAGCAGTTTCGTTTTCTGGCGCCCTAGCCAAGCGTCGATATCCTGCTCGGTACGCAGCGTGCTGCGTTCAAGCGAGATCGTCTGCACCTTGGGTTCCAGCAATTTCGCGGCGCGTTCGATGGCCTGCTGCACGCGCCCGGGAATAGCGTCCCGCTCTGCGAGCGCGACCCTCAGCGGGCGAGCATCGAGATGGCGGCACAGCGCTTCGTCACTGGACACGTCTGGCTTTACAGGGTTGGCCAATCCAACTGCACTGAGGATGACCGCTTGCTGCGTGGCATCGAGCTTCTTCCAGATGTCGTTCGCTCCCAGTGTCGTCATTGCCTGTTCGTGAGCAGTCACATGGGCCACATGCGCGCTACTGACCGCCTCGCGAAGCTGCCCGGCAATTGCCACGCGAATCGGTGCCACGGAATCTGTCGGTTCCAGAAGAAGCCGGTGTGCGCGGATAGCTTCAATTTGGTCGAGATGTAGCTTCGATTCTGCCAAATCACCGGCATGTCGGGCGAGGTGCTCGACCACTGCCCATGTTGGGAGCCGCTTCGCCGCCAGATCTCGGGCCGCCGACCATTCCTTTATGCGTGATCCCAGGTCGGTGGCTTTATCCTTGATGGCAACAAGCTGCTCATTGCCCACCAGGCGTTGGATATCCTCGATGTCGTTTGTCGCCGGGGTTGCGGGAAGCGGCGCATCCCCGCCGGCGGATCGGGCGAGTGCTACAAGCGCGGTGAGAAACTCCGGGGCCTTGGCGCCCTCTTCGCCGCTTTTGCATGGAACGAGACTGGTGATGAGCTTTCGTACTAGAAGGCGATCCTGAACTGACAGCGTCGCATGTTCGACACGGAATTCGGCCTTGGCGATCTTGTTTTGGTCGAGTTGTCCAAGCGAAACGGGCGCCCCATTCAAGGTCGCGGTGATGTGTTGCGAGCGGTGCAGAGCGATCAGCGCGGCGTCGATCGCATCCTGCGGCCAGCCATATGGCGCTGCCCGCAGTAGTTTGCGAATCTCGCCCCCGATCTTGCCGGCGGCGATAGTCGATATCACCTGCATGCAAACAGAATGCTTTTCCGTCGCGTCAGTGTGACCGACAGGCTGGAACGGCTGATCCGCTCCATCGCGTGCGCGTTTGATGACCGTTTCCCATGCGGCCGAGTCTGCTTCCTTGAAGCGGGAAAACAGACGCACAAGGGAATCGCCCGCACTGTCCTTGATTCGCTCATCGAGCGTAATCCGTATCACCTCGCTGCCGCCGCCTTGGAAAACTTTGGCGTTGGCGACAATCTCGCGTACCAGGCGGTCGCGATCACCGGCCGCTCTGGCGTGGCGGCTTTCCATGCTCTGACGGGCCTCGCGACCCTCGTCCCCGGCCGGGTTGCCCTTCGCGTCCAGAGTCTGTCGCGTCGCTTCTGCCTCGACGATAAGGCGTCGCAGATCGTCAGCGGACTGACGGGGAATAAATACATAGAGGATAGGGCTCGTCGCACTGGCAGTTCTGGCGGCGTCGATCATCTGCTTTTCGGATGCGGACCAAGCATCCTGTATCCAAACCGGGATGCTCGCTCCATCCGCCGTCGGCGGCGTCGCCTCGCGCGAAATCATGAATTGACGGGGTTCCTTCGCGGCGCCCTGAATCAGCTTGATACCGCGCACGATCTTGTCGGTTTCGGAATACAGAAGCTGGTCGCGCTGGAATTGCACCGCCCCGTCATCGCTGTTGAGTTTGGTCTGGCGGTTGCGGAATTCCCGATCCCATTCGCTCCCTTCCCGCGTCTGCAGGCGATACTCGTCGCCGACCTGCATGAGGACCCCATCCTTCGCGAGCTTTTGTAGGGCGGTCTCCACATCCGAGCGAAGCTTGCCGTTGTTTGCAGTCAGGTCTTCAACCAGAAGATCGGCCAGATGCTCCTTATTGGCGCGAACACCGATGTCCGCACCGCCTTCGCGCTTGAGCTTACCAATCAGGAACACAAGGCCGCAGATGCGTTGGGCCAGCGTACCGTCCGACTTGCCGACCTGGATGATGCGTTCGTTGATCTCCCGCAGCAAGACCCCTGTATTGACCATTTCCGGAGCGAGCGCCTCGAACAGCTCGTCGCCCGGCACGACAGCCCCAAGGGGTTTCCCCGCGATTTTCTTGATAGCGTCGTAAATGATCCGAAGCTGCGAGCGCAACTGGCTGTGTGTGCCCGCCGCATCAATCTGACGAAAGCAGTTTTCCCAGAAGCGCCGGCGCACCGGCAGTAGTGGGTAGTCTTCAACAATAACGGCGCGATCTTCGACGACTTCTCCAATCCGCGTTCCCTGAAGCTGCCGGGAGATTTCGCCGGCATTCGCGTCAAGAATTGTGCGGACATCGGCCACCGACGCCGGCTTCTTGTGAAGCAGCACCTTGCGCGTAACTTGCTCAACCTCCGCGTCCGAAAGCGGCACGCGAATGGTGAATCGGTCCAGAAGCTTGTGCAGCAGCGTCACTTCGGTAAGTGCGCTCTGCCCGGCGCCCACGATCATGACCTGGCTGTCGAGTTGCTTGGAGACCGCTTCAGCGACTTCCGTCACCAGCACCGAACGATCGTTGGAGTCGCCGATGTATTGCTGAACCTCGTCAAGAATGAGCAATGTGCAGGGCGTGCGTCCGTCGCGGCCGTGAAGCTTGAGGGCGTCCTTGACTGTGCCAAGGAACTCCTCGGTCGTGATGTCGCGCGACATCGGCGGGTAGCTTGCCCGAAGCGTTTGCCGCGCCTCGGCTTCGCTCGATGCATAGCTCTTGTCACAAGCGAGCAGGGCTTTCGCGATTGGGCCGCTGACATAGAGGTTGTTCAGTTCCTTGTCGAAAACCTTGCCGGCGGCTTCGACGGATTTCTTTACCTTGTCGAAGTAGTTCTGCGCATGGAGCCACAGGCAGAACCGCGCCTGCGGATATTGCTCGGGCAGCCCGATCGCCCGCAGGAGGATGCCGAGGATGGTGAGCCTTACCTGATCGGTGGTTCCGCTCGGCAGTGAGCCGGCCGCTGCGAGAAGTCCGCCGCCGCGACGCCCTGCCGTGTCAAGCTCGCGCAGCAACTCGAGCAATTCCTCCGGCATGGCTGGCACGATGGCCCGCGCGGTGGCACCGTCGGGAAACACGGTGTCCTGCCACAGGTGGCAGAGCATTTTCAGCAGGTGCGATTTTCCGCTTCCAAAAAAGCCGCTGACCCACGCGGCTTTCTGATTGGTCTTGCCGGTGCTGTCGAGATAGGATCGAATGATCTTCTGTACGCCGTCCGCGTACTGCCCTTCGCATACGAACGTGGAAAGTTCGCCGCGCAGCTCTTCAAGCGCTTTTTCATTGTGGCTATCGACGATCCTCGCTTGCCCCTGGTTGACCAGCGGGAATGTACCGGGATCGCGTTGCAGAACGTCTTTGATTTTCACAGGGCTCCTCCGTCTCCGTGCAGGGTGATGGGCACGGCCAGGTAATTCCAGCCATCTCGGGCATCGAGCAGGCGGTAATTGTTTCGTTCAAGATGGCCAGGGAAAAACACCACCAGTCGCCCCTTGATATCGGCTTCAACCAATTTCAGAATGTGGGACAAGCGAGCGAACCCGAACAGCGCTCCCACCCCAAACAGTGCCACGACGGAGTTCTCGGTTATGTCACCTGCTGTGAGCGCGGCCCGGAGACGGTGTGCCACATACTCGGGAAACTCGGCCTGCAATTTGAGCTGCAAATCATCGGGCGAAGCGAAATACTCTTCGCGATACTCGTCTGTGGCCATCCACGCCGCAAATGCATCCGACACATCGATTTCGTGCCAGTCGTGTCCTGCCTGCCGTGCCGCGGTTTCGAATGCTGCTTTTCTTGCGCGGAGCGTGCGTTCCAGTTCCTTGTCATAGACGAGCATCACGACGCGCTGAGCACCGGATACCGTCCTTTGCCAAGGCGTGGCAATGTGCCGCTCGAAGCGATCGGCCAAGTCTTCTATGCGTGCCATCGGTTAGCTCCGTCTTTCGAGGGGATCGAGTCGATCCAGAACAAGGTCAATGACCTCGCCGGATATGCGGAGGTCGATCAGGCCGGCGCGCTTCGCTTCGACCGCCATATCGCGCGCGCTGGCGGGGATGCAGTCCAGCACCGATAACCATGCCGTCGAGAATAGTTGCATGCCGCGAAACCCTGCGGCATGTCCGAGATAGAGACCGAAGGCGACGGTTCCGGGCGTCGGGCGAACTTGGGCGCGCTTCTTGAAGGTGCGGCCGACAAGATGGCCCGATTGAGCCCAGGAACTCGACACGTTGCGAATGACTTTATCGATGGTGGCGTCGCTCAGCCGATCGCCGACGACCTCGCGCAGCGCTGCGCCGATCGCGTCTCGCTGCAAGTCGTTTCCGGGACGCAATGAAAGGATGGGCTCGACCGTGGCTGCCAGCAGAGGATCGCGCGCAATCGCGCACTGGAGGGCCAGCAGCGGACGACCGGCATCGTCGGCAGCCCACAGACGCCGCAGAACGCGAAAGATCGGAACCTCGGGGTCGAGCGCATAAAGCTCACTCAATCGCTGGTTCGTGAGGCGTCGCGTTGCTGTCGTGGCCTTGCCGAGACAATTGCCGTCGATGATCGCTTTCGCAAAATCCTCGCGGGTTGCGCCTTCTGGTACCGCCGCAAACGCTGCGCTGAGTTCGGTAAGCATCATCGTCCGGCTTGTGTGCGTCCCCTTCGCGCCGAATCGAAAGCCGGTCTTGACCGCGAGGTCTGAAGGCCCGGAGGCCGGATATAGGTGAAACGCTGAAGACATGGGGTAGGTGTCTTATTACGCCGGCAACTTTGCCGGCAACAATATGGCATAAACTGATTTGGATTGCAATAATAATACAATTGCGCCGGCAAGTTTGCCGGCGCAAACGAAATATTAACACAAATTTAATTGTTTCTTATTTATATTCATGTTGTTATATAATATTATTCCGGTTGACGAAATTAACCGTCTTGGTAAAATAATACTTAGATTTCCTGGCAAGAGGACCGCTGTCCCGGCCAGTTGAGATGTACCACCTAAGTGATCCGCCTAGCTCCCGTTAAGGGCCGACGACCCCATTAAGCTGAGAGTTGGGTGTTCGGCACTGGATCTTCGCGATCCAAGCATGACCTTCGGCGGAAGAGTTATGGCACTCCGGCATTTCCAAGGAGAGAGCCATGGCTCACACAAAAACCGCCAAGTCCACCGCGGCGCCAAACAACGCTTACCGCTGCAATCGTGGTCGAAATCAAAGCCGCTGCAATCTGCGCAGTTTGAAGCGGCAAGCTGTTCCAGCTCAGTTCGTGCGGAGGACAGCATGAGCACACAGAAAAGAATTCGTGCGAAAACATTCCGCGCCTGGTTCAAGCGGAACATCAACAGCGACGACTGCCGAGTGATCCACGAATACGGCGTAAGCGCCGGCATTCCAGGGCTCATCTACTACGGAGAAACGCTACCGCTCTACAAGCGTTTCAAAGAGGAGATCTGGGACCTCGCCCTTGGCGAAGAGGGAAAGTTGGATGAATTGCTCGCTCGGGAGGATCTCGGTACGCCGACGCAATTCGAAAATTTCATGGTGTGGGCCGCCGCAACACGACTCGCATACGAATAGCAGTGGCGACCCAAACTCAACTTAACAACCGAAACTCCAAGAAAGGAATGTAACCATGACACCCTATTTCATTACTGCAAAGCACAGCCCGAAAGCCAATCTTGTTCACGCGCGCGGCAATTTGGTCCGCAGCGAGACCGCAAAAGACGCCTTGAACCTCATATTTGAAGAAGACCGGCATTCCGGATTTGTCTCATCGGTCATGCACGCTTTGGCACGTTCTGTCGGCAATAGAAAGGACAGAAGAAAACTCGGAACCCTAAACGCTAGTCTTGACGACTATACCAACGACGGGCAGTGCGCACATCTTGACCTTCCCAAACACGGACGCTTGATTCAGTACGAACTCTACGATGTGCACTCGAATGAATTCTGGTATGCGATGGAATCCGGTTCTCCAAGATCAATCTTCCAAGGATTCTCCACTGCTGCGGATTTTCTCGAAGCCATTGAAGGGCCGATGCTAGGACAAGGTGCATTCAACGAAACCCTTGCCAAGTGGATCTTTGACGATAGGGACATGCTTGAGCTGATGCAATTGGACAAATTGGTATTGCCCAAATCTGCTTGCACCGAAAGAAATCTGGAGCTGATCGATTTTGCAAAGCAATTGTTCATTTTCCGCGAGGCAACGGATATCGCCAATAGCTGCATTCAATCGGCCAGGCAGGAGCACCGAAATTCGGCAATGCGAATCTAGGTTCAAAATAGTCACAAAACCCGATAACCAGAAAATCAAAGGAGAACTCGGATGGTGCAAGGACGAAGCAGGCGGAATGCTGATTTCAATTCGCTCATGGGACGGGAAATGCGGTCGGCCATTGAAACCAGCAAATTTGATCGGGTGACTGAATTAGTGAGATGCGGTTATGACTTGAGCAGAGGCTCTCGCGGACAGCCATTTGCGGACGATCTGCTCTTCGCTCTGCAAATGGCCAGCCCGGCCATGCTGGCCCATCTGCTCGACCTCTCGGGCGACGCCAACGTAAATGTGCCGTTGATGGACTTTGAAGTAACCCTGTTCGAGTACGCGTGTTTCATGTGTAGGGAAAGCATATCGTCGCCGACCAAAGAGCACTTACTAGAGCTAGTGCGGTCCGGTGCAGATGTCACGTACCAAAGTGCGTATTTCAAAAACCTGGAAAAGGACCTGCAGGAATGCTTGCTCGATCTCCAGGAAGCGGTGCGTGAACACAAGAAAATCGACGAGGAGATATCTGCAAACCGTCGTCTATCCTGACCCTTTGTCGCCAAATTGCCTTCCGGGGGTTGCTTTTCCCAGCTGCTTTTGAGAAACCAGAACTAGGTGTACAGCAAGCAATGTTTTCGCCCCGTTTAGAACGGGGGCTCGAACGGGTTCAAAAGCTTGGTGTGCACCTTGACAGGTGGGAGAGGGTTGATGCGAGGACTATTGCCAAAAGAGCGCTTGCGCGGGCGATTGGACATATACGTCAGCGCGTCGGAGCGCGCCGAGATTGCAGCCAGGGCGGCGCAGGCGGGCATGGGGCTGTCGGTCTATGTCAGACACGCATCCTTGGGATTGAAGGTGCGAGCCATCCCTTCGCCGAAAAATCTGGAGTTCTGGGCCCGTCTGGCGCCGCTGGGCAATAACGTCAACACCATCGCGCACGCGATTAACGGCGGGCGCGTCACGGGAGTTGATTCGGCCGTCATCGACCAACTGGCCGAGCAGATACGTCTGCTTCGCCTAGATCTGGCCGGAGGTGGGGCATGATCGCATCGCTCGTAATTGGAACAGGGGTGCGCGGGGCTATAAATTATCTTCTGCGCGCCGGCAAGCCGGAACGCGAAGGTGAGGCCAGGATCATCGGCGGGAATATGGCCGGTCGCGCGCCGCGCGAGCTGGCGACGGAATTCGGGCTGTTCAGGCGGCTGCGCCCGCAGCTTTCGCGGGCGGTCTTTCATGCTTCGCTTTCGAGCGCACCCACCGACCGCCCGCTATCGGATGCGGAGTGGACTAGCGTGGGAGAGCGTTTCTTACGAGAACTCGGATTCGACGACACGCCCTTCCTCGTGGTCAAACACGACAAGGCCTCCCACAGTCACGAGCACGTACATTTGCTCACAGTTCGCGTGAGCTCCAAGGGTAAGACAATCAGCGATTCTGGCGACTATCGCCGCGCCGAAAACATCCTGCGTCGGATCGAAAGGGACTATCGACTTTGCCCTGTCGCGTCGAGCCGCGCACAAACTCCAGAACAACCACAACAAAGGAGAGCCATCATGAACGAAAAGCAGAAACAAGCGATTACAGAACGCCTCGAAGGCGCGGCCGACTATGCGGAAGCGCAGATGCTGGAGATGCAGGGTCGCGATGTCAACGGCGCAGATTGCGCAGATGACCTTAAAGCCACCGACAGCAGAAGCCTGAGGCGAATCCTTCAGACGGAGGAATTCGAGCAGACGCTTCGTTGCGTTTTCGGAAACGAGGAGATTCGGCATATACATCGTGTCGGAGCAGGGGGCGGCATCGTCGTCTACATGCGGGGCCGAGCAAGAATCAGCTGCAGCGGGGACAAGATCACCGCTTTCCACATGGATCCGGAATTGGCAGCAAAACGGGCCGTGGAATTGGCCGTAATTTTGGGATGGCGCCGAATCAGTTTTCGGGGGTCGACGCAGTTTGTAACTGCCGCAATCAGGGAGGCCATCGCACAAAATATCGTCGTGGTTCCGGTAACGGCGGCGCAGGAAGCCATATTGAAAGCCGTACTGGCCGAGAGCAGGGGCGGTGGCTTCGCGCTTACGCCTCACCCGACCGCCGGCGCAGCTCTGCCTGCGGCGCCCGTGCCGCAGCTGAAACCTGTGCGGCTGCCGGAGCAGCCGGAATTTCCGCTTCCATCGATCTTCGGGGATGAAATCCAGCGCAAGCTCGACGCAAGAAGGCGCCAGGAGGAGTCGCAACGATTTCAGCCGGCAAAAGAAAAGGAGGCCCGCCGGGCCCGTAACCAGGGAGGAGCACTATGAAGAAGAAACAATATGTAAGAAAGCATGAGAAGAAAAGTCCAGCATCGCTGCCCAAGAAGCAGCGCTACATTTCCTTCAACTTCGACGAACTCGCAGAGCTGAGAAAGCTTCCATTGAGAGAGCGCTGGTTGTATTTGGAGTTGAAGGCGATCGCCAACTTCCGCACTGGAATAGGTGGACGCTTCGGCTTACAACGCGTCACGTATGAGCGACTTGCAGCGCTGGTCGTCGTGCCGGCGTCGCAGGGGCGCGCGGCCGAGGCAATAGACCGGAGCGCGGCCTGGCGCCTGATGCAGCGGCTCGAGGCGGCGGGACTCGTGGCCGATATAGGCGAGCGCGAAGACAACGGAGGGCTCACGTTCGTACTGCCGTTATCCCCCATCGAACCGCGTGAGAAGTTGCAACAATCAGGCCCGATCGAGCCTGGGAAGCTGCAACGAGCCGGCACCCCCGAATTGCCCGAAAGTCGAGAGTCTGTGCGGACTTACGACGATTGGGTCGAACCCTCATCAGTAATGATAAACCAAAAAAACATCAATACCCCCGAGGGGGCCAATGAAAGCCCTGGAGGCGCCGGCGCTGCCGGCATCCTCGCAACATCTCCCCCCGAAGACCCAAGCCCGGTGCCGCGGGCGCTGACGCTATTTGCGATCGAGGGACGTTTAACCACTGGGGAGTTCGATTATGTTCATAGCGACAAGTCCCGAAACTTCTATCGACGCTGGATAAAGAAGAAAGTAACGCCGAAAGAGTTCGAACGGGCCGTGAAATCTGTCGAAGAGAATCTCGAATTCCGTCAGACACCTGACAGCGTGGACGAGGAACTTGTCAAAGGGCGCCTGCGTCGCAGAAATGGATTCGGACGTGTAGCGCTATGACACGATCCGATCGGAGGAATGTACAGACGACATTGCTTGCGCTAGAAAAGAGCCAGACACCGATTCGAGACGATCATGAGCATTCGCGATGAGGTCACCAACAAGATCCTGGGCGCCCTTGCAGAAGGAGTGCCGCCCTGGCACAAAGGTTGGACATCCTGTGGCCTGCATATCAACGCGAGCACCGGGAAAGCGTACAGGGGGATAAATCAAATTCTGCTAGGCATGCAGTGCACCGGAGGCGACAGTCGATGGCTTACATATCGCCAGGCTAGGGAGCTTGGCTATGTGGTCCGCAAGGGCGAGCGCTCGACAAAAATAGTCCGGCTCGTCGAAATAGATCGGCCTTCAAGCGGCAGCGCATCGGAGGGGGATGTCATCGCGGAGGAAAGCAACCGGCGTCTCGTTCTTCGTACCTACGACGTTTTCAACGCCCGCCAGATTGAGGGAATGCCGCCATTACCCCAAACGATGAATTCCATCGAACCGAACGACGCGGTGGAAGCGGTGGTGGAGGGGATGAAACGGACGGGTCTAAAGGTGATTTACGGGTCAACCAACGCCTATTTCTCCCCGCATATTGATACCGTTCGGTTGCCGGTGAAAGAAGCCTTCCACAGCGCGCAGGATCTATGGTCCACGCTGTTTCACGAACTGAGCCATTCGACCGGCGCGGCACACAGACTGAATCGCGACATGGGCCGGCCCAATTCGGAGGATCGGGCACGAGAAGAATTGCGAGCCGAAATAGCTTCTGCCATGATGTGCGCTGAGGCCAATATCTCGCTGGGCCCTCACCATGTGCAGAATCACGCAAGCTATCTTGCATCGTGGATATCGCTGTTGCGGAACGACTCGGGGGAGATTTTCAGGGCGGCTAGCGACGCGCAAACGATCTGCGATTATCTCCAGGAGCATGCACTGAAGATCGAGCCGAGAGCGACGAGCACTCCGGTCATTTCCGTCCATGCGCCAACATCGGCACCCCGTCCTGCTTTCAGGCTGTAACCTACAGCATTAGGAATGGCCATGCTGAATCATTCTTACCAGTAAGCTTGCAAACATAATTTGGGTGCCTCATTTTCAGCAGACCACGCGGCTCCGTGTCATCGTACGGGATGAGCTGGACGTTAATGCGTTATCAGTCCGACGGACACCATAGACAAGAGGAGCGGGCAGCTTTGAAAATCTGGAAGACGGAAGAAATCAAGAGCGCGGCGCAGGCCATCGAAATTCTCGACCAGTGCAAGCGCGAACTGGAAGAATTGGTCGAACAAATTCTCGTTGAGAATAGACCGGAAAACGCAGAGTTGGTTGCCGCGCTCCTTGCCGAAATCAAGAGAGGATGTGTCATTCAATGAAGACAAAGAAATTTAGGGTAACGGCAAGGCGGATTGAAGTGCGTTGGAGATCGGTAACTATTGAGGCTGATAGCTATCAGGAAGCCGCAAGAAAAGGCGCTGCAATTGGCGGCAATTGGGTTGATGGCTCGACTATTTCCAATGTATATGTCACTGATATCCTTCCTTACACAAGAAAGTACGACAGTTCAAAGCCTGGATTGGTCTCGATCACCACGTTGCCAAAAAAGCTTGGTTTGGGCGCCAAGAAGATCAAGAAACTGGCAGTAAAGGGGTTGGAAAGCCTTCCGCCGGAGTTTTGGGCCGAGCGCGAGGGCGACGAAATTGCCGAGGTGATGGCTGAGCCCCAAGGGAAAAACAGGAAACCAGGTTTGCGGTGAGACCAAGATGAAGCTCTTGTCGGAAAGCCAGTCTGAAGTACCTTGCTCGCAACTGGCAGGTCACGGTCGCAAGAAGGGCTCAATCTTTCAAGAATACTGCCTCCAGCCTACAATTGCTTATTCACATTCGGAGAGAATATGGAAGAGGGCGGAGCGGAGAAGCAGACGGCCGAAATGTTGTTTGATGCTATCGCTCGGGGTAACGTCAGCGTCGTCAAATCCATGCTCTCGAAGGGAGTTGATGCGAATGCATGGGGCGAAGTGGATTCGGAGCGTGATCCACCTTTGGTGGCCGCTGCGCGTCGCGGCGACAAGAAGGGATTTGAAATTGCGCGTCTGCTAGCCGAGGCAGGGGCGGAACTCGATGCGCTAGGAGGTTATGACTGCGCGGCCCTGCATTTCGCGGTACTACGGGATCTCGGCGATGATTGGGCGTTGGCCCGTTTCCTGCTGCGGTCTGGAGCCTCTCCCAATCTCTGTAACAAAGACAATCTTAACGTGCCGGAGTCCGCGGAAAACGAGGGGTGCGAGGATGCCGTGATTGCTCTGCTCGAAGAAGGTATGGCTCCTAATTTGGAAGGCAGCTGTGGAAGTTTGCTCTGGTATGTTTCCTGGCAATCGCCGCGTCTTGTTGAGGAACTAATAAGGCGCGGGGCCGACGTTGATGCCCAGAAAGGCTACGGGGCGCCGCTGCACCGCGCGGTAGAGGCTTACGCATGCAGTAGCTCCGAGGAATCGGCACACGTGATCGCTCTTCTGACCGAGTTCGGCGCAGAAATAAATTGCGAGGATGGAGATGGGAGAACTCCGCTGCATATTGCTGCCAAATATGGCAGCAAGAATGGTTGCCTGCAGCTGATCGAAAAAGGCGCGAACTTGGAGGCTATCGACGGTCAAGGAAAAACCGCGTTCGAAATCGCCAAAGGGGAAGCAAAAGACTATCTGTTCTCGCAAATTGAAAGAAGAGTGTTTGATGCAGCGATAGCCAAGAAATGAAAGATTTGGAGGTGAACAAATTGGCTAGCATGCTACGCGTTCGCCAGAATGCCGATATTGGAAGTTTTGCTTCCCCGTGCGCGCCATGATTCAATGACGAAGATCTGGTTGCCGAGATCCTTGCCGAAAGCAAGAAGAAGAGGAGTCATTTGGTGGGAATGACGAGAAAAACGAAATCGAAGGAAACGCACGCTTTTGCGATAGCCACGGGAAAGCAGGCTGCAGTGAAACGGTTCTCCAAAGCGTTTTTCGATTTCGCTGACACACTTGGCTGCCAGCCAAAAGGGCAGTTCCTCAAACATCATCAAGAGGATTTTTCGCAAGCGAACCTTGCTTGCGCAGGCGCGGCTACCCTCGTCGATGTACTTGCGTTTCTCGGTGTCCCTCCGTACCCGTCTCAGAAGTGGATGAATGGGGTAGACGTAGTCTTCGATTTCGATGACGTCGAGCAGGTATTGCGGCTTCGGAAAGAGGACGACCCGGCCGACGAAGCAGGAACCACGGCGCGGCTTGGCGCTCCCAAACCGACGCTTGAGGTATTCAGGCATTGGATGGACGTCTTGAATCACAATCTTCCTCCAATTGAGGGTTTGCCGATCCTCTTCGAAATGTTGCTGAAATCCGTGTCTCCCGAGGATCGGTTACTCCTATTCCACGCGATCGCACATCAACACGATGAGCTACCGAATTGGACTCCATTACCCGAAGTCGTGTCGAAACTTGAGAAGTGGGACAAAATCAAACCGAATATCCGTGAAGATTTGTGGGACGACGGCTGCTGGGCAGCCGGCGAAGTTTGCTCCGGCGCTTCCCTTTCGCCAGAGGCGTCCGCTGCTGTCGCGTGGATCGAATTGCTTGTCTTATCCGTCGTCGTGAAGCCGGGAAAAGCGACAGGCCGCCGCCGGGTTCCACCCTGACCGTAGTTGAAATCGTGGAACAAGACATTGCCGCGCTTGCGGTCTGAACGCGCGCGCGCGGTCAAAGTCCCACATCCGCTGTTGGACTCGGTTGTGGGGGTTGATCTGCAGCAGGCAGAAGGCGGGTCAAGAGCGCTGAGTAGCCAGACTATTTCTTCTTCTTTGGGGAAGCGTGCGGGGTCACTGGATTGGCCGGTGTCGGCAGATTATCGAGGTAAGCCGCAAGAGCGGACGCGGCTATCTGATCCTTGTACCAACTATCTGCCGTAAGCGCGTCTAGAAAAGCTTTCGGAACATGCTGCTTTATCTGTGGAAGTAGCGTATTCCATGACGCATCTTCCGAATCTTCCCTAATCGCTACAAAGATGGTTTTCAACAGCCGATGCATGACTGCGGATGATTTCCCTTTTTTTTTCTTGAACCCTGACTGTATTTCGAGGACATTTATAGCGTCGAGCACACTATCGAAAAATGGGGTCCCGATATTGGACGCCGAGAACGCGTATGACTTCGCCAGGTTATCGGACCCAATCGCGCTTTCGAAGCAAGCGTAAGCGCCCTCCAATGCGGCGAACATCGGGAACGCAATTGGCTTCTGGAGGCCCTGGACATCGAATCTGAGTTTTTCGATGTGAACCCCAAGCGCTTCAAGACTTGCTGAAACGTTGCCAAACGAGCTGTAATCGTCCTTTGCTATCGCATCTTTCAAATTGCACTGCAAAATCTTAGTGACTTTGCTACGAGAGGATGCCGGAATCGTTTTTCTGGCGATGGGCATGGAATGGATTACTTCTTAGGCGGCACAAATGTCGCTAACGATTTCTTTCGAGCCCATTCAGCTATGTCTAGCCAAGCTGTCGGTAGATTGTCCTTTTCAAGCGTTCCTTCATTGAGAGCTTCGAAAAAATCTACGGGCGGCCCGCTTTCAGGAAGAGCAAATAGCCACTGCGCGCCACGATCGGCGCTGGAAAAAAACGCAGTGATGCTGGGAAGGGAGGATTTGTTTCCCATCGAGTCCACGACTTCGGGGAATCTTTCCATCCACTGCCTGAGCCTAGCTAGGTTGTACCGAATAGGCGAAGTTCGGCTGTTACCTATCTTTTTATACGGCGGTCCTTCGACCCCCTTGAGACCTCCGCGTACGCCTTCGAGCCAATCTTCATCGAAGCCGATAGCGTCGGCCGCTTGCTTCGTCGAAAGCCACCGATCTTCAGGCGCAATTGCATTTTGATCGATAGCTTCGATGGACAGGTGTGTGCCAGTCTTGCGCGAAAGCTTCGTAGACGACTGCCGTTTAGGACCTTTGCCGGCTAGCTTGGCCGGCGGCGGTGTAGCAGTTTTACGTGGAGTCTTGTCCATAATTGCGCAAAGAAATTTGGTGGGCCTTGTTGGACTCGAACCAACGACCAAAGGATTCAGGTTTGCGCGGGTTTCTCCGCTCCCTGGACTATCTCATCACCTTCGGCAGGGCCGTTAAGGTGTCGGGCGCTCGTGGCGGTAATTAAGGGGACTCAACCCCTCCGCTAGTCTCTGCACCTTCCGGAAATGTATTCCCGGCTTGGCTCAGGATTACCCTATCTTTCGACTTAGGCTTCCCTGAATTCACCCGATTTTCGACCACCATTTCTGATGGAAGTCACCCTTTTGGATGAGTCCTCTGCTCTAACCAACTGAGCTAAAGGCCCTTGACGCAATTATCGCCGATTGGGGCCAAAATAGGTATAGCTGCAAAATTCAGTTTGAAATGCGCCACACGCAGGGGCCTATCGCTCCACATTCCTTCGGCGGCGCGCTTTGTTCCGGGGTTGGCTGTACGGCTGGTCAGTGGGTGCTGTCAATGCGATACTTGAATGCGGGAGGCGTAGGCATGGCGAAAAAGCAGGATTACGACAAGCGATCCGATGTTGAGAAGATCGAATCGCAATGGACGAAGCTAAGTGGACTCCACACGCGCGCGGAGTGGTCTGCAGCAGTAGTCCGCGCAGCAACGGCAGCAGAACTAGCCGCCAACTTGGCAATTCGGCAGGAGTTCGCAACACGCAGCACGTTCGATGATACCTTCGTGAACAAGTTGCTCAAGTGGGCAAACGGACTCACTGGCAAGCTCGATAAACTGCTCTTGCCAATGCTCGAAGGCCAGGACAAGCGTGCCGCCATCGTGAAGCTTTGTAATCTGGCGCGCGAGGTCAACGACAGACGTAATGATATCGCTCATCGTGGCGTGTTCTGTTCGCAGAAGGAAGCGGCCACACAGATTGCCAACTGCCGGAAGTTCGTCGTCGGGGTAGTTCGGCACTACGTACCGAACTTCGACCTGCATGAGAAGCCGAGCAGATGAGCATCAAGGACGCAAGCGAACCAGACAGGTTTGTCGAGCGACGGGCGATCACGCGCGGCACAGTCCGACGAACGCATGGCACCATGATGTCTAGCAACTCAGAGGTGAGGCTATGACGATGCGAACGTATCGGTACTTCGTTTGCCCAAACGACCATAACGGCGTCGAAAAAACCAGCGAGAATGATCAGCCGTACTCGACTATGTGGGAGTCGGTGACAGTCACGGGCATGCGTGAGCATGGCAAGGACAGCCACGGCTACAATGCCTACGTGTGCACTGAATGCGGGCAGGCCATGGTGTTGATCGTCAAACCCTGACGCGCATGTTCAATGTTCTGATTGACACGAGCGTATGGCTCGACCTCGCGCAGGACCAGAGGCAAACCCCGCTGATCGACCCACTCGTCACGATGATGTCGCACGGGTACGTGAATCTGCTGGTGCCGCGCATTGTGCTTATCGAGTTCCATAAGAACCGCCAAAGAGTGATCGAGCGGGCCCAACGCAGCCTTAGCACACACTTCAATCTTGTAAGGGATGCCATCCGCAAGGTCGACGGTGAAAGCAAACAGAAGGACAAGGTCCTTGAGTACCTGTCCGATGTGGATCACCGCATTCCGCTTGCAGGTGGTGCCGCCACGGGCACGCTAGATCGTATCGAGACCCTGCTGAAGGCCGCAATACCAATCGAGACAAGTGATCAGGTCAAACTACGGGCCGCAGACCGTGCACTGAATCGCAAGGCGCCTAGCCACCATGAGAATAAGAACGCCATGGCAGATTCCGTATTAATCGAGACCTACTTCGAGTGCGTGAGGAAAGGCAAGGTAGGTGAGCGGTTCGCCTTCGTGACGCACAACAAGCATGACTTCAGCGACATGGCCAACAACCAGAAAGCCGTGCACCCCGACCTAGCGTCAGGCTTCTCAAAGATCAAGTCGCTTTACTTTGTCGCCCTCGCCGACTGTGTGCGTCGCATCGATCCTGTGCTGGTAAAGGAAGTGATCTGGGAGAACAGCTACGAACAAGAGATGCGCTCGCTCTCTTCGATTCTTGATGCCCTAGATCGATTGACCACCCAGGTTTGGTACAACCGGCACAAGTATCTTGCATGGCAGATTGAGCGAGGCAAGCACAAGCTCGTCACGCGCGGCGAGTGGGACGCGAACTGGCAAATCGCCAAGGGATACAGCCAGACTCACACCATCGACTCGGTGTGGAAGGGCGCGCTCAAGTCTGCGAGGAAGGCTGAGCGGAAGCTCGGCGACGGCAACTACGGCCCGTGGACCAATTTTGAGTGGGGGATGATCAACGGCAAGCTGTCTGCGCTGCGTTGGGCACTCGGCGACGACTGGGACATGCTCGACACCTAAAACAGAGGGACAGATGCGCGCGCAGGACATCTTGAATTGCCTAACGCGTCGCGGCTCGAGCTTATTCGGTAGCGGAGGGTGTTTAAGCCAAAGCGTCCAGCACCGTCGATCCGCTCGCAAGGCGGGCGCCTAAAATCGTGATTTGGTTTGCGGGGATCTACGTAGTAGATCGATTACGCGTTACTCTGCGCTTCCCTTATTTTCAGGGAGCCTATAAGGAGCCTGATCTTTCTCTGTTCAGATAGATAATAATTATCTATCTGACAATACAGGTGTTTACAGTATTAAATCCAATGCTTATGAGTCCTCTGCTCTAACCAACTGAGCTATAGGCCCTACGGGAAATCATACAGGGTTCAGGGAGATCCCCTCACCCCAGCCCTCTCCCCGGAGGGGAGAGGGGGTAGGTTTTCTTCTACGCTTCGTTATCGAGGAAGCTGCGCAACTGCTCCGAGCGCGAGGGATGGCGCAGCTTGCGCAGCGCTTTCGCCTCGATCTGGCGGATGCGCTCGCGCGTGACGTCGAACTGCTTGCCGACTTCTTCGAGGGTGTGGTCGGTGTTCATTTCGATGCCGAACCGCATGCGCAGCACCTTGGCCTCGCGCGGCGTGAGCGAGTCCAGCACTTCCTTGGTCGCATCGCGCAACGAGCCGTATACCGCCGCATCAACCGGCGCCATGGTGGCCGAGTCCTCGATGAAGTCGCCCAGATGCGAATCGTCGTCGTCGCCGATCGGCGTCTCCATCGAGATAGGCTCTTTCGAAATCTTGAGGATCTTACGGATCTTGTCCTCGGGCATTTCCATCTTCAGTGCGAGCGTGGCCGGATCGGGCTCCTGCCCGGTCTCCTGCAGGATCTGGCGCGAGATGCGGTTCATCTTGTTGATGGTCTCGATCATGTGCACCGGGATGCGGATGGTGCGCGCCTGGTCGGCGATCGAGCGCGTGATCGCCTGGCGGATCCACCAGGTGGCATAGGTCGAGAACTTGTAGCCGCGGCGGTATTCGAACTTGTCCACCGCCTTCATCAGGCCGATGTTGCCTTCCTGGATCAGGTCGAGGAACTGCAGCCCGCGGTTGGTGTATTTCTTGGCGATCGAAATCACCAGGCGCAGGTTGGCTTCGGTCATTTCGCGCTTGGCGCGGCGCGCCTTGGCCTCGCCCGTGGACATCTGCTTGTTGATGTCCTTGAGTTCCTTCAGCGAGATGCCGATCTTCGCCTGCAGGTCGAGCAGCTTCTGCTGGTTTTCCATGATCGCCGGCTGATAGCGCGACAGCTGGCCGCTGTAGGGGTGGCGCGCGGCGATTTCGTTTCCGACCCAGCGCAGATTAGTTTCGTTGCCGGGGAACACCTTGATGAAGTGCGGCCGCGGCATGTTGCTCTTGGTCACGCACAACTGCTGGATGTGGCGCTCGTGCCGGCGCGTCTCTTCCACCAGGCCGCGCAGGGCGTCGCACAGGCGCTCGACGATGCGCGCCGAAAAGCGGATGTTCATCAATTCGCCGGAAATCTTGTCGCGGATCTTCAGGTATTCCTTGCTGCGCGATCCGTGCTTCGCGAGCGCCGACTTCTTGCGATCGAACAGGCGGTGGATGACGTCGAAGCGCGCGAGCGCATCTTCCTTCAACTGCTGCAGGCTCGCCGTGATGGCCGCGTTTTGCGCCTCTTCGTCGAGTTCTTCCTCTTCTTCCTCTTCGACCGCCGGTTCCGCGAGTTCCGCGACCGGCTCGTTCTTGGCATTCGGGTCGATCAGCCCGTCGACCAGTTCGTCGACGCGCATCTCGTCGCGCTGGACCTTGGCGGCGAGGGCGAGGATGTCGGCGATGGTGGTCGGGCAGGCCGAAATCGCCTGGATCATGTGCTTCAGTCCGTCTTCGATGCGCTTGGCGATTTCGATCTCGCCCTCGCGCGTCAGCAATTCGACCGAGCCCATTTCGCGCATGTACATGCGCACCGGGTCGGTAGTGCGGCCGAACTCCGGATCGACCGTGGACAGCGCCGCCTCGGCTTCCTCCTCGGCGTCTTCGTCGGGGGAAACCGCCGGCGCGTTCTCGGAAATCAGCAGCGTTTCCGCATCCGGCGCAGCGTCGTAGACCTGGATGCCCATGTCGCTGAACGTGGTGATGATCGACTCGATCTGCTCCGCATCGACCAGGTCGTCGGGCAGGTGGTCATTGATCTCGGAATAGGTCAGGAAGCCGCGTTCCTTGCCGAGCTTGATCAGGTTCTTCAGGCGCGTGCGCCGCGCCTCCACGTCCTCGGGTTTTTGCTCGCCTTTGCGCAGGTCCGCCTTCTGTTTCGCGGTCAGCTTGGCCGCCTGTTGCTTGGCGATCTGCCGCGCGATTTGCTTCGGCGACTGCGGTTTTGCCGCGACGACCTCTTGCGGCTCGGGCGCGCCTTTTACCGGCGGTTTGGTCTCAGCCTTGCCTTTTTCCGGCGCCTTCGCCTTGCCGGGCTGCGGCTTCGCTTTGGCCGGTGCAGCCGACTTGGCTACGGGTTTGGCCGCAGGTTTGACGGCGGACCTGGCCGTGGGTTTGGCCTTCTTCGCCAAAGGCTTGGACTTGGACAAGGGTTTTGCGGCTGCCACAGGCTTTTTCTTCGGCGGCGAGGCCTTCTTGGGCGCAGACTTTGGCTTGGAGGCCTTTGTTTTTGCGGCTGCGGCGGGTTTCTTGGCTTGATGTGCGGCCATGAGCTTGTCCTAAGTCGGTGAAGTATTGGAAAAAAGGGGCGAATTATACCATGGGGCGGTTTGTGCCCGGGCGCTGATCCAGCGTTCCCAGGCGCTTGGTCAGCGCGTTCATCAGCTCTATATCCGCAGGGCTGAGGAGTGCCCCCGCTTTGTTCTTGCGCTGCAATTCATTCAACTGTTCGTGGATGCGCCGGCGTTCGAGTCCGGGCAGGGCGTCGCGGAAGGCGCCTTCCGCCTGTTCGGGCGTGAGACCCATGACCATGAGCTCTGAACGAACGTTCTTGAGTAGGGTTTCGTAGGGGCTGCCGCGAAAGTGGTCGATGAGCATCGCCTCGGAGTCAACGTCGGGATTGGCGCGCACGTATTCGGCCAAGGCGAGCAGGGCCTTGGCCTCGATGCTCTCGCCGTGGATGATGTCGCCTGACAGCTCGGACGCAAGCGCAGGTTTTGTTAAGACATAATCCAGCAGGCTGAGTTCAAAACTCTTGACCGCCGCGCGCGCGACCTTGGGCGGGGCGGGGCGCTGCCACGGATTCGCTGCAGGCGCGCTGCGGCGCAGCTCGCACAGCCGCTCGACTTCCTGCTGGGTCATGCCGCTGATGTCGGCCACCTGTTTCAGCAACTGCAGTTGCAGCCCGGGCGCGGCCACGCTCTTGAGCAAGGGCTTGGCTTCATGCACCAGGCGCGAACGGCCTTCGGCGGTGTTGGTGTCCACGCGCGCGCGCAACTGCGCGAGCAGATAGGCCGAAAGCGGCTCGGCGCGTCCCACCAGGTCCTCGAACGCCTCTTTTCCTTTGGAGCGCACATAGCTGTCCGGGTCTTCGCCGTCGGGCAGGAACAGAAACCGCAGGGTCTTGTTGTCCAGCGTCGCCGGCAGGCTCACCTCCAGGGCGTGCCAGGCGGCTTTGCGTCCGGCCGCATCGCCGTCGAAGCTGAACACGATCTCGTCGGCCTGGCGCAGCAGTTTTTGCACATGGACCGGCGTGGTGGCCGTGCCCAGGGTCGCGACCGCGTAGCCGACGCCATGCTGCGCCAGCGCCACGACGTCCATGTAACCTTCGACCACCAGCACACGGCCGGCGTCGCGTATCGCCTGGCGCGCCTGCGGCAGCCCGTAGAGCTCGCGCCCTTTCTCGAACAGCGGCGTCTCCGGCGAGTTGAGGTATTTGGGCTCGCCCGCACCGATCACGCGCCCGCCGAAACCGATGACGAAACCGCGCTGGTTGATGATAGGAAACATGATGCGGTCGCGGAAACGGTCGTAGCGCTTGCCCGCATCGTTTTCGATCACCAGTCCGACTTCTTTCAGGCTCTTGTCGGCATAGTCCGGGAACACGGCCTGCAGGTTCTGCCATCCGTCGGGGGCATAGCCGATGCCGAAATGCGCCGCGATCTGCCCCGACAGGCCGCGCCGTTTGAGATATTCGATCGCGTGCGGCGTCGCTTTCAACTGCTCGCGATAGTACTGGGTGGCGCGCTGCATCAACTCGTGCAAATCGGGGCCGGTTTCTTCCGGTTTCTTGCCGAAGCGCGGCTCGAATTCCGGCATGGTCATCCCCGCGCCCGACGCCAGTTCCTTGATCGCCTCGATATAGCCCAGGCCGGAATATTCCATCAGAAAGCCGATGGCGTCGCCGTGCGCGCCGCAGCCGAAGCAGTGATAGAACTGCTTGGTCGGGCTGACGGTGAACGAGGGCGACTTCTCGTTATGAAAGGGGCAGCAGGCGCTGAAGTTGGCGCCCGCTTTTTTCAGCTGCAGATGGCGCTGAATGAGATCGACGATATCGACGCGATTGAGCAAATCGCGTTTGAAGGAATCTGGTATCACGCGCGCTTTGGGGGCTGGAAACTGGGGCCTGAAAAAAACTTTCCCCGGCATCCGCGCCCGGGGAACATTTGTTCTTTATAGGCCATTTCGGCCGGAACGCAAGGGAAAAGCGGCAATTCGGGAGCGCGGGGGTGTTCCTTGAGGTCTCTAGCCGGCGAGCTTCGCCTTCACCAAGGCCGACACCTTTGCCATGTCGGCGCGGCCAGCCAGTTTGGGTTTCAGCAGCGCCATGACTTTTCCCATATCCTGCATCGCTTTGGCGCCGGACGCCGCAACCGCCGCGGCCACCTCGGCGGCGATTTCCGCGTCCGTCAGCTGCTGCGGCATATAGCCCGTGAGCACGCCGATTTCGAATTTTTCCACGTCGGCCAGATCCTGGCGGCCGCCCGCTTCGTATTGCGTTACCGAGTCGCGGCGCTGCTTCAGCATTTTTTCGATGATGGCGAGAATGTCCGCGTCCGACAGCTCGATGCGCTCGTCCACCTCGCGCTGTTTCATCGCCGCGAGCAACAGGCGGATGGCCGACAGGCGCGCCGCGTCCCTGGCGCGCATGGCGGCCTTCATGTCTTCGGTGATTTGTGCCTTGAGCGACATCGGCGCGGCGGCGATGCGTGACGGGTCTGACGGGAACGGTGCTAGGCCGTCACCCGAAACGCGTCACCCGTGGCGGATTAGAACAGTTTCGGCGGCAGTTGCTGGCTGCGGATGCGCTTGTAGTGGCGCTTGACCGCGGCGGCCAGCTTGCGTTTGCGCTCGGCGGTGGGCTTTTCGTAGAACTCGCGTGCGCGCAGTTCGGTCAGCAGACCGGTTTTCTCTATCGTGCGCTTGAAGCGGCGCAGCGCGACTTCGAACGGCTCGTTTTCCTTGACTCGTACGGTAGGCATTAATACTCCGGCTTTTGTTTGGGCGGAAAACCGTGAATTATATCAGGACTTTCCGCGGCCGGACAAGGGCTGATTCAGTCAGGGCTGATTCAGCCCGAAGCCCGGCTTTATTCCGGGCAGCGCGGGAAGGGCGGCCGCAGGAGCGGCGTTTTTTTCGCTGCCGTCTGGCCGAACTGCCGGGGTTGGGACTCCGTGCCCCGGCGCCTGCGCCCGCTATGACGGATGCGTTCGCGCCGGCCACGATGGATTCGCTTGACAACCCTGATCGAGCAGACTATTTTCGCGCCTCGGCGCTAGGTGGAGATGTATCTTGGGTTGCTGTATCACCTCCGGTCCGTGGCTCCCTCGCGGAGTCCAGGCAAAGCGGCGAGACCAAGCTGCAGGTCGGCGGGAGTGCCGTGCCTGTCCTGCCCGGAGGGCGAGGCGGTGCGCGTCAAACAGCATCCCGCGGCAGCGGTTCGGCGGAAACGCGCAATGCTCGATGTTTGAAGCGGTGAAAGCGCGCTGCGCCCGAGCGCGCGCGCTGAGTCTTCGTTCGGTTCGATGCATGCGATGCGGCCCGGTTGGCCGCCGGTTTGTTCTTCCTGGGGTAAATAGCATGCGCCGTGCGTCGATGATTGCCGTTTGGACCGCGGCCTGCGTTCTCGCCGCGACTGCAGCGGCGCAACCGCCTTCGCCGGCTGGCGTGGAAATTATCCGCGCCGCAGCGCCGGCCGACCCGGTTTCCGCGGTGTTCGTGCCCGCCGCAACCGTGCTGCCTGTGGCGGAGACGCGCAACGCCTATTACCAAGCCACTTACGTCTGGCAAAACCATGCCCCCTTCCGCGCGCCGTACTCCGGCCCCAACAGCCTTAGCGCCGGTCGCGAGAAAAGCTACACTTTCACCGCGACCGGCTATTTGGGTTTGCGCGCCTGGTCCGGCGGAGAATTCTATTTCAACCCGGAGGTGATACAGGGCGTTGCCCTGTCCAATCTTACCGGTCTTGGCGGTTTTACCAATGGTGAGGACCAAAAAGGCTCGGGACGGCAATTGAAGACCTACGCCGCGCGGGCCTTCCTGCGCCAGACCTGGGGGCTAGGGGGAGACGCGGACCGCGTCGAGTCCTCGGCCAATCAGCTTGCCGGTGAAGTCCAGGGCCGGCGCCTGGTGTTGACCGCCGGCAAATTCTCCCTGCTCGACATATTCGACGCCAATCCGTATGCGCACGATCCGCGCGTGCAATTGCTCAACTGGGCGTTGATGACCCACGGCGTTTATGATTTCGCCGCCGATGCGCGCGGCTATACCTGGGGCGCGGCCGCAGAGTACTACCACGACGACTGGGTCATCCGCGCTGCGCGCGCGCTCGAGCCCTATCAGTCCAACGGCCTGCAACTCGACTATCGCATCAGCGGTCACCACGGCGACCAGGTCGAATTGGAGCACGCGCATACGCTGGCCGGACAGCCCGGGAGGGTCCGGCTGCTGGCGTTTCGCAACGCCGCCAGGATGGGCGGTTTTCGCGATGCGCTCGGTTTCGCGGCAGTCAACGGCGGCGCGCCCGATGTCGCAAATGTGCGCAAGGACCAGGCCAAGACTGGCTACGGCATCAATCTGCAGCAGCAGTTGAACGCCGATCTGGGCGTGATGCTGCGCGCGAGCAGGAACGATGGCGCGCTCGAAACCTATGCGTTCACCGAAATCGAGCGCTCGCTAACGGCTGCAGTCAATCTGAAGGGTACTCGATGGGGCCGGCCCGAGGACACGCTGCTTTTTGGAATGGTCCAGAACGGGCTGTCGGCGGCGCATCGCGATTACCTCGCCGCGGGCGGTCTCGGCATGTTCATCGGCGATGGAAAAATCAACTATAGCCCTGAGCGCATAGTCGAGGCCATGTACTCGGTCAAGGCCGCCAAGGGGGTATGGATCAGCCTGGACCTGCAGCGCATCAGGAACCCGGCTTACAACGCCGACCGAGGTCCGGCCACGGTCGCCGGGCTGCGTTTGCATTTCGAACGCTGACGCCAGCCGAGATTGCGAACGATCGTCATCTGAAGTCAAAACGCATTTGATCTGCGATCGGCGCGCCCTCGCCGGTTCGAATGCAGGCGCCGAGATACTCGGTAAACGCAGGCGGCGGATCCATGCCTTCGGCCAGAAGCCGGCGGTTGTCGAATGCGACGTCCAGCCCGGCAAAGGCGCGATAGATGAGAATCGCGCTTTTCAGCTGACGGCTGTCCCCCGGGCCGAACCATGCGCCGAAGCGCGATTCAAGCGAGGACAAATCGGCGATGTCGAACTCGGACAATGCTCCGCTCTGGTCCTGGTTCTTGTATTTGCAATAGGCGCGTTCGATGTCGGCAAAGCTACAGCTGGCGTCGCGGCCGGCAGAGACGTGGTAGCGCAGGTGGGTCAGCTCGGGCTTGAGCGTCAGGTGAATCAGCGCGCGGGCGCAATAGTCGACCGGAACGACGTCGACGCGATGCAGCGGCGAGAAAGGGATACGTTTCGCGTCGTGTATCATTCTGAAGATCCAGAAGATGCTGGGCGAAGGCTGGCATCCCAATCGGGTATGGCCGACGACGATTGAAGGTCGGGCGATCACCAAAGGTATTCTGCCGAGCAGCTCGGGCAGCCGTCGCTCGATTTCCGCTTTGCTCTTGGTGTACGGCACGAACTGACGAACTTCGGCGGGAAATTGGTCTTCCTGCACGGTCTGATGGGAGGTGTCACCGGAAATCATTGCAGTCCCGACGTAGAGGAAGCGCTGCACGGCGGAAAGTTCCGCAATGGCCCGGACAAACGCCGTGGTGTGCTCCACATTGACCGCCCATACCTCTTTCTTGAATGCGAAGGATGCCAGCGCGGCTGCATTGAGGACGTGGGTGATGGACTGGACGCGGGGATCCTGAACCAGCGCCGGGAAAGTGGCCAGGTCTCCGCACACCACCATCTCGGGTGTCAGGCGCTCCAGGATTGCCGGATCGGATGCCATGTGCGCGACGCTCTCGCGCAGTCGCGCGAGTCCTTCGCTGGCGCTGTCTGCCCGAACCAGGAACAGCAGGCGTACGTCCGCATGATGTTCGAGTAATTCTGCGGCGATCGCGCTGCCGAGAAAACCGGTGGCGCCGGTCACGAGTAAGGTGATGCTCTGCTGGCCCATGGACGTGCCCGGGATATTGCTAGGCGACGGTTCGCGCGATCAGGACGGCATTGCTGCCGCCAAAGGCGAAGGAGTTGGACATCGCTGCGCGCAACTGGGGGAGGTGGCGCGACTTCAGCGGCACATAGTCCAGGTCGCAATCCGGGTCGGGCGCGTACAGGTGCGCCGTCGGCGGAACGATTTTTCGCTGCAGCGACAGCAGCGTTGCGATGAGTTCGATGGCGCCGCCCGCGCCCATGAGATGGCCGTGCAGCGCCTTGGTCGAGCTGACGGGCAGGTGCGCAGCCTGGTCGCCGAATACGGCTTTTATCGATTCGGTTTCCACTTTGTCGCCGACCTTGGTGGCCGTGCCATGCGCATTGATGTATCCGATCTCGGCCGGTTCGAGGCCGCGTTTCCCGGCCTCGGCCAGCGCCATGCGCATCCCGCGCATCTGGCCGGCCTGCTCGGGGCAGCTCAAGTGCGTCGCGTCGTTGGCAAATCCGTAGCCGACGAGCTCGCCCAAGATGTTGGCGCCGCGCGCAACCGCGTGGTCGTAGGCTTCCAGAACCAGCGCGCCCGCCCCTTCTCCCGGCACGAATCCCGTGCGGTCCTTGGCGAACGGGCGGCAGGAGCTTGCCGGGTCCGCTTTGTCTACGACGGCCAGGGTCATGAGCGCTTCCCATGCTTTCAGGATGCCTAAAGTCAGGAAGGATTCCGCGCCTCCCGCTATGGCCATGTCCAGCGAGCCCGCGCTGATCGCGCGAAATGCTTCACCCACCGCCACCGCGCTCGATGCGCAGGCGATCGTGTAGGTGTAGCACGGACCCTGCAGGCCGAACTCGATCGCGACATTTGCGGCCGCGGCATTCGGCATACAGGCAATCACCGACAGCGGTTTTACCCGGTTCAGGTGCTTGACGAACAAATCCTCATAACCGGCCTCCAGTGTCTGTGCGCCGCCCAGTCCAGTGCCCCAGTAGGTTCCGCAGGCCTCGGGCTGGGCCAGAGCGCCGATACCGGCTTCGGCCCAGGCCTGGCGCGCGGCGACCAGGGAAAATTGGCTGAAACGATCGAGCTGCGACAGCCGTTTGCTGGGGAAATGCAAGGCCGGATCGAAGTCCAGCACTTGCGCGGCGATGGGAATGCGCAGTTGGTCCGCGAAAGCTGCCCGAATCGGGCCGACGCCGGAGCGAGCGGAAATCAGGCTGTCAAAGAACGCATCCGTGCTTTGCCCGACCGGCGAGACGACTCCGAGGCCGGTGACGACAACCCGTCTCAAGCGGTCACGGCGGCAGAAGCAAACGCATGTTCGACGATGGCGACAATATCGGCCACCGTCACCAACTCGGTGCGCTCGTCGGAGAGCGACACCTTGAACTGATTTTCGAGCTCGAACATGAATTCGATCGCCGCCAGCGAGTCGATGCCCAAATCGACCAAAGGGGTGTCGGGCTGAACCTGTTCCGGCGTCAGTGAAAAATGGGCTTGCAGCAGGGTTTGCACCTGCGCCAGCGTTGATGAAGAACTTGCGGAAACCATGTTGTCACCTTGCCCTAGATTGAAAATTGTACGCACTGCACGAGGCTATCACCGTGTCGTCTAATTGGCGTCGCGGTTAACCCCTGCCCGCGGCCGGAATGTGCCGCGCCCGGCCCCGTTCACCAGCGCAGCGCCCCGGTTCATTCTGCGGGAACTTCGCTTTCGCGGGCGAAGTACGGGTAGAGCAGCGGCAGCAGCAGCAGGGTGAACAGCGTGGCCGAGACGATGCCGCCGACGATCACCACCGCGAACGGACGTTGGGTCTCCGAGCCTATGCCGTGCGACAGGGCGGCGGGCAAAAGGCCCAGCCCGGCCATCAGCGCCGTCATCAGGATCGGGCGCAGGCGCATGATCGCGCCGTCCGCAACCGCGTTGGCTAGCGTAGCCCCGCGCTCCATATATTCGACGATCTGCTCCACCATGATGACCCCGTTTTGCACCGAAATGCCGGCGACGGCGATGAAGCCGACCGCCGCAGAAACGGACAGGTGCAAGCCGGCTAGCGCGAGCCCGGCGATGCCGCCGATCAGGGTGAAGGGCACCATGGCGAGCACCAGCATGGCTTTTTTCACCGAGCGGAAGGCCCAGAACAGCAGCGAAAAAATCAACAGCACGCACAGCGGGACGATCACCATCAGGCGCTGGTTGGCGCGCTGCTGGTTCTCGAACTGCCCGCCCCAGGAGAGGTTGTAGCCCGGCGGCAGGTTGACCTGCTCCCTGACCTGCTGCTGCGCCTCTTCGATGAAGCTGCCCATGTCGCGGCCGCGCAGATTGCTCTTGATCAGGGCGATGCGTCCCCCGCCCTGGCGGCTGATCCTGGAGGCGCCCTGGCGCACCTCGACCGTGGCGAGGTCGCCCAGGGCGACGGTGCCGGCGCCGCCGGGCAGGCTCACCTGCAGGTGAGCGATGTCGTCGACCGCGTCGCGGTAGGTGTCGGCGATGCGCAGCGTCACGTCGAAACGCCGATCGCCTTCATAGAAGGCGTTGACCGCGCTGCCCGCCAGCGCCGTCTGGATCACGTTGTTGACGTCGGCGATGCTGACCCCGTAGCGGGCGATGCGCGCGCGGTCGACGCTGATGTCGAGTTCGGTCTGCCCGCCGATGGGCACTGCCGCGACATCGGCCGCGCCGCGAATGCCGGCGAGGATGGTCTCGATCTGCCGCGCCTTCGCCTCCAGAATCTCCAGGTCGGGACCGAACACCTTGACGTTGATCTCGCCCTTGGTGCCCGAGAGCGACTCCTCCACGTTGTCCTGGATCACCTGGGAGAAGTTGGTCGGCACGCCGGGCAGCGCGTGGATGCGCTGCGACATGTCGGCCACGAGTGCCTCCTTGCCGGCGAAGCGCCAAGTGCCGCGCGGGTTCAGGTCGGCAAGGATCTCGAGGTTGTTGTTGCCCTTGGGATCGGTGCCGTCGTCGGGGCGGCCGACCTGGGTCACGATGTTGCTGACTTCGGGGTAGGTGCGCAGGATGGCGCGCACCGCGCGTTCGACCTCCTTGGTGCGCTCCAGCGAGGCCGACGGCGGCAGGGTGATGGTGAGCCAGATGTTGCCTTCGTCCAGCTTGGGCAGGAATTCGCTGCCGAGCAAGGGCGCGAGCGCGAGCGATACGGCGAGCGCGGTAGCCGACAGGCCGAAGACGAGTTTGCTGCGCCCGCCGCCCCAGGCCAGCAGCGCGCGATAGCGCTGCTGCAGGCGGTGCATCCACTCGCTGTGCGCCTCGGCCATGTTTTCGCGCTTCATGGTGTAGGACAGCAGCGTCGGCACCAGGGTCATGGTGAGCACGATGGCCCCGAGCAGCGCGAACGACAGGGTGAACGCGACCGGCGTGAAGATTTTCCCTTCGACCCGCTGGAAGGTGAATATCGGCAGGAAGGCGGTGATGATGATGGCTTTGGAGAACAGGATCGGGTGGCCCAGTTCGACCACCGTGTGCTTCAACGCCTGCATGCGCCAGCCGTAGCCTGCGTGCAGCGGATTGTGCTCGGCCTGCGCCAGGGCGAGCCGCACCATGAGCGCCTCGACCAGCACCACGGCGCTGTCGATGATGATGCCGAAGTCCACCGCGCCCAGCGAAATCAGGTTGGCCGACACGCCGCGCGCGTCGATCATGATGAAGGCGGCGAGCAGCGATAACGGGATGACGCAGGCGACGATCAGCGCCGCGCGCCAGTTGCGCAGGAAAATGATCAATATGCCGATCACCAACAGCGCGCCCACCACCAGGTTCTCGGTGACCGTATGCACCGTCTGGTGGATCAGATCGGTGCGCTTGTAGAAAGGCGCGATGCGCACCCCTTGCGGCAGTCTTGCCTGCACTTCCGCCACCCGGGTTTCGAGCTCCGCGACGACTTTGGCCGCGTTTTGCCCCTTGGTCATGAGCACGATGCCCTCGACGATGGAATCGCGGTCGTTGAAGCCGACCACGCCCGAGAGCGGCCTGCGCCCGATGTCCACGCTTTCGGCGAGATCCGACACCAGGATGGTGCGGCCGCTGCGCGCGGCGACGATCACCCGGCCGATGTCGTCCAGGCTCTTGAACAGACCGATGCCGCGGATCACCAGCGTTTCCTCGCCGCGGCGCAGCAGGCCGCCGCCGGCGTTGGCGCTGTTGGCGGCGAGCGCTGCGCTCACCTGGTCGATGGTGACGCCGTATTTCTTCAGCGCATAGGGATCGAGCCGGACCTGGTACTCCTTGATCGAGCCGCCGAAGCTGACCACATCGGCGACGCCCGGTGCGATGCGCAGCGCCGGGCGGATCACCCAATCCTGCAGCGCGCGTACTTCGTAGTCCGGCATGTTCGCGGGGGCGGCGATCATGTAGCGGTAGATTTCCCCGACCGCGGTCGAAAGCGGCGCCAGCTGCGGCTGCAGGCCCGGCGGCAGGTTCACGTTCTGCAGCTTCTCCAGCACCTGCTGCCGCACGAAGTAGTCGTCGGTATTGTCCGAAAAGGTGAGCGTCACCACCGACAGACCGGTGATCGACACCGAGCGCAGCTGGGTCATGTGCGGCACGCCCGCCATTTCGCGCTCGATCGGCAGGGTCACCGAGCGCTCGACTTCTTCCGGCGCCTGGCCCGGGAACTGCGTCACCACCTGCACCTGGGTGTCCTGCACGTCGGGGAAGGCCTCGATCGGCAGATTGGATAACGCCTTCCAGCCGAAGGCCGCCAGCGCCGCGGTCGCGATCAGGACGAATACGCGCTGGCGCAGCGCAAAGGTGACGAGGTGGTCGAGCATGTGGTCGGTGGGGATTGCGCGAGGGGTTCAGCGGCTGCGGGACAGACGTGCCGGCCTTAGGCTCTTATCTGACCGCGGCGAGTTCGGAGTTCAACAGCAGCGCGCCGCTGGTGACGACGCGCTCGCCCGGATTGAGCCCCGAGGCGACGTAACTGTAGTCGCGGTCCTGCAGTCGCAGGGACACGCGGCGCTTCTCGAACACGCCGGGGCTCTCCTCCACGAACAGGTGGCTGTACAGCCCCTCGGTGATCAGCGCGCCGTTGGGCACGCGCAGCGCGCGCTGGTTCGCGTCGGCGAGCAGGGTGACGCGCGCATACATCTCGGGCTTGAGCCGGCGCGCCGGATTGGGAACGCTGACGCGCACCTGGATGCGCCGCGTCGCCGGGTCCACGGTTTCGCCCACTTTTTCTATCAGCCCGGGAAAGCGCTCGCCGGGCCAGGCATCGACCTCGACCGACACCGGGTGGCCGGGCTCGACCTTGGACAGGTTGCGTTCGGGCAGATCGATCATGACCCACAAGCGCGTCGGATCGGTGATGATATAAAGCGGGTCGGGCAGGTCCGGGCGCACTTCCATGCCCGGGTTGGCCTTGCGCTCCGAGACCACGCCGCTGATGGGCGAGCGCAGCACATAGTTTTCGCGCGCGCCGCCGCCGGGCGCCAGGTTGCGCAGGCGCAGTTGCGCGCGCCGGGTTTCGGCGCGCGCCTGCGCCAGGTCGGCTTCCGACGATTCGAAGTCCTTGCGCGGCAACACTTCGCCCGCCAGCAGCTTCTGCGCGCGCTCGAATGCGAGGCGCTTGCGCGTTTCGTCGGCGCGGGCTTTGTTCACGTCCGCCACCGCCAGCGCCAGTTCCGGCGAGTCGAGCGCGAGCAGGGCATCGCCCGCCTTGACCGGGTCGCCCGGCTGCAGCCGGAGCGACACGATGCGCCCCGCGATCGGAGAAGACAGGCGCGCGGTATGGCTTTCGTTATAGGTCACGCGCCCGTTCAAGGGCTCGGCCAGCGGCACCGGCAGCTCTTCTGCGGCTTTGATTTTCAGCGCAGCGAGTTGCGGCGCGTCGGCCGCATAGCGCAGGATGCCGGGCTCGCGCGGCGCCGCGGCCTTGGGCGGGGTGGCGTCGGCGCGCGAGGCGTTGACGCCAGCCAGCGTCGCGGCGGCGATGGAACCGGCCACCACGACCAAGGCGGTGATAGGGAGGAATTTCATGCCTGCACTCGTATCCACTGTAGGCCATTGCGGCGCGCAAGGATAGTCGCCACGGCCGCAAGCGGGAATGCGTGAAAACCCGCACAGGGAAAACCCGCACGCCCTCCGGCCGTGCTATTCGCCGTGGCGGTGGCGCTTGATCGAAGGCGAGCGCTCGTGGTGGAACACGAGGTACAGCGTCGGCAGCACCAGCAGCGTCAACAGGGTGGCCGAAATCAGGCCGCCGATCACCACCACCGCGAGCGGTTTTTGCGTCTCGGCGCCTATGCCGTGGGACAGGGCCATGGGCAGCAGGCCCAGCATGGCCAAGAGGCCGGTCATCAGCACCGTGCGCAGGCGCACCAGCGAGCCCTCGATCACCGCCTGCTCCGGCGTCGCGCCCGCGTTGCGCAGCTGGTTGAAATAGGCCACCATCACCACGCCGTTGAGCACCGCCTGTCCGAATAGCGCGATGAAGCCGATCGCGGCCGAGACCGACAGGTGGATGCCGGTGAACAGCAGCGCGAATATCCCGCCCACCATCGCGAACGGGATGTTGAGCACAATCAGCGCCGCGCTCTTGAACGAACCGAAGGCGTCGAACAACAGCAGGAAGATCAGCAATACCGAGATCGGCACGATGATGGCGAGCCGCGTCATCGCCCGCTCCTGGTTCTCGAACTCGCCCGACCAGGTGATGCTGTATCCGGGCGGCAGCTGGCCGAGCTTGGCCACGCGTTCCTTCATGTCCGCCACCACGCTGCCCATGTCGCGGTCGCGGATGAAAATGCCGATCGACTGCACCCGCAGGCTGTTTTCGCGGCTGATGTTCTGCGCCCCGCTCACGGTCTTGAACTGCGCCACCTGCGCCAGCGGCACGTACTGGCCCGAAGGCGTGGACACCAGGATGGCGCGCATGCGCTCGATCGAGCGCTCTTCTTCCTTCAGGCGCACCGCGACGGCGAAGCGGCGCTCGCCCTCCCACAACTGGGTCGCGGCCTTGCCGCCGAGCGCGGTTTCGATCACGTCCTGGATGTCGGCGACATTCAGCCCGTAGCGCGCTGCCGCGGCGCGGTCGATGTCGATCTGCAGCTGCGGCAGTTCGCCCAGACGGTCGATGAACGCGCGGCGCACGCCGTCAACGTCGCGCACCGCCGCCAGTACTTTCTTCGATTCGTCGCGCAGCACGTCCAGATCCGCGCCGAACACCTTGATCACGATCTGGCCGTCGATCTGCGAGATCGACTCGAGCACGTTGTCGCGGATCGGCATGGAGAAGCTCGGTTCGATGCCGGGATAGGCGAGCAGGTTGCGCTCCATCTCGTCCATCAGGTCGAAGCGCGTGAGGCCGTGGCGCCACGTCGACTCCGGCTTCAAGTCGACCAGGAACTCGGCCATGTTCACCAGTTTCGGGTCGGTGCCGTCCTCGGGCCGGCCGGCCTTGGACATGACGGTCTTTACTTCGGGGACCTTGGCGATCGCGGCGCGGAACTTCGCGTTCTCCGACTGCGCCTCGCTCACCGAGACGCTGGAAGGCAGGGGCACGTTGATCCAGATCGAGCCCTCGTTCAGCTCGGGCAGGAACTCGGTGCCGAGCCTGGGCACCACGGCCAGGCTGGCCGCGAGTGCGAGCAGGGCCGAACCGATGACGATCTTGCGGTGGCCGATGGCCCAGACCAGGGTCGGTTGGTATACGCTCTTGCAGCGGTGCACCAGCCAGTTCTCCTTCTCCGGCAGGTTCTTGCGCAACATCACGTAGCACAGCAGCGGCACCAGCGTCAGCGACAGCAGCAGCGATCCGACCAGGGCGGAGGTGACCGACCAGGCCATGGGCGCGAAGATGCGGCCCTCCTGGCGCTGCAGCGTGAAGATCGGAATATGCGCGGCGATGATGATCAGCATGGAGAACAGCGTCGGCCGGCCGACCTCCACCGTGGCGTCGAGAATTTTCTGCAGCCGCGGCGTGCGGTCCTGCGTGCTCTCGGACAGTTTTCGGAACACGTTTTCCACCACGATCACCGCGCCGTCGACGATGATGCCGAAGTCCATCGCCCCCAGCGACAGCAGGTTGGCGGGTATGCCGACTAAGGTGAGGCCGAGAAAAGTGGCGAGCAGCGACAGCGGAATCACCACGGCGACGATGGCTGCGGCGCGGAAATTCCCGAGGAACAGCACCAGCACCAGGGTCACCAGCAGCGCGCCCTCGGTGAGGTTGGTGAACACGGTCTTCAGGGTCTTGTCGATCAGCCAGGTGCGGTCGTAGAAGGCCACCGCCTGCACGCCCTTGGGCAGCATCGAGGCGTTGATGAATTCGATCTTCTGCTTCACCCCGGCGAGCACCTGGGACGGGTTTTCGCCCTTTCTCATCAGCACGATGCCGGTGACCACGTCGTCGTCCTTGTCCTCGCCGACGATGCCCTGGCGCGGCACCGCGCCTATGCTCACCTCGGCGATGTGCTTCACCAGCACCGGCACGCCGTTGCGCTCGGCCACGACGATATTGCCGATGTCGTCGGCGCTGCGCAGGAGACCTAAGCCGCGTATCAGGTACTGCTGCCGGCCCTGCTCCAGATAGCTGCCGCCGGCGTTGGCGTTGCCGCGCGACAGCGCCGTGAACAGCTGCTGCAGGGTCACGTTGTAATAGCGCAGCCGCGCGAGGTCGGGGTTGACCTCGTATTGCTTGACCAGGCCGCCCAGCGTGACCACGTCGGCGACGCCCGGAACCAGCTTCAGCTGGCGCATCACCACCCAATCCTGCAGCGTGCGCAGTTCGCGCGAATCGTAGCCGTCGGCCTTGAGGCGGTAGCGGTAGACCTCGCCGATCGGCGTCGACAGCGGCGCCATCTGCGGCGTGATCCCGTCGGGCAGCTCCGCTTCGCGCAGCCGCTCGTTCACCTGGGTGCGGGCGAAATAGGCGTTGGCGCGGTCATCGAACGTGAGGATGATGAAGGACAGGCCGAACTGGGTGTGGGAGAACATGCGCACGGTATTGGGCATGCCGGCCAGCACCACCTCGAGCGGAATGGTGACCTGCTTCTCCACTTCCTCGGCGGCGCGCCCGGGGTAGAGCGTGATCACCGTCACCTGGGTATCGGTGACGTCGGGAAAGGCCTCCACCGGCAGCGCCTTGAACGCGGCAATGCCGCCGCCGATGAACAGCACCATCCCGAGGACGATGAACAGCGGCTTGTGCAGGGCGAAGGAAACGACGCGCTTGATCATCGCGCAGCGGGCCTCAGTATCCCACCCTCACCCCAACCCTCTCCCGCCCAGGCGGGAGAGGGAGTGTTCCCTCGCCCCGCTCGCGGGGAGAGGGCCAGGGTGAGGGGAGTGCAGGCACCGCTATTCATAGATCTCGTACGCTCCGGCCATCGATAGCGCCCTATTCACCGGCAAGCTCTTTCGACAGGCGCTGCAGCAGCAGGCTGCCTTCGATCACCACTTTCTGTCCCGGCACGAGGCCCGCGATCACGCCGATGTGGCCGTTGGCGCTGCCGTCGGTCCTGACTTCGACCCGGGTGTAGCGCCCGGGCGCATCTTCGGTGAAGGCGTAGTATTTGTCGCCGGCGAGAAACACTGCCTTGGCCGGCACCTGCACGCCGGGTTTGACGCCGATGTCCAACTCCGCGGTGACGAACATCTCGCCTTTCAACTTGCGCTCGCGGTTGTCCACGGAAGCGCGCACCTTGATCACCCGCGTCAGCGGATCGATGAAATCGGACACCGCATCCACCTTGGCCGCGAAGAACAGCCCGGGATACGAGGCGGCGCGCAGCTGCAGCGTCTGGCCGCGCTTGAGTTGCGCCAGGTCGGCCTCGCTCGCATCGAGCTGCACCCACAGGCGCGCCGGATCGGTGATCACGAACATGGCCGGCGCATTGGCCAGCATCAGATCGGAGCGCAGCTCCTGGCCCGGGTTGATGTTGCGTTCGACCACGGTGCCGGCGATCGGGCTCTTGAGCGCGAAGCTCTGATCGACCGCGGCCGCGTTGCCGCCGTAGAGGCTGATCTTTGTTTGCGCGCGCTGCAACTCGGACTGGGCGCGCGCGTAATCGGCCTCGGCCGTCTGCAGGTCCTTGCGCGGCGCGACGCCGCCGGCGTGCAGCTCGCGCAGCCGCGCGAGATTCTTTTCGGCGAGCGCGAAGTCGGTGGCGCCTCGGTGCGCCTCGGCCTGGGCCTGGCCGAAGTCGGGCGAAGACAGTACCGCCAGCGACTGCCCCGGCTTAACCGTGTCGCCCGCCTGGGCGAGGATGCGCACCACGCGCCCGGAAAACGGCGGAAACACGCGCACGGTCTTGCCCTCGTCCCAGACCAGCCTGCCGGACAGGCGCAGCGTGGCGGGCTTGCGCACCACGGCGGCCTCGGACTTGATCGTCGCGAGTTGCGGCGCGTCCGCAGCAAACACGAGCTTGTTGCCCTCGAGCTTCGCGCGCGCGACCTCGGGCTTCTTGTCCGCTTGTCCGCAGCCGGCCGCAAGCACCGCGGCAAACAGAACCATCCACAGCGAAATTCGCACTCCCCCTCCTCCAATCGCTTATATTTGTCCGGCGCCTACTGCGTCCCGCCCAAGCCGGCCTGCCAGGCCGCGAGCGCCTTGGCATGATCCGCCTGCGCCGTGGCAGCGTCCAATTGTATCGAGCGCAGCGTGCGCCGCGCATCGAGCAGGTCCATCACGCCGATGGCGCCGTTCTTGTAGGCGAATTCTGCCGAGTCGGCCGCTTTTTTCGCTTCGGCCAACATGCCGTCGCGGTAGCGCGCCAGGCGCTCGGCCGCCGCGGTCACATCCGAACGCGCTTTGGCGATCTCGGCCCGGGCCACGGCGCGCGCGCGCTCGAGATTGTCGATGGCCGAGTTGTAGGCGCTTTCGGCTTGTGCGATCTCACCATCGAAGTAGTACCGGGTGAATAGCGGAGCGCTCACGAACACGCCCCAGGTGTTGCCCGTGCCGGCGCCACTGGTCGCCGCGTACATGGGATTCACCGGGTAGTGATCGAACTGCGCGCCCAGCGTGAGATCGCGTGTCCGCAGGCTCTTCGCCAAGTCGCGCGCGGCCTCGGCCGCCTCGATGCGCGCGCGTGCGGCAAGCACGTCCGGCCGGCGCTCGATCAGCGCGTCGATGTCGGCGTTCGCCAGCGCTTGCGGCACGGGCCAGGCGTCCGCGGCCTTGAGGACATCGGCCTGCCGCTCCGTGCCGATCAAGTAGGCGAGGGCGAGCTGAGCGCGCCTGCGGTCGGCCTCGGCGGCGCCGGCGTCGTTTTGCGCGCGCAGCGCATCGACGCGGATGCGCGCCACATCCGAGCTGGCGATGTCGCCGGCTTTCAGGCGCAGCTCGGCCGCCTGCATGCTGCGCTGGTACAACTCGGCGGTGTCGGCGCTGATCGCGACTTTGTCCTGCGCCAGCAACAGGTCGTAGTAGCTGCCGCGCAGGGCGAGGCGCTGCTGACGCAGCATGTCGGCCAGATCCTCGCCGCTCGCGGCCTCCAGTTTTTTCGCCGTGGAGACGCGCAGTTCGCGCTTGTCGCCGCGCTCGACAAACTGATCGATGCGGATCGAGCTGTCGACGATCTTGTCGCGCAGCCCGCCGCCGCCAACCCCGACTTGCGGATTAACGGAGCCGACGCCGAGGCTGAGATTCGGGTTGGGGCGCGCACCAGCGGTGAGCGTCGTGGCCTCGGCCGCTTCCACCGCGCGCCGCGCCGCCTGCAGCTCGCGGTTCTTCTGCACGAGCAGGGCATCGGCCGCGGCGAGGCTCAACTGAGCCAGGTCGGGCGTCTGGGCATGTGCTTGAGCCAACAGGCCGCAAAGCAATAACAGGGAGATCAATAGACGCAATTGTTTTCCATCTGCGCACGTCGTGTTACACGGCGCATTCGCCACAAAAAGTCGCGTATTATATCCCGCGATTCCCGCATTTTCTTCCTTAGGGATAACCCTGAGTAATTTAGACTTGGCCCAATGCTGATCCTGGGTATAGAAACCTCCTGCGACGAAACCGGCATCGCGCTGTATCACAGCGAGCGCGGCCTGCTCGCGCACGCCCTGCATACCCAGATGGCGATGCACGAGGAATACGGCGGCGTGGTGCCCGAGCTCGCCTCGCGCGACCACATCCGGCGCGTGCTGCCGCTGATACGCCAGGTGATGCGCGAGGCCGGCGCTACGTTCGCCGAACTCGACGCCATCGCCTACACCCAGGGACCGGGCCTCGCCGGTGCGCTGCTGGTGGGAACGAGCGTCGCCAATGCGCTCGCCTTCACGCTGGGCATACCGGCGCTCGGCATCCACCATCTCGAGGGCCATTTGCTCTCGCCGCTGCTCGCGCGCAAGCCGCCGCAATTTCCGTTTGTCGCGCTCCTGGTCTCGGGCGGGCACACGCAGCTGATGCGCGTCGGCGCCGTGGGCGACTACGAACTGCTGGGCGAAACCGTGGACGACGCAGCGGGCGAAGCTTTCGACAAGACCGCGAATCTGCTCGGCCTGGGCTACCCGGGCGGTCCGGCGCTGGCGCAGCTGGCCGAGCAGGGCAGGGCAGGGCGGTACAAACTACCGCGGCCCATGCTCGAGCCTATGCGCAAGACGGGCAATCTGGATTTTTCCTTCAGCGGCCTGAAGACCGCGGTGCTGCTGCTGGTGCGCAAAGAATCGCCCGACGCCGCGGGCAAGGCCGATGTCGCGGCCTCGTTCCAGGAAGCCATCGTCGACGTGCTGGTGGCGAAATCGCTCTACGCGCTGGAGCAGACCGGCCTCAGCCAGCTCGTGGTCGCCGGCGGCGTCGGCGCCAACCGGCGGCTGCGCGAACGCCTGGACCGCGCGGCCGCGGAGCAGGGCTGCACCGTGTTCTATCCCGAGTTCGAGTTCTGCACCGACAACGGGGCGATGATCGCGCTGGCGGGGGCGCTGCGTTTGGGGGCGGGGCTGCCGAATCCGGCCGAGGATGGTTACGCGTTCAGCGTCAGACCGCGTTGGGATTTATCGACGACGATTTCCTAGGAGTTGCGCTCCGCCGCGACCATTTATGAATAGAACTTCGCAGGTCAGGCCGCCATCGCCAGGGGCCGCGGTTGAACTTTACGCTTTGCCATGGTTTTCACGTCCTGCGGGAGTGGCGCGTGACGTATTCACGCAGTACCCCGTCCATGCGCGACTGCCAACCTTCCCCGGTAGCCTTGAAATAGGTCAAGACTTCCGGGCTATAGCGCACCGACACGAGTTGCTTCGTGCTCGCAGACTTTGGACGGCCGCGCAGCGCCCGCATTGGAACCATGGACTTCAGCTGTTTCGGCGTGAGCGGCTGTGCGTCGGGATCGGCCTTGGCCGCGGCAGTAATGACCTTGTCTTCCTGCGAAGTAGGCATTGCGACAGAAGGCCGTTTAGATACTTTGGACATAGTGCTTCACCTCGCGACGGTTGGCGCGGCGCACGCTGATGACCCTTCGCGCGTTGCCACGTTCAACAAAGGCTACGTAGTAGAGGATCCCGGTCTTCGGCGCGAGCGCGATCATGCGCAACTCGTCATATTCGAAGCGGTCGTCGATCCAAACCAGCGCAGCTTCCCAGTCGAGTTCGCTTGCCATGGCCAGAGACACACCGTGTTTCGCTTGGTTCGCTGCGCTCTTGGTTCGATCGAACTCGATCCGCATGAATTATTGTAGCTACAGTAAATATACTTGTCAATGTGACCTGCGCGTGAAAAGCTGTTGTTCGGTGTGGTGCCAACTGCACCGTGCCGCAACAACGTCACCCGCCAATCACCCGCCGCATCCCGTACCACGCTGCCCCGACCCACTCGTGCAGGGCGTAACGCGACAACTCCAGCGCGTCCACCGAGGGCACGAAGTCGGTCACGTTCAGCGGCGCGGACGCGTGGAAATACACTGGTGCGGGCACCACCTTCAGCCCCGCGGCTTCGAACGCGCGCACCGCGCGGGGCATGTGGATCACGTCGGTCACCAGCACCAGCGTTCGGACCTTGCCCCCGGCCAGCGCCTTCGCGACGTAGCGCGCGCTCTGGCGCGTGTCGAAGCTCTTGTCTTCAACCAGCGTCACCTGCCGCCCAAATCCGTTCTCGAGCAAGTTCTTCATCAGCGCGGCCTCGCCCAGCGCGCCGCCGCTCGGGCTGCCGCCTGACACCGCCAGGGGCAGCCCCGTGCGCTTCGCCAATTGCGCCGCGAACACCGTCCTGCGCAGCGAGGCCGAGGAGAGGGTCTCGTGCTCCGAATACTCGAGCGCGCCCAGGGTCCGCCCGCCGCCGAGCACCACGATCATCGCCTGGTCCGGCGCGAGACCCTTGGTGGCTTGCGGGGCGAGCGGCGGCCAGCGCGCTTCGAACGGCGCCACCAGCTGGTAGGCCACGACATTGAGCGTGAGCAGCGTGAACGCCAGCAGCGAGACCGCTGCAAGCCAGCGGGCCCAGGCGTGCTTTCGACCCCAGAAGAGCCCCGCGGCCAGCAGCACGAAAAACACCCCCGGCGGGAGTATTGCCGCCGCAATCAGGTTGGTCGCGGACCAGATCAAGGAATCCATAGCGGTTTATTTTCGCACGCTTGGCCACTTCATCAAAGCCGCCCGCGCCCAATGGGTCGGGGTGAGCATGGGCGGTCGCTCAGTTGCGTAAATCTCACTGTTGCATGCAGCCGGCTAGCATGATATCGTGATATCATGTGTTTTCTCGTGAGGTATCCCATGTCTCAAGTCGTCGTGCGTAATCTCGAAGATGGGGTAAAAGCCGGTCTCAAACGCCGCGCATCGCTCCATGGTTGGAGCATGGAAGAAGAGGCGCGCCAGATTTTGCGCAAAGCGGTGCTGGCGGATTCTGCTTCTTCAACTCCGCTGGGTTCTCGTATCGCCGCCCGTTTTGCAGGGTGCGGACTCGCGGAAGATTTACCCGAACTGCATGGCCACATAATCGCGGGGATGGAATTCAACGCGTGATAATTCTGGACACGAATGTGTTGTCCGCGCTGATGCGGTCGGAACCCGATAAAGCCGTGATGCACTGGCTAGATGACCAGGTGGCTGAGTCGATCTGGATTACCAGCATCACGCTGTTCGAGGCGCGTTTTGGTTTGGCGTTACTGCCGGAGGGCGCTCATCGCCAACAGCTGACGGTGCGTTTCGATGACCTGATGGTAAGCGATTTGGAAAACAGGGTGCTGCTGTTCGATCAACCCGCGGCACGGCAAGCGGCTGATTTGGCGGCGCAGCGCAAAAACGCCGGCCGGCCGGTCGACATGCGGGACACCTTTATCGCCGGCATTGCTTTGGCCCGTAACGCTCGAATCGCGACGCGCAATACTCGCCATTTTGATGATCTGCCGGGGAGGGTAATCAACCCATGGGCGCATGGGGCTAGTAAATAAGTGAGAATCGGCGGGGTCAGGTCTTGTATTGATGCATTTGCCTCGATATCGCTGCCATTTGTGTCAAAACAAGATCTGACCCCGTCGCTCGCGTGACCCCGTCGCCCGGGTGCGCTGCACTTTCCGGTGCGCGGCCGCGCCGCATGCGCTTATGCCGCAATTTCGACGTATTCGACCCGACTTGCAGGCTGTGGAATTGAAGCGCCATCCTCGCGCAGACCATCAAGGTGAAACGCTATGGCCTCCCGGATTTGCGATTCCGCTTCCTCGACTGTTATGCCGGTAGCCACGCACCCGGGTAGGTCGGGAACGTAGGCCGAGTAATTATTATCTGTTTTTTCAATCACGATGGCGTATCGCATTAGAGCCTCACTTCTTTAATGCAGCTTGCTTCAAGATGCTGTTAAGCGTTCCCGGAGCTAGATCATCGCTCGGTTTTCCTGGAACGGTAACGCGGCCCGGTTTCGACGGGTGTTTGAATTGCCGGTGACTTCCCCGCGTTGCCACAAGATGCCAGCCGTCATCTTGCAACATGCGAAGTACAGAGGTGGCTCCGCTTGTTTGAACAACTTTCCCCGATTTATAAGTGGACTCCGGGCGAATTGCGGAAGGTGCAGAGTTGTCCACGGCGGCGGTCGGCGCTTGCGACGAACTGACCGACGCGGTGGGC
>Ga0334722_10000732_pt1 | contig 46082 bp, 48 predicted proteins | sample C3_bottom_MG_FD_207210 | JGI IMG/M metagenome (GOLD analysis project Ga0334722, IMG submission 207210) | Sediment microbial communities from Yellowstone Lake, YNP, Wyoming, USA - C3_bottom | ecosystem: Environmental > Aquatic > Freshwater > Lake > Sediment | place: USA: Wyoming | collected...
GCGGATTAGAGGCGTCAAGAACCCTATCCCAAGGCCTAAACCACTCAAGCTCCCTAGCTATAGAAGCCCAGAACTCCTCTAAATTGTCAATAGATCTTTTGTGGTACTCCCAATAGGTCTTTATGGATTCAGGCCCAGCTTTGTATCGCTCATTTGAGACATACGTATCGAAGGGGAGCTTCACTTCAAGCTCCTGGCCGACCGACATGTTTAAATGAACAAGATTTCTATATATCTATTAATGTAGACTATTGCCGATAGAATACAGATCCTAAGAGTTTTATATAGTTTAGATAAGTATCATAATTGTCATGATTTAAAATAAATAAAATACTATAGATTTTTCTTGGAATAATATGTGAATAAACAATAATATAGTATATTTATAAATATATATAAGCATGTTTATATAAATTACTATATAGTATATTTATAATCCGCGGCGGGGGCGCCGCCACATCGTTCGGCGGCTTAATCTAGGCCGCGGGGAGTCGCAGAGGCTCCGAGGGACGTGCCAGGAGCCGGCTCGGAAGGAGTTTCCCCGCGCAGATCCGCGCTCCAGCTCGCCTCTCAGGGCCCTATACATAACGACGATGTGGCGCCTCGGCCTCGCGGAGTCGATGGTCTGCCCGACCTCCTCGACGAGGCGCCTCGCCTCATCCCGCCGTCCAACAACGCCTTGGCCAGCGCCAGCTTGAGGGCCAGTAGCTCCTCGCCGCCGGCGCCCGCTCTCTCTAGCTCCTCCACTCTAGTCCTCAACTTATCTATGGCCGTCGCCGTATCGCCGCCTATCACCTTTGTCTCGAAGAAATACCGCCGCCTCACTGCGGTCGCAGGGGCCGATCTATACGCCAGGTAGGCCGCGGCGAGGGCCACGGCGGTGGGCAGAGCCGCGTATAGGAGATAACCGCGTATGTCGAACAGGAAGAACGCGGCAAGGTCGTATATGCCGAGCGCCATAAGCACAGCCCCAAGAATCCTCACAGGCTCCATGGCTAACGCCGTATGTCTACATTAATGTTTCCAGCGTCTATCGCGAGCCCTCCCCAGCCACGGCGCAGATCAGCCGAGAGGCGACGCGCTGAGGAGAACGGCCAATGGACCGGCCGGGATTTGAACCCGGGATCTCCCGCGCGCGAGGCGGGCGTCCTTCCGCTAGACTACCGGCCCTTTACATATATTTCTAGTGGTTTTTAAGCTTTTCTCCCTGGACGCAGATCTGCTAGGGCCGCAGGCATCCGCCAGCTCGTCAGGCCCGGCGCAGGTCCCCCCGTCGCGCGTGTCGCTTCAGCGTAAAGGATTTTTACCGCAGGACTCCTCGGCGTTGTGTCCATCGCTCTGTTTACCGACTTCGACGGGACGTTGGTGCCGCCGGAGCTCGTGAGGAGAGACCCCTCTCTGCCTCTGGAGCTGGAATACGCCTTGAGGGAGCTCGCCCTTAAGATCCCCCTCGCCGTTGTGACGACCAAGGAGTGCGGCTTGGTGGCGAAGGCCGTGCCCTTCGCGGCGGCGTATGCCTGTATAAACGGCATAGAGGTTAGGGCGGGGGGATATGTGGCGATCTTCCACGGGCTCAAGACGGCGGAGCTGGACCGCGTGTTGAGATCCGCCCGCTCTCTGGACGCCCTCGTGGAGGGGAAAAGGACATGGGACGGGAGGCTCGCCGGGATCACCATCGACTGGAGGGACCGCGGCGCCCCGCCTAGCGGGCTCGGCGACGTCTTGGCCGAGGCGTCCTCCCTAGGCCTCAAGGTGCTTAAGTACTCGAGGCATCCGTTCGTGGATATATACGGCGCCGACGTGGACAAAGGACGCGCGGTGAGGCTCCTGAAGGCCCTCCTGGGGGTTGACCGCGTGGTGTACATGGGCGACAGCGAGAACGACCTGCCCGCCTGGGCCGAGGCAGACGTGAGGATAGTCGTGAGGCACGCCCTCAATAGGGCCCTCCCCGTCGATGGGGCTATCCCCATAGCCTACGAGGAGCTCCCGAGATACATCAGGCAGGTCGTGGCGAATCTGGAATCCTCGGCGGATCGCGGCTAAGCATGTCTTAGAGGAAATCTTTAAGTACAGCGGCGATGCCCCTCCATGTCGAGAGGAGCCTCGCGGGCTGCGTCCATCATCGCCGTCGTGGTTCTGGTGATAGCGGTCGCCGCGGTTTTGCTGTACGTGACGGGCCAAAGTCGACAAGCTCCCTCGACGACCTCTCCGTCTACGTCGACCGCGGCGACGTCCACCGCGACCTCCACGGCGACGTCTGCGCAGGACGTGGCTCTCTACGCGGTGGCCTACAAGGACATCACCGCCGGCCTGCTGGTCACGGTGTTGAACTACCTCATATTGGGCAAGCCGCTGGAGGGCTTCAACATCGGCGGCTTGAAGGGCTGACGTGCTGGTCCACATAGGCATAGACGACACGGACTCCCACAGGGGGGGCTGCACGACCTATGTGGGCTACAGGCTGGTGAAGGAGATATTGAGGAAATACGGCGATATCCTGGCCGACTACCCCCGCCTCATAAGGCTGAACCCCTACGTCCCCTTCAAGACCAGGGGGAACGCCGCCGTGGCGTTGGCCCTCGACGCGCCCGAGGGCGCCGAGGGGGATCTATGGGAGCTAGCCGTCAAGACGGTCTCGGATGGCTCGGACGTGGTCGGCAAGACGAGCCCCGGCGTGGTCATGGCGGTCGGCCAAGTGCCCGAGAGGGCCAGGCGGGTCTACAGGCTGGCCCTATCGCAGATAGTGCCGAGGAGCGTGGTGGAGCGGGTCGGGGGGCTGAGGACTTGGGGCGGCCGGGGGGTGATAGGGGCTACGGCGGCCGTCGGGGCGGAGCTACCCAGATCGACCTTCGAGCTGTTGGCCTATAGGGAGGGCGGGAGGCCCCCGATAGGGCGCGACCTCGTCGCGGCGATGGAGCTCCTGACCTACCCCTACACCTTCCACAATCTGGACGGGAGGAGGGTCCTCATAGAGCCGAGGGGGCCGGACCCCGTCCTCTACGGCATAAGGGGCCTCTCCCCGCCCCATCTGGTCTACGCGGCGCGTTTCCTCGAGGCCAACGGCGTGCGGCCGGCCGGCTGGATTATATACCGCACGAACCAGGCGACCGACGCCCACGTGGAGCTGGGCGCCCTGCCCGATAGGCCGCTCCCCTATTCGGTGTATAGGGCTAGGGCGTTGGTGCTGTGGGCCAGGAGGCACAGGCGCCACGTCTTCGCGGGGCTTTCCAACGGCCTGGTGGCGGTGGCCTATAGGCATCTGGGCAAGATAGCCGCTGCCCTGGAGAGATGCGTGGGTTGCTACGTGGAGCTGAGAGGCGGGGTGAAGCCGAGGGGGGACGGCCTCTATCTATATATAGAGTCCATGGAGGTGATATATAGGGTCGTCAGATCGACGCCGAGATGTCCCTACTGCGGTGGCGCCCTGGAGAGCATGGGCAGAGGTAAGGGCAGGCGGTGCGTCAGATGCGGCACGGTCTTCAAGACGGCGGAGGTTCGCTACCTGCTGTCCACGTCCGAGCGGGGCCTCTACGTCCCGAGGCCGGGCGAGTGGCGCCACCTCTTCAAGCCGCCGGATCTAGACCCGATGCCGGTGGAGCTGGCCGGCAAGGCCGAGGGCTGGATCAGATAGCGCAGGCGCGGCGGCCTGTCTGGATCAGTATATATATTGGGGCCTCGGGCGCATATATGGAGCTGCGGAAAGGCGTAGTCTTGCTGAAGGGGTCGCCCAACACGTTGGTTGTGGGCAGATACGTGATAGATCCGGGCAACCCCGCCGAGAGGTCCGCCGAGATACTCAAGGCGGCCGGCGAGAGGCCGACGGTCCTCTTGACCCACCACCACGCCGACCACCTCTCGGCGACGCCCGAGGGGGCCGAGGTCTACGCGCCGTGGGGCGAGGAGATGCTGGTCTCGAACACCAGGGCACGTCTCTTCTTCACCCACGGCTTCTACGTGCCGGACGCGGCATATGTGGGGCGCGACCTCAAGGTGGCCGGCCTGGTGAGGCCGGGCGACAAGATCGAGAACATAGAGGCTGTAGACCTGAGGGGCCACACCTTCGGCCATATGGGATATCTAGTCGAGGGGGTCCTCTACGCGGGCGACGCGGTGTTCGGCGAGATGGTCCTCAAGAGGTACGGAATGCCCTACCTCAACGACGTAGACCTCTTCACGGCGTCGCTGGACAGACTGGAGTCGCTGGAGCCGGAGGTGCTGGTCATGGGCCACGGCCCTGTGGCGGGTAGCAAGAGGAGGATCAAGGAGCTGGTGGAGGCGAACAAATCGGCGGTGGAGAAGGCGGTGGAGCTCGTCGAGTCCATGTTGCCGGGCGAGCCGACGGAGATAGCCGTAAGGGCCTTGAAGCAGCTGGGCGCGGAGAAGAGCTGGGAGAACGTGGTGCTGACTTCGGTCATAGTTAGGGCGATCCTCACGAAGCTGGCGGCTGAGGGCAGGGCGCATCCCGACGACGAGGGGCGTTGGGGGATCGGTAATTTACGATAATTGACGATAAATCACTTCATCAAAGGACGAAAGAAATAAATAGTGGGGCTGTCGCACCCCCATGCAACCCAACCCCAAGATGGCAGACGAGCTGGCCAGGATATCGAGCGAGCTCTACGAGCGCGGCTACATCGAGGCGGCGCGACTGCTCGAAGAGGCCAGGAGGATAGTGCTGGAGCTGGAGCGCGAGGCGTTTCTGACTCCAGCCACCGACTAACAAGGCTCCATATATTTCAACAATCCCCTTATCTCTTTGTATCTGCCTATCGGTATCACTATCAACGCGCCTCTGTAGTGTCCGTAGACGACCGCAGAGTCGTCGGGGGCAAGCGCTATGAAGGCCAGGGACAACATGTCCTCCTCTCCCTCCACCAATAGGAGGGTCCCCGGCGTCCTCACGGCGTCCTCGACGGCGGCCCACGCCTCCTCGGTTATATAGCCAGGAGGATTCCTCACTGAGACGATCCTCGGAAACGCCTCGACCGTCCTGACGTATTCGCTTCTCCTGGTCTTGAGGTCCACCGCCGCGGCGTCGGGGACGAGGCCTGCGGCTAGGAAGTTGGCGGTCACGACGTCGCCCACGGTGTAGATCCTCGTCGCGCCGAAGTCCCTCGCCACGTCTACGGCCAGCTCCACGGAGCGAGGGGGGTCACGCCAGATGGCCACAGGGTAGGGGAACGCGAAGATGCGCCTTCTGTCCTCCGGCACCTTTAGGCACCTCACAGCTCCACCGAGGCGCAGGGATACGGCACGTATATATCGACGCCGGGAGGGATCAAGGGCGCGTTGAGGTAGTAGTGGACGGGCATAAGGGCCCTCACGCCGGCCCTTCTGGCCATCTCCACGGCGTCGCCGGTGGCGCTGTGGCCCACGGCGTGCGCGGCCTCCTCCTGCCCCGGATTTCCCGAGACCTCGTGTATCAAGAGGTCGCACCCCTTGGCCAGCTCGACCAGGCTATCGCTCGGCGCCGTGTCCCCGCTGTAGGCCACACACCTCCCCCCGTGCTCCACCCTCACGTGCACCGCCTCGACGGAATGCCTAGCCGGCGCTAACGCGATCCTCGTGCCGCCCTCCTCCACCTCGCCGTCCGGCGGCACCTCCACGGGGTCCATGTTCTGCTGTAGATGGGGCATGTCCACGGCCTCGAGGATCCTCCTAAGGGACGAGAGGACGGAGGCTGTCGCGACCACCTTCACCCTGCCCCCTCCGCGGCGGGCCATCAAGAGGAGCGTGGGCGCGCCCAATATGTGATCCCCGTGGGCGTGCGTTAACACCAGGACGTCGGGAAGCGCGAGGCCGCATTGGGCGAGCCTCGCGTAGGTCCCCTCGCCGGCGTCCAGGAGAATCCGCCTATCGGTCTCGACGTATATGGCCGGATAGCCCAGCCACGGGCTGGAAATCCAGCCGCCCAGCCCCAACACGACCACCCTCATAGAGGTCTGGAGAGCCCCACTATTTATCCCTCGAGGAGCCGTCGCGCTCCGTATACGGGTATCCGTATACGACAAGCTTATATACGTATATCCGTATTCGTCTATGTCCACCGCCGTGATAAGCGTAAGGATCAGAAGAGAGTTGAAGGAGAGGGCGAAGGAGCTCGGGATAGATGTCAGGGAGGTTGTGGAGAGGGCGCTCGAGGAGGCCATAAGGCGGAGGGAGGAAGAGGAGCTCGCAAAGGCCCTCGAGGCATTGAGGGGCGCCCTCTCCCGCATATCCGAGGAGGAGTGGGTGGGCGCAGTGCGCAGCTCTAGAGATGAGCGTTGAGTATCTGTTGGACGCTTCAGCGTTGTACGGGCTGGTCGCCCGCTACGACAAGTGGATAGGGCATAGGGAAAGGCTCGCCATCCTCCACTTGACCGTGTACGAGGTTGGAAACGCGTTGTGGAAAGAGGCGAGGGCCGGGAAGCTGCCGTGGCGGGAGGCCGCCGGAGCCCTCTCGCGCGTGTTGTCGGCCTTGAAGGTATTAGACGACCCCCCTCTCGAGAAGGTCCTGGAGGTCGCCGTCGAGAGGGACTTGACGTTCTACGACGCGAGCTACGCCTACGCGGCCGAGAAGCTGGGCCTTTCGCTGGTCACGCAGGACCGCGAACTTCTGAGGAAATCCCGCGCGGCGATAGACGTGGCCGCGTTCCTCGCGAGGCTGTAGGCCGCGCCGCAGTCCGGCGAAGGCCCGTCCCGGGTCTGCGATGAGTTAATAACCACGGGCCCAGCTATATACGGTGATGACCCTGACCGATCGCGATGCGTGAGCTGGCGGCAGCTGGCTGACCGCCACACCGCATGGAGCACCCCAGCCAGGGCTGGCCACGGCAGAGGCAGGTCAACCACGCGGCACGTAGACCCTATACGGATACCGCTTCGGCGATCGACAAGTTTTTCGCGTATAGGCCACGTAAAAATACCCGCATACCCATCTACCTACATGGCGCGCAGACAAGTTCTGGCCATAGCCCTGGCCGCGGCCCTCCTGGCGCTCCTCGCGCTCCGCCTGCTCGGCGCCCCCGCTAGAGGGCAACCTACGGCGACTCCGGCGCCCGCTCCGCCCAGTGCCCCTCCCGTCTACGTGTTGGGGCCGTAGCCGCTCGTCGAGGCGGTCGAGAGGGCGGGCCTCAACGCAGTACCCATAACCACGGCCGACCTCTCTAAGATACCGAACGGAAGCGTCGTGGTGGTCGACTGGGCCCAGCTAGAGACGGCCCGCGGCGCGCCTAACTTAGCCGGCCCGCAGCTAGAGACGGTCAGGGGTACGCTCAACTTCGCCAGCCCGGCTGTCCAGGCCCTAGAGGGAATATTCGCGAGAGGGGGGCTGGTGCTTGCCAACTCCAGCGATCCAGTTGCGGCGGAGCTCCTCCTCTCGTACGCGGCGGCTAGAGCTGTCGGCGTGAAGTTCGGAGACCACTACCTGGCGACGGCGCTCGTCCTGCCGGGCGGCGGGACTCTAGTCGGCGCCGCGGTCCTGGGAAACGGGAAGACGACCGCCCTGCTCGTGGGGCCAATCCGCCCGGACCGTCTGGCCTATGTGGCCGCCAACTGGGCCCGCCTCAAGTCGGCAGACAACCGGCCGGCCGCAACCGCTATGGCCGATCCCCCAATAAACCAGGATCCCTGCTATGCTATATACGTGCAGGCCCGGTGGGGCGGCTTAGGCAATAACATCTTTCTTTGGGGCATGCAAATCTTGGGGAGCCAAGGCGCACCTACCTCGGACAACTATGGCGTTGTGGCGGTTGAGGACAACTACGGCGACATTTTCTTCTACGACTCGTGCATACTAATGATGAACTCGGTATTGGTTCCAAACCCACCGCAGATACTTGCAGCGCTAATGGGCGACGTGGCCTATTACATGACTCCGAGCGGGGGCAACGAGGTGTATATAGGCGGCGGGGTCTTTTCGCAGGGCCCCGGCGCTCTGGAGGAGCTGATAGGAGGCTTCGACGCGTACGCCAGCTACCAGGCTATGCTCAACGGATCCACAAACGCCTTTGTGGCGGCGCCGCTGTCGTTCAGCTACCAGCCCGACTCTAGCTTTATACCTGTCGGCTCCTTCACTATAGACATCGGCCTAAAAGGCCTCAGCATCACTTACGAGTCGGAATTGATAGGTGGGCCGTATATATCGGTATCACAGTCGCCGTGGACCTCGACGACTATCGGCGGGAACTATGCCTTCAACGCGACGTGGATGTTCATCTACAGCGGTCTCTATGATATATCCAATCCTACGGACGTCATAGATGGCTTCATCGTGGGACCTGATCAGGGTGCGGTGATAGTGCTTGCGAACCACTCGCCCGGCGACACCTATTGGCTTTGGCTTCCCTTCGACGTCGAGGTGATGACGACCTGCTGGAGCGCCTGGGCCCGCGCGGACTGGCTAGTGGGTCTCATACCTCAGTCAAGCAGTTCCATCACCATCAACACGGCGACCCTCGACCTCGTTCTGCAGGAACCCACGCCGAGCGGCTCTTGGATATCCGGCTACGCGATATACGGCGGCCCTCCGTACTGCCCCATAAGTCTGAGCGGGCCGTAGCTGGCTTAACCCCACCCATTTTATTTCCCTCTGCGGCGGTAGCCCTCCAGCCATCCCCTCTGAGGGGGCGCAGGGCCCACTTTTCGATCGTCGGTGGCGCGGGTCCGCGCGTCGGGCGATCCCCGCATCTAGAACCTGCCGGCTTCATGAGGTCGGCCGAGCGGGGGCAACCGGGCGTAGGTGTCGCTTAACGGTGCACAGGCGTATGCGCGGCGGAGGCGCTGGGCCCGACGCAGATCCGCGAGCCTCTGCGGAATTCCAGCGATCGGCCGCCTGCCTCGCGGGATGCGGGCTTAGGCCGCCTCGGTCAGCTCACGACGTCTTCGAGCCTCCCTCTGTCTCTGGCCAGCTCCAGCTCGTGCGCTATCCTTTCGCCCATGTCCATAGGCCTGTCGAAATAGAGGACGGAGTAGGGCGAGCCGACGCCCATATAGACGTTGGTCCCCGCCACGATTCTCCCCGAGAACTCGAAGACGACTATGGAGAGGTCGTCCCTTATTATGGACTCGAGGCTGTAGGGCCCCTTCATCTCCTCGCCGAGGGCCTCGCGGACGGCGTCGGCGAACGCCTCGCCGTATTTCTGCACCGCGGGGAGCAGGGATTCCCGCAGCACGAGGGGGAAGTTGGCCACCACCACGAACGTGGGCTCCGCCAAGCCGAAGGTCCTCCCGTCCACGTTGGCCTCGTACCTCACGTCCATGCCGAACAGCTCCACCCTGCCGTATATGGGCGAGGCGAAGTAGTGGTAGTACGCCGGGACGCCGAAGACGTACTCCTGGATTATGTGGGGCCCGTCGACGCCCTTGAGCCTCTCGAGGAGCTCCTCCCTATTCTTCGCGAAGAAGTAGCCCCTGCCGCCCTTGGCCCCGAAGAGCTTCACTATGACGGGCCCCTCGGCGTCCTTCGGCGAGTAGGTCTTGGGCGTCGGTATGCCGGCCCTCCTCAGGAGGTCCATCTTCCTGTGTTGATCCGCCTCGATCTCGACGAGGCGCCTCACGCCGAACGTGGGCACCGGCGCCTCGAGGGCCTGCCTCCAGCCGACGTACTCCACGTAGGACCCGTGGGGGATCAAGACGGCGTTGTTCTCGGCCAGCCTCTCGGCCACGGGCCGGAAGTTGGAGAGGTCGGCCTCCCACACCTCGTCGATGAATTGAAAGCGCCTGTAGAACCAGGCCGAGCTGGGGCGGGCCACCGCCAAGGTCCTGAACCCCCGCCCCTTGGCGGCCCTCAGTATCTGGAGGGCGGTGTGGGACGCTATGGTGGCCACCGCCAGCCTCTCGAGGTCGTACCTCTTCAACAGCGCCTCGATCACGTCGTCACCTCCTCGAGCCTCCCCTGCCTTGCGGCCTCCTTTATCTCCATGGCTATCCTCCTGCCTATCGAGATCGGCCTCCCCCAGTAGAGCTTGGCGTACTGGCCCCCTATCCCCATGTAGGCGTTCGTGCCCCCGCCTATCCTGGGAGCCACATCGTAGACCACCAGATCCAGCTCTGGCGTCACGATGAACTGAAGGGTGAAGGGCCCTATGACGCCCGGCTTGACGAGCCTCGCGGCGGCGTCGACGAAGCGGTGCCCCAGGTCGAAGACCTTCTCCAAGAGGCTTTCCCTGAGGGTCGCCGGCTCGTGTCCCACCTCTATGTACCTCACGTCGGGGTCGAGGTCCAGCTGGTCCCTCGCGGGGAGGCGGAAGACGCCGTCGAGATCACTCTGTATCCTCCTGTCGAAGCTGTGTAGCTCGAGCCGCCTATATATCGGCGACTGGAAGAAGTTGGCGTTGAAGTGGGCGCCCAGCACGAGCTCCTCTATGGCCGCGCCGGAGAGGTCCTCAAGCCTTATTATGCCCCTCTCGGCCAGCCTCCTGGCCTTGCGCATGAGGTCGTCCCTATCCCTAGCCACGAAGAACCCCCGCTCCACCCTCCTCGCCGCCTCGGGCAGCTTGACCATGACCGGCCTATCCACCTCGTCGGGCGAGGCGTAGGTCCTCGGCCTCCTTACGCCGGCCTCGTCGAGAAGCCTGTAGTAGCTGTGGGGCCCGACCCTCTCCTCCCACCTCAAGAGGTGGCGGTTGCCGAATATGGGGATGGGGAACTCCCTCTCTATCGCGTCGTAGCCTACATACACGGCGAACGACCTGTTGGGGACGAAGACCGAGCCCTTGAGCCTGTGCGCCTCCCTTATTATATCCCTGTAGTCGTCCAGGACGATCAGCTCGTCCACGACGGGGAACTCCCTATAGGCCCTCTCCCGCCCCCTCTTGGCCACCGCTATGGTCCTAAAGCCCTCGTCCTTGGCGCCGTCCAGCACGTCCAGGGCGCTGTGGGAGGCCAGCACCGATATAGATACCGACATAGCGACTTTAAGTTATCAATTTTAAAAAGTTGCGGAACGCCGGACGGCCATCGGCAGTTATATTAAGCAAATGAATAATTAGCCGGCCCTCAGCCTCCAGACGCTTGGCGGCACGACGCCGCTCCTCCTGGCCAGAGGTATCTCCCGATATCTGCCCAGATCCATCACCACGACCCTCCCGTAGAGGCCCCCCAGCTCGTAGACGTCGCCGGGCTTGCCGCCGGGAATCGGCACCAGCCTGACGCCCAGCGGCTTGTCGAGAGCTGTGGCGAGCGCCATGACGTCCGCCACGAGCGCGGCGACCACGTCGGGCGGCGCGTCGCCGGGTATGCCGGCCATGTCTATGCCGGTGTTGCAGACGGCCGACATGGCCTTCAACGCGTCGAAGCCCAACACCCCCTCCTCGGCCGCCTTGGCCATCAAGGCGTCCTCGCTGACTGGTATAAACGCGCCGCTTAAACCGCCTATTGTGGAGGTGGCCATGGCGCCTCCCTTCTTCACGGCGTCCACGAAGAGGTGGAGAGCCAGGACGGAGCCCGGGGCGCCGGCCCTCGGGAGGCCCATGGCCTCGAGTATCCCCGCCACGCTGTCGCCGACCTTGGGCGACGGGGCCACCGAGAGGTCCACCGCGCCGAACCTCACGCCCAGCTCCCTCGCGACCTCCCTCCCCACGAGCTCGCCGAGCCTCGTGACCTTGAACGCGGCCCTCTTTATCGCGTCGTGTAGGGTCCTCAAGTCCGCGTCCTTCATGTTCCTCACGACGGCCTCTATGACCCCGGGGCCGCTCACGGCTACGTTTATCACGGCGTCGGGGAGGCCGAGGCCGTGGTGGGCCGCCGGCATGAAGGGCACGTCCTCCGGCACGTTGGCGGTCACGGCGAACCTCGCCGCGGCCTCGGGCCTCATGGAGAGAACCGCCTTCGCGGCCTCGAAGACGGCGTCCATGTTTATGCCTGTGGCCGTGGAGGCGGCGTTGACGAACCCGCCGAGCCTCTTGGTGGAGTTCAGGGCGTCGGGCAACGCATCGATAAGAGCCCTGTCGCCTCTCGATACGCCTGCGTGCACAAAGGCGGCGAATCCGCCGACCATATCGACGCCGTGGGTCTCCGCCAAGTCGTCCAAGGCCTTGGCGATCTCGACGGCATCCTCGGCGCGGCCCAGCGGCTCGAGCATCACGCTGACCGGGCTCACAGCGAGCCTCGCCGTCACTATCCTGACGCCGAGCTTCGCCGCTATTTTGTCCACCGCGGGCCTGAAGCGCTCTAGATACGGCCCCAGCAAGCTCCTCAAGGCGGAGAGAGCAGACCCGACGTCTCCGCGTATCGCCGGGAGCGTGTTGACGCTGAGAGTGACGGCGCGTATGTCCAGCTCGCGGAACAGCACCATCTCGAGGACCTCCCCTATCTCCTCAGGCGAGAAGGCCCTCATATCCTCTGCATATAGCGGAACACGTCTATGTGGTGCACGGCGACCATGACGCCGAGCTTCCTCCCCACCTCCTCGAGCTCCGCCCGCAGGCCCGCTATGTCCACATCGGCCTTGGATATGTCGACCACCATGACCATGGAGAATATATCGCGGACCACCGTCTGGGCTATGTCCACTATGTTCGCGTTGTGTCTAGCCAAGACGCTCGTTATGCCGGCCACTATGCCGACCCTATCGGCGCCCAGGACGGACACGACGACGAGATCCACTGAGGGAACTGTATAGGATAGGGTATATAAATATCGGGCGCGGCCGGCGCCGTCGCGAGGCCCCGCAGGCTCCCCGTCGACCTCGGCGGAATCGGCGACGGCCCCAAATAGCGCCGGGGGCCCTCGACCCGATCCAAGCCCCGCCGGAGCGCCGTCGGTCGGCCCATATCGGCATCTACGCCCGCGGACCGCGCCGGTTCCCGACAGCCGTCCGCGCGACTTGGATTGCCGCGAGGCTTAGACGCCGTTCTCCCTAGCGCGTGAGCGGCGCCAGTTTTTCGAGTATCTTCCTCAGCTCCTCCCTATCTCTGTCGTCGACGGGCGGAAGGGGCTCCCGCGGCGGCCCCATGTCTATGCCGGTGGCTATCTGCGTCGCTATCTTGTAGAGGGTGGGCCACTTGCCGCCGAGCTTCCCCGTCAGCCCGCAGCCCCCCATGAAGCGCCAGAGCTCCATCAGCTTCCTGTGTATCTCGACCGCCTCGGCGATTTTCCCCTCCCTCACCATGTTGTAGAGCCTCAGCTGCAGGGGGCCTAGGAAGTTGGGGCCTCCCAGTATCCCGCCGTGGGCCCCCACTATGAGGCTCGGCACGAAGAACATGTCGACGCCCTGGAGGACGGAGACCCTGCCCCCGACCAGATATATCAGCTCCATGTGGTAGCGGAAGTCGCCCGAGCTGTCCTTGACGGCCGCCACCTGGCTGTACTCCGACGAGACCAGGTCGAAGACCTCGGCCGGTATGTTGTAGCCCACTGCGAGAGGAATCGTGTAGAGCACCGCGGGCATGTCGACGGCGTCCAGCACCTTCTTGTAGAAGGCATATATGCCGGCCCAATCGCCCTGGACGTAGTAGGGCGGGGTTATCAACACGGCGTCGACCCCCACGTCCTTATACCGCCTGGCCATCTCTATGGTGCTTATGTGGTCGCCGGTGCCCGTGCCGGCTATCACGGGCACCTTGCCGCCCCCCACCTCCACCGCCAGCTCGGCCACCTTGACCCTCTCCTCGGGGGTCAGCTTGGCCACCTCGCCGGTCGACGAGGAAGGGAACAATCCGTATCCCTGCGAGGCGAGCCTGGCCAGGAGGTCCCTCAGAGCCTCGTAGTTGACGCCGTCTTTTCTAAACGGCGTGACCGTCGCCGCTATAACGCCCTCGAGTCTCATGTAGGGATCGGGGAGGCCGTTAATATCTATTCCCGGCGGGACAGTGCCCTATACGCGATAGGCGCGGCGATGCCCACGGAGATGCCCAGCGCGGCCAGCGCCAGGGACCTCCTGCCTGGGTACAGGACCAACAACAAGACGCCGAAGGCGATGGACATAGCGCTCAGCGCGTAGAGGAGCATCCCCAACCCCCTTTCCATAACTGCTCCAGTGGATCTATTTAAAAGTTTAATAGCGCAACACGGCGGCGCATCCGCCCATGGCGGTCAGCATCTGCCCCGCCTCGCCCTCAGCCGGCACGATCCTCACGGCCCCTCTGGCCGAGAAGACCAGCCTCAACACCTCGGCGTATTCCTCGGCCCGCTCCTTCAAGGCCTCGTCGACCACGGCGAACATGCGCACCCTCCCCTGCGCCGCGGCCTCCCTAACCGTGTCGAGGCCGACGGCCACCAGCTCGGGCCTCTCCGAGGCCAGCCTGAGGACCTCGCCCAGCGCCTCCGAGCCCAAGATCTCGCGGTAGGCCTCGAAATGGCCGCCGCGCTGGAATTCATACACGCCGGCGAGGCCCCCCGACGACTGCGGCGCCAAGTCGCCCTTTATATACCGCGCCGCCATCTCTACATACAGCTGAGGGCCTGCGAGCACAACCCTATCGGGCCTGAGCCTCACTCTGTATTGATCCACGGCCTTCGCCGCCTCTCTGAAGAACGGGCCGAGGGCCTCCTCCTCAGAGTCGGAGCCCGCCTCCTTAGGCCTTCTGTTCTCCAAGACGCCCAACAGCTCGACGCCCAGCGCAGTTATGTGGGCCACCGCCGCCTCATCCCCGTCGATAGACACCAGGAGAATTCTCGGCAGGGCTACAGACGCCAGCTTCGCCACCTCGTCGACGAGCTCCATGGGGTACGACTCGGGCTTGGCGATCTCTATCTCTCTGCCGGGCAACACGTCGAAGGTGTGCCTCCTGCCCTTGACGCCCTCCAGATCGCCTTCCACCTCCACGACGGTGCCCCTCACCCTGAGGCTCCCCCGGAACTTGTGGTACTCAAGCGCCTCGACCCTCACGGCCAGATACACCTTTATCCTCTCCCCCTCCTTGGCCCCCTCGGGTTTGTACTCCCTTACGGTCCAGCCCCTCACCACATCCCCCCGGTCCACCAGGAGGTAGACGAAGTAGAGATCCTCGGCCCTCTCCGGCAGCACGTCTATCAACCTCCGCCTCCTGTCGACCGAAAGCCTCACGGCGCTACGTCGGTTGCAACCTAATATACCTTGCCAGCACCTCGTCGGCCCACGCCCTCGCCGCCGTAGCCCTCGTCGGCCCACCTCTCGGCTATCTTGGCCAGCGCAGTTACGGGACTCTGGCGACGCCGTTGAGCGCGGTGCCGTTCCAGACCTTGGCCAGCGACCTGTCGCCGCCCGGCGGTAGCACGGCGAAGATCTGGATGAAGGCGTCCACGGGCCTGCCGCCCGCGTGTGTCTCGACGACGAGGCTGGGGGCCAGCAGATTGAGGGAATAGGCCGCGATAAACGCCAGGACTGCGGCGAGGGCGACGGCCGTGGTCAGCCTCGCGCCGCCGCGGAGCCGGCCCCCCGTCGGGGAGATGGAGGCCATCAAGAAGCCATACATGGGGGTTTCTAGCTTTTTCGCCTCCGGCCCTACCTCTCGATATGTACTATACGACGAAGATGGCCCCGCCGATCGTACTCCTCTCGTCGACCGAGAGCCCTACGGCGCGATGTCGGGCGTGACGTACCAGGCGAGCCTCCAGCCGGCCTCGCCCCTCTCCAGCCTCGCCACGCCGGAATATCTAAACTTGACGACCTCCCTCTGGGGGTCGCCCACCAGGAGGAGCGACGCCAGCCTCGAGAGGTGGGGCAGATGGCCCACCAGCATCACGTCGGCCGCCAGAGCCTCGGCCCAGCCTTCTGCCCACCGCCTCCCTCAGCCTCAGCCCCAGGGGGCCCCAAGACGCCATGGTCCCCACGGCGCCTCCCAGCTTCCCCCTTATGCCCTCCTCCGCCCCCTCCAGCGCCCTGCAGGCTATGTACAGTTCATAGTAGTAATTGGCGAACTTAAAGCCGAGGGTGATGGGCTCCGCCCACTGGCCGTGGGTCCGCCCGACCGCCGGAAGGTCGGCGTATTTGAGCGCAAGCCTCCTCAGCTCCTCGGCGACGGCGCGGCCCCCCCTCCCGTATCGCCCCGAGCGCCCTTCTGATCAGAAGGGCCCACGCTGTGTCTATCACGTCGTTGGAGGTAGCGCCGTAGTGGACGAAACGGCATCCGCTCTTCTCCTCGAGGAGCTGGACCAGCGCGAGCACGTCGTGCCTCAGCTCCCTCTCCAGCTTGTACACCTCGTCGGCGGGGACCGAGACCCGCGAGACCGCCTCGCAGCACCCCCGCTCCGCCACGCCCAGCTCCTCCAGGGCGCAGACCAACGCCCTCTCCACCTCGACGTAGGCGTCGACGATGGACTGCCTGGAGAAGAGCCTGCGGAGGCCCTCGGAGCCGTAGCGCCAGTCGAAGGGCGATATGGGCTCCATGCAATACGGGCGTCCTAAAAATATAGGCTCCGCCGGTCCGATCAGACTACGGTCAGCCGGACGGGGCTAATGCCTAAAACCATCTGTAATTGAGCTCCCGTGTGCATCGAGGCGGTCAAGGCCTATTCGCCCGAGTCGGAGAGGGCCGCCGGAAAGCTCGGCATAAGGCTCAGCGGCGATGCCGACTACGTGCTCGTCTACGGCACAGACCGCGAGATATTGGAGGCGTTGAGGAGCAGGGACGAGGTGGTTGTCGGCATATCGCCCCGGGGCATAGACGCCGAGCTGGCCTTCGCGTCCGAGGATCTGTACCCCCTGGTGGCCTCCCGGGCCGAATGCACCGTGGTCAAGATACCGAGGCTACACGCGGAGTCCGGGGGGTCTGTGGTGAGGGCCGTCAACGAGGTCGCGATATTCCCCAGGAGGTCGGCCGCCCTGACTTCTTACAAGGTCCGCGTGGACGGACTCGTCGTCTTCAGCGACGTGGCCGACGGAGTGCTCGTGTCGACCCCCCTCGGCTCGTCGGCCTACGCCAGATCGGCGGGGGGCCCGGTGATAGACCTGGAGGCGGAGGTCCTCGAGATAGTGCCGGTCAACTCCACCTCCAGAAGGCCGCCGTACGTGGCGCCGCTGGGCAAAAGGATAGAGATTTCGGACGTGCGGTCCAGATTCCTGCCCGAGCTGATAGCCGACGGGCACACGAGGATCCCGCTGGCCGACGGGAGAGCCGCCGTGTGGGCCGGATCGGCGGCGAGGCTGTTGAGGCCCGTCGCGGCCAGGAGGGAGGCGGAGCCGGCGGGGAGGCTCTCTCCCTCCATGAGGTACGTCCTCAAGACCCTCGAGGAGAGGGGGCCCTTGACGTCGAGATCGATAGCGGAGTTCACAGGCCTGCCCCTAAGGACTGTCGAATATGCGCTGAGCGCCTTGAGGAGGGCCGGGCTTGTGGAGGCCAAGATGTTCGGCGGCCTCAGGGTCTACTCGATCAAGCCCTAGCGTAGTACCCGCACATCCGACAATAGCTGTCTCTCAGCCTGTATCCACATACGGGGCACTGCGGCTCTCCGCCCCTCTCGTACGTCAAGCCCCTCTCCCTGAAGGCCTTGTAGAGATATTTCGCTGCCCCTTGGACCGGTATGTCGGCAGCATAACCCTCGGCCCTCCGCGCCAAGACGTCGTAGAGCGCCGAGAAGCCGCTGCCGACCTCTATGGGGTCCTTCCTCCGCCAGACGATCGAGTCGGGCAGAAGGCCTTGGAACTGCCTCCTGACTATATACTTCCCGACGCCGTCCCTCACCTTCTCCTCCGCGGGGATGGATAGGGCGTACCGCACAACCTCCGGGTCCAGATAGGGGGCCTGGACCTCGACGCCCAACGCCCTCCCCACGTCGAAGGCGCAGAAATACCATCCGCCTCCGGCCAGCCTGCGTATATATTCGTCGAGTTCCCTCGGCCCCATCCTCGACATGTATTCATATCCGGCGAAGAGCTCGTCGCCTCCGTCGCCGGTGCAGACCCTCCTCACGCCCATCTCGGCGGCGGCCTTGATGCTCACGTAGGCCGCGGCGCAGTTGACGACCTCCATGGGGTTGAACACCTTCAAGATGCCCACGACGTCCTCCGCCGCCTTCACCGCCTCCTCCTCGCCCACCCAGCTCACGACGACCCTCAGCCTCAAGGCCCTCGCGGCCTCCAGGAGATGGGGCAGATCGGCGCCGGGAGCCGGTGCGTACTGCGTGTTGAAGCCCACGGGCCTGAGGCCCGCCCTCCGCAGGGCCCACGCCACAGCGGTCGAGTCGAGGCCTCCCGACAGCAGGACCCCGTCGCAGCGGGCGCGCGAGGCGGCCTCGGCCAGGAGCTCGGGGAGGCTCATAGGAGGGCTATGTAGTAATCGCCGTACCTCCTGACGTCGCGGCACCTATAGGATATGGAGCCCCGGCCTCCGACCCTCACCGCCAACGTGTGGTACTCGCCGCGCTCCCCTATGGGGTCCACGCCCAGGGCCCGAGCCTTGCCGAGAAACGCCTCGGCGTTGCGGCGGCCCACCAGGTCGCACACTAGATCGGCCGCGCTTGCCCCTATAACCAAGAAGTCCATGGCCTCCGCCTCCCTCAGCAGGAGCTCCCCCGGGTCGAGGCCCCAGAGGGGCTCCCTCAGCCTGGCCCCGGCCTCGCCGGCAAGCCTCTCCATGTACTTCAGATGGTCCTCGACCGCCTGGTCGCCCGCCACCAGCTCGGAGACGCCGAGCTTCCTCAAGAAGGCCGCCTCCTGCTCGAACTCGCGGCCTCTATCCACCTTGAGGATCGCCAGAGGCACCCCCAGCGCGTTGGCCAGCTCGACGACCTTCGGGAGGTTCAGGAGGTGGGGCGACGGCCTGGGGAACTCGTAGACAAACGTCACGAATATGTCGACGGGCCACTCAAGAAGCGCGGCGTAGACGCTGTCCTTCCCGCCGGAGAACAACGCGGCCTTCACATGCCGCGGATGGGACAAATATTAAAATATTGGATTCAGATCCCGCATCGGCGAGTGCTCTGTCCGTAGCCCTAAAGGGCGAAATTATTTAAAGTGGCCCCTATTGAGGGGCTATGTCGGCCTTGGCCCAGAAGAGCTGGAAGGAGCTGGTCTTGACGGAGGGCCACCCCATGAAGCGCATATACATAGAGAAGGTCGTGGTGAATATCGGCGTCGGCGAGGGGGGAGAGAGGCTGGAGAAGGCGCGGGCTCTCCTCGAGGAGCTGACCGGCCAGACGCCGTCGGTTAGAAAGGCCAAGAAGAGCATAAAGGAGTGGAACGTAAGGCGGGGCGAGCCCATAGCCGTCGCGGTCACCCTCAGGAGGGATAAAGCCGTGAAGTTCCTCGCGAGGGCCCTCGAGGCCGTCAACAACAGGGTGAAGTCCTCAAACTTCGACGAGAGGGGCAACGTCTGCTTCGGGATCAAGGAGCACATAATGCTCCCGGGCGTTAAGTACGACCCAGCCGTCGGCGTGTGGGGCATGGACGTCTGCGTCAGGCTGGCGAAGCCCGGGCTGAGGGTCCAGCTGAGGCGGCGGAGGAGGGGCGAGGTCGGCAAGGGCCAGACCGTGACGAAACAAGAGGCCATAGAGTTCTTCCAGAAGGTGCTCGGGGTGCAGGTCGACTAACCATAGGGAAAAGGCTAGCTCCGCGCCTCTCTGGATTGTTGGGTTGAGGACAGCCGGGAGATCAACCTATACGCCTACGGCCCATGGCGCAATTAAGGGCTGGCTCCCGGCGCTCTGGCTGCGCTCTGGCTGTGCCGCGAAATCCGTCTAGATCATCAACGGGATTTCTCTCTTCTGCTGGCCCGATTGCATTAAAGCCTCTATGTTCTTCTCGACCAAGAACGCGTACTTCTGGGCGTGTTCCTGCATTTTGGATGTGTCTATAGGCACGCCCGTTATCTTGCTCACGGCGTCTATCAGCTTGAGGGCTGCGGCCGCGTCGGGCCCGACCCTTCCGACCAAGTCGTTCAGTATCAACATGACGTCTCTATGGCTTCCGACCCTCCCGCTCTCGACGAGCCTCTTGACTGCAGTCAAGAGCTTGGATTCGGCTAGGATGAGCGCTCCGTCTATGGAGCGGCCCAGCACCGCGTCCAGGAAGGCGCCCTCGAGGCCGGCGACTGTAGCCTCCTTGAGCGGCGTCAGTCCATACGACTTGAATCTATCCACCAGATGCTCCTCGGTGACGAAATAGACCACGTCGCCCTCCCCGACCGCGGCGGTGGCCGAGAGGCAGATCACGTCCCTCACCTTGTTCTCCTCGGCCCAGTCAAGTACCTTGTTCACGAACTCGGCGTATATCTGAGGCGGGACCGGCATGTGTTGCCTTATGGCGAGGAGCCCCGAGTCCTTGTTGTAGAATATCCTGTGGGGCAGTTTCGCCGCGCCGTTGACGACGGCCACGACAGGCGGGAGCTCGGGTATCCTTATCGCGCCGATCTCCTCCATCTTGAGGAAATCTATGATGTACTCCACCGCTATTACTCCCGCCAGCGAGGGCTCGGGACATGCGAGCAACAAGCTGGTCCTCTTGTCCCTCGGCAGGGCGCTTATCTTGAACTCCAGCTTCATCGCGGTAAGTGGATCGTTATTTTAAAAACATTATACTTGTTCCATGAGGGCGATCGTATACCACGGCAGGGGCAGTTCCCCCGAGAAGGTCGACTGGCTGGTCGAGCCCTTGAGGGGGCTGGGCTACGAGGTGGTGGCCCCCTCCATAAGGGATGTGGCGGACGCCTACGAGATAGGCCTCTCGTCGCTGCCGGTGGGGGTGGCCGCAGGCCACAGCATGGGCGGGACCGCCGCGTTGCTCCTGGCCGCCAGGAATCCGGGCAAGGTGGGCTGCGTCGTGTCTGTCGCCGGGCCTGTCGACAGGAGGCTCCAGCTACGGTGGCTGGAGGGCAAGGGCGATAGGCTCTCCAAGAGGCTCGCCCACGAGCTGGCGGCCTTGGGCTCCCAGCTCGACGAAACTTCGCCGTCGCGCTACATAGGGCAGGGCATGCCGCCCGTCCTCTACATCAGAGGCGATAGAGACGACGTGGTGCCCAGAGCCCATGTGGACGTACTCATAGGCCTCGCCGACAAGTTCGGCTTTCATGTGGACGTGGTGGAGATAGCCGGCATGGGCCACACGCCGAAGACCGACGAGGAGAGGGAAAAGGTTGCTAAGGTTATCGCCAACTTCGTGGAGAAATACGCAGGTAGGTCCTAGCCGACGGCTTTTTTCGCCGTCCTTAGGAGACCTTGGGTATTATGCCTTTCCCCGTGACCAGCCTGTTGACCTTGGCCTTATCGACCTTGTACACGTTGACGGCTACCTCCTTTATTAATTTATCGGATGGCTTGCACTTCTGGAAGCCTAGCTGCAGGCAGTAGCTATACTTATATATCTTCAGGTCGTTGGGGCTCCTTATGGCGTCGGTTGCTATGAGCTCGGCGACCTTGTAGGCCGTGTAGAAGGCCATGTACCGCACCAGCTTCTCCTCCATGTCGGTATATACGGCCTCGGCCGTCCTGACCGCCTTGACGAAAAGCGGCTCCGAGAAGACCCCTAGGACCGTGCCCGTAAATACGTACCTCAGGAAGCGGAAGATCTTGTCCTCCAGATCCTTCCCCTTTATGTCCGCGATATGTCTCTTGATATTCTCCTTGGTTTCGTCGGTCACCACCTCGGTGATGTTCCTGACTATATCTAGAACCGCATGCGCCTTATTCTCTATATAGAATAGATTATCCAGATCGCCGGGCGCTATGGCGCCGGCGCCGTAGATACCCACTATGTGGACGGTGGCCAGCTCCTTGTCGAATATGGACTCGGTCGAGAAGCCTCTGAGCGGCTCGACGCCGCGCCTCCTGTAGGCCTCCCTCAGGGCCTCGACCAGATCCAGCCTGGTCGTCGCCTCGCCTCTAAGCGCCTTCTCGAGGACCTCCAGGGCCGCCTCTACCCTCTCACGATGCAGCTTTTTTATCTCCATTTTTGGGCTCGATTATAAGCCTTGTCGGGAGCGGTAGTTTCGACATGGCCCTCCTCAAGGCCTCCTTGACGTGCGGCAGATGCTCCGGCTTGAACTCTATGTACATGAGGACCTGTCCCCTCTCGACTCTGGCCGCCCTGCCGGCGGGCGATCCGAAGTTGAGCCTCATGCCCTCCTGCAGACGGTCGGCGCCCGCCATGGCCAGCATCTTGTTTTCTCTAATCACGTGGTGGGGGTAGACCTCCAGGCGGAAGTAGTAGTTAGGGTCGCCCACCTTTACCGACAGGTATTTGTAGGCCATCTGGCGCGCCGCCTCGAGGGCCTGCGCCTTTATCTGGCCTCTGGTTTCGCTTAACAGCCTGGCCGTCATAGTGAAGGCCTCCCGCGCCGACGGGGACGTGTTCCCCATGTCGAACTTGGGTATCTGGACGTAGGGGGCCCCGTGTATATATTCGAGCCTTGTGTAGGGCGGCCCCTTTATCCTTCTGTAGCATCTAGCAGGGCGCACCGGCATAGGGGGGAAGAGGCTTCTCTATTTAAGTCTAATGCCGTAACGTCCCCTTTCGACCTGCCGGGCAGATATGACGGCTGTGGCCGATGCCGCCGGCCGCAAACGGCGCTTCGGTCGACGCAGAAACGGAGCGCGTGGGGCGCGATTTCGCAAGCCACTCAGCCCTTCTTCCTCTGCATCAACGACATCACGGCCTGCACTAGATCGCCCTTGGCCTCCCTCAGCGCCTGTTCCGCCTCCTCCCTGGTGGCGCCCGTCTGCTCCATGACCAGGTTGATGTCCTCGTCTGTGGGCGTGTAGCCGCCGGCCGCCTGCTGCTGGACTTGTCTCTTCTGGGTCTTGACCGAGCCCTCCTGGGCCTGTATCTGGTAGACGAGGACCTTGTTGGGGAGCTTCAGCAAGGCGACCGCCGGCCCCTCTATGCGCAGCACGTCGCCGTTTCTGAGGCCTATCTCCACATAGGCGGCGTCCACCTCCTCCATCTTTATGCCCATCCTCTTGAGGTATCTCTCGAGGTCCCTGGGGTTGAGCGAGAACATCAGCCCAGAAGGCTCCGGAGAGCTTTAAATATGACCTCCATATCGCCTTGATAGACGCCTTGGGCGAAGGTCTTGGAGCCGCCTCCCTTGAATCCGTATTTCCTCAGCTCGGCCGCTATGGGGCCTACGTCGATCTCCCTCCCGCTGTAGAGCTCCAGCCTGCCGCCCCTCTTGACTACGAGCAACAGACGCGGGTTCTTGGAGGTGGCCGCCGCCGCCACGGCTCTGGCCAGATCCTCGTCGTCGAGCTCCAGATAGGCTAGGTCGGCCTTGGGGAGCCCCTCGGCGCGTATCCTCTCGGCGAGCAGGTCGGCATATGAGGCGACCAGCCTTTTGTACCGCCGCTCGAGCTCCGCGGCCTTGTCCAGATGTTTGGCCAGCTGGGATGCGACGTCCTCCCTGCTCGCGCCCAGCGCCTTGGCTACAGCCGAGAGGTCGGAGTCCAGTTTCTGGATGTAGTCCACCGCATGTCTGCCGGTGGTGAAGATGAAGCGGACCACGCCGTCGGCGATGCGCTCGACGCGGACCACCTTTATGGGCCCGATCTCGCCGGTGCTGGAGAGGTGGGTGCCACCGCAGGCCTGTACGTCGTACGGCGCGTCCTCAGGCCCTATCCTCAATATCCTTATCTCCCTCGCCGGCACGACGCCGCCTTGGTATATTATGAAGCCGAACTTCGCCTCGGCCTCGTTTCTGGGCATTATCAAGGCCTTGACGGACATGTTGGACATCACCACCTGGTTGGCCAGCCTCTCTATCTCGGCGATCTCCCCCTCTGTGGGCAGCTTGTAGTGAGTTACGTCGAGGCGGCTGAAGGGTATGTCCTTCTGGGCGCCGGCCTGCCATATATGTCTGCCCAAGACCCTCCTGATGCTTTGTATCAAGACGTGGGTCCCCGTGTGCATCCTCATGAGGGATATGCGGCGGTCCCAGTCTATCTCGCCGACCACCTCCTCGCCCTCCCGCGGCGCCGGGCCCTCCACGACGTGGACTATGACGTTGCCCAGCCTCTGCACGTCGACCACCTTCGCCTCGCCTCCGCCGTGCCTCAAGACGCCTCTGTCGGCCGGCTGGCCTCCGCCCTCGGGGTAGAACACCGTGGCGTCGAGGACCACGTACCTCCCGTCTATCACCCGCAACACTCTGGACTTGGCGGAGCGCCGGTAGGGATCCTCGTAGAAGAGCTCCCTGGTCCTCGGCAGATCGGCCACCTTGGCAAGCTCGACCGGTATCTTGGAGGCCTCCTCCCCCTCCGCCTTCCTGGCCTGATGCCTCGCGGCGAGCCTCGAGTAGAAATCGTCGGGCACCTCGGCGTCCGCCCCCATCTTCCTCGCGGCGTCCCTCGCCACCTCGGGCGGCACGCCGAAGCTGTCGTAGAGCTCCACCAGATCCTCCGCGCCCAGGGCCCTCCTCCCCGTCCTCTCCAAGGCCTTCTTGACCAGAGACGGAGCCGCCTTGAGCACCTCTCTGTACTTCCTCTCCTCGAGGTCCATGAGCTCGAGGATCACGTCGCGGCTCTCCCACACCTCGGGGTAGTCGTCCCTTAGATACTTCAGGTGCAGATCGAAGAGCTCGACCAATGGGGCCTCCAGCCCGGCCAGCCACAGGCCGCGGAGGGTCCTGCGTATGAGCAACCTGGCGAGATAGCCGGCCCCCGTGTTGGAGGGCACGACGCCGTCTGCGATCATCCAGGAGACGGTTCTGCTGTGGTCGGCCAGGACGTAGAGCGCCTCCTGGGGCCTCATGACGTCGCGGAACTCCTGCGGCGAGACGCCTATCCTCCTGGCCACCTCGTCGTATGCCCTCTCGAGGCCCAGGACCTCAGGATCCATCTGGCCGAAGAACACCGAGGCCTTCCCCAGGAGATCGGCGGGGGGCTCGGGCACTCCCAGCCTCTGCCTAACCGCCGAGAGGAAGGGCCCGAAGACCGCGTCGTAGACCGTCGGCGAGCCCTTCGCCATCCAGTATATGCGCTCTAGGCCGTACCCGGTGTCGACTATCTTGAGGGGTAGCTCCACGTACTTCCCGTCCTTGACCTCGTAGTGCATGAATACTAGGGTCGCCACCTCGAGGCCTCTCACGAGCACCTCGAAGCTCTCGCCGGCGTTGCCGCCGCCCTCCCAGATCGACTCCTTGAACGTAACCTCGTCCTCGGCTATGCCCAGCTCCTTGGTGAAGAACTCGTAGGCGTACTCCGTGGTCTCGCCGATCCAGTAGATGTATTTGTCGGGGTAGTTGAAAACGTGATGCGCCATCATCTCGAAGCCCGTGAGATGGCGCCCGCTCCTCCCCACCTTATCCACGTCGGTGAGCCTTATGGAGGGCTGGGAAATCGTCAGCGGGTTGGCCGGCGGCGGGACGGCGCCGCTTGTGACCCAAGGCTGGAAGTCGTAGATAGAGGCGCCCACCAAGAACACGTCGTCCCTCCACCGCGCCACGACGGGGTACCGCCTAATCCTCGTGTGGCCCCTCCTCTCGAAGAACGAGAGGAACCTCTCCCTCAGATCCCTGATGTTGTCCACGGCGACTCTCACCGGCGAGTTGCCTATAAAGCCGTAGGGGACGCAGGGCTGGTCACCGCAGTAGACCTGGTCGGCCCTCTTGGTCCAGAAGTAGGATTTACACATAGGGCATTGCCTCCTGTAGAAATGACCCGACTCGAAGAGCTTGGTGGAAAGCACGGATGGGTTGAAATGAATATTAATATTTGGCGGAGGCCTAGGTCAGGATTTCAGCTCCGCTGAAGTCCTCTCACCGATCGGCTGAACCCCCTTCTCATCATATCGTATGGAGACGCATTCGGTCTTTATATTGTTGGGGCACCGCCCTATGGCGTAGAGGACGTCGGGCGCCGCGAGCTCCAGGAAGGCCCTCAGAGGCCTTTCAGGATCGAGCAGAGGGGCCTTCACGACGGCGCCGGCCGCGTACCTGTGGCCGCCTCCGCCCATCGCCGTCGCTATCTTCGTGCAGTCGAACTCGCTCCCCCTCTCCGCGCCGCAGTAGAGCCTGTACCTCCTCCGGCCCAGCCTCACGAATATGTTGACGTAGACGGCGCCCTTCTTCTGTAGGGCTATGGCCAGCGACCTGTAGGATATGGGCAGCTTCACGGGGCTGTAGACAGCCAGGACCCTCCTGGGGGGTATCGCCGAGGCGATCGCGTCCACCATCGCCGCCAGCCTCCTCCCCCTCTCGACCAGAGCCGCTATGGCGGGATCCTCGAGGGCCTTGAGGCCCCTCTCGGCGAGCGCCCGCGCCACGAGCAGCTTCTCGCCGTAGTTCGCGTAGCGGACGGCTAGGTCCAGATCCCGCACGGCCTCGTCCACTATATTGGCCGTGTCGGTCTGCCGGGCCGCCTCGGCTATCTGCTCGGCCACGGGGTCGCCCGAGAGGCCAAGCGCCTCCAAGGCCAGGAGGGCGGACGCTGGCGCCTCAGGGTCGTAGAACTCCTTGGCCGCACAGGGCTTGTTGGTCACGTGGTGGTCCGCCCTGAGGTCCGCCTTGCCGGGGCAGGGCAGATCCGCCACGAAGCTCCACCGGAGCCATTTGATCCAACGCCCCCTCTGGACGTCGGTCGGGTAGGCGAGGACGACGACCCCGTCGGGATGCCGCCTCAGGAACAACGCAGCCGACGCTATGCCGTCGACGTCGTTGGCGTCGCAAAGCGCCAATGGCCTCCCCGTCGCCTTTGCGTAGAGCGCGTCCAGCAACCTCACGGCCGTCGGGCGAAGGATATTTAAATAGCCTACGCCGAAGGTGGCGTTGGAGCTGGGCTTCGTGGGCCGCCGGCGGTGTTTCGAGGAGGCCAGGAGGTACGTCTTCGATCTAGCATACGGGCTGAGGGACGTCACCATAGTCGATTCGGCCGTGGGCGGCGCGGGCGTGGCCCTCGACTGCTCCGGCGACCTCCCCCTCCAGCTCTTCCTGGGTCTGAGCTCGGCGCTCTCCGGCGCGATGCTCGGCGTAGATCTCGGCGCGGTGAGGAACGGCGTGGTCATGGTCTGGCGGGGCAACCCCCTGCTCCACGCGGTGGTCCCAGCCGAGGGCCTCAAGAGGATCCTGTCCGGAGTCAGGGGCGTCTCCGAAATATCCGTGGGCTTCTCCCCGTACGTCGACCCCTCCGAGATACTCGCCGTGTTGAAAACCCTCTGTGGCGCCGCCCCCCGCGTCAAGCTGGTGGACGAGAGCAAGGCCTCGCGGGGCCGCTACTGGCTGAGGCGGAAGTACCCCGGGCTGGCCGAGGACGAGATAGACGCCCTGAGCTTCGTCTTGGCGCAGGGTATTGCACTGGATATATGCCGGAAACCTTAATAACAGCGGGCGGATCCACATAAGGTGTATGTGGTCAAATGCATCAGCTGCGGCTTTGAGCTCTACAGAGGCCCGGAGCCCAAGACGGTAGAGGCAGTTATGAAGATGTGGGGCGGCTACTGCCCCAAGTGCCTCTCGCCCCTAGAGAAGAGGCCCATAAAAATCGCGGTTAAGCTTCTGGCCAGAGCCGGGGGGAGGGAGGCCGCCGGGCCGGGGTGAGGCGTTGGAAAATATCTTAATAAAGCCCTCGATATCCCCCATGGCCTTCACCGACAAGAGCTCCTCGGCCCAGGGCGGCCGGGCGTCTGCCGGAGGGAGGGACCTCCTCTGGACCGGGGTCGTCGCCAGCGCCCTCGCGGCGGCGTTCGCCATGGCTCTATACTTCAGGATGTATAGAGTGTACTACTGGGGCTGGTGGATCGACGAGTTCGACCCCTACATAAGGTACTACCTGGCGCTCCACACACTGCAGCACGGCGTCTCCTGGTGGTTCAAAGGCGCCTACTTCCCCGACTTCTGGTACCCCTGGGGAGTCAACTGGGCCACGGTCCTGATACCGGGCGTATCTCTCTACGGCCTCTCGGTCTACTTCCTGCTCAAGCCCTTCGGGTTCGACCTATGGCACGCCGTGGTCGTCGCGCCGGCTCTCTACAACGCCCTCGCCGTGTTCACGATGTACTACTTCGTATCCAGATTCGCTGACAGGAAGGCGGCCGTCCTCGCGGCCCTGCTGACGGCCATAGCCCCCACCTACCTCCAGAGGGGCTTCGGCGGGTGGTTCGACGACGAGGCCCTGACGCTCTTCCTGGTCCCGCTCGGCCTCGGGCTCTTGATCGACGCGCTCAAGAGGAGGCCGGTCCTCTACGGCGTGCTGGGGACAGCCGCCATAGGCTTCGTGGCCTGGACCTGGGGAGCCCAGTTCTACATCTGGAACTTGGTGGGCCTCTCGGCGCTGGTCCTGGTTGCATACGCCGTCTTAAGGGCCGCGCAGGGCATGTCGCCAGGCTTCTCGTCGAGGAACCTCGCGATATCCTACGCCATATTCTACTTCCTATTCGCCGCGTTCGAGTCGGCGGTCTTGAGGTACGGCCCCCACATGCTCCGGTCTATATACAACTTCATACCGACCCTAGGGCTGCTGGCGGCCGTGGGCTACTACATAGCCGAGGCCAGGGTGGGCCTGGCCAGATCCTACAGATTCCTCAGAAGGTTCGCCTGGGTCATTGCGGCGGCCGTGGTCCTGGTGGCCGCGTCGGTACCCATACTGGCCTACTTCCACGTGATATCGGGCAAGTTCCTCGCCACGATACTGCCCTTCGGGAGGTCCGCCATAGTGCAGAGCGTGGCCGAGCACAGCTACTCCACCTTCCAGCTGGAGCTGGGCTCCTACGGCCCCGTCATACCGTTCATAATAGCCTCGATCCCGTCGTTGGCCAGCCCGTACGCCCTGCCCCTCCTCGCGTATCTGGTGACCGGCAGCTATACGGCGGTCACGGAGGTGCGCCTTCTCATATTGGTGGCGCCTGCGGCGGTCGCCGCAGCGGCCGTGGGCATGGCCCAGCTGCTCAAGATAAGGCGCTTCGGCTGGGCCGTGGCTCTGATGGCGATGGCCTCGCTGGCTCTCTTCACCGCGTTGGGCTGGGGCACCGCCACGGCGCCGCAACAGATCGTCGTGTCCGCCACGGCCGGCCCGTCGGTGCCCAGCGCCGACTGGCTCGACGCGCTTATGTGGATGGCCACCAGGCTGCCGCCTAACGCCTCGGTGGCGGAGTGGTGGGACTACGGCTATTGGGTCACCATATTGGGCCACCACCCGAGCCTCGCCGACAACTCCACCGTAAACTCGACCCAGATAGGCACCATAGGCCTCGCCTTCATGTCGCCCGTGGAGACCGGCATAAACATATTCTCGAAGGACCTCAAGACGGACTACATAGCGGCGTTCATGCCCTGGACGGCCCTCTGCGCCTACCCCGGCTACAACCAGTTCGGGCTCTGGAGCAACCAGATAGTCCAGCTCGGTAACGCCACCGGCTGGTTCGCCCTCCCCTTCTGTACCCTGGTCCCCGAGATCCCGGCCGGCGGCGACTTCCTCAAGTCGTACTGGATGGCCCAGATAGCCAACCAGGTCTACGGAAGCGACGTTGTAAAGTTCGGCCTCCCCGCCAGCTACGCCGGCCATCTGGCGAATCCGTTCGGCTATTTCTTCACCGGCACCTCCCAGACCGGGCCCTATTTCGTCGTAGGCAACCAGTTCCTCATAGTGCCGTTGAACCTAACGACGTTGCTCTACACCATGTTGTTCAACATGGAGAGGGTCTACTGGATGTGGACCGCCTACAGCCCCTACGGATACCCCACCTGGATATTCGCGGGGGTCCCCGCGGCCAACATAATCACCGGCAACGAGACGTATCTGCCTTGGACTGTCTACTATATATACGCCAAGATACAGCCGCAGAACCAAGTGGTGCTGGGCTCCCTCTGCACCGTCTCCTCGGCGGGCTTCTGCTACCCCATAGCGGGCCTCAACGCGACCGGCTTCGCCACGACCTCGCTCCCGCCGAACTTGCGGCTGGTCTACGTATCGAAGCCCTACGGCTGGGTGGTCTTATACCAGATAACCTAAAGTTTTTATAGGGAGACCTCGGGGACCGGCCATGAGGTTGGCGCGTAGGGACTTCCCGGACGTGGGCGAGCTGGTCATCGGGACCGTGAAGAAGATAGCGGACCACGGCGCCTATATATTCCTCGACGAGTACGAAGTGGAGGCCTTCGCCCCCACGCAGGAGATCGTCCAGTCTTGGTTCCACGGCATAAGGGAGTACATCAAGGAGGGGCAGAAGGCCGTCTTCAAGGTCACGTCGGTAAACCCCAAGATGAGGGTCGTCGAGGTCTCCTTGAGGAGGGTGAGGGAGCAGGAGAAGGAGAAGAAGCTGCTCCAGTGGAGGAGGGAGCTCAGGGCCTACAAGCTGCTGGAGCTGGCGGCCTCCAAGGCGGGAGTTCCCCAGCAAGAGGTCTTGAGGTTGCTCTGGGCCTTCGAGGACGCCTTCGGCGACCCCCTGAAGGCCTTCGAGGAGGCGGTGAAGACGGGGCCCGAGGTGTTGAAGGCCCTCAAGCTCCCGCCGCGTCTCGAGGAGGCCGTTCTGGAGGTCGCGCGGCAACACGTGGAGCTTCCCGACGTCAAGATATCCGGCATTCTGAAGGCGGTAAGCATAGAGGGCGATGGCGTGGATAGAATCCGCGAGACGTTGAAGGCCGTCGAGGAGGCCGTGAGGAAGAAGTACCCGGGCGTGGCGGTGAGGCTTTACGTCGTGGGCCCGCCGCGCTACAGGATAGACCTCGTGGGCAAATTCCCCAAGCAGCTTGAGGCCGCGTTCAACGAGGTGTCTCAAGCCCTCCAGGAGGCCGCCAAGAAGTACAGAGTGGTCGCCACCATACAGCGAATCGAGCAATGAGGTCCCTCCTGCGGCGTTGCGCCAAATGCGGCGCATATACTTTGAAGAGGGACGTATGCCCCAAATGCGGCGGGCCTCTGGAGGTGCCCCACCCGCCTAAATACAGCCCGGAGGATAGGTACCAGGTCTACAGGATAAAGATGAAGATAGCCGCGGGGAGGTTGCCGGTAAGCGAGGAAACTCGCCGGAAGATCTTGTCGCCGTGAAGGTATATATATTGACAACGGGACCTTACCTATAACATATAGGCGATCGACATCGACGTCTGTGCAATGCTTAGCTCTGTTGGCGATCAGAGATCTATGGGCGGTCTACCGGATGCCGGACTTAGGCATTGAGGTGAAGGCGTTGAGAGGTCTCGATCTGGATCTCAAGATGGGCGAGATACTGGGGCTCGTGGGCAAGAGCGGCTCGGGCAAAAGCATGCTAGCCCACGCAGTGATGCGCATACTCAAACCGCCAGCCCGCCTTATGTCGAGCAAGGCGATCTTCGACGGGGTGGATATACTGTCGCTAGACCTATCCTTCGATGGAGAGTATGGCGCCGCACGACCATCTGGTCCATCTATCCGAGAGGAAGAGGAAAGGGCTTTGGCCGCCCAAAAGGCGTTGACGTTTTCACCTGGCCGAGGGCCGCCTCCTTATACGCGCCCCAAGGATACCAGCAAGTTCCATAGGACTCTGGCGGCCCTCTTCCTACACTTGGCTCGCTCCTTCGCGTCCGGGATGCTGTCGCATATCTCGTCAGCGAACATCAACCGCCTATGGATGCGGCTATAAAAACCTCCTTTTGCTTAAACATAAAATGATTTATTTAAATACAGATTGATTGTTTTTATTAAAAATATTTCAATATATAGGTAAATGAGCCTATGTTGATATATAAGTAAATAATCGATATATATCAAATTCGGCTGACTCTACCTTAGAAACACTCACGTTGCACTCCAGAGGAGCTGTCCGCCCACCATGGCGGCCGCCGGCCTGAAGTCTCTGTCGAAGACGGCCACGTCGGCGGCGCATCCGGGCCTAAGGCAGCCGAGGTCCAGAAGGCCGAGGGATCTGGCCGGGGCTATCGTGGCCGTGGCCAAGGCGCGTCTCGGGTCGACGCCTAGGCCTATCAAGTTCCTTACCGCCTGGTCCAATGTGGCGACGCTCCCCGCTATGGTGCCGTCCGCGAGAGCCGCCCTAGGCCCCTCCACGTGCACCTCGACGTCGCCCAGCCTATATACGCCGTCGCCTAGGCCCGCCGCGGCCATGGAGTCCGTCACAGCCACCGCGCGGGGCCCGGCGATGTCCAGCACGGCCAGCACCACCTCGGGGGCCAGGTGGACCAAGTCGGCTATGAACTCGACGTATACGTGCTCCGACCGGAGGAGGGCCAGGGCGGGGCCCGGCTCTCTGTGGTGGAACCCCCTCATGGCGTTGAATATATGGGTAGCCCTGGAGGCGCCGGCCGCCACGGCCGCCCTGGCGGTCCCGTAGTCGGCGTCGGTGTGGCCCACGCTCGGCACAATCCCCCATCCAGCCAAGGCAGACACCAGCTCCAGCCCGCCGTCCAGCTCAGGCGCTAGGGTCATCGCCTTGAGGACGCCCGTGGACGCGTAGGCCTTGGCCTCGTCCAGATCCGGACGCCTTATATGCCGGGCGTCCTGGGCGCCGCGTCTAGACGAGTTTATGAAGGGCCCCTCCATGTGCACCCCCAACACCCTCGCGCCCCCGCCTCCGTAGGCCTTAGCAGCCGCGAGGGCCCTCTCCAGGGCTGGGCGGGGGGCCGTCACGGCCGTCGGCAGAATCGACGTGACTCCGTATCTCAGATACGCGGCGGCGAGCTCCCCCAGCCTCCCGGGCGACGAGGTGAAGTCTATGCCGCAACAGCCGTGGGTGTGGGTGTCCACGAGCCCGGGCGCCGCGATATAGCCTCTGAAGTCCACGTCGTAGCGGCCTCCCCCTATGGAGGCCACGCGCCCGCCCTCTATCTCCAACACGACGTCGTGGAGGACCTCGTAGGGCGTGTAGAGGACGTCGAACCTAATCCTCATGCGCCGCTGCGAGGGAGCACCCGCTCACGGCGGCCCCCACGGGGCCTCTCGCGGGGCGAGGGCAGTATATGCATCACAACGAGATTTTAAGCGTTACTATCTCGTAGTTCCTGTAGGAGAACTCGACGGAGCCCCCCGACATAGATATCTCGCGCGGCACATCTCCCCTCTCGAGGATGTCGGTGGAGCGTATCGCCGAGGGGGCGCGCCACAGCCTCAGAACCGCCCTCCCCCTCTTGTTGAAGGCCTCGTATATTCTGAAGACCAAGCCGTCGCCGTCCTCGGCCCTCTTCGCCGACTCCAGGAGGAGATTCTCCTGGGGGAGCTCCCCGTAGGACGCAGAGCCGGCCCTCCCGCGGACCACGAGGGGCCTCCATATGGCCGAGTAGGCCTCCCGCGGCACAGAGGCGGCGCGCCAATCGCCTAAGTGCGGCTCCACCACTATCAGGGACTCGTTCTCCTCGGCGTCTGCGAGGGGGTCGGGGAACATGGGCGTCGTGGCGAGGCTTATGCCGACCTTTCCGCCCCTCACGGCGGCCCCGTGTTTGGAGTCGGAGAACACGGCCACCCCGTAGTCGCCCTCCGACACGTCGAGCCAATGGAGGAACGGCGCCTCGAACTTGGCGAGGTCCCAGCTTGTGTTCGTCGTCGTGGACCTCTCGACGTTGCCGAAGGGTATCTCGAACGTGGCCTTGTCCGCGTTTATGTCGAAGTCGAACCAGAGCTTCAGGAGCCTCTCCCTATCCCTCAACGAGGTCCTCAGCGCCATTTCCACGCGGCGCTTCCCGGCGTAGAGGCTTATGCGCTCCTCCACCGTCGACGACAGGAACTTAAAGACCAGCCTCAGGGAGGCCCTGTACGGCCCCTGCTCGACCACCTCGGCCCTCTCCAAGCCGGCCCTAACGCCGGACCTATCGAAGCGGGGCTCCACGTCCCAGGCGTCCCACGTCGGTATGTTCTCGTGGGCCACCAACACGTTCCCCTCCCCCCTCAACGCCTCTCTGCCCGCCTCCTTGTCGTATATGGATCTGATGGCGCCGGTCGCCCCGTCGACGACGACCCTCAGGCTCCTGTTCTCGAGGACGAAGTCGCGGCCAGACGCCGTGGCGATCGCCCTATCCCCTACGTCGATCGGCCTAACCTCGGCGTAGCCCAACGGCGGCAGCTCCACGGGCGTTAGGCACCCTCCCTCAGCTCTCTGGCAGCCGGGGACCTCGGCGTCCACGTACTCGACCCTCCTCCACGGGAGCGAGTTGAACGTTAGGAGGGAATCGCCTCGCCCGGCCAGCGCCTCGGCCGCCCTCTGGGCCTGCGCCTTGGCCTCCGCGATGACCTTCTCCAGCTCCGCGTAGACGGCGCGATAGACGTCGTTTATGGCGCTGCCGGGCAACACGTCGTGGAATTGATCCCTCAGAAGGATCTTCCACAACGGGCGCGGGTCGAAGTCGAGGCCGGCCAGGGCGCTCCAGAGCTCGGCCTCCCTCAGCCAACGCTCGGCCTCTGCGTGCAGCCGCTTCATCTTGCCATGCGACGTGTACACCCCGCGGTGCACCTCCACGTAGAGCTCCCCCCGCCACCTCGCCGCGGGCCTGGGCTCGTAGGGGCCTATCAACTGGACGTGGGGCAGTATCGGCATCTCGTCTACCGCCTCCGCCCTGTACAACATCTCCTCCGTGGGGCCCCCGCCGCCGTCGCCCCAGCCGAATGAGTAGAGCACCGGCCCGCCGCCGTTCCAAGACCTCGCCTGCTCTAGGACCGACTTGGCCGTGAAGTCCGAGTTGTAGCCGCCCCTGCCGAAGCCGAAGGCGACCGCCGGAATCGCGGTGCCGTCGAGGGCCTCCCAGAGGAACTCGTTGTAGGGGAATCTATTGGTGTCGTTCCAGGCGACCTTGTGGGTGGCGAACATCTTGAAGCCGGACAGCCTAGCTATCTGGGGCAGCTGGGCCGAGAACCCGAAGGTGTCGGGGAGCCAGAGGATCTCCGCGAGGCGGCCGAACCTCTGGAGGAAGTACCTCTGGGAGTACAACATCTGCCTGGCCAGGGACTCGCCTGAGACCAAGTTTGTGTCGGGCTCCACGTAGCCCCCCGCGAGGATCCAGAGGCCGCCCTCGACGGCGTCCCTTATGGGGCCCAGCAGGCCGGCCTCCTCGGCCCACTCGTAGTAGAGCGCGCTGCTCTGCAGGAAGCGGAACCTCCGCCTCGACATCAACGTGAGGACCGTCGAGAAGGTCCTCTCGACCTTCCGCCTCGTCTCGTCGAAGTTCCAGAGCCACGCCGCGTCTATATGGGCGTGGCCGAACGCGGCCAGGACGCCGTCTTTCCCATAGCGCCGCCTCAACTCGGCGAGGCCCTCGCGGAGGGTCGACAAGGCCCTCACGAAATCCGGCCTAGCCTCCCTAAAGCCGGCGGAGTCGGGCGCGAAGCTGTCGGGCAGATAGTCCAACAGATGGGAGTACCTCCTGTCGATGAGGAGGGCTGCCTCTATCTGGTCGAGGGAGACGCCGAGGAACAGCCCCCTCAAGGCCGAGTCGAGGACGTCGAGTATCTCCTCGGCCTGTCTGCCGGGGCCGAGGGCCTCTGCCAGCTCCAGCGCGGTCGCGGCGTAGGCCCAGAGCCTGAACCCCTCCTCGTCCCTCTCGGCGTAGATGGGCGTGCCCGGGCTGGCGCCGACCCTCTGGCCGAAGTCGGCGTAGGGAGTCATCCTCAGCTCGACCCTATGTCTGCCCGGAGGGAGAGGGACGTAGACGTGGGCGGCGTCGAGGCCGAAATAGGGCCGCCCGTCTAACAGAACTAGGGCGGAGCCCTTCCTGTCCTTGAAGAACAACACGGCGCCTTCCCGCGCCTCCACCTCGAGGGATCCGTCGGGCCCCCACCGAAGCTTCTTGATATTCCTAAAGGATGACGCGAGGACGAAGAAAACCCGCCTCCTCAAGGGCTCCAGCCTGGCCTCCCAGCCCTCCGACATGGCATCTCGAGAGGCCTCCATTAAAAAGGTACTTTGTATGCGGAGCTGGCCGCCCACCGCCGCACGTAGCCGACTCGCCGCGCCTACGGCCAACGGCGCTCAGTCCAGCTCGCCCCCCGCCGCCCGAGTTGAGGCGCGGAGGCGCCTCGCGCCGACGTAGCCGAAATATGGCTTCGGCCGACGGCCAACTTTTTTATTTCTCGCCATTAGATGGTGCGTGATTAAGGCGGTGCTGCTGGATTTCGACGGCACGCTGGTGGACGACTCCGAGGCGAAGAAGAGGGCGCAGTTCGCCGTCGCCAAGTTCCTGACCGAGAGGTACGGCGTCAGGCTCCACAAGACCGCCGATCTGATCGCGCAGATAGACGAGGAGATGGACGAGAGGCAGATATACTCACGGGATGAGAGGTGGCGGGAGCTGTTCAAGAGGCTCGGCCTGCTTTACGACGAGGAGATAGGCGCGTCCCTCACGGATATGTATTTCTCCGAATACGCGAGGGCGTCGCGGCTCTTCAAGGACACTCTGGTGCTTCTCCACTTCCTCAAGAGGAGGGTGAAGCTCGGGATAGTGACCGACACCGACGGGGTGCCGGGGCTCAAGAGGGAGAGGCTGAGGAGGAGCGGCGTGCCTCTAGAGCTCTTCGACGTGATAGTGGTGGCCGGGGAGGACACGGGCTCCACGAAGCCCAGCGCCACGCCTTTCAGCTTCGCTCTGGCCAAGCTGGGGCTGGGGCCCTGGCAGGCCGTATACGTCGGAGACAAGGCCTATGCGGACGTCCCAGGCGCGAGGGAGGCGGGGATGTACACGGTCATAGTCTACAGGGGTAAGCGGAGCGAGCCGAGGTCGCCGGATCAGAGGCCCGACCTGATGGTGGGGACGCTGGCCCAGCTGCAGTTCGCCATCAAGTGGCCGGAGGGGAGGCTATAGGAACTCGTCGAGGCCCCGCCTGGCCTCCCTCGCGGCCCGCCACTCCTCCTCGGCCGTCCTGCAGACGACGCCCAGGTCGGCGCATCTGGCCTCTATCTCGCGGGACTTGGCCTCCCACCAGCTGCGGTCCGGCCTCGCCGTTATCCCGACGGCGGCCAGCATGGAGTCGGCGCCGGACCGCGGCCTATATCTGTCGAGGATCACCTCGCTGCCGGTCTTCTTGGCGACCTCCAGGATCGGCGCGTAGTCGCCCTCCCCGTCGTTCACGCCGGGAATCAACGGGCCCAGGAATATCCAGGTCTTCACGCCGAGCTCCGAGAGGACGTGGAGCGCGTACGCCCTGGCCCTAGGCGGAGGCGCCCCGGGCTCCAGCAGGCGCGCGACGCCCCCGCGGAACGTGGTGATCGTGAGGCCCACGTCGACCCTATCCCTATGGACGAAGAGGAGGTCCATGTCCTTGAGGACGTAGGTGGACTTGGTCTGTATGGAGGCCCTGAAGCCCGCCGGCAACAAGATCTCGAGGGATCTCCTCGTCAGCCTGTACCTGGCCTCGACGGGCTGGTAGGGGTCTGTGATGGTCGATATGCCGACGATCCCCGGCCTGGCGGTTCTGACCTCTCGGGCCAGCACGTCGGGCAGATTCACCTTGACGTAGACTACCTCCCCCCAGAGGTCGCCGGGCTCCCCCTTGGTGAAATCCCTCGCGTAGCAGTACCTACAGCCGTGCAGGCAGCCCAGGTAGGGGTTCAGGGCGTAGTCGTACTCGGGGAGGCCGGATCTGGCCAGCCCCCGCGCCGTCTTTATCTCGACTATCCTCACGGAGGCTCGGCCTTACACCTATCGGCGGTCGCCTCGAAGCTGGACACCTTTAGGGGCTTGGCGTAGAGGGCGCCGCCCTCCTCGGCGAACACCACAGCGTTGTCGGCGTAGACCGAGAGGCCTCTGTCCTCTACGGCCGAGACTATCAGCGGGATGCCGGCCTCTCTCAACAGGGAGGAATTCCTCCTGAAGGTCTCCAGGGCCAGGTCGCGTCCGAGCACGGCGAACTCCACGTCAAGCCAGTCAGTGATGACGACGTCCGGCTGGACCTCCTCAAGCGCCTTGTAGAGGCCGTAGGTAAGCCACCAATATCTCTCCGGCCGGACCTCCACCCCCTTTGCGACGACCTTGCCGCCCAGCCTCTCGACGTAGGCGCTGAAGCGCAGGGGATCGACGCTCCTGGCGGCGAAGAGCACCCTCGCGCCCCTTTTCGACATGTTGGCCGCCAGCATGGCTAAAAACTTGAGGTACGTCGCCGAGGCCGGCGCTATGAAGACGGTGACCGAGCCGGGCTCCAGCGGCCCCAGTAGCCTGTCCATACACGTGTCGGTGGCCAACGGCCGGCCGGCCCCCCTTCTCGCCGGCTTGAGCTCATCCAGCAGGACTAGGCCGATCCCCTCGATTATCTCGAAGGCCTTGACGAAGCCCGCCGGCCTCCCCCGCATCTTCTCGAAGTCCATGTAGCGAGTCGCGACGCCCCCCTCTGAGACCTTCCTGACTAGGTGGATTATGTTGTCCGCTATGTAGCTAAGCGGGTTTGCCCCCTCCTCCTCGGCCGTGAGCAACACGTCGACGCCCGTGGGCCTGAGGGCCCTATACATGACGTTTGTCAGATGGCCCCTCACGTCGAGGCCCTGCAGTTGGCTTATGGAGTCCAGCACGAGGAGGGAAGGCCCCTCCTCGGTCGTCAGCGCAACGGCGTAGTTGAACACGTCCTCGGCCTTGGCCAGAACGGCGTCCCATATGTGGGCCTTGTTGAGGTCGTAGCCGAGGGCAGCCGCGTTTTTAAGCAACAGATCCCGGTCCTCGTAGAAGGAGACCCAGAGGACCTTCTCCCCTCTCCTCAGCCTCTCTGCGGCTATGTGGGCCGCCAGCGTCGTCTTCCCCGTGCCGGGCCTGCCGTACACGAGGGTGACGCCCTTAAGGTCCACACGGGCTCCGGAGCGGGGATTTTAAAGTTTGGGGGACCTCAATATCTTCACCAGATGCGACTTGGAGTGCCAGACGTCTAGCGGCAGGCGGAGGTGCGACGCCATGTAGGCCAGAGCCTCCCCCAGGTCGTCGAACCTCTCGGGCCGTTCCCTGAAGAGCGCCCTCACGTTCTCCCTCACGAACCACACCCCGATCGGCAGGTCGAAGCCGGGATATATCTCGCGCCAGAGGACCACGGCCGCCTGTCTCCCCATGGACCTAAGGGCCTCCGCCGCCGCAAGCCTCGCCGCGTAGTAGCAGCCGCCTATAGAGGGATATGTGGACCTGCCCCGAGGCCCCTCCCAGTCCACCTCCACCTCCGGCGCCCCGCCGAAGTAGTTCCAGGCGGTGCCGGGCCACCAAGCCTCGCCCCATTCGTACATAAAGCCCCTCGGCGCGAGGAGCCCCACGAACGTGTTCCCGCGCGTCTTCCGGACGAAGACGAGGTACCTATCCACCTCAGGCATGCGCCGCACGTCCTCCAGCAACCTGTCCGATATCTGCTTGTCCACAGCCGTTATGCTCCACCGAGTCGGCACGAGCCTCCGGCGCCGGCCGACCCCCAGGGCCCCCACGCTGAGCATCCTGGATATGCGGTGCACGTCGATTCCGGACCTGTAGAGGCTCCATACGGCCTCGCCGGCGGGGTAGTCCGCATCGGAGAAGGCCCGCTCCACGACGCGCTCGGGGGGCGGCAGAGAGCCGAGACGGAGCGACCGTAGGGGGGACGCCGGCCCGAAGGGAGGGGAGTGCTCGTCAAGGACCGGCTCCGCCCTCAAGGGCCTCTTGAGGTCCAGCTCCACGTCCGCGGGGCGCGGCGAGAGGGCCAGCACCTGCACGTCGTGGAGCAGACGGCCGGGGCTCCGCGCCGAGTCCACGTCGAATTCGGCGGATCCCCTGGCTAAGATCAGCCGCGACGCGAGGAACTCCTCGAGCTCCATGGAGAGCCAGGCCCTGGGGTCCTCGAGCCGCGCCGTGTCTCCCTCCACGGGGGGCACCGAGGGGTAGACCCTGACGCGGGGCCATCCGACCCTCCCCACGAAGACGCTCGGCGGGGAGGAGCCGGCCACCGACGACCTTCCGGCGACGGCCTCAACGTAGGTCCTCGCCCTGGCCTTAACGAGGACGGGGCAGTAGGGGAGCCCGCACAACATCTTGGTCCCCCGGCACCTTATGCAGAGAGACGGGTCTATCCTCACGGCATATAGGCCGCACTGAATATATAAGCCGAACAGCTCGTTGAGGCGGCCGGCGGCTAGTAGCCCGCCCCTCCCCTCGACTTCTCCACGGCGGCTTCCGCCTCTGACAGCAACTGCCTGTAGCGCTCGGGGACGTAGGGCCCTATCCTCGTGGCCGACAGCCTGATCGAAACCTGTATGGCGACCGTCTGGTTGTACAGACTCATGTCGATCCGCATCGTGGCCGACGCAGTCAGCGGGATGCCGTAGGCCACGCAGGCCTTAGCCGTGTAGTTGCCGGTGCCGTTGAGGAGCCCGCCGAGGCCCGGGAGGGCGCCCGCCGGTATGTTCCCGCCCCCCTCAAGCTCCACACCTGTGTAGTTGAGGTAGGAGCAGTTGCCCGCTGCCCTGGTGGCGTTGGTGAGGTCAGCGAAGAGCCTCAGCTCCGTCGAGTTTATCGGCTCTATCCTCCCGATGCATCTGCCCTCCGAGCAGGCCTCTACGTATGTGAGGTTTCCCTTGGACGCCTCCTTATACACAGCCTCGACGGTGCCGGCGCCGGGCACCTCGGCCGTCAGGAACAACACGGTGTAGTTGCCCAAGGGCCCTACGCCCAGGAGCCACCACCCCCGCATCTCCACGGAAATCGAGCCGGCGCTGGCCGTCAAGGTCAACGTGTAGTTAGCCTCGTAGTAGCTGGCGTTAAATCCGATGGGCCGGGTCGGCGGGGGGCTTGCCGTTGTGGTCGTCAGCCCGGCGGCTGTCGCGGTCGAGGTCTGCCGGGCGGCGGTCTGGGTCGCGGCTGTCGTGGACGTGGCGGCGCCCTGCTGGGGCCTACTTGCGCTCATTATGAGGAGCGTTGCGGCCGCCGCGGCGACTAGGGCGGCGGCGAGCACGGCCCAAGTCCTTCCCATGTGGTGGCTCTAACAGACCAATAAATCTGTGCTCGGCGGGGGCGCATGTAAAAAGGCGGGGTTCTTTACGGCGTAGATCCTACAGAGCCTTCTCGGGAACTTGGCCTCTGTTTCTGGAAAAGGCCGGGCTCCGCCTCTGGCCAGCTTAGCCGCCGTGTCTTTGGCCTATCTTCGCTCCCGTAGCCGCGCGGGAGACGCGGCTCGACGGCCAGCAGGCCCGGCCGGCGGGGGAGCCATATCTATATAAACACCGCCCTTCCGCATCCCATGGACTGCGAGGGGTTCGGGATCTGGAGCGGCGCATCGCCGAGCTGATCGAGAGGAGGGCTTCCTGCCCCGAGCCTCCCTCTATCGGCGGCGAGCTCGGCGCGTTTCTGTCCTCGTTTATATCGAGGCGCCGGAGGCCCCTCGTGGCGTATCTAGGCCCCGAGAAGTCGTTCACGTGGGAGGCGGCCTCCTCCTACATGCCGGAGGCCTCCCTAGTTGCGGCTAGAACCATCGGGGAGGTCTTCGCCATGGTGGAAAACGGATCCGCCGACCTCGGCGTGGTGCCGTTCATGAATTCGCTGGAGGGGCCCGTCGGCGAGACCGTCGACTCGCTCGCCACGCGGGCCGTCCGCATATCGGCGGTCCTGGAGATGCGGATAGTGCTGTGCCTCGCGAGGAAGGGAACGCCGCGTGTAGTCTACTCGCATCCCCATGCGATAGCCCAGGCGCGCCGCCTGCTCTCCTCCCTGGGGGCGCAAGTGGTCTACACCAACAGCACCGCCGAGGCCGTCAAAGCCCTGGAGACGTGCGACGACTGCGGGGCCTTGGCCTCGCCGCGGGCCCTCGAGGGGTTCGAGGCGCAGTGCGGCGTGGAGGACGCCGAGAGCTACACCAGATTCGCCGTCATATCAACGGGGGAGGGAGGCGGCGGCGGAGGCCGCTACGCGGCCTTGATCTTCGCCGTGCCGAACACGCCGGGCTCTCTCCACAGAGCTCTGGAGCCCATAGCCGCGGCGGGGGTCAATATGTCCCTCATATATTCGAGGCCTACGCGCCTCTCCCCGTGGGATTACTTCTTCCTTGTGGAGCTCGAGGTCGGCGACGGACTCGACGGCTTGGTGGCCGCACTGCGGGGCAGGACGACCCTCCTGAAGGTTGTGGGGCGGTACGACGTGGTTAGGCTCTAACCGATATCGAAAAATTTAAATATATCCGATATCTGTTTCGATACATGTGGTGGAGGTACTCCCCATGGGGGAGGGGATGGGGATGGATGGGAGGCGGACCCGGCTGTTGGCTACCTAGCTACGACGAGTGGCTCGACTACCATCTGAGGGGAGCCATCTGGAATATGAGGGGCCTGGCCCAGTTCGTCAGAGAGAACGCGGGCAGGCTGGACCCCCAGACCAGGGAGGAGCTTGCAAGGGAGCTGGAGGAGCTGGTCAAGCATCTAAGGGCCAAATAGCCCACTCACGAAAAGTGAGTCACTTTTTTAACGACGCCGGTCTTCCCAAGGCATGAGGCGGATCCAAATAGCCGCGATAGCCGCCGCAGTTCTGGCGGCGGCCGTGGCCTACATCGCATACGCGCAGACCCAGACGGCGACTACGGCTATAGGCAACGCCGCATGGCAGGGCGCATACGGCGCGCATGGCGCGAGAGCGGTCCCCCCGCCTGTATGGAGGCATGGGGCGGGGCCCGCGTGGGGGCGGCCGGGCTGGCGGCTGCCAGCCGCGGCGAACTGGAGCAGTCCGCCTGTGGCTGAGAACTTGACTCTGTCCATGAGCTCCAGCCAACTCTCCCTGCAGCTGGATCTGGTGGGCATAGCGAGAGGCCAGAGCGCCTTTGCCAGCATCGTGGCTGGTAGCGGATCTGTGCAGGCCGGCGGGCGGTCCTACAGCGTCGTGGGCGCCAGCGGCACGGTCGGCCCGAGCTTCGCCGCCTTGAGGCTGTACACGGGCAACGCCCTGATATTCGTGGTGTACCGCGGCGGGCTCTACAGGGCTGTGGTGCAGCCGCTCGGGGTGCCGCAGGCCACGATATATTACGGCAACGCCACTGCTCAAATATCGTAAGATTTTTTCTTCTCCGTGCTCCTCATCCCCGACTTAATACTCGTCGCCGTCTCCATCTACCTGATAGTCCGCGGGGCGCAGGCCTATAGGGCGTTCAGGGAGGCGAGGCTCGGGCTCTTCGCGGCTGGGCAGGTCCTCTTCGCCTTCTCCCTACTGCTCGAAGGCCTGGCGACCGCGCCCGGGGTCCCCAGACCCCTCGGGCCGCTCCTCCTATCCTCATATCAGATCATGGGGGCCGGGCTTCTGCTGATAGCCATCTCGGTGACGCCGTCCGCGGCATACGCCGTCCTCCTGGCCCCTCCGGCCTATCTGCGCGGCGCCGGCGTGCTCGTGGCCGTGGACGCCGCGCTTGCGGCGTACGTCGGCGCGGTGTTGCTGTATAGATATTTCGAGGGCAGGGCGAGCCTCCTCGTCGGCGTGGCGTACCTCCTCGTGGCGGCCAGCCTCGCCGCGATATACGTCTATTGGCTCGCACTGATCTTGAGGACCCTCGCCGCCATACTCCTCGCGGCGGGCGCCACCTATGCCGAGGCCGAAAAGAAGTAGGATAGAGATAATAGCCGACGTGCTGTCGGCCCTCGAGACCGGCTGCGTGAACCAGACGAGGCTGGCGGCCGAGGCCAACCTAGCCTACGACAGGCTGGCGAAGCTGCTCGACGAGCTGGAGAGCAAGGGGCTCGTGACGAGGGGGCCCGACGTGTGTATAACGAGGGAGGGCCTGAGATTCCTCGGGGAGTACAGGAGGTGGAGGAGCTTCCTAGATACCTTCGGCCTGTTTTAAGCCCGACGCGGCTCTGGCCTGCTCCACGACGCTCGCGGCGAGCCTTTCGCCGAAGCCCGGCAGTCGGGCTATGTCGGACGGCCTGGCCCTCGCCACGTCGGCGAGGGTCCTGTATCCAGCCTGGAATAGAGCCCGGGCCCTCACGCGCCCCACGCCCCTCAGGTTCAGCACGAGCTCCAACAGCTCCTCCTTGACCCCGTAGACGACCCTGTAGGTCGCCCTCAACACGCCCCGGGCCCTCTCGGGGAGCTCCACCGCCGCGGCGAGCCTCGAGGCGGCGGTCCCAAGCCACTCGAAGAGGTCGGCGTATACCCTGATGTCGCCGGGCCCCACGCCATATTTGTCGTATATCTTGTCCTCGGGGGCCTCGTTGGCCCACTCCCACAGCATCTGCACGGTCTTCACGGTCTGCCTGAACTCCTCGTCCTCCTCGTCGAGCTGTATGTGGGGAAACGCCCTCGCTATCTCGGCCGCCGTCTTCCTGTCGAAACGGCCGCGCCATATCTTGGGGACCTCGGGGGACGAGGCCACGAGGTATATATACGCCACCGGCGAGTCCCCCCTCATGGCCTTAAGCAGATCTATGTACATGGCCGCTGTCTCCGGATCCACGTAGAGCCGGGACACCAGCCTGCCCAGCGGCGTTGCGTAGTAGGCGTCTCCGGACTTCTCCAGAAAGCCCCAGGCGACCAGCTGGTCGAGCGCCCTCTCCGCCTTGCTCCTAGCTATGGACATCGCGGCCGGGCCCAGCTGTATGTAGGCGAGGGTAGTCGAGAGATAGTCCACGACCTCGTCCTCGGTGTTGGCGTAGCCGCTCCCGACGACGCCCAGGAGGTGGGACCTGAGGTTCACGTCCGAGAACAGCTGCGACCTCACGGGCTCCACGGCGCCCCTTATGTACCTCTCCATTATGTACTCGGCCTCCCGCTCGCTCGACGCCACGGCGATGGCCTCGCCGTAGGGATCCAGGCCGGGCCTGCCGGCCCTCCCCGCCATCTGTCTGTACTCCATAGCCGGTATCTCCTCGACGCCGGTGAGCGGGTCGTACCTCCTCACCTCCGCTATCACGACCCTCCGCGCGGGCAGATTCACGCCGGCCGCCAGCGTGGTGGTCGACACCACGGCCTTTATGACGCCCCTTCTGAATCCCTCCTCGACTATCCTCCTCAGCTCCAGCTCCAGGCCGGCGTTGTGGAAGGCCACGCCCCTCGCGACCACCTCGGCCAGCTCCCTCCCGATTATCCTGCTCGCCGCGGACTCCTCGACCTTCCTCGCAAGATCGGCCGCGGCCTCCGGGTCGATCAGCTCCCTGCCGCTCGCCGCCACGGCCTCCGCTATCCTCCTTGCGGTGGCCACGGTGGCGGATCTGCTGTTGACGAAAACCAAGGCCTGCCCGCCTCCCTCCATGGCGTCTAGGGCGAGCGCCACCTCGGGGTCGGCGCCCTTGGATATACGCCTCTCGTTGCCATCGGCGTAGCGGATGGCCCCGTCGGCGTAGACCCCCTCCATCAGCGGCACCGGCCTCCAGTCGGACTTGACCAGCTTGGCCCCGAGCCACCTCGCCAAGGCGTCGGGGTTCCCCACTGTGGCGCTGAGGGCCACCACCTGCGCCTTGAGGCCTAGGTACCTGACCTTAGCCGCTATGGACTCCAGGACGGGCCCCCTCTTGGGGTCCCCCACGTAGTGTATCTCGTCGAGAACTATGAGGCCCACCTTGTTGAGCCAGCTCGGCCTATGCCGCAGGAGGCTGTCGAGCTTCTCGTAGGTGGTGATCACCACGTCGTATTTGTGGAGCCATGCGTCGTCCGAGTCGTACTCCCCGGTGGAGACGGCCACGTCGGCCAGGTCGCCGTAGTGGGAGAAGTGCAGCTGTTTCTCGTACGCCAGGGCCTTGAGGGGCACCGTGAACACTGCCATGCCGCCCTCCAGCGCGGTCTTCACCGCGGCCACCTCGGCCAGCAGAGTCTTCCCGGAGGCCGTGGCCGTGGCCATCACCACGTTGGCCCCCTCCAGGATCCCGGCGCGCACGGCGGCCTCCTGGGGGGGATACAGCCTCTCCACGCCCCGCCTCCTCAGGGCGTCCCTCAGCTCGGGCGGTATGGGCAACGACGAGATGTCCACGGAGGGGCTGATGCCCGGTATTTAGGCCTTCATGGCCAGGCGGTAGGCATACGCGGCGTAGAGGAACTCCATGAACCTACGCCACTCGAGCCGGCCCCCCACGACGAATCTGCCCGCCTCGCGTAGCTCGGTCCAGACGGATCCGCCGCACGCCCGACATTTAAGGACGGCGGCGCCGCCCCTCTCGATATATACCAGCGGGGCCCCGCAGCTGGGGCATCTATACGTCGTCTCGAACCACAGAGGGCTGGGCCTCAGGACTAAAAAGGGGATCGGTTAAGATCAGTCGGCGGCCGGCCCCCTCTCCTCGGCCTTGCCGTATTCTATCAAGCTACGTAGCGTGCTCTCCTCGCCTATGAGGTCCCTTATGGATATAACGCCGTACAGCTTCCCGCCCTTGGTCACCACGACGTGCCTTATGTTGTGGGTCCTCATGACCTCGGCGACCTTCCAAAGCGGCTCGGACGCCTCCACGGTTATGA